>Ga0256404_1000661_pt1 | contig 88343 bp, 68 predicted proteins | sample RumenRJG_01DNA_FD_185990 | JGI IMG/M metagenome (GOLD analysis project Ga0256404, IMG submission 185990) | Bovine rumen microbial communities from Lethbridge, Alberta, Canada - RJG_01 | ecosystem: Host-associated > Mammals > Digestive system > Stomach > Rumen | place: Canada: Alberta | collected...
CATTTCCAACTCTCTTGGAAGTGTGGCCAGAAAGTGCTGATGAACTTAGTCAGTTCATGCGACCTGCCTATGAAGGAATGACCGGGACGCATGAGCAGGAAGACACTGCTCCCCGTGTAATTGATGCTGCCTTTGACGAAGAACTCGTCGGAGTTGGCCATATTGTACAACTTGGCCTGAGAGAAGTTCGTCAGCATATCGGTATGACAGAACACGGTATTGTCCAAGTCCTGCATGATGCCGGTCACACGGAAGCGTATGGTGTCATCTATCGTCACGGTCTGCCCCATGGGATCGGCCGAGCCAAACAACTTGCGGGCGAAGCTCTCGGTGAGCACGACACTGTTGTCGGCGGTCAGACAACTATTGCGGTCGCCCTTGAGCAACTTGTAGTCAAAGACATGAAAGAAAGTGGTGTCAGCACTCAGTAAGGATGCTGACAAGTAATCACCGCCGCAACTGACCCAAGTACCGTTATGACATACGCCACAAGCACTCTCTATCTCTGGATAGTGCTTGCGCAACTGCGTTCCCACATAGTGGTGGATACCCTCACAAGCATCGGTGCCATCAAACGACATGCCCAGCGCTTCTATCCGGTCGGCATTGGCCACCTGCTTGTCGATGCTCTTCTCCTGCCAGGTGTAGAGGCCGATGAGCATCACGAACATCAGCGACACGCTGAGGCCAAAGAAGTTGATAAGGGTGTAGCCCTTGTTACGGGAAAGGAAAACGAAATAGCTCTTCATCATTTTATCTTCAGTTCTTTATAGTCCTTGTAACTTTCGTAGCCGCTGACGATGACACGCTCGCCGGGCTCCAGGCCTTCCAATACCTCATAGTACTGCGGGTTCTGCCGTCCGATGCGGATGTTGCGGCGGTAGGCTTTGTGGCCGGAGGCATCGAGCACGAAGATCCACGAGCCGCCGGTGGTGCTGTAGAACGTACCCTTGGGGATGATGATGGCCTTCTTCGACTCGCCGAGCTGCAAGTCGATGTAGTAGGTCTGTCCCGTACGGATGTTCTGTGGACGGTCGCCACGGAAGACGAAGTCAATCTTGAAGCGGCCGTCGTGCACCTCAGGATAGACCTTGCGCACCTCAAGGCGATAGGTTCTGCCGTTCTGCGTGAACGTGGCGGCGAGTCCAGCGTGTACGCGGTCGATGTAATGCTCATCGACCTGTGCCTCCACCTTGTAGTCGCTAAGGTCATTGATGACGCCAATCTTTTGTCCCGGCGTGATGCTCTGTCCCAACTCCACGTCGAGCAGTCCCACCTCGCCGTCGATGGAGGAACGTACGTCGAGCTTGGCCTTACGCTGCCTGACAAGTTCCACGTTGCGCTGCATCGAAGCCAGGTTGTCGCTCATCTGGTTCATCTGTGCCCTCCGCATCTGTGCGCTCTTGCTGAGTCGCTGACGAATGAGCCTGTTCTTCTCCACGGCGAGCCGATAGTCTTCCTTGGCCTTGAGATAGTCCTCACGCGAGTTGAGCTGTTCTTTCTGCAAGGCGGCCTGATGGCTCAATGCCCGTTTCTTGGTCTGTACGTCCATGGCATACTGTGCGGCCTCGGTGCGGTTGTTGAGCTGGTCCTGCTCCATCGACAGTTGCGTGTTGCGCAGCATGTCCTGCTTCTCGGCGAGCTCGCTCTCGGCATTGAGGATTTCAAGGTCGAGGTTGGAGTTGCTCAGCCTGACGATGACATCGCCCTTGTGCACCTTCGAACCTTCATCGACGACCTTCTCAACGACCACACCGCCCTCTTCGGGCGAGATCTGCACCACCTGGATGGGCACCACATTGCCGTCAAGGCTGACGTAGTCGTCGAACTGCGCGTCGGTGACTGTAGCGATACTCAGCCCTCGCGTGTCGACTTGCAGCGTTGAGGTGAAGTTGCCCAAGGCCAGCCACACCAGCAGGGCAATGACCAGCACGCCTCCACCTATCCACGGCCAGTACTTCCGTGGCACGCGGTATTTCTTCTGTTTGATTTCTATATCCATAGCTTTAATCTTGTGTCCAGGTACAAATAGCACGCCACTCAAGTGAGTTCCTCCGACTACATTCTATCGATTTCCTCACTGGCTGCGCTTTTACCATTATATTTCTTTTTATTATTAAAGGTATATCTGATGAACAGACTGATATTTCTATTGTCTTTGAATCGTTCCTTCTCGAAGATGTAGTCGGAAGCGTAACGAGTCTCACGCTCCTTAGTCCCGAGGATATTATTGACGCTCAGTCTGGCGAAGACAGCCTTCTTAAAGAAGTACTTAGTGACGCCAAAGCTGACAACAAATCCCTGTTTGACTCTGTATTCACGCATGTAGCCATCGGTATTATAGGTAAGCCAGAGATAGGGCATCCATTGATTCTTCAAATTGAAATAGTTGTTGAACGACAACACACCATAAGGCCGTTTTCCATTTGCCAACGTCCCATCCGTGTTATAGATATCAAAGAAAGTGCGCATAACATTCAGATTGGCATAAAACTCCCAAATACCTACCGTGTTGTTGTAAGAAAGGTATCCATTGAGTGCTGAGTAATGCGGCTTGTTTTGAGGAATGGACAAGAGATGCAATGGATCCTCTTGATCAACAACATTATTGGTCATTATGTAGTCCTTTATCCATTGGTACGCCAATGAGAAACGAAGGTGTCGGTATTGGATAGAATAGGACAAATCAGTGGTGTACTGAGACAGAAGCATAGGATTTCCAGCCTCTGTTTCGTACTTGTTGAAGTATTCATGGCTATTGCGCAACTGATAATAAGAGGGGCGCTGCACCTTTGTGGTCAGGCTTAAGCCCATCTTGGAATTGCACACGGGCATGGACATCGATAGGTACGGGTAGAGTCTCGTGTAGCTTCTATCAACTAAATACTGATGGTTCAAGTCATCATGATATGACATTTTCAAACGCTCATACCGCACGCCTGCATCCGCACTCAGCTTTCCAAGAGTCATATTCCCCTCGGCGAAGAAAGCAGTCTTTGTCTCCTCAGAGGTCAAGGCTGTGTTTGTGCTTGTAGATGTATCGTCCTGGCTGTTGTATGTCTTCACATCCTTCACATAGCTGACATTAGAACCGACCCTCAACTTGGCGTTCTTGCACCATTGGTATTCGAGTTCAACAAGTGCCGCGGCAATGTCGTATGTCGTTTTGTTTGTGGACTGCACATCATGCGAGATCGTCAGATTGCCCGACTCGGCATTGTTTCTGCCTTCATGACTCGTTCTTCTGAGGTAATCCCCATTAAAGTCAAGCGTCCAATTGCTGGCAATGCGACCCTCATAGTACAAGTTTGATTGCCACTGGTCGTAATGAGATCGGGCATTAATGGCGGACTTCATGCGCTCATACAACACCGCGTCCCTCGAGATAAGATTGTCAGACTCTCCTCCATAATGTTCAGTTTCCTTTTGATAAGTCACTTGCCCACCTAAGGTATTATTCTTATCTATATTCACACTCATTCCACCAGAGACAGTCTGGTCGTAATACGTAGACAACCATTTGGGCATATTGCTATATAAGCTCCATACATGTTTGGGGGTAAATGTCGTCTCTGTGTTTTCCTGATCAGTAGAATAGCGTGATGTGGAATTGCTGAAAACGGCAAACGCGTTTACCTTGTCGGTGTTATAGGTGAATTGCGTTTGCTCATAGTCATAGTTTCTCCGTCCCTGCCCGTCTCTTGCAGCCACCATTCCACCCAGTCCTTTTGCATGCTGGTGCTTCAGATTTATTTTGATGACAGCGTGAGTGTCGGCATCGTATTTGGCTCCAGGATTGCTGATGACCTCTATCGTTGCAATGTCCTTCGTTGCGATTCTTGACAGCTCCGAAGGGTCGATAAGCTTTCTATTGCCCACATAGATAACGGCAGTGCCTTTCCCAAAGACTTGATAATTTCCTTTCTCTCCTGAGACCATGGGCAACTTGTCGAGTATATCATCAGCAAAGCCAAAATCACGCAGACGTGAGTGCTGGATGTCGGCGATGATATCGGTACCCCTGCTCTTGAATATATCTCTCTTTCCAGACACAACCACCTCTTTCAATGCATACTCATTCGATTGCATTTGCACAGTTTGCTTGCTTTTGACTGGGCTGACGAATGCTGTAATATAGCCGATTGCACTGACTTTCAAACACTCGTGCCCCGTACTGTTTGCATGGTCAAAGGAAAACTGTCCATCTGCATTTGTAATGGTGCCAGAAATTAAAGTGGAGTCAGGCAAGGAGTACAGTGAGACATTTGCATAACTCAAAGGCTGCGAATGGGAGTCTACCACAACACCAGAAATCTGAGCATACACGGATAGCGACGTCAGCGTAGTAAAAGCTATAAGTATTAATTCTCTCCTCATACGAACTTTCTCCTTTATAATTTTCCGTTGACATAATAGTTGACGAGCCTTGCCTTCAGTGCCAGCATCATCTCGCTTTGCAGCAGGAGCAGGCGGCTTTGCAGCAAGGTCTGCGAGGCGGTGTGCAGGTCGAAGACGCTGAGCATGCCTTCCTCGTATTTGCGGCTGGAGAGATGATGGGCCAGCGAGTCAGAAGCCGCCTTGCGCTGCAGCTGCTCCACCTCACGGGCGTATCCACGGTAGTCGAGGACGGCCTGCAAGGCATCGTCGTGCTGTTTGCGGCGTGTGTCGGCCACATCGAGCTGGGCTTCCTGCCAGTCGGTCTTGGCGCGGCGGACCTTGTTCCACGACGAGGCATTGAAGATAGGGATAGAGAGCGTCATATAGATGTACTCACCCATGTTGTTACGGAACTGTGAGCCGAAGCCCTCAGCCTGTCCGCCCGCCGTGAGGTTCTTGTAGTAGTTGGTAGCCACGCCGCCGCTCAGCGTGAGTTTGGGCAGGAGCGCAGCACGCTGTATCTTCCACGCCAGCCGGGCCCGTTCGGCAGCTGCCTCAGCCACGGCCACGGCCGGACGGTCGGCAAGGAAGTAGCCGCTCGCTATCAGACTGTCACAGGCCTGGCGGTTGGCAGGCAGCATAGCGGCGGCAGCGACATCGACGGGCAGACCGGCTACCAAGAGCGTGTCGTCGGTGGGATAGTTCATGGCCGTCTTCAAGTCGGCCAGGGCTTTGTCGGCAAGGTTGCGCTGGTGCAAGAGATTGTACTCGTCCTCGGCCACCTGACTCTCCACCTGCACCACGTCGGGCCGGCTCTTCTCGCCGAGGTCGAACATGCGCTGCGTCTTCACCAACAGCGCCTTTGAGTCGCGCAACTTCTCCTCGGCAAGGGCGATGGTGCGACGGGTGTAGACGGCATCGACATATTTCTCCATGACCGTGATGGCCTTGTCGTCACGCGCCTGCTGCACGGCGGACTGTGCCGATGCTCTGTCGAGACGGGCCTGCCGGAAAGCGTTCCAAGTAGCACCGCCGTCGAAGAGCGTCACCGACGCGCCGAGAGCATAGTAGTTGTTGAACGTGGTGACATTATTATAGGTGTTGGTCTCCGGATCGATGTTGCGTCCCCAGCTGTACTGTCCGCTGACTTCCGCCGACACACTGGGCAGGAAGTTGAGCAGCGACGTACGGTAGTCGGCGCGCTTCTGCTCCTGTTCCAGCGTCTGCCGTCTCACCTCGGAGGCGTGCTCTTGGGCGTAGGCAATGCAGCGGTCGAGGGTCCACGGCTCCTGCCCTTGGACGCTCAGGCTCACAAAGAAGCCCATGATGAGGATATAATGCTTTGTTTTCATACACTACAGATAGTGCCAACGGCGTGCCAAAAACGCAAGTCGCTGTTTATTAAGCTTCTAAGAGATATTACCACAAATACCAGTGTACAATAATTGGACAGTGAGTGTATAAGGATTAGACACAGATTCGCAACAAGACAAAGGAAAAGCATACGATAATTGATAAAAAGTCTCAAAAGAATTTGTTTGTGCAACTAATATTAGTTACTTTTGTAAATGTAAGTGATTGAAGACCATGAAATACAAAGGCTATACGGGAAACGTTAATTACAGTGTAGAAGACAACTGCTTCTATGGCGAAGTACTTGGCTTGACACATGACGCTATTACTTACGAAGGAGAAACCATGGATGAACTCCGAAAAGACTTCGAGGGAGCAGTGAATGACTACATCGCAAATTGCAAAATGGAAAAGGAGATAAGGACACCAAGAACTCAAAAACAACAAATATAGCACAATGAAACACGGCACCCTTCTTGTCGTCGACGACAACCGTAACATCCTCACCACGGTGAAGATGGTGACCGAGCAGACCTTTGAGCGCATCATCTGTCTGGCCAGTCCCTCAAGCCTCATCACCCGGCTGCGTGAGGACCAGCCCGATGTGGTGCTGCTCGATATGAACTTCCACAGCGGCATCAACAACGGTAACGAAGGCCTCTTCTGGCTCCGGGAGATAAAGAAGGCGCGGCCGCAGACCGCCGTCGTGCTCTTCACCGCCTACGCCGACATAGAGTTAGCCGTGACAGGACTGAAGAGTGGAGCTGCCGACTTCATCGTCAAACCCTTCGACAACCACCAGCTCATAGAGAAGCTTACTGACGCCTACCAGAAGACACGAAAAAAGAATCCGACGACCACGGCAGCGTCAGAGATGATATGGGGCACTTCGCCCGCCATGAGACACTTACGCGACATGGTGGAGAAGGTGGCGGGCACCGATGCCAACATTCTCATCACCGGCGAAAACGGCACCGGTAAAGAGGTTCTCGCCAAAGAGATACACCGGCTCTCAAAGCGTGCCGGCAAAGCACTGATGCCCATCGACCTGGGTGCCGTCACCGAGACGCTCTTCGAGAGTGAGCTCTTCGGCTATGTCAAAGGGGCCTTTACCGACGCCAAGACCGACAAGCCCGGTAAGTTTGAGCTCGCTGAGGGCGGCACGCTCTTTCTCGATGAGATCGGTAACCTCAGCTATGCCCTGCAAGCCAAACTGCTCACGGCGCTGCAGCGTCGCACCATCGTCAGAGTTGGTGGCAGTAAGCCGATACCCATTGACGTGCGCGTCGTCTGTGCCACAAACCGCAACTTAGAGGAGATGGTGCGGCAAGGTGCATTCCGCGAAGACCTGCTCTACCGCATCAACACCATCCAACTCCACCTGCCTCCTCTGCGTGAGCGCACGGGCGACATCATGACCTATGCCGATTCTTTCCTCCAGCGCTATACCCACCTATATAATAAGGAGGAAATGACATTCGCGCCAGAGACCCAAGAGAAGATAGAGCGCTTGCCATGGTGCGGCAACATCCGTGAACTGCAACATGCGGTGGAGAAGGCCGTCATCCTCTCCGACGGCACGACGATACGTCCCGACGACATTGAAGGTTCGGCTACGACACGCCCTCAACCTACCAACGACATCCAACGACTCGACGACATGGAACGCGAGATGATAGCCAAGGCAATCACGGAATGCGAAGGAAATCTCTCGCACGTGGCCTCACAATTAGGTATCTCCAGGCAGACGCTGTACAACAAGATGAAGAAGTACGGGATATAAAGACTCTCCCTAGCCCTCCCTAAAAGGGAGGGAAACAAGAAACCAATTATGAGTTTAACAAAATACTACATTCTCCTTGCCATTGCCGCCGTTATCATCGTGGTGTTGTTGGCAATGATCATCCTGCTGTGGCGACGCAACCGCCGCATGGTGAGCAAGGTGGCTTTTCTGTTCAACGCCATCGACAACGGCGACTATGCTTTCCGCTATTCCGAAGAAAGAAAAGGAGACGCAATTATCAACCAGTCGCTCAACCGCATCAAAGAGATCCTGCAACACGCACGCGATGAACAGATAGAAAAGGAGAAGTATTTTGAGCTCATCCTTGACTCGGTGGACACGGGTGTACTCGTCGTCGACGAGGAACGGGGACTGGTGCTGAGATGCAACCAAGCCGCCCATAAACTCTTGAACCGTGAAGCCATCACACACTTCAACCAAGTCAGCGACGCATTAAAGAAGTTCTCCGTACGCGAGACACATACCATCCTGCAACAGCGTCGCGTGCGCATCATCGCCTTCAGTGACATCGGCGGTGAACTGGCCAATCAGGAGATCGACTCGTGGGTACGCCTCATCCGTGTGCTCACCCATGAGATCATGAACACGCTCACTCCAGTCATCTCGCTCAGTGAAGCTCTGTTGCCAAGGACCGAAGGAGAACAGCACGAGGGATTGGAGGTGATCCACCGGACCAGCAAAGACTTGATACGCTTCGTGGAGAACTACCGGCAGTTCACTCATGTGCCCACACCACAGCCATCGCCCTTCGACGTGAAGCCCTTCCTGCAACGAATGGTGGCGCAAGCCAAACCGCTACTCCATCAGGATGTGACGATCACCATCAGCGTAGAGCCCGACGACCTGATGGTCTACGCCGATGAGGGACTCATCGCCCGCGTCGTGAGCAACCTTCTGAAGAATGCGGCCGAGGCCACCTCAGAGGGACAGCACATCAGCCTGCATGCTTTCTCTGATACCGATGAGTCGGTCATCATCGACATCAGTGACGACGGTGAGCCGATACCACCGGACATCGCCACACATATCTTCATTCCCTTCTTCACCACTAAGGACGAAGGCAGCGGCATAGGACTGTCCATCTCACGACAGATCATGCGGGTGAGCAATGGCTCCATCGCCCTCCTACCCGACCGCCACAACGGGCAGACGACGTTCCGACTGAGGTTTCAATAGCGCATTGCGTCACCGTCATGGCACGATGTTTGTGAATCAAACTTAGGAACATACACATTATTATATATATAGCACTAAGATGAAAGTTTTACTGATCAATGGCAGCTCTCATAAAGAGGGCAACACCTTCCACGCGCTGAGCATGGCCGCAAAGACGTTGGAAGCACAGGGCATAGAGACAGAAATCATGCAGTTGGGCAACAAGCCGGTGCGCGGCTGCATTGCCTGCGGTGTCTGTAAGCAAAAGGGCAACAACCGCTGTACGTTCAACGATGACGTCTGCAACAGCTTCTTGGAGAAAGCCGAAAGCGCCGACGGCTTTATCTTCGGCTCACCGACATACTACGGCCAGCCCAATGGCGCGTTGCTTGCTGTAGTACAACGCATGCTCATGGCCGGTGGCAACATGATGAAGAACAAGCCGGTGGCCAATGTGGCCGTATGCCGCCGCGGAGGCGCAACAGCCACATACCAGACGATGAACATGGCGTTTGAGATGATGAACATGCCAATCGTCACGTCGCAATATTGGAATATAGTCTACGGACAGAAGCCCGGTGAGGCAGAGCTCGACGAGGAAGGTATGCAGACGATGCGTACGATGGCTAACAATATGGCATGGCTGCTGAAGCGTATTCACCAGGGCGGCGATCCACAGTATCCTGAGAGAGAGGCGTGGACGCCGATGAATTTCATCAGAACTTCCAAGTGATAGTAATAAGCATAAAAAAAGGACTGCCAGAGATGGCAGTCCTTTTTTTATGCTTCACTCTTCCATGCTCACCGAGGGAGCATGGAGGAAGGAAATGCGAAATGGATTAGTCGCAGTTAGCGAGCTTGTGATCAGAGCCGAGCACGTCAGTGATCTTCTCCTTGTACATGTCTGTCATGTAAGCACGAGCGACCTTGCCATACTGACGAGGATCGAAGTACTCAGGATGCAGAGCGAGGGTCTCACGGACACCAGCAGTGTAAGCCAGACGAGAGTCAGAGTCGATGTTGATCTTGCAGACAGCGCTCTTGGCAGCCTTGCGCAGCTGATCCTCAGGAATACCAACAGCGTCTGGGAGCTTGCCACCGTACTGGTTGATGATGTCGACATACTTCTGAGGAACAGAAGAAGATCCGTGGAGAACGATTGGGAAGCCAGGGAGCTTCTTCTCGATCTCTGCCAGCACGTCGAATGCCAATGGAGGAGGAATCAGACGACCTGTCTTCGGGTCACGTGTGCACTGCTCGGGCTTGAACTTGTAAGCACCGTGGGAAGTACCGATGGAGATAGCCAGAGAGTCGCAGCCAGAACGCTGACTGAACTCGATGACCTCCTCAGGACGTGTATAGTGAGACTCTTCAGCAGAAACCTCGTCCTCAACACCAGCGAGGACACCCAGCTCTGCCTCAACAGTCACGTCAAACTGATGAGCGTAGTCTACGCACTTCTTGGTGAGCTCGATGTTCTCATCGAACGGCTTAGAAGAAGCGTCGATCATGACAGAAGAGAAGCCCATATCAACGCAGCTCTTCACCAGCTCGAAGCTGTCACCGTGGTCGAGGTGCAGCACGATCTCAGGATGGTTGCAGCCCAAAGACTTAGCATACTCCACAGCGCCCTCTGCCATGTAGCGGAGAAGGATAGGATTAGCATAGTTGCGGGCACCCTTAGACACCTGAAGGATCACCGGAGAGCGAAGCTCAGAAGAGGCTGTGATGATAGCCTGGAGCTGCTCGAGGTTATTGAAGTTGAATGCTGGAATAGCATAACCGCCAGTGACGGCTCTCTTGAACATCTCGCGTGTGTTGACGAGACCAAGATCTTTGTAATTAACTGCCATAATACTTAATAATTATGTTTAGAATGAAATCTTCTATTTATAATGGTAGTCTTGCATATGCCCGTAGGGGCTCTGCTCTTACCACATGCAAATTTAACAAATTATTTTCTTACCGCAAAATGTCTCTTGATAATAAGTAAAGAAGAAGGTTAAAAAAGTTTATTTCAACCCTTCTTCCTTCCGTAATCCACATTGTTTGTCACTCAAAGTTTACAATTCTCCACCCTCCCACACATTCTCTTTTTTCGATGCTGCCATGCCCAACGTGAGCTTATAAGCTACATGCAGCATGAGGTAGCGGGGAATGGAGTTGGTCCAAGTCTCGGTGCGTCCCTGCTCGTTGAGCACGAGCGTAGTGCTGTTGAGGTTGCCAAGGATGTCGTAGGCATCGAGCATAAACGTGAGACGGTCGTGCATCAACTTCTTCGAGAGGCGTGCGTTCCACACAAGTTCACTACGGTTCATCTGCTCATCATTGTATCCCATACGTCTGTAGTCGGTGATGTCTGTCGACAGTTTAAGTCCCCACGGCATCGTGACGTTGGTACCCAATCGCAGGTTGCAGTCCCACGCATCGACCGCCTGGAAGTCGCGGCGCCGGCTGTTGGCGTTGTGATAGGCGACACGGCACTCGACAAAAGCATTCAGCCGGGTGTCGAGTTGAAAGTTGAGTTGCAGTTGATCGTTGAGTTCCCAACTGCGCACCTTGCTGCGCTGATTGTCCACGCCTTCCACCGTGGTGAGGTCAACGCTATTGTTGAAGTTGGCGAAGAGGTCATTCTGTAGTCTCCACCGCGTAGCCTTGTCGAGCGGCGTAGAGAAACTCGTACCTGCCGAGGCGCTCCAGTTGCCGTTGACATTGGTTTGCTGTGTAGTGGTCACACCGGTCTGCTTGTCATAGACGACAGCAGAGGCGAGGGCGTTATGAGTAGTGTGGAATCCCAACGAGAAGTTCGCCATCCGCTGCGTTGCCAGTCGGAAGAGAGCCACGCTAAGGTTGACGTTGTGGCTGCGCGCCTTTTTCAGATTAGGGTTACCGAGCGTCACGTTGAGCGGATTGGCATCGTCGCGGATGTCGAGAAGCGTGGAGAGTTCCGGCACACTCTGCGATGTGGAGTAAGCACATTCGACATAGCGTGTACCCGTGGAGTCGTTGAACTGGTATCTCAAGTCGCCCGTAGGATTTAAGAACATGGTATGGCGCTCCTTCTCATAGTCCTTATTGCGGAAGTAGCCCAAGTGCTCGCGCTTCCACTCCAGCGGCAGACGGGCTGAGAGAGAAAGCTGAGGCTTTGCTGTACCGTCGCCATGGGAAAAGTAAAGCGATGTCTCCGCAGTCTGCTGCGTCGTATGCATACTGCTGCGATAACTGTTGCTGTTGTCGATAGCCGCAAGCAGGGCCTCACGCTCCGAGGGCAACATGCCCAGGGTGTAGTTCTGCTCACGGTAACCTTCCACCTGGTCGATACGGTAGAGATTGTAGCGTGTGTTGTCGTAGCTCTGGCGGATGGTATAGGACGGGCGCAGGTAGACACTGTTCTGTCCCACGGTGTCATTGACGAGCAGACAGGCATAGAGTGCCGAGGCCTCCATGTTGAGATGGCGGTCTGGCGTTTGAGAATACTGATATCGGTGGTCCTGACTATTCTCCGTACCGAGGTAGTCGATGCAGTTCATGGCAAAGCGGTCGTTGGTCGTCTTGCCATAGTCGAAGTTACCATTAAATGAGAGTTCGTCAGCGCCATTGCTTCCGATACGCACGCGGTCGTAAAGGCTGAGCGAGGTATTGTAGGAGTCGCCGTGGAACTGATTGTCGTTTTTCACCCGGTTGATGGCGTTCTTCAGGAGCCTTGCACTGGCGTCAGGCAAGAACAGACTGTCGAGAGCTGCATCGCCTCCCGCCCTGCTGCCAAACAGTCCCGAGCGTCTGTTGCTATTGCCGTGGTTGCGGCTATAAGCCCCGGAAAGCGAACCGCCGAGCATCTGATGCGTAGGTGTCAGTCCAAAGGAAGCGTCCGCAGACCACTGCCGACTGACGTTATGTGTGGTGTTGCGGTCGAGGCGATAAGTGTCACCGCCGGCGAGAAAGGTCTGCGCTGTGGTGCGCGTGCGTGTGTCGTTGTCGTCCGAGGCATAGCTGAGCGACGTATCGAAGAAGTTATCTTCTGTCTTACCATCACGCCGGTATTCCAAACCTAAGTTTCTGACCGAGGTCAGTCCGCCGCCCGCGTCAGGTGCAGAGCTGATGCTTCCGCTCTCTCCTGGCACCGAGGAGTCGCTGACATTGTTGGTAGATCCCGTGAGTGTGAGCCGCTCTTTTGGCGTGTAGTACATCGAGAACAGCCGAGCAGCATAGCGGTTGTTCGTGCCGCCCGCGACATCAGCATTGGCCAGGAGTCCATGTTTGTATTCGCGTTTCAGCGTCACATCGAGGACATAGCTCTTGTCGCCCATGTCGCGTCCCATGAGCCGGCTTTCCTGACCTTGTTTATCGTAGGCCTTGACCTTGTCGACCGTGAAGGCGGGCAAATTCTCCAATGCTTTCTTCATGTCACCTTTGAAGAAGTCGCGGCCGTCGATGAGCAGTGAACTCACAGCTCGTCCGTTGACTTTGATGACGCCATTGTCCAGCGTGGTGCCGGGCATCTGACGGATGAGGGCGTCGAGCATCGAGCCCTCGCTGAGGTTGAGTGCGGAAGCGTCGTAGACGAGTGTGTCGCCACGCATCACCATCTTGATCTTCGTAGCTTTCACGACGACTTCGCTGAGCGTGTGTACGTCGGGCTGCAAGGCGATGTCGTCGATCTGTTGCTCATTGACTCGTTTGGCCATGCGCACGGTGACGGGCCGACATGCGGTCTTGTAGCCAAGGCTGGAGCAGCGCAACAGATAGGTGGAGTCGTTGTCGACATCAAACTGGTAGACAAAGACCTTCCAGCCGAAGATCTGCCGCTCTGTCGTGGTAGTGGACTTGATGACAGAGGAGTCACGGGGATTGAGCAACTCCACGACCGCGCCCGCCAAGTCTTCATGGGTCTTGCCGTCCACCACTCTGCCGACGATGTGGCGCGCAGCAGCGGAAAGAAAGGAGAGGGAGAAGAGAAAAAGAAAGAGCAGGCGACGCATTGGGCAATGATGAATGTTGAATGATGAGTGATGACCCCCTTGAAGCATTTCACTCCCCTCTCCTTGGGAGAGGGGGTACGGGGGTGAGGCTGTAGAGGGGGTACGGGGGTGAGGCTACTCTTTTTTCCTTGTCAGCTCCGAGGCAAACAGCAACACGACGAAATAGCCGATGAACGGAATGATAAACGGCATGCTCATCATGTGGGTGGCATCAGCGATAAGGCTCATCAGCAAGAAGCCGCAGCCACCGATCGGCGTCATCATCAGCAGCGACGAGGCGCTCTTCGTCAGATTGCCCAAGCCGCGCAGTGCCAGAGAGAAGATCGTGGGGAACATGATCGCCTCGAAGACATAGTTGCACACCAGAGCCACCATCGAGATCATACCGAGGTTGAGCATTACCAGTCCGATGCACACCACACTGCCTATGGCGCAGTAGAGGAGCATACGCTCGGCAGGGACTTTCCGCATGATCCAACTGCCCACAAAGCGACCGACCATGAAGAAGGCCAAAGCTACGGTGAGCACGACAGAGGCTGTGTTGTCGCTCATCCATCCCTTGCCGGTGACATAGTTGATGAAGTAGCTGTTGATCGAGATCTCCGCTACCTCGTAGGCCAAAAGCGAGAAGAGTCCGAAGACAAACATCGGATGATGGCGGAAGAGCTTCATGATGCGCGTGCCCTGCGAACGGTCTTCCTCGGTCACCTGATGCTTGATCTCAGGAAGATGTACGCGTGAGAACACCACAGCGATGATCAGCACCACGATGCCCAGCACGGTATAGGGAATGACGATGTTGCCGCCACGGTCAGTGCCGTTGAAGAGAAACTGTCCGATGAGGAAGGTAGCGCTCAGCGATCCCAGTCCATTGAACGACTGGCTGAGGTTGAGTCGGCTTGTTGCCGTGCGCGGGTCACCGAGTTCCGTGACGTATGGGTTGGCCGATGTCTCCAGAAAGACGAGACCGCAGCCGATGATAAACAGGGCACCAAGATAGGCATAGAACGTACCGGCCTCAGCACCGGGAATGAAGAGCAGAGAACCGATGCCAAAGAGCAGCAGGCCGAAGACCACACCAAGACGATAGCCACGACGGTTGATGAACCAACCAGCCGGTATGGCCATGATGAAGTAGCCGAGATAGGTCGTCACCTGTATGAGTGACGACTGCGTGATGGAGATGTTGAGTGCATTCTGGAAATGCTTGTTGAGCACGTCGAGGATGGCACGGGCGAAGCCCCAAAGAAAGAAGAGTGAGGTGACGAGGATGAAGGGCAAGAGATAACTGCGGCTGGTCAGTGCTGCACGTCCCTTGTCAGCAGCCTCTCCTACCTGAGAAGTCTGTCTGTCCTCTGATTGATTATTATTCATTACGGTGTTATGAAGATGGTGTTCCGACATGCTGATGAAACAACTTGCGCCCTATGTAATAATAAGGTGTAAGCTAATGCCAAAACCAATATATATATAATAATGTGTATCACACAACGGGCAGGAGCCATTACTTGCAGTGCCCTTCTGTCCATTGCTTTTTATAGAATTATTTCTCCTTACTCGGATCAATGATCTTCCAAACAGCAGCCGACAGCGCACCACCGACCATAGGAGCGACAATAAAGATCCAGAGATTGGTCAAGGCCGTGCCACCCTGGAACAGTGCCGGACCGATGGAGCGGGCGGGGTTGACAGAGGTACCTGTATAGCGGATGCAGGCCAGATGAACAAGTACCAAGGACAGGCCGATAGCCAAACCGGCGAAGTTGTTGGTGGCACCATTGGTCTTTGCCGTTGCTCCCAATACCACCAACACAAACACAAAGGTGAAGAACATCTCAGCCAGGAAACCGCCAAACATCGTCACCTTCGTACCGGCACCGTCCAAAGCCTGCAAGTCGTTGGCACCGGTGCCGATCAGTCCTGCTGCTGAGGTGATGGCATAGAGAATGGCTGCGCCAATGATGCCGCCGATAACTTGAAACAGCATATACATGCCGGCATCCTTGCCACTCATGCGTCCACTGAGCCATACACCCAGCGTGATGGCCGGATTGATATGGCATCCCGAGATGCCGCCGATGGTATAAGCCATTGACACCACAGCCAGACCAAAGGCCAATGCCGTGCCGACCACAGCAGCCTGATTGTTGACAGGATCACATCCCAAAGACACGGCTGCACCGCAGCCCATCAATACCAGCACCATCGTGCCTACCATTTCCGCTAAATACTTTTTCATAATCTCCAATATTAAAAGAAACGTTTTCTCGCTGACTTAACAAACGCAAAGTTACGGAAATTATTATAAAATAACAAGCAGCACAAAGATTTTCTATCAAAAGGTATACGGTTCTTTCATTTAAATTTTGACTGACATGGCATGATTATTGCTCAGCTCTCGTTTCTCCGCATAAATTCTATTTACGATAAAGGTCTGATAGCCAATAGGTAAAGTATCCCCTACCCAAGCCGGATGTAGCTTAGGAGTTATTATATATCCCTCAAAATTAACGACATCTACAGACTAAGAAGAGAAATAGCATAGGCCAAGCTGTTCTTGGCGTAAGATGCAATGGCTGAGAACTTGACTTTCAAGAGTTCTTTTCTCTTTCTGATTGCCTCTGGCAGGTGTTTTTTTGAGGCTATGGTGTAGATGATATAAACAAGTTTCTGGATCGAGTCCAAGTTTCTGGCAGACTTTGTTTCTTTTCTCTTTGTGCTGTCCTGGCTCATTCTTGCATCCAGCGTCCAATGCAGATTGTTCTCGATTCCCCAATGCATGCGACTGATTCGGTCTAACGTCTGTGCCCCTTCTTCCAAACTGGTTATATAGTACCTCGTCTGGTTTTGTTCCGTTCCGCTATTCTTTTCAATCGTATGTGTGTCTATTGTAACCACAGCCTTGACATTGAGGAATTTTTCAAGTGCCTTGATGCCTGATATGTCTGAATACACACGGCAGCGGCGTTGGTACAGCCTTCCGTGGGCAAGTTCCCACTCCGACTTCCATTCGTCGTTAGGACGCAGCGTAGGCACTGTGTCCTCTACCGACCATCTTGCTGCTTTCTGGTTGGCTTTCAGCGCAATAAGATAGTCAGCTCCCTTCCCGACGATGCCTTTGATGATAGAACTTTGGCACGACATGGCATCCGCAGTTATAACACATCCATTCATGTAGTCAGCCCGCTCAATGATTTTTGGCGTTGCCTTTATCTCATTGCTTTTCACCTCACACATTTCAGTGTCAAGCGGCAACCGATCGGTTACGCTGAAAGCGGTCACAACATCAGGAGAACGTCCGTCGCCAATTTTCGTACCCAGCATGAACTTGCCGTCAATTGCAATGTGCCGTCTGTTTGCTCCATCATGCTCCGACACGTATTTTCGTGATAATGTCGAAACCAAAGAGGCCAAAGTAATGTCGTCGATTCCACCTTCCATCCTGCAAAGTGTGGGCTCGGACGGACATCCCTTAGCAAGAATGCCGAGGTGGTCTTGCAAGTAGCTCAAATGGATCGTTCCAAAGGCCACAATGTCCTTGCGAGTCTCGCAGCCGCATGCCCTGGCCAAAATAACCAGCAGAAGCATGTCGGACAACTTGTGTTTACAGTTGCCTTTGTTCATCCTACGATAATCTGGTACTGAGTGGATAAAATTTAACAAATCTCGGCTCAGCAAATGCGGTTTTTCAACCGCCAAACTCTTAATCCCTTATAGGGAAGAAAAAGTTGCATCCGAGATGATAAATGTGCGTAATTGTTTGGTTATTAGCTAATTATTTTGTATCTTTGCAGTGTAAAAAGAAGAGGGGGCACAAAGTGCACTAATCGCTCAAATACCATAAACCCCCTCTTCAAAAATAAAAATATATGACAAAAGGTATTAAGAGCCTGGCGGTTGAGAAACCGCCTTCGGGCGTTTGTGCCTATCGTCACATTCATTTAAACGGATTACATTGTGACATATTGTCTTCTATGTCGGCTTAAATGAAAGAGCCCTTTCAAAAGGTAATGATCTGCCACGTCCACACAACATTAGTTCATTTGCGTCCTTCACTCTCACTTTGTTCCTTGTTAGCGCAAACAACGGTTTTGTAAAGTCAAGATGTCATTTTTTCGCTGTTTCTCTTTGTAGTTTAATGACAAAACACTATCTTTGCAATATCTAAATCCCAACATTGCGATTTTAACATATAATATATACAACACCTATTAACTATGAGTGAAAAAACGAGCGAGAAGAGAGTTTATCTCTTTGGAAACGGTAAGGCTGAAGGCCGTGCCGACATGCGCAACCTTCTTGGTGGCAAAGGTGCCAACCTGGCCGAGATGAATTTGATCGGTGTGCCTGTGCCACCGGGATTCACCATCACCACAGATGTCTGCAACGAATACTTTGAGAAGGGCAAGGCCGACGTGGTCGCTTTGCTCAAGGACGACGTTGTCAATGGCGTGAAACACGTCGAGGAGCTCATGGGACTGAAGTTTGGCGATGCCAAGAATCCGCTTCTGGTCAGCGTGCGCTCCGGTGCGCGTGCCTCTATGCCGGGTATGATGGACACCATCCTCAACCTCGGTCTCAACGATGAGGTCGTCAAGGGACTGGCTGCCAAGACCGGCAACGAGCGCTTCGCCTACGACAGCTACCGCCGCTTCGTGCAGATGTACGGCGACGTGGTCCTCGGCATGAAGCCCGTCAACAAGGAAGATATCGATCCCTTCGAGGCTATCATTCAGAAAGTAAAGGCTCAGCGCGGCATCCGTCTCGACAATGAGATGAACACCGACGAGCTGAAGAGCCTCGTCGTCCTCTTCAAGGACTATATCAAGGAGCGCACCGGTCGTGAGTTCCCCTCCGACCCGATGGAGCAACTTTGGGGCGCCATCTGCGCTGTCTTCGACTCTTGGATGAACGACCGCGCCATCCTCTACCGCAAGATGGAGGGCATCCCACAAGAGTGGGGTACGGCAGTTACCGTCATGGCTATGGTCTTCGGCAACATGGGCAACACCTCTGCCACGGGTGTCTGCTTCAGCCGCGACGCTGCCACGGGCGAGAACCGCTTCAACGGTGAGTACCTTGTCAACGCACAGGGTGAGGACGTTGTCGCCGGTATCCGCACGCCGCAGCAGATCACCAAGGAAGGTTCGCTCCGCTGGGCTAAGCAGCAGGGCATCGACGAGGCTACACGCGCCAGCAAATATCCTTCTATGGAGGAGTCTATGCCAAATATCTATGCACAGCTCAACGACCTGCAGGACAAGCTCGAGAAGCACTACAACGATATGCAGGACATGGAGTTCACCGTGCAGGAGGGCAAACTCTGGTTCCTCCAGACCCGCAACGGCAAGCGCACGGGTACGGCAATGGTGAAGATCGCCATGGATCTGCTGCGTGAGGGACTCATCGACGAGAAGACAGCTCTGGAGCGCTGCGAGCCCAACAAACTCGACGAACTGCTTCACCCGGTCTTCGACAAGGAGGCCAAGGCTCAGGCCCGTGTGCTCACACGCGGACTTCCCGCATCGCCGGGTGCTGCCTGTGGACAGATAGTGTTCTTCGCCGATGATGCTGAGAAATGGCACGCCGACGGCCATCAGGTGGTGATGGTACGTATCGAGACATCGCCTGAGGACCTCGCCGGCATGAGCGCCGCAGAAGGTATTCTGACGGCTCGCGGTGGTATGACATCGCACGCTGCTGTGGTAGCCCGTGGTATGGGCAAGTGCTGCGTCAGTGGTGCCGGTGCCATCAATGTCGACTACAAGGCCCGCACCGTAGAGATCGACGGCACTGTACTTCACGAGGGTGACTATATCTCTCTCAACGGTTCTACCGGTGAGGTGTACTTCGGTGAGGTGAAGACACGTCCTGCTGAGGTCACAGGTGACTTCGCTGAGCTGATGAAGCTTTGCAACAAATACACGCATCTCGTCGTCCGCACCAATGCCGACACGCCTCACGACGCTGAGGTGGCCCGCAACTTCGGTGCCGTGGGTATCGGCCTGTGCCGTACCGAGCACATGTTCTTCGAGAACGAGAAGATCAAAGCCATGCGTGAGATGATCCTCGCCGACAGCAAGGAAGGCCGCGAGAAAGCCCTCGCCAAACTGCTGCCCTATCAGAAGCAGGACTTCTATGGCATCTTAAAGTGCATGGACGGCATGCCGGTGAACATCCGTCTACTCGACCCGCCTCTCCACGAGTTCGTACCCCACGACCTGAAAGGCCAGGAGGCTATGGCTCAGGAGATGGGTGTCAGCGTGAAGGTGATCCAGGACCGCGTGCAGAGTCTGAGTGAGCACAACCCGATGCTCGGCCTTCGTGGCTGCCGTCTGGGCAACACGTTCCCCGAGATCACGGCCATGCAGACACGCGCTATCCTCGGTGCCGCCATCCAGTTGAAAAAGGAAGGCCTCGATCCCCGTCCTGAGATCATGGTGCCGTTGGTGGGTATCGTCAATGAGCTCGACGCCCAGGAGAAGGTCATCCGCGAGACCGCCGCGAAACTCTTCGCCGAAGAGGGCGTGGAGATTCCGTTCAAGATCGGTACGATGATCGAGGTGCCGCGCGCTGCCCTGACAGCAGACCTCATCGCCCAGAAAGCTGAGTACTTCAGCTTCGGTACCAATGACTTGACACAGATGACGTTTGGCTACAGCCGCGACGACATCGCCAGCTTCCTGCCGTCTTACCTTGAGAAGAAGATCCTCGATGTCGATCCGTTCCAGGTGCTCGACCAGCGTGGCGTGGGCCAGCTGATCCGCATGGCAGTGGAGAAGGGCCGCTCTACGCGTCCTGACCTGAAGTGCGGTATTTGCGGTGAGCATGGTGGCGAGCCTTCATCAGTGAAGTTCTGCCATCGTGTGGGCCTCGACTACGTGAGCTGCTCACCGTTCCGTGTGCCTATCGCACGTCTAGCAGCCGCTCAGGCTGCCGTGGAGGAGGCATAAGCTCCGAAACATTCTGTTTTCTCTTATACAAGGCAAATGCTTGGTTATCCAGGCATTTGCCTTGTTTCGTTTATGACCTTTCCCCGTTTTGTTTATGAGATTTTCCCGTTTTGTTTGCAGAATTACGGCTGTTTATTAATAGTCAAACAATTGTCGTACATACGGTCAAACATTCGTTAGATGTTTGGCCAACAATTGTTAGCCAATTGGCTGACGACCGTTTGACCATCTTCTCGAAAGCGTTTTTATCGTTTTCTTATTGCTCAAATCGGTTTACATAACAGATCTTCGAATTCTGCCAAGCGTTTTGCATTCATGGAGATCTGTGTTATCTGTGAGAAAAAAGCTATAGTGAGAAGAGTCTCACAGATCTCGCAGATCTTCACAGATCCCTGCTTCGCATTGTCTATTGCTTTAGGATTACGCATCCGTGGAGATCTGTGCAAATCTGTGAGCGATAAAAGCTCTGCGAGAAAGGTCACGCAGATCTTCACAGATTCTCACAGATCCCTGCTCTTGTAATGTCTATTGCTTTAGGATTACGCATCCGTGGAGATCTGTGCAAATCTGTGAGCGATAAAAGCTCTGCGAGAAAGGTCACACAGATCTCACTGATCTTCACAGATCCTTGTTCTAACTAAGTTTATTGCTTTGTTGGTTATGCATCCGTGGAGATCTGTGGAAATCTGTGAGAAACAAAGAACTCTGAGTGATCCCGATATTTCGCTTATCCCCCTGAAAAAAAGCAGCGCACGCTTTGTATTCTCGTGATTAATCTCTATTTTTGCACAGTAATAGCGTAAACAAGTATAAAGCATGACCATGAAAGATACCACGAGGCTGACCGTGTTTAAAGCCAGCGCCGGCAGCGGCAAGACCTATCGACTGGCACTGGAATACATCAAACTGCTGATGGCGGACCCGAAGAACTTCCGCTATACCCTCGCCGTGACCTTCACCAACAAGGCCACCGAAGAGATGAAGACACGTATCCTCAGCAAACTCTTTGCCCTGGCTCACCGTCTGTCCAGTGGCGACGACTATGTCAAGGAACTACACCACAGCATGCCACAACTCTCTGACAACGACATACAGCAGCGGGCGACACTTGCCCTCGACGGTATCCTCAACGCTTATCACTATTTCCGCGTGGAGACCATCGACAGCTTCTTCCAGCGTATCCTCAGAAACCTCGCACGCGAACTGGGACTGAAAGCCAACATCAACGTAGGCCTCAACGACCGTGAGGTGGAGCAACAGGCCGTCGACGAAATCATCGAAAACATCAACAACGACAAAGACCCGCTGCTCGGTTGGATGATGGACTTTGTCAACGAGCGACTCGACGAGGACAAGAACTGGAACGTCATCGGACAGATCAAGGACTTCGGCACAAACATCTACCGCGACTTCTATAAGGAACGCCACGAACAACTCGAAGCGATTCTCTCCAACCCACAGTTCTTCAAGAACTACACCGGTAAGCTTCGGGCCAAGGCAGCGCAAGTCGACAAGGACATGAGCGCTTTGGCGGACCGCTTCCAGACGCTCGTCGACCAATACGGCTTCGACGACAGTGACTTCACGCGCGGCACCGTGCCCAACTATTTCAGGAAGCTACGCGAAGGCAACTACTGTGATGTTGCACACGCTACCATCGACAAGGCCGATACGGAGGAATGGACCAAGCTCATCAAAAAAGCCATCAAAGACACCGACAAAGGTCAGACCTTCCACGAACTGATCGCACCACTCATCACCAAAACGGAAAAGCTGCGGCAGAAAGCTGAGAGGGTGAAGTACTCGGTGGACCTCACGCTCAGAAATCTCAATGAGCTCAGACTGCTCGGACGTATCGCACAACAGGTCGACGCCATCAATGCCGACAACAATAACTTCCCGCTCAGCAACACACAACAGCTCATCAAAGACATGATCGACGGCAGCGACACGCCGTTTATCTATGAGAAGATCGGCGGCTCGCTAAAGTATATCATGATCGACGAGTTCCAGGATACCAGTGCAGTACAATGGGATAACTTCAAAGTGCTCATCGACGACTGCATCGCTCATCAGGCTGGTTCGCTCATCGTCGGCGACGTGAAGCAGAGCATCTACCGATGGCGTGGCGGCGACTGGCGGTTGCTGCAAGACCTCACGCACGACAAGCACCCGGAGATCAAAGAGGTGAAGCTCGACACGAACTTCCGTTCACAGCCGAAAATCATCACGTTTAACAATATGTTCTTCAAGCTGGCTGCCAAGAAGACGACAGAGACGGCAGTCGCAGAGCTCAACGATCACCATGCACCAAAAGACGTCATCCAACAAGCCTTGGACATAGAAACGGCTTACCAGGACGTTGAGCAGGCTTATCCTAAAGGCAAGGAGCTGGTTGGCATGGCCAGAATCAAACTGCTCGACGACGAGGACTATGACCAGGAGACCATGGACCAGATCGAGAGCACCATCGCGGAACTGCTCAAGGCGGGCGTTGCCACAAAGGACATCGCCGTGCTCGTGAGAAAGAACAAACACATCCAGGCCATCGCAGAGTACTTCATGCAGCATCAGATCATGGTCGACGGCAAGCCGGCCAACGTGAGTCTCGTCAGTGACGAAGCCTTCCGCCTTGACGCTTCCCTTGCCGTGAAAATGCTTATCAGCGCACTGCGCTATCTCGTTCATCCCGATGACAAGCTGACGATTGCCTTCCTCGCCAAAACCTATCACCGTATCGGAGGAGATGTGAAGAATGATAAGGACAAGGATAAGGAGCAAAAGGAGGATAAGGAGCAAAAGGAAAATAAGATTCGAAACGAAGCTAATGTCGACAAGGATGACGCAAATCTCGACACGCGTCTCTTTGTCGGTAAGGACGACATCGCCACCCAGCTGCCCGAGGCCTTGCGCACGGGGCGCGACGATCTGCGGGGCCAGCCTCTGATGATGCTCTTTGAGCACCTCTATGCCATCCTCGGCCTGGAGCGTCTCGACGACGAGAGTGCCTATGTCTGCGCCTTTCTTGATAAAGTAGCAGCACTGATACACAACAAGGCGGTGGGCATAGAAGATGTCCTCAACGCCTGGGACACTGACCTCTGCAGCAAAGCTATCCATAGCGACGACATCAATGGCATCAGACTGATGACCATTCACAAGAGCAAAGGACTGGAGTTTGCCAATGTCATCATCCCCTACTGCGACTGGGACATCGAACGTAACAATGACACGCTGTGGTTCACAACCGACGGTAAGCCGGAACCGTTCAACGAGCTGCCGCTTGTGCCCGTGTCGCTGCAGAGCAAGAAACTCAAGAACTCGATCTATTCCGACGACTACGACCGGGAGCACTTGAAGAATATCGTCGACAACCTCAACCTGCTCTATGTAGCCTTCACGCGTGCGAAGTGCAACCTCTATGTCTTCGGCAAGAAGAGTCCGAAAGCACCCTACCCTTCCAAGATCATCCAAGACGTGGAGGAAGACATGAGGAAAGAATGCTCGATAGAAGAGGACGACAAGACGACGACGATCACCTACGGCACGTTCTGCCCTACACCCAAGAAGAGTGAAGACAAAGACACAGAGAATGTATTCCTGGTAGAGGAAGAGCCACTGCGCGTCAACATCAAAAGCTATCCGGAGAAATACAAGTTCAAGGAGAGCAATGACTGCAAGGCCTTCATCATGCCACAGGACGACGAAGACGCACAGTCACGACGCGCATATATCGAGACGGGTAACATTCTCCACGAGTTACTCGCCAGCATTCGCGATGTCAATGACATCGACCGCGCCATCAACAACATGGAGTTCAGTGGTGTGCTCTATAAGAAGCCGATGACACGCGAGAGCCTGCGTGCCATGGTGCACCAGCTCATTGAGAGCCCGGTACCCAAGACCTGGTTCCGTCCGGGACTAAAGGTGATGAACGAGTGCGAGATTATCTGCTATAACCAGAAAAATAACACGATAGAGCCGAAGCGTCCTGACCGTGTCATCGATGACGGAAATACAGTGACGGTCATCGACTTCAAGACGGGATCACCAAGGGCCCAACACGTAGAGCAGGTACAGAACTACATGCACTTGCTCAGAGAGATAGGATACAGTAATGTCAAGGGCTTCCTCTGGTATCTGAGGACCAACACGGTCAGAACTCTGTGACCTGTCCTATAAATGAATATGATTTTTACATGAATAACAATGAATTAACCACGAATTACTCTTATTATTTATGAGGAATTCGTGGTTAAGATAAGATAGCTTCATGTTACTTTTCCAGTCCCTCGATCTTCTTGACACTACCTCCCAATGGATCGAGGATCAGACGCGTGGACTGCTTCTTGCCAAACAGCTCACCGCTCAGCGACTCCACGGTACCGAACTGCGGAGCCACAGCCTCGAAGGTACCCACAGACTGATGGTCGCAGACCACGGTGATCTTCATCTTGCTGGGCTGGTTGACGCGCAGACCTATGTCGTTCTTGTCGTCTTTCTTTTTCTTCTCATCCTCAGCGACCGGTGCTGGTGGTGCCACAGAATGCTCGTCAGCGACCTCTATATAATAAGGTGTACCCGCATAGTCGTCGGCATCGACAAGACCCAAGCGCTTGGAAAAGCGAAAGAGCACATCCTCACCCTCCTTGACAGGCAGATAGTCCACGGTAGTCCATGTCGTGTCCTTCACGACAGTACCGGTGAACAGTGTCGTGAGGCTCTGCTCCTGCGTGTCGAGGTTGGCAAGCATCGTCTTCAGCTGTGCTCCATCTTTCGGCATAAAGTCAGCCTCACCTTTGGCCAGCTGACTTCGGCTGTCGCGGATGTCGTAGATCTCCTGCGCTGTGAGCTCCGCCATCTTTGCCGTGTTGCTGGCATTGAGTATGTCTGCTGTCATGAAGTCCGCCGGGTTGACAGTCTTCGGTTTAGCTGCCGGAGAGAAGCGGCGCACAACAGGACGCAGCGGCTGCGCCTCTGTGTTGATGGCCAACAGCTGTCCGTTGGGAGCCCGCGTCACGTCGGTGATGCTGTGCTTCTTGTCGAGTTGCAGCGTGAAGTGCTTAGCTGTATCCGGCACGGCGACGGGATCCATCTCCAAGCCAATGACGCGGTAAGTTGTGGAAGCGTCTTCCGAGACATTCTGACGGATATAGCGCATGGCATATTTCGCAAACTGTCCGGGCGTATATTGCGTCTTCTCCACCTTCACCGTGAAGCGCAGCAAGGTCTTCGGCAGGTAATAGTCTGTACCTTCTACCGACTGTGCCTGGCACTGCATGGCAAAAGCACCCAACAGCAGACTGCCCGCCAAAAGCATTCGTTTATAGTTCATCATTGATATTTCGTCATTTATGATTCTTCCTTGTTCTCTCAACACTCATCGTTCAGTACTCATTGCTCATTACTCATTGCTCATTATTCATTGCTCACTATTCATTACTCATTGCTCATTGCTCCCCTCAGTCCTCCAGTCTCAGGAAGGCTTTGGGCAGATAGTTGATGATGTCGCTGGCGATGAGGCTCTCCTTGCCGAGGTCTCTCACTGCCAGATCTCCGGCCAGACCGTGGAGATACATTCCTAACTGGCATGCCGTCGCCTGGTCATAGCCACGCGCAAGAAGTCCGGCAATGATACCCGTCAGCACGTCACCGCTGCCCGCCGTCGCCATGCCACTGTTACCGGTGGAGTTGAAGACGATATGTCCGTCGGGCTTGCAGAGTGCGGAGTAGTGGCCCTTGAGCAAGATATAGCCTTGGAGATGCTCAGCCAACTGCCGTGCCTTGGTCAGCCGCTCGTAATCGCTCGAACTCGTCACGCCCACCAGCCGGTCAAACTCCTTGGGATGTGGCGTCATGATGATGCCCGGTGGCAACTGCTGCATCCACGCCTGATGGTTGGCCAGCATGTTCAGTCCGTCAGCATCCACCACGATGGGACACTGCGTGCGGCGTATCTGACCGATCAGCGCAATGGCAGAGTTCTCGCTCTGTCCCAGTCCCGGACCGATGGCGAGGGCATCATAGTCTTGACTCTCCACGCTGTCGGAGAAATAGGTCTCCTCACGGTCCATCTGCAATACGGCTTCCGGCACAGCCACCTGCATGATGCCATAGTTGCGCTTCGGCGTGTGCACCGTCACCTTACCGGCTCCCGAGCGCAGGCAAGCGCGTGTGGCGAGGATGGCGGCACCCGACATGCCATAACTGCCGGCGATGATCAGCGCATGGCCCATCGTACCCTTATGTACGAAGTCACTACGATGGCGCAGACAAGGTATCAGGTCCATCTCTTCCTGGATACGGCAGCTGACCTCTGTGTCGCGGATATAGTCAGGACTCAGCCGGATGTCCAGCACTCGCAAACGGCCGAGATACTGCTGGCAGTCGGTAAGCATCATGCTCAACTTCTTCTGTTGCAAGGTCAGCGTCAGGTCAGCACGAATGATGTTCTGCCGGACATTATAGGTATTGTCCTCGCACATCAGACCCGACGGCATGTCGATGCTCACCACCTTGGCGGGACTCTGGTTGATATATTTCACCAACGAGGCAAAGCCCCCGCTGAGTGGTTTGTTGATGCCCGAACCGAAGAGACCGTCGACGACAAGTGTCTCCGGTGTGAGCTCAGGCGGATCGAAATTTAAAGTGATCTCTGTGAAGTGACTGACCTTCTTGGCGTAGACGAGGCGCTCCTTGTTGGCAGCGCAGTCCTCCGACAGTTTGTCATGGATATTGAACAGGTACACGCTCACCTGATAATGGTTTTCGGCGAGCATACGCGCCACGGCCAAAGCGTCACCGCCGTTGTTTCCGGGACCTGCAAAAACCACCACGGGTGTGTGCTCGGTCCATTCATCCATGATAGCACGCGTCAGCGCCTTAGCGGCACGCTCCATTAAGTCGATAGACTTCACAGGCTCGTGCTCAATGGTATAATTGTCAAGCTCATGAATCTGAGCAGCTGTAAATATCTTCATACGTAAAAAACAATATGGTGCAAAGATAAAAAAAAGATTGCAGAATGGCAACGTGGCAATCGCTTATTTTTGCAAAATAGATTAAATAAAAGGCGTACCTTTCTCATTATTCGTGCATTTTTCGTAATTTTGCACTATTAAATAGGTCAATAAAAACGCATTTCACCATGGACATTGTGAAGATAAAGGACAAAACATTCCGTACATTTATACCGGAGTCAGAGATTCAAAGCAAAGTAAAAGCCGTTGCCGACAAGCTCAATAAAGACATGGCGGGCAAGAACCCGCTGTTTCTCGCTGTGCTCAATGGGTCGTTTATCTTTGCAGCTGATCTGATGCGCTACCTCTCCATCCCCTGCGAGATCTCTTTCGTGAAGCTGGCTTCTTACCAGGGCACCACCTCTGTGGGTAAGGTGAAAGAGCTCATCGGCATCAACCAGGAGCTCAAGGGCCGCACCGTCGTCATCGTTGAGGACATCGTCGACACGGGCAACACCATGAAGCAGATGCTCGCCACGCTCGAAGGCTTCGAACCGGAGTCGCTGCATATCTGCACGCTGCTCGTCAAGCCGGGTAAGTTGCAAGTGCCTCTTAACATCGAATATCCCGCCATGGAAATCCCCAACGACTTCATCGTGGGCTATGGACTGGACTATGACCAGCAGGGCCGCAACCTCCGTGACATCTACACCGTCGTGGAATAAATATGCCTTTTGCTAAGGACTAGATTGGACATTTATTTATACATTATAATTTTTACATTATACATTATTCATTAATCCGATGAAGAATATTGTGATTTTCGGTGCTCCTGGTTCAGGCAAGGGCACACAGAGCGATAAGATGATCGCTAAGTATGGTTTCAAACATATCTCTACCGGCGACGTGCTGCGCAACGAGATCAAGAACGGCACTGAGCTGGGCAAGACAGCGAAAGGATATATCGACAACGGTCAGCTGATCCCCGACGATCTGATGGTCAACATTCTGGCCAGCGTCTACGACAGCTTCGGCAAAGAGCACAAAGGCGTGATCTTCGACGGCTTCCCCCGCACCATCCCGCAGGCCGAGGCTCTGAAAAAGATGCTCGCTGAGCGTGGACACAAAGTAGCTGCCATGATCGAGCTCGACGTTCCTGAGGACGAGCTGATGAAGCGTCTCATCCTCCGCGGCAAGCAGAGCGGACGCAGCGACGACAACGAGGAGACCATCAAGAAGCGCCTCAACGTTTACCACAACCAGACAGCTCCACTGATCGAATGGTATGAGAAGGAGGGCATCCACCACCACATCAATGGTCTCGGTGAGCTCGACCGCATCTTTGCCGACATCTGCAAGGTGATCGACAGCCTCTAAACAAAGCTAACAATATGTTCGGTGTTGGGCGGTTAAACGCCCGACACTTAACATTCAACACTTAAGTATGGATTCCAACTTCGTAGACTACGTAAAGATATACTGTCGTTCAGGCAAGGGTGGACGCGGCTCCATGCACCTGCGACATGTCAAATACCAACCCAATGGCGGACCCGATGGTGGCGACGGTGGCAAGGGCGGCAGCGTCATCTTGCGCGGCAACCACAACTATTGGACATTGCTGCACCTGAAATACCAACGCCACGTCTTCGCTGAGAACGGTGGCAATGGCGGCCGTGACAAATGCCATGGCACGGATGGCAAGGACATCTATATTGATGTGCCCTGTGGCACAGTGGTGTACAATGCCGAGACGGGTAAGTATGTCTGCGACGTCACCTACGACGGACAGGAAGTCATGCTTCTCAAAGGTGGTCGCGGCGGACTCGGCAACTGGCAGTTCCGCACAGCGACACGCCAAACGCCGCGCTTCGCTCAACCCGGCGAGCCCATGCAGGAGATGACGGTCATCCTTGAATTGAAGCTCTTGGCCGACGTCGGCCTCGTGGGATTCCCCAATGCCGGTAAGTCCACACTGCTCTCTTCCTTGTCCAGTGCCCGTCCGAAGATTGCCAACTATCCTTTCACGACGTTGGAGCCTTCGCTCGGCATCGTCTCCTACCGCGACAACAAGTCGTTTGTGATGGCCGACATCCCAGGCATCATCGAAGGAGCCAGCGAGGGAAAAGGTCTCGGGCTGCGATTCCTCCGACATATCGAGCGCAACTCGTTGCTGCTGTTCATGGTTCCCGGTGACACCGACGACATCAAACACGACTATGAGGTGCTGCTCAACGAACTGAAGAAGTTCAACCCCGAAATGCTCGACAAGCATCGCGTCCTCGCCGTCACCAAGAGCGACCTGCTCGATGAGGAACTCATAGAGATGCTGCGGGAAACGCTGCCCACAGATCTGCCCGTCGTCTTCATCTCGTCTGTCACAGGCTATGGCTTGGACGAACTGAAAGACGTGTTGTGGGAGGAACTCAACAGCGAAAGCAACAAGCTGCAGGAGATCACCGCTGAGGACACGCTTGTGCACCGTGACAAAGACATGCAGAAACTCAGCACGGAGCTTCACGACGAGGGTGAGGACGAGGTGCTCTTCGTCGATGAGGACGAGGTGGAAGATGCTGACGAGGACGAACTCGATGATTACGAGACGTTTGATCCTGACGAGGACAAGGAGTAAAGGCTAAGACAACATGGAACCTGAATTAGAACAATACAATTTCGGTGACGACATCGTTGCCTTCTCTACCACACGACACGGTGGAGTGAGTAAAGACAACTATGCCGAGTTGAACATCAATCCCTACTGTGGTGATGATTCTAAGAATGTAAGCGCCAATCTGAAAACGCTATGCGACGCACTGGAGATCACCACTGACCATCTCATCCTGCCTCATCAGACGCATCAGACCGTATGTAGGGCCATCACGCCGGAATACTTTGATCTGTCAAATGAAAAGAGGAAAGAATACTTGGAAGGCGTCGACGCTGTGATGACAGACATGCCGAAGGTATGTGTCGGCGTGTCGACGGCCGACTGCATCCCCCTACTCTACTACGACACGGAACATCATGCTGTTGCCGCCGTACACGCCGGATGGCGCGGTACGCTGGCTGGCATTGCTACGAAAGCCTTGGAGGCAATGGCACAACAATACGGTACGCAACCGGGCAAAGTGAAGATTATGATTGGTCCGGGCATTTCGCTGAAGAACTTTGAAGTCGGTGATGAGGTCTACGAACAGTTTGCCAATGCCTTTCCCTTCATCCGCTTCATGTCGAAGAGATACGACAAATGGCATCTCGACCTGCAAGTCTGCAACCGTCTGCAACTGCTTCATGCCGGTGCAAGACTGGAGAACATTGTCATGTCTAACATCTGCACTTATGACCAGGTCGACCGTTTCTTCTCCGCACGCCGCTTAGGCGCTCAGTCTGGAAGAATATATAATGGTATCATGAAGAAAGGAGAATCTACAAAGTGAGTGATAAGAAAAGAAACATTTCAAAGGGAGCCTTACTCCTTATTATAATGTGCACGACCCTGATGGCCTTTGCACCGAATATGAAGTTCGACCCTTTCGCCAACTACCAGAACATCTTTGCGGGACGCAACAAAGAGCTCTCCGAAAAGCACGAACTAGCTATTCATCTCGACAGCATCAAAAACGGCGAATATGCCTATCCGCTGAAAGGATCGCAGTCGGGCATCAACGCTGAGGATCTGCTGCAGGTCGTCTCACAGAAGGATAAGCACGTTAAAGCGATATTCGCCGGACGCGTAAGAGTTGCTGCTTCCAGTCCACTCTCCGGTTCCTTCGTTGTCATCACTCACGACAACGGCTTGGAGACCTTCTATCGCAATATCCATCACCTCAATATTCATGTCGGTGATCGTGTCAAAGCCGGACAGATCATTGCTGATGCCGACAAATGTCAGTATGGTTATACCGTCGGCGTGATGTTCCTGATCAACGGTACGCCCATCCATCCTTTTTTTGTCTTTGACACCTACGCCCAACGCCCGCTCAACGATGTGCTGCGCTGTAAGCTCACCGACAAGTATCTGATAACTACTACTTCCAAGCGTGTGGCCTTCACCCAGGCCCGCAAGCGCTTCCTGGCTACGCTCATCGCCTCACTCGATCCCGTGAAGTCAAAGTACTTCGGTGCGGCAGGACCGGCAGAGATCAACCTGGAATTTCTCAACGCCAAGCACTGGTGCTACCCGCTCGTCGGCAGCTACGTCACCAGTCCGTATGATAAGCTGCGCGAGAAACCAGACACCACAGCCACCTATCATCATACCGGCGTGGACATCAAAACCCACACGCCACACGACAGCATCCACGTAGCCTTTGACGGTATCGTTGAGGAGTCGTGCCCAGTTCCCGGTTATGGCAACTGCATCATGGTGAAACACGCCTACGGCATCGAGACGCTCTATGGCCATCAGACGGTCAACTTCGTGCACGCCGGGCAGCATGTCAAAGCCGGACAAGTGATTGGACTCACCGGTGCCACCGGCCACGCTACCGGCGACCATCTCCATTTCGAGATGCTCTACCGTGGCCAGCGCATCGATCCTGCCCTTTTCTTCGATCATAAGAAGCACACCTTGCGCCGTGCCACCGTGTTCCTGCATGGTCCAAAGGTCATCAGCAAGCCCAACGACGAGCGTAACCGCTACCTCTTCGGCTGGAAGATCGCATAGGGCCTGCCCCCTTTTCGCATAGAGCCCGCCCTTTTTAGCATAGTGCCCGCCGTTGCTTTCTTCCTTTAAGTTCGTGTTAACCGTTCGGTTTGCCGTGGCTGTGCCACGGCCCTCCCCTCCCCACATACGCAGCAAGGCCTCTTCCAAGTCTTCGGAAGAGGCCTTGCCATTTGTATGTAACGGCTGCGAGCCGGAACTAATTACTCACCGAGGTGAATAGCCTCGTTGGGGCATACAGAAGCGCAAGTACCGCACTCTGTGCACTCATCGGGGTTGATAGAATACTTGTCACCAGCAGAGATAGCTCCTACAGGGCACTCATCGATACATGTTCCACATGCAACGCAGTCATCGTTAATAACGTAAGCCATAATGTTCTTGTATTTTAAATGATTAAATGTTATTGTTTCGTTGTTGCAAAGATAATTATTTTCTTTGGAATACCTATAAATGACAACCGGTTTTTTATTATTTTAAACAATAGCTTTCGCCTCCTTGTCTTGACTACTCATTAATAAGTAACACGGCTGACACATATCTACAGGACATCAGACTATCAGCAACAGATCAGCAGACTGCCAACAGCTGGACATCAGACTATCAGCAACAGATCACCAGCTCGTCGGCAACAATATTTCATCTTCTCCTGCGTTATGAAGAGTATGAAGAAGATTGTCTTTGTTATCTTCCTGATGCTCACCATTGCCGGTGCCGCTTGGGGACAGGAACAGACGGTGCAGAACCGCCCGTATATCGACTTGCGCCCCTTCCATTTCGGCCTGCTCGTTGGCACGCACCTGCAGGATATCGAGTTCAACAACATAGGACCGCAGACCATCATCGCCAACAACGGATCGCAACAGACCTATACCATCACATGTGACCAAAGCCGATGGGACAACGGGTTCCAAGTAGGTGTGCTCGCCGAGGCACGGCTGACCGAGAACTTCCAGTTCCGTGTGGCTCCCGCCATCCTTTTTGGATCGCGGCATATCGAGTTCCACAACATGGATACTCAAGCTCCCGACTCGATGCTCCACCGCTCGCAAGACTTAAAGACGATCTACTTCACCTGTTCGTTTGACCTCATCGCAGCCGCACCGCGTATGGGCAACCACCGTCCTTACGCCATACTGGGACTGACACCGGCCATCAACCTTACGGGCACGGACAACAGCTACGTCAAACTCAAACGCTACGACATGTACCTGGAAGCGGGCTTCGGCTGTGACTTCTACATGCCTTTCTTCAAGGTGCGACCGGAACTGAAGTTCATGTATAGCCTCACCAACAGCCTCGACAAAGACCATGCTGACCGCCTGCAAGACGAGGCAATGCGCCCCTATGCGCTCAGCGTGAACAAAGCCAGGAGCAAAGTCATCGCCCTCACCTTCTACTTTGAGTGAAGACAGAGAGGCAGATTCTTAGAGACAAAAAGACACAAAAGGCAGATTATTATTAAAGACAGAACATGTCTTTCTGTCTTACTTCATCGTGAGGATCATGCGTCCTACATAGATCGCATTCTTGCCATTCTGGTCCACCGGGATCTGTTTGCCATCGAGGTTCGGCACATAGCGCAGCTTCTTGAAGAGCGTATGGCTGTGACCACCAAGCACGAGATCGATGCCACGTGTATGGCTGATGACCATCTGGTCACCCATACCCTGCTCTTCCCAACCGAGATGAGAGATGAGGATCACCAAGTCACATTTCTGCTTGTGCAGCTCATCAGCCATCTGCTGAGCGGTTGCGATAGGGTCGAGATACTCCGTGTCGAGATAGTTCTTCTTGTCGACGAGTCCTTCCAACTGAGGCGAGAGGCCGAAGACACCGATCTTCAGTCCCTTGCGTTTGATGATGACATAAGGCTTTACGATCTTGTCCAAGCCGCACTGATGGAAGCGATAATTGGCACACACAATCGGGAAGTTAAGCTCACGGAATACTCTCGCCATGTTCTCCAGCCCGAAGTCAAACTCATGGTTGCCGATGGTACCGGCATCATAGTGCATCAGATTCATCAGTCCGGCTTCCACGTCTCCTTTGAACAAGGTATAATAAGGAGAGCCCTGCGAGAAGTCACCACTGTCGAAGAGCAACAGCTGGGGATCCGCCTTACGCTGTTCTTCCAACATGGCAACGCGGCGCAGGAAGCCACCACGACCAGCCAGAGCCGTGTCGGCAAGGTTCTTACTCAGCGGCAGAATGCAGCTGTGCGTGTCATTGGTATGCAGGATCGTCAGTTCCTTCTCACGGCCACCGGCATCAACGCCAAGGCTAACCACAAGAAGAAGCAACATGATATAGAGTCTACTAAAATATCTCATCGTTATCTTTCTGTTAATCTTATTAGTTCCGTAATTCTTTATGCTTTTATAGAGCATTCTCTATTCCACATTCATCATTCCACACTCATCACTGAATCACGATTCTTCCTTCCACATGACCGTCGACAGCCTTACCTGCTTTGGTCATCTCAAGGAAATAGTGGCGGATGATATAGCGTGTATCATATTTCTCTTCCTGTGGCGACACCACATCCGTCCCTGCCTTATAGGCCGTCATCTTGTCATTGCCGTGAGCCAGGTAGTCGATCGTGGCGATGCGGTAGCTACCGTTCGGATCGATATCCTTGCCGTTGATGGTTGCCGATTTCAGTTGTCCGTCCTTTGTGATGACGAGTCTGACACTATGGCTAACCCCTTCACCACCTACCGAAGCCACCTGCTGGAAGAGTTCCAGCACCTTACTACCGGAAAGTGTCAGATAAGAGATATGGTTCTCAAAGGGTGCCACGTTGAGAATATCGCCGTAGGTCACCTTCCCGGCAGGCAGCGAAGCACGGATGCCGCCAATGTTATACATTCCGAAGTCGATATGCTCACCTGTCTGCTCGCCATACCACACGAGGATGTCTGAAAGCAGGTTGCTCATATCGCTCTCCGGGCGATGACCCGTCATATAGTGCGTCGTCGTGCCCACAACAGGGTTCATCACCGAGTCCACGACATGTTTATAAGGAGCCAGCAGCGCCGTGGCTGCCTGATCCGGCTGACGGTCGTAGCGGCTGTCAACCAGCACTTGTGTGCGCTGAATGTCTGTCAGATGGTATTGACTGCCGCACGAGGGCAACAGCAGCACGCACGTCAGGCACAGTGCAGACAGCGTAGTATTTCTTTTCATGATGCTATATATATAATAATGTGTATAATCAGGTAAGTGCCGCAAAGGTACGCATTTCCCAGTGAAAAGCCATCAAGAAAGCGGGAAAAGCGAAACAAAAATGTTAAAAAGAGCAGATTTTAACCCGCTGTTGCTCATATTTCATTGAAAAGCAGTAACTTTGCAAAGCTTTTCGGCCTAACCGCTGGTTGGAGGAAGTGTCTCCATGCTACGTTGGGTTGGAACGACAAACAACATTTAATTATACACACAATGGATTTGATTAAAGTTGCCGAGGAAGCATTTGCAACCGGCAAGAAGTTCCCTGAGTTCAAGTCAGGTGACACCATCACTGTCGCTTACAAAATTGTCGAGGGTAACAAGCAGCGTATTCAGCTGTATCGTGGCGTGGTCATCAGAATCAGCGGCCATGGCGACAAGAAGCGTTTCACCGTTCGTAAGATGTCTGGTACCGTAGGTGTTGAGCGTATCTTCCCTATCGAGTCTCCCAACATCGACAGCATCGAGGTGAACAAGCGTGGTAAGGTACGTCGCGCTAAACTTTACTATCTCCGTAACCTCACCGGTAAGGCTGCCCGCATTCAGGAGAAGCGCCAGGTGGTCGCTACTGAGAATAAGTAAAAAGAGATTTCTCACCCTCTCCTCTTCTACAAGGGGAGAGATGACTCTACCCACTGAGAACAAATGTTGGACTGCATTTGACGTAGCGAAAGCTGTCATCAAAAGCAGTCCAACATTTTTTGTTTCCCGCCGTCCATCGTTGTCAGACAGCAGAGGCAAGTCTTCTATTCCTCGTAATTAATCGACGCATCTGTGTCGCCATGCACCGTGTTCATCAGGTCATCCCACGTTTGAAAACCGGCAAAGAGAGCCAGACGGTTTCGGGCTTCCATCGACAGACGGCGCTTACCCGTCACCAGTTCCCACAGCTTTTTCAAGGAATGACTACTCAAGTCCACATTGTGCTTAGCCAACCGATGTGACGCATTCTCAAAATCAGTCACCATCTGATGTGGCTCTTCTCTCAGCTTTTTGCCAGCTTCAGCAAAGAGCATTCTTAAATCCCTTTTCATAACATTCTTGTCCTTCCTCCAGACGCTCTTTATTCTTTCTCAATTTCTCGTTGCAAAGTTAAGAAGAATATCAATAAGTTCAACCGATTATTGAAGATTTTTTCTGTTTTGAAAAATAATCTTCATCTTTTCTCTTTCTTCCTCCTTTTTTCGTAACTTTGTCGTCGAAGCGAACGATCAATCACTGACGTCACAAAAACGTAATTTATCCATCATGAAGCACACTGTACTTTCTTTCCTGTTGCTCATTCTAACGGCAACTATTGCATGGGCCGGCCCCGTCACGCAACAGCAGGCCTTCCGTAAGGCACAAGCCTTCTTCGCCGCTAAAGGTGTCACACTGTCGTCAACAGCCGCAGCCAAAGCCTACCGCGCGCCCGGCACTACTGTGTCCAGCGCAACAGCACCTTACTATGTATTCAACGCCGACAACGACTGTGGCTTCGCCATCATTTCCGGCGACGACCGCACAGCGCCCATTCTTGGCTATGTCACGCAAGGCTCATTCCGTGCCAACGATCTCCCTGACAACTTCCGGGCATGGCTTGAGGAGTATGCAAAAGCCATAGAATACTTACAGAAAAGCAATGCGAAGGTCATTGCCTATAGCAACGCCAAGGATCAAAAGGCTACAATTTCTCCTCTGATCAAGACCAAATGGAATCAGGATGCGCCTTTTAACAACGCTTGCCCCGATTTCTTCACGTATGGAAAGTGCGTAACAGGATGCGTAGCCACAGCCATGGCACAACTGCTCTATTACCACTCACAAAATAATAAAAGCACTGCCACTGCAACTACAAAAGAGATCCCGGCTTATCAGTGCAGTACAAACTGGAAAGGGCACGGTCAAATCTCTGTACCAGCCATCCCGGCCGGCCAGCCACTGCAATGGAGCAAGATGCTTCTCTCCTATGACAGATACGCTACCGATGAGCAGAAAAGTGCCGTCGCCAACTTGATGTATTTTTGCGGAGCTTCTGTAAAGATGAACTATGCCAATTCCAGCAACGGAGGGTCAAGTGCATCAGGGACACAAGTGTCCAACGCGCTAATCGACTACTTTGGCTTCGATAAGTCCACCACCGTCGTCAACCGTTCACAATATTCCATAGGTGACTGGAACGACCTCATCTACAACGAGCTAAAAAACGGCCGCCCGGTTCTTTACAGTGGTACTTCCGACCAAGGCAGCGGTCACGAGTTTATTATCGACGGATACCAAGGCGACAACTACTTCGATATCAACTGGGGATGGGGCGGATACTGTGACGGAGCCTTCCTCCTGAACGTACTGGCTCCCCAGAGCGGTGGCGAAGGGGCCGGTAATATCGGTGAAGGATACAACAACGATCAGCAGGCGCTCATCTATGCTGAGCCCGATCATGGAGGCGCAGCCATCAAGAGAGCAAACGCCAAGGACTTTCTGATCAGTGGCTCTACCCTCAGCTACAGCCTCTATTACATCGGCAATGAGGATGCTACCTTCAGCTACGGCTTTGGCATCCGCCAGGACGACGGCAGCATCAAGCCCATCGGCTCACCACAAAGAACACGCATCAGCAAGAACTATGCTACCGGTACGATCTCTTTCGACTTGTCTGGCGCAGGCCTTTCCACCGGCACGTATGTCATTGTGCCCATCTATCAAGAATCAGGCGAAAGCACATGGCAGTCGATGTGGTCTGCTTCGAAATACATCCAAGCCACTGTTGACGCATCCGGAAACATCCAACTCATCGAGATGCCGCAATATAGTTTGACGGCAGCCAACTTCAAGGTCAGCAACATCCGCAAGGCCAATGTGCCGATGAACATCTCTGTCGACATCACCAATCACAGCGATAACACTTACACGGGCCCCATCTATCTTTTTGCCAGCACGGATCCCTCCGCTAAGGGTGAGGCTGTCGCTACGGGTAAGATCAACGTAGATGCCGGTGCTACTACTGCATTGGCTCTTAGCTTCACGCCTTCCGCTGCCGGCACCTATACGCTTTGGCTTTGCTCAGACAAAGGCGGCAACACGGTGCTCGCAACAGCCAATGACATCGTCGTCGGAGAAGGAACCTTGCAAGGCAACGCCCTGCAACTCACTGACATATCTGTCGACAACAGCGACGTCACTTCCACGCATGAGGAAGGAGAATATATCGTCACTAACGTATCCGGTCGTCAGATCACTGGTAAATACAAACTCAAGGCATTGAAAGATATAGAGAATCAGAATGTCTACACCTATTTATATAAGTACGATGAGAGCACCAAGAGCTACCGCTTTTATACTTCTGCAAGAAACTATAATACCATTTCCATGGGAGCCAACAACACTCTTGAGTTCAGCTTCAACTATACTGGTTTGACGGACGGTCGCTACAAGCTGAAAATAGCATGTGGCACCTTAAACACGTCTACCTTAGAAATGAGCAACCTCGTATGGTCTGATGAGACTTATTGCTATATCATCGGTACACCTACAGGCATACATTCTCCGGCCAGCACTGCCAACACAACGGTCAAGATCTATAATCTCCGCGGCATAATGGTAGCAGAAGTACCGGCTGACCAGGTAGAAACCCGTCTCCTTCAACTGCCCTACGGAGTCTATTTCGTCAACGGCAAGCGCATCATCAACAAGTAGAATAACTATCAGATTGATACGTTTCCCAGCGGAAACACCCACTACAGTCGTGGCAATGAGCCTGCAAGCCCATTACCACGACTTTTTTACTGCGTTTTATTTCCGTTTCTGCTAACTTTTCGCTACCTTTGCCGTAGGTTTCAATTTCACACCGACATGAAAGAATACGCATTAAAGTACGGATGCAATCCGAACCAAAAGCCGGCCCGTATCTATATGGAGCACGGCGAACTGCCCGTTGAGGTCATCAATGGCCGCGCAGGCTACATCAACTTCCTCGACGCTCTCAACAGCTGGCAGCTGGTCAAAGAGCTCAAGGCCGCAACAGGTCTGCCCGCGGCAGCCAGCTTCAAGCATGTCTCCCCAGCAGGAGCTGCCGTGGGACTGCCACTGAGCGATACGCTGAAGAAGATCTATTTCGTGGATGACATTGACTTTGAGCTCACGCCTCTGGCCAGTGCATATGCCCGCGCCCGTGGTGCCGACCGCATGTGCTCTTATGGTGACTTCTGTGCACTGAGCGACACTTGCGACGAAGCTACAGCCAAGCTCATCAAGCGTGAGGTCAGCGACGGCGTCATCGCACCCGACTACACACCCGAAGCCCTGGAGATCCTCAAGGCTAAGCGCAAGGGTACTTACTGCGTCATCAAGATCGACCCGAATTATGTTCCCGAGCCCATCGAGCACAAACAGGTCTTTGGCATCACCTTTGAGCAGGGCCGCAACAACTGCGATCTCTACGACCCGAAGCTCTTCGAAGAGATTCCTACGAAGAACAAGAACTTCACTCCTGAGGCTATCCGCGACTTGAAGATTGCCCTCATCACATTGAAATATACACAGAGCAACAGCGTCTGCTATGTCAAGGACGGACAGGCTATCGGCATCGGTGCCGGTCAGCAGAGCCGTATCCACTGCACACGTCTCGCCGGTAACAAAGCCGACGAATGGTGGTTGCGCCAGAGCCCGCAGGTTCTCAACCTTCCGTTCAAGCCGGGCATCCGCCGTGCTGACCGTGACAACGCCATCAACGTCTACCTCAGCGAAGAGCACGACGACGTGCTGCGCGAAGGCACATGGCAGCAGTTCTTCACCGAGAAGCCGGCTGTCTTCACCCGTGCAGAGGAGAAAGAATGGATTGCCAAGAATACCAACGTATGTCTGGGCTCCGATGCTTTCTTCCCCTTCGGCGACAACATCGAGCGCGCTCACAAGAGTGGCGTGAAGTATATCGCACAGCCCGGCGGCAGCATCCGTGACGACAATGTCATCGAGACCTGCGACAAGTACGATATGGTCATGGCCTTCACACACGTGAGACTATTCCACCACTAATAAGCCCTCCTCTAGCTCCCCCCCTTAGGGGGGAGAACCGCGAATCCAACACATCGATACGGATTGCTCCTTCCCCCCTCTTAGGGGGAGCTAGAGAGAGTCTTCTCTTTTTATTATCACTATTATGTCAGACATCGACGAAATCATTGAGCACGGCATCGTCTTCAAGGGCGCTTCCAAAGGCGGACCCAAAGACGACGACAAGGTGAAAACCAAAGCCAAGAAAAAGAAGTATATCACCGGTGCACACGGCTCCGGATCAGCGAAGCAGAAAGCTAAATACCGGCAGCAGCGGGCCAACAGAGCCTCGCAAAGGAAAAAGAAATAAGCAATGGCAGCAGTAACTGATAACTCAGAGAAAGAAAAAGCACGTAAAGAGAAAATGGGATCGTATTTCTACGATTTGTCCAAGCTTACTTACGGAGCACTCGTATTAGGTGCAATGATGCCTTTCCTGTCCCACACTTTTGGATGGTTAAACGTTCTCATGATAGTGTTTGGGCTGGTGACATCATACGCATTCGCTTACGTTGCAAACAAGATCTTTAAAAGCAAATAATAATGGAGACATTAGTTCTTTTATTCGGAATAACTTCAGTTATAGGCGTCGGCCTCATCCTTTGGACCAACACCAAGAAAGGCAAGAAGTGGTTGCAGGATCTATAATCTCTTTGCAACCACTATCGCTACACGCTCTTACATCTCACATCACTCCCATGAAAACTACACATTATCTATTATTGCTGATCGGCTTGCTGAACCTCTTGACATTTACCTCGTGCAGTGACGACGACAAAAACATCAGCACCGACGTCAACATCCCCATCACCGGCTACTGGCAGATGGCCAGTACCAGCATCGAGACCGGTGCGGACATCAACGGCGACGGCGCTGTGGAGGGCATCGTCGTGCATGACGACGGGACGGTCTCGGAATGGCAGTACACACAGACCACCGAAGACCCATTTAAGTTAGGCTATAAGACCGGCACCTGGACCATCGACGGCAACCACTATGTGATGTTGCTCAGCAAAGGCAACGGCAAACACTACACCGTCACTGTGGCGGGCAACAACAACGAGAAGATGTACCTTGCCTATAATGGCAAGACATCTGTCATCCCCCTTTACCGCCTCCAGCATCTCCCCGGCGACGGCGACAGCATGATGGAGGCGATGGCTCAGATGAAGTTCACCGGCATACAGATGAGCGACCTCGCCGGTTACTGGGAACTTGCTAACAACGACGTCCCCAATGGCGACGGCAACGGCATCTATATCGACGAACAGGGCTACATCTCACACATTGCGAATTACGGCGGCAGCGATAACGACATCATCGAATACCAATCCGAGGAAGTCAGCACCACTGGTGGCGTCCTCTCTTTCCCCTACAATGGCAATACCTATCTTCTCTACGGTGTCAGCAAAGATGTGCTCTTAGCCACTCTCGACGGGCAGAAAGTGGAGAAGTTCGTACGCAAGGATGTTCCCGGAGAACTGGCTGACTTGGAGGAGATGACACACGCTAACCTACAGCTCAGCGACCTCGTCGGATACTGGGATAAAGGTAATGGATCCGGTGTCTATATCGACGAGCAAGGCAACGTGTCCGACGTGTCGATCGTATATTCCACAAATAACTATTTTAGTGTCGACTACCACTCTGGGAAGATTAGCACGAGCGGCAAACGTTTCTCTTTCCCCTTTGTGAGCACGAACTACTCGATCTTTGGCATCAAAGGAGATATCCTCTTTGCTACCACAGACGGGCATCAAGTAAAGAAGTTCACGCGCAAGGAAGTCCCTGACGAAGTGACACGTATCGAGGAAATTGTCAATACGAAAGTACCCGACAAACTACTCGGCTCATGGGGAACAATCCATCACCAAAGAGTGTACTCAGATGGCGATGTCTCCAATGACGACATTACACCTTCTGATTCTTGGTCGATGCAAATGTATCATAAGCTCATCTTCTACAGCAATCATGTCGTCAACAAATATTATAACGGAAGCGACTATCCCAATACATACTATTTTACTGTTGACGGCAATAAGCTGACACGCGGCCAGTCACTCAACGACTTGATTTCGTCAAGTATAGGCAGCTCTCAAATATTTCAGATTGACTTCGTCTCTGACACCGAAATGAAAATCACCAGTAAAAGCGGTAAAGCCTCGGAGACCTACACTTATAAAAAGATTCAGTAGCCCCATGAAAAAGATATTCTTTCTGCTCCTCGCCATCCTGCCGCTTGCAGCTCTGGCTCAGAACGAAAACAGACGTGTCTCTATCGAGCCACACGCCGGCATGACCATTTCGAAGATGCACGGCGGTGCCCTCACCAGAGACGAGACATGGAAAACGGGATGGACGGCAGGTGCTGAGCTGGAGATTCCTCTCTCCACTTACTATTCGCTCACCACAGGCGTGGACTACGCCCTCATCGGTACGGGCTTCAAAGAGGAAAAAGAACAGTACTCCTCCGCAAAGTCGTGGATCAATGCGTCTTACGTATATGTACCACTCCAGATCAAAGCTTACTCCCCTGGTGTCAAAGGCCTCGCCGTACACCTCGGTGTCGAGATGGGCATCATGACTTCGGCCAAGGCGCATGCCAAGATGACAAGCATCCGTACGATGGACATCGGCGACGGCATGTCGTCCGTCTTTCTTTGGGAGAACTACCAGAGAAAAGAGTCAGAGGATGTCAGCGGAAAGTTCCGCAACATCATCTACGACATCCCCGTGGGACTGAGCTACGAATGGCGCAACATCATGCTCAACGCCACCTATCGCTACGAGATCCGGCAGGCCATCAGTCAAAAAATCAACAACTACGGCTTTGGTTCTAATGCTGTCACTGCCCGCAACCACGCCATCCTCATCACTCTCGGCTACCGCTTCAAGCTATAAATCACCATTTGACATAACACCAATAACAAATTTTTCTATGCTTAAAAAACTAATTCTATCGACACTTCTCGTGTCGGCTTCCAGTGGTCTGATGGCTCAGACTCAGGTGACAATCCACGCCAACCAAGGCCAACAGAAGATCTACAAGGAGCTCTACGGACAATTTGCCGAGCACCTCGGCACCTGCATCTACGGTGGTCTGTGGGTAGGTCCCAATTCCCACGTGCCCAACACCGACGGCTATCGCACCGATGTCTTCAACGCGCTCAAAGAGCTCCGCGTGCCCGTGCTGCGCTGGCCCGGCGGCTGCTTTGCCGACGAATATCACTGGATGGACGGCATCGGACCTCGCAGCCAACGCCCAAAGATGCAGAACAACAACTGGGGAGGTACCATCGAGGACAACTCTTTCGGTACTCACGAGTTCATGAATCTCTGTGAGAAACTCGGCGCCGAACCGTATATCAGCGGGAATGTTGGCTCCGGAACCGTCGAGGAACTCTCGAAATGGGTGGAGTACATGACCGGCGATGGCGACACGCCGATGGCTAACCTGCGACGTAAGAACGGACGCGAGAAGCCCTGGCATCTGAAATATCTCGGTGTTGGCAACGAGAGCTGGGGCTGCGGTGGCAACATGCGACCGGAATACTATGCCGACCTCTACCGCCGTTACTCCACCTACTGCCGCAACCAACCCAACAACCATCTCTTCCGCATCGCCTCCGGCGCCAGTGACTATGACTACAACTGGACAAAGACGCTCATGGACCGCGTAGGCAACAAGATGAACGGCCTGTCGCTCCACTACTACACCGTCAAAGACTGGAGTGACCACAAAGGCTCGGCAACGGTGTTCACCAACGATGAGTACTACACCACACTGGCCAAATGTCTGCAAATCGAGGACGTCATCAAGCGTCACAGCGACATCATGGACAAGAAGGACCCACAGAAGAAGATTGGTCTGATGGTCGATGAGTGGGGCACCTGGTGGGACGAGGAGCCGGGTACCATCCGCGGACACCTCTATCAGCAAAACACCATGCGCGACGCCATGGTAGCCGCTCTGACGCTCAACATCTTCCAGCGCCACACCGACCGCATACGCATGGCCAACATCGCACAGGTGGTCAACGTGCTGCAAAGCATGATCCTCACCGACACCATCGGACAGGGACACATGGTGCTCACGCCGACTTACTATGTCTTCAAGATGTACCGTGACTTCCAGGAGGCTACCTATCTGCCCGCTTCCTTCACCTGCGACACGCTCACCGCCAAACCGCTGATGTACAAGATGACACCGGGCCGCGTCCCAACGCTCTCGGTTTCCGCAGCCAAGAAGCAGGATGGCACCCTCGTAGTCTCGCTCGTCAACCCGCGTCTCGACAAGACTGAGCCGGTAGAGCTCGCCCTCGACGGCTTCTCGGGCAAGCAGGTCTCCGGCACGATCCTCACCGCCAAGAAGGTCACCGACTACAACGACTTCAACCAACCCGACGTGGTGAAGTCCACTGCCTTCACCGGTGCCAAGATCAAAGGCAGTAAGCTCAAGGCTACGCTTCCTCCGATGTCAATCGTAGTGCTGAACGTGAGATAGTCCACTCCCAACTACAAAGTAACGTAGATCTTTGTGAGTTAACGCTCCGCCACGGCGGAATGAAGAATATAACCGAATATCGAGAATATCCCGTTCTCACTATTCGGTTATATTCTTTTTTGATGATAAACAGCCCGGTGACGATTCTAAATCCACATTTTCGGCAAATTATGTCGTCTATACACGACATAATTTACCGAAAAGTTGCAGTGTATAGGTTGCATAAAACCAAGAAAAGCATCAAAGCTATACGGATCATACAGGCAACAAGACAATGTTGTGAAAACTGACATTTTTCCGCCATTTTCTAGGCGATCTTTTGAAGCAAGCTCTATCTTGCGCCAAAAGACGCGAATTTTGAGCAGTTTTTCATAACAAGCTGACACACAGGTAAATACAAATATATAACCGTCTAACAAAGTAAAAAGAGGCCTTTTGAGGTCGGTAACTACGCATAGACTGGTTATCAGAAAGCCTTTCTGTACCTGTCAGAAAGGCTTTCTGACCAGGTCATCACGGCGTGATGACCCGATGACTAAAGCGAGATGACAGCATCAGAAAGGCTTTCTGACAACGTGACTTCACCATTTCAACAGAAAGAGCTCCGCTTTTCCCAAAATTCACGGTTCCTCTTTCTCTAGATTGAAAGTTCAGGATGAAGTACTTTTGTAAAGGAAGTTCATACTTTACAAAGAATCTTCATCGCCATAAACGAAAACGAGGCTCCAACCCACAGCGGGTTGGAGCCTCTTTGTTATCCTATGCTCTTTCTACTTTAGGACCGGCCAGCCGTGGTTCCACCGAACCGTACGGATGACCAGCTTTGGCATACCTTCACTTTTGATACTATAACCATGACAAATGAAGAGATCTCCTTTTTTCTGCTTCTTCGGCAATGGGAGATGATAGACGGCACAATGGCCGGCTGCCTCATATTGCCTCTTGTCGCCCTCGATGACAAGTGTGCCACCGCCTTCAAGCATGGACCTGCCCTCCCGGTCGAGATAAGGCCCCGTGATCTTCCGGCTTCGTCCGACGACCACGCGGTAGTTGCTCTTCATGCCCCTGCAACAGTAGTCGTGACTGACAAAGAGATAGTACCAGCCCCGGTGCTTGAAGATGAACGGAGCCTCGATGGCATTAGGACCGGCAAAGTCCGAGGTAGGATTGGCCGGAAGTCTCTTGGTACCCTTGGCATAGCGTCGCGCGATGGTGAAAGGACGCGCCCCGACAGCAGCATGTAGCGTAGTGTCGAGCCGAAGGAGCTGGATGCCATCCCAAAACGAGCCGTAGGTCAGCCACGGCTGTCCGTTGTCGTCGATGACGAAGTTCGGATCGATGGCATTCCAATTGTCGCGTCCCTCGCGTGAGGCGATGATGCAGCCCTCGTCGCGCCAAGCACTGTTGTCGGAGAGGCGGTCAGCCGAGAGAAGTCCGATGGCCGACGTGTTCTTGCCAAACGTAGAACAGGAATAGGCCATATACCAGTGGTCGCGGTAGCGGATGATGTCCGGAGCCCATAGATCACCCCGCAATCCGGGCACGCTGTCACGCGCCCATGCGGGAATATGGTCTTGCAGGACACCACGCTTTGCGATGTCCCAGGTATGTAAGTCGCAGGAGGTCATGCTGAGGACGCCCGGTCCGGTACAATAGAGATGGTAGGTACCGTCTTCGTAGGCCATAACAGGGTCATGCGTCCACGGATCCGTGACACCATGAGCGTCGGACTCTCCTGCCAAGGCCGTGACTACGCTGAGCGCGGCCACAGCCAAGGATAAGATAATTTTCAATGATAGTTTGTTTAATGGACAAAGAGAAAGAGGAGCGAGAGAAACAGGGGAGCGGAAGGAGCAGGGGGGGGCGGAATAAGCAGGGGGGACGGCGCACAACGCCGTCAAACCGAACGGAGAGAACTCGGTGAAACACACACGCTACTCTCGGCTCTTGAGTGCTTCAGGGCTCTCACCCGCTTTCAGTTTTTGAGCGCTTCGCCCCCAAAAACCGCTCTCTGCTCTTGAGTGCTTCAGGGCTCGCACCCGCTTTCGCTCTTGAAGCATTTCACGCCCCTCCCCTTTGGGGAGGGGATAGGGGGTGAGGCTCTTTTTTTTATTTTCTCACCACTTTCTTTCCACCCACGATCACGATGCCCTTGTAGCTGTCGCTGACCGGCATACCCGCAAGGTTGTAAGCCTGCTGAGACTTGGCGCTGCTCTGAGCGGCCTGGATCTCATGGATGCCCGTCGTCGGCGCACCCTCTTTGTAGAGCCAGACAGGAATGCCGTCGAAACTCGTTGCCGTGATGCAGGTGGCCGGACAATCCTTGTACCCGTCGACATTCTGCTTGATGGCTACTCCACTGTAGTCCCAGCCGTTGAGCGTCAGCGTGATAAACGACTTACCGTCCTGTGTGAACGTCCAAGTGCCATTGTAATCGCTGTTGCTCGAACACGACACCGTGCCGTCGGCACTGAGCGTCACCGTCACCGGCTTTTGCTCGTTGGTCCGGCTGAAAGAGGCATCTGCCTTGTCGTTGTAAGCACAGGTCTGCTGATAAGGATGCATGAGCAGATGATAGGTGCCTGCGATCTGCTCAGCAGAAAAGAGTCGTTCGTTCTCGATTTGTTTTTGTGTAGTCTGTTTTCCGGTGAATCGGAAAGGAGCGGTGACGAGCCAGCCGTCTTCGTTGACAAAGAGCGGATGCACGCGCACCTCATGGAAGTAAGTTCCATCGTCGAATTTAGTATGATAGACCAAAAAGGCATCTCCGTCGTTGTCGACCAAGACAGAATTATGGCCTTGGGCACGCTCGCCGCGTGTCATGCTGCCCCAACCTGCGTAGGCGCCCATAAGCTTCATGCCACGGTTGGTCACAGAGTTGTTGCCGTAATTGAGTTCGTATTTGCTGTAGACCGCGCTGACACCCTGACCATCGACGAAAGGACCGTCGGGGTTCTCGCTGCGGAAGACACGCATCACATAGCCCGCATTAGGGTTCAAACCTCCGTAAGAGAGGAAGAGATAGTAGTAGTTGCCGATATGACGGATAAACGAACCCTCACCCGAGACATAGTATCCGCCAGCTATCTTCTTGCCGAAATAAGGATCACAGGTAGTGTTGGCATTGGCATACCCACCGGATGCTTTTTTGCCATTGATCTCATAGGGATAGGTGTGGGTATAGTCACGCAGTCCCGTGGCATCGTCAAGCTTCAACTCCCAGATACCACCCGACCACGAGCCGTAAGACATCAGCAGATTGCCCTCCTCGTCGTAGAACACGCAAGGGTCGATACAGTTAGGCCAAAAAGATCCCCACTTGTCTTCTGTATTGTAGCGGGCAGGCAACGAAGAGGCACCAGTAGCAATAGACAAGTCGGTATGCTTCCAGTCACCGCTCTTGGTAAAATCGTTGTGGTCGTAGCGTCCCTGAAAGCCTGAGAACACGACCGGACCCTGATAGACATACGGTCCCTCGATATTGTCGGCAGCAAGGCAGACAATAGAGGATGCCCAATGGTCACCATTGACAGACATATACATCAGCCACTTGCCCGTCTTGCGGCTACGAACGACATCAGGTGCCCACTGATTGCCTTGGATACTATAGCCACTGGACTGCCAGCTATGAACATTGAAATTGCCAAAGCTCACGGTCTCACCTTTACGGTTCTTCACCTGAGTGATGGCCTGGGTGTTGTAGGCGTTGGCATAGCCGATCTTTACACCGGCAGTATTGGCAAAGAGCGTGCATGCATCAGTCTCCCCACCACCGAAGTAAGCCCAGTTGAGCATATCGGTGGACTTGGCGGTAGCGAGATGCGAGCCAAAGAGATAGTAGTTGCTGCCGTCGGCAACAATGGAGGGATCATGGACGGCCACCTCTTTGTAGCTGACGCGCGTCTTGTCGTTGGCATAAGTAGCTACAGTGCTGAGGGCGAACAGGCCGATGGCAGTAAAGAGTTGAAGATGCTTCATAATTATCAATTAGAAAGTGGTAAAGCCGCCCCCACCCCTCTGAGAGAGAATGGGGAGCGAGCCTTACGTTACTTATTACTTATCACTTATCGTCTGTGAACATGTCTCTTGGCACCTGCCGCGCCAGCCACCAGATGGCTGTGGTCAGCAGTGAAGGAGACATAAAGGTCAGCGGGATCAACGGTGCTGATACCTAAGTAGTACTGAGTATAGGTCTTTCCGTCAGTACCCTTCATGATGGCCTGAACGTCAGCCGTACCATTGTTGCAGTTGGTAACATAGACCGTGACCTTGGCACCGTTCATGGCAGCGAGCCAGCCTGCCCAGTCAGCACCTGCCGTTCCGTCGTGCTGGCAAGCGTCGTAGCCGTTGCCCCAACCATAGTTGTCGGCACGCACCACACCATACTCACCCTTGGCAGCATTGCGCAGGATGGCAACGAAGTTGTCCCAGTTGTTCTTGCCGTCGGTGTAGTTGGTGAAGGAGAACGAGCGGGTCTCGCCAGCCGGAACCTTCACGTCATCGGAGAAAGCTGTCCACCAAGCTGTGCTGTTGTCTTCAAGACCAACGAGGTTAGGCGTAAACGCAGCAGCACTGCTTGCCGACTCTTTCACGGTGACCATGAGCTTAGCCTCCTTGCCGTTGGCGGTAGAGATCGTCACAGCTTTCTTTCCAGCCGAAACGGCGATGGCGGAGAACTTCAGTTTGCTGTTGTCGAGCACACCCGTCTCACCATTGCTGTAGGTAGCGGTCACCTCCATGCCTGTAGGGTCGAAGGCCATCGTGCGGTCGCCCATGCCCTCTGTAGCAGCACTCTTATAGAAATAGTAGGTGTTGCGCGTAGGCTGCTTGGTGATCTTGATGGAAGCGATCTGCTGCACAACCTTGAAGGTTGCATAGGCTACGATTGGCTTGGCAGAGGTCTCGCCCTTGAAGGTCTTGTTGTAGATAACGGTGAGCGTCTTCTCGCCCGGCACGTTCATGTCGTTGATGGCAGAGAAGTAGAGCTCAGAAGCCGGGATGGTCTTCTTCACGCCCTCCTCATAGGTCACCTCAGCAGAGACGTTCTGCATGGCATCATCGAGCGAAGTACCGAGATCCACCTCGTCGGGCACATTGTTCAGCGTCATCGACAGTGGCTGCTTGTCCTCAGCAGAGGTCAGACCGCCGATAGGCACAATGTTGGTCGAGAGGAAGTCGATATAAGAGCCCTCGGGCACAAGGAAGCAACGAATGTTGGTGTCCGTGGCATCGGCATTCAGATTGGCCAGTTTAGAGGGCTGCGTATAGGTCTTGGTGACAGTTCCATTGGTGATCTTCACCACGAAAGAGTCCTTGCGAGAGCGGTCAACGGTGAGTGTCACCTTGCCACCGAGCTTCTGCACGCCATCCTCTGTGTCGGTTGCGAAAGTCAGATTGCTCTCCACTTTGGTTCTGTCGATGTAATCACCCCACTCTGAGTTGCCACTGGGCTGATTGTCGAAGCGAATGGCACCATACTCCTTATATCCGTCGCTGCCTCTGTCGGCATCGTTGGTGATGATCATGGCGAAGTTCTTGTAAGTGTTCGGAGCAGACGGATTGATGTTCAGGTTGAACTGTGCGTTCCACTTCTGGTTCTCCCCGATGACGTAGTACTTGGAGAAGGCTGTCCAGAAACCGGAAGAGAAGTCGGTCTTGCCGATCGTGTACACATCCTCCTGCATGCCCTCGAGGACTTCCTCATGAGGCTGCTTAGCGTTGTTGATGGAGTCGATCTTGTCTTTGATCCAATCGGGAGAGTCGATGCCGTACTGATCAGCACCCTCGCACCCGGTCAAAGCCATCACACCCAGTGCTGTCATGCACAGAGCTTTGGCTATATGCTTGAAATATCTCATTGTTTTTTCTTTTTATAGTTATCGTTTGGCTTATTTGCTCAAGCTGACAACAGGATGTACCGTCCATCCGTTGGTCTTGAAATACTCACTGTTGTCGGTGCTATTGTTGGCTGAGTTACCCTTGAGGTTCGGGTTCTTGTTGGTCAGAATCTCCACGATGGGCAGGAACTCGTGACCGGGCACATAGGTGTCGTAAGAGCACTTCACCTCAGGATCCTTGCCGACGAGATCATAGCTAACCGGATCCTTGGCATGATGGATCGAGCAACGGTAGGTTCCATGCTCCTTGAGCTGCTGCAGACGGTCGGCACTGTAGAAGAATCCCCAGCGAAGAAGATCGAAACCACGACCAAACTCACAGCCGAACTCCTTCGGGCGCTCTACATTTGCAATCTGCTCAAAGAGCTTGTCCTTCGTCGGGAAATCAGCTAATTTCAGATCAGCCAGTCCAGCACGGCGACGCACCTCATTGATCCAGTCGATAGCCTGCTGGGTCGGACCATTGACCTCGTTCTCGCACTCAGCGGCACGCAACAGCACATCGGAGTAGCGCATCAGACGCAGGTTGATACCGTCGTGAAGACCAGTGACCACCTTGTCATAGAGACCGGTACGCATATTGGTATACTTGCAGATGGGCAGACCACCATTGTTGTTATTGGTGACGACGGTATCGGTCGGTGCCATCTTAGACTTGTAGCATACGTTGCCAAGCGTCTGATCATCATTGTCCCAGTCTGCCTCGTAGGTGCCGATGGTCCAATAAAGACGCGGATCGAGCTTACCACTCTTGGTACGCTCCTGCTTGAAAAGCTGATAGAGCCAAGGCGAAGCACTCAAGTCTGCCCAACCACCGTAGGCACCTGGTCCACAGTTGCTCTCAATTGCCGAGCCCTGCGTAGCGTTCTTGCTGGTGTTAACCGGTGTCCACTCATCGTCGGTGCCCTGCGTGCCATAGTCGAGGAACTGAACCTCGAAGAGACTCTCATCGTTGTTCTCATATTGAGCACCCTCACGGAAGTTGTCACCGTAGTTGGCCATGAGCTTATAGGTTCCGTACTTCTTGTTGATGATGTCCTTCAAGACCGCCAGTGCCTCACTGTACTTATGGCGCTGCATCAGTGCGCGGGCATAGTATCCGGCAGCGGCACCGCAGGTAGCACGGCCTTTGGCCCACTCGCCGCCTTTGTCGCGGGAAGGCAGCAGGTCGATGGCTTCCTTGAAGTCTTTCTCCACCTGATCCATGACCTCGTCGAAGGTGTTGTTGGTGGCATAGAGACCGTCAAGAGAAGAATAGGTGCTGTAGTCTGTGACCAATGGCACGTCCTGATAATATCCGGCCAGATTGTAGTAAGCCAGTGCACGCAGGAACAGCAGCTGTCCCTTGATGTCCTTCATGCTCTCACTCAACTTGCTGTCATCATCACCGGTACGGGAGAGGCCGAAGTTGCAGACGTTGATGGTATAGTACCACTCACGCCAAACCCACCAGCCGATGTCGCCGGAGACGGGAAGATTGAGGTTATCGAACGGAAGATACCACACTTGTGAGGAGTTCCACACCTCATCGCCACGACACATGTCGATGGTGTAGCCCACACGGGCGTAAGAGCCCTCCATGCGGATATGGTTATAGGCAGCCACCACACTTTCCTCCAAATCATCGGCATTGAAGCCGAAGGTGGCTGAGGTCTGCTGATTGGGATTGTCCAAATCGAGCTTATCGTTACAGGATGTAAGGGTTCCGAGGCCCAACAAGAGGGCGAGGGAGATATGATAGAGTTTCATATTGACGTAATGTTTATCAGTTGTGTTTTGTTGTCAACATTAGAATGAGAAGTGAAGACCGCACATGAATGTACGCGGTGTCGGGAATGAACAGAAGTTGTAACCCGGTGTCCACACACCTCCGGCATAGTCGACATTGTAACCGTGATAACCTGTGAAGGTATAGAGGTTCTGTGCAGAGACATAAACGCGTACGCTGTTTACATATCCGCCAAACCACTTGTCAGGCATGTTGTAGCCAAGCTCAACGTTGGCAATCTTCCAATAAGCGGCATTCTGAATCTGACGGCTGCTAAAGAGGTCGTTCCAAGCCTGCTGGGCATTGTTGGTGGCATAGGTGCGGGGCACATTGCTCAGATAGGTCTTTCCGTCCTCGCTCCAACGATTGGCATCAGCCATAGCTACGTCCTTGTTAGCCCAGCCGTAGCACGAATTCAGACTGTTGTAGATGTCGTCGGTGACGTGATAGCCCAGAGCACCGAAGGTGGAGATGCTCAGATCGAAGCCCTTGTACTCCAGATGGGCACTGATACCGAAGTTAACCTTAGGCATACCGCTGCCGAGGACGACACGGTCGTTCTCGTCGATCTTGCCATCAGGCTTGCCGTCAGGACCGCTGATATCCTTGTAGAGGCAGTCACCGACATTGGCTCCCTGCTGGGTAGCGTGGTTGTCGAGGTCGGCCTGGGTGCGAGCGATGCCCTCATAGACATAGCCGTAGAACTTACCGATCTCCTTGCCGAGCTCTGTGATATAGTTGCCGGAGATATAGGCATCCTTGCTGAAGCCAAGCTGTACCACCTTATTTTTAAGTGTGCTGAGGTTGGCACTGATCTGATATTTCAGAGGATGATCGTTGTTGCGATAGGTACCGCTGAACTCCCAACCACTGTTGTCCAAAGTAGCGGCGTTCATCGTTACGCTGGTGTTGCTCACACCGGCATTCTCCGGAACAGGCACTCCATAGAGCAGTTTCTTGGAACGGTTCTTGTACCACTCTGCGGTGAACTCGAGACGGTTGCCAAACATGGCGAGGTCGAGACCAATGTTCTTCGTGATACGGCGCTCCCACTCCAAGTTCTGATTGACGAAGGTGGAGATAGCTGAGCCATAAACAATGTTGTTGCCAAAGCTATAGCTCATGTTGTTGCGGTCCATCGTAGTCTGGATAGCGTAGTCGCCTACGTTGTCGATACCGATCTCACCGTAGCTGGCACGGAGCTTCAACAGGTTGATGATATCCTTGCTCACCGGGAAGAACTTCTCCTTGTCGATACGCCAACCCAAAGATACAGAGGGGAAGGTGGACCAGCGCTTGTCCTTGGACAGACGGCTACTGCCATCACGACGGACAATGGCTGAGAGAAGGTACTTCTCGTCGTAGTTGTAGTTCAGACGACCGAAGTAAGACATGATCGCATGCTTGTACTCGAAAGAGCTGGCATCACGGGTCTTGGCATTCTGAATCTGAAGGAAGTAAGGCTCGCTGAACTCATTGCCCCAAGCCGTCAGCGTGTTGGTGTTCTCTTCCTGATAAGCGGTACCGGCAACGAAGTTGATGTTATGCTTGCCTATCTGGCCGTCATAAGTCAGCGTGTTCTCCATCAACGCATCTGCGTAAGTGCGAGTACCCTTGGTGAGTTTCTCATTGCTCTTGGCCAAGTAGACACGGTTGCTCTGAATCCAGGAAGGAATCCAAGTGAAGTCCTGAGCGTGAGTCTTGCTGTAAGAGAGGTTGATCTTATAATTAAGGTGTTGGGTCTTGGTATCCAAACCGATCATCTTCAGCAGGTCAACATCAGCAGAGCCTGTTCCTACGAAGCGGTCAACGAGTGTGTTACGCTTGAGCAGGTTGTTGACGAGCAACGGGTTGGAAGCGGAGATGTCGCCATGTACCAAGTCGTAGTAAACGCCATAACCGTAGGCATCGTAGTTGTAGCCACTGGCAGAACCTACCTTGTCGTCGAGAACCCAAGTAGAAGGATCGTATGCCTTGATCGTCGGCTGCATAAGCAGTGTACCACGCAACACGTTGGTCACGTCGCCGTAAAGCCCCTGTACATACTCAGAGGCATTGGACAGTGCCATGTTGTTCTGCTTGGAATGAGAATAAACAACACTTGTCTGGAACTTGATGAACTTGGTGTCCATAGAGTTGTTCACACGTGCCGTGTAGCGCTGATAGTCAGGACCGGCACCCTCTATGGTTCCCTTCTGATTGAAGTAGTCGAGCGCTATATTATAGGTGTTGTTAGCGCCACCACCACTGAGGTTGACATTATGGTTCTGACGGATACCGGTCTTGAAGACTTCGTCGAACCAGTCGGTATTGGTCGCATCCTGGAAATGGTACTTGCCATCCTCACCAAGCTTATAGCCACTGGGAAGTGTGGTACCACTGTTGGCACATGCCTGACCCATATAGTTGCTGTACTGATCTGCGTCCATCAGATCATAAACACCCTTGGAAATCTTGTCTACACCGAAGTAACCACTATAGTCGACCTTCAAAGGCTGATCCTTACGACCATGCTTGGTGGTGATGATGACCACACCATTACCAGCACGTGAACCGTAGATGGCACCGGCAGCAGCATCCTTCAAGATCTGGATGGACTCGATATCATTAGCGGAAAAGTCACGAATCGTCGTGCCCATTGGCACACCATCGACAACATAAAGAGGAGCGGAGCTACCAAAAGTACTGATACCACGAATACGCACAGATGGGTCGGCACCAGGCTGACCATCGGTCGTAATCTGCACGCCCGGAACCTTTCCCTCAAGCATCGTGGAGATGTTGGAGTTAGACACCTTCTTTAATTGCTCGGCATTGACCACAGCAACAGAACCAGTCAAATCGGCTTTCTTCTGGGTACCATAGCCGACGACGACAACCTGATCCAAAACACGGTCATCTGTTGTCAGCTGTATCTTATCAATAATTGCGCGTCCGCGTACGGCAATCTCACGGTCTTTATAACCCACGTAACTGACGATGAGCGTTGCATTGGCAGGAGCGTCAAGATTGAAATTACCGTCGAGGTCGGTCACGGTACCACCCTGTCCACCTTTGATTTTAATGGTGGCTCCGGTAAGCGGTTCACCCTGATCGTCTACGATCTGGCCTTTCACCTTAATCGTCTGTGATTGTGACACGGCAGCCTGTAACGGCATCGGGAAGGTGGACAAACCACCCATCGCTCCCAGGCATAGCATCACTGAGAAGAGTTGTTTCTTCATTGTAGTAATAATTAGGTTGTTATTGATGTTTACGTTTCTGATGCCAAAATTAAGAAAAGTGTAAGAAAACACGGTGGACAAAACGCTAAATAAGTTGGACAAACTGCTTTTTGGTGTAAATAATAGGCTTTAGAGATCAAAATACGGCAAATATCCACTTCAAACGACGATTGATTTGTCCACCTAATGAAGAATGGATAGAGTCCTGCAAAACGGAATCAATGGTGACATCGTAAGGGCGGCCCGCCGTGGCCGCCCTTACACACTTGGCGGTAATACTAATATATGTCTGATGCTACAAACTGCAATTATAATATATGTTCTGCGGGGTTAGGGCGGCCCACAGCGGGCCGCCCCTACGCATCAACGTAATGGTATTGCCATCCCCTCCCCTTGGGGAGGGCTAGGGAAGGGCTCTTCCCTCCCCTTGGGGAGGGTTAGGGAAGGGCTTAGTGAGGGGCAAAAAAAAAGGCTCCACGAAACCGTGGAGCCCATATTGAATGAATGGAATTAATAATGCAATTACTTGAGTGCAGCAACCTGCTTTGCGGTCTCGTTCTCAGGATCAATAACGAGGAGCTTCTTTGCCCACACCTTAGCACCTGCTGTGTTCTTCTTGACATTGTAGTCATAGACCAGCATATAGAGATAAGCCTGCTTGAGCATTGCCTTCTCACTGCTACTCAGATCGGCTTTCTCCTCAAGACTTGAAGAAAGAGCCTCATAGTAAGGCTTGGCAAGACCAGCCTTGCTGTCGGGATCGAGGTTGGCATTGATCTGACCACGCATATAGTTGCAGTAGTTCTTATAGTTGGGGAACAACTCCATGATCTTGGCATAAACTTCGTCAGCCTTCTTGAAAGCAGCAGAAGCAGCGGCTTTGTCACCGGCAGCAGCTTTCTTAGAGGCATAATCGGTGTAGAGACCGGCCATGCTATCATAGTCGTCCATAGTCGGCTTGTCCTTAGCGTCGATGGACTTCTCAAGATATGTTACAGAGTTATTGAAGTCACCCTTCTCTTTGTAGACATCAGAGAGGTTCTTCAAGAGCACAGACTTGGAAGCAATGGCGTTGCTGTCAACTGCCAGATCCTCAATAGCCTTGTTATATGCATTGATAGCCTCGTCGTAGCGCTTGGCCAAATCGAGAGCCTTGCCGTAATAGCCGTAGTCATCAGCAGTGATATGTGCACTGTCGCTCTTGTTGAACAGGCGATCAGCGTAGTCCAATGCATTCTGAGAATCGCTCAGGTTGGTATAGTTCCAGAACACGAGACGGTTCCAACCAGCACGGCGTGGATCCTTGGTCAGACCAGCCTTGGCCACATCGATGCTCTTCTGTGAGTTACCTAAGAGGAACTCAGTCATAGCATAGCGGGTGATGTCCTCATCCTCCATAGAAGCGATGTTCTGAACCTTGTTGAAGTAAGACTCTGCTTTCTGGAAATGATTAGGAACTGAAGAGAAATAGTAGATACGACCCGCCAAAGCGTCAACAGGATAGTCGGGACGCTGCTTGCGAAGATCCTCAAGGTTGCTAACGGCATCCTCTGGACTACGACCACGAAGAATCATAGCATACTTATAGTAGCCCTCAGGATCCTTCGGATCGAAATACTTAGCCTGCTGATAGTTCTCAGCAGCGCCACCAGCGTCATCCATAGAGACAGCAATGTCACCCTTCAGCAAGAATGCCTTAGCATACTTAGGATTGCGAGCCAATGCGTAGTTGGCAAATGCCTTTGCATTAGCAGTATCCTTCTGTGCAAGGAATACCTTACCGAAAGCAACAAGTACCTCAGGATTCTTCTTGTTTTCCTTGTAGAGCTGCTTTACCTGATCCTTGTAATCAGCACCCTTAGCCAAGATGACCTTGGTGCCCTGCTCAATGACTGCTTTGTTGTCGTTCTGAGCGAAAGTTGGCACTGATGAACCCAGCATCAGCGCACCAATCAATAAATATTTATAAGCCTTCATAATTCTACTGTTTTAAAAGAGTTCTGTTATGTTTATGAATACTTTAATGCAAAGACGAACCTACAAGCGAAATGTTTCTGCTATTGATTAACATTAACATCTCTTACATTGATGTTACCAAGTACTGGCAACAAACCAGCACGCATGACGATACGCTGACCTTTGGGACCCTCAATGAAATGAGCGAAGCCCCATGGCAAACCCTGACGCGGATCGTTGAGTAAGGCATAAATGGTTCTTACCAATGGATACTCACCACTATAGATATAGTACTGATAAGGTTTGCGACCACTCGTAGGAGTAGCGGGATGAATCAGACTCACGCTCATCACACGGATGTTGCGGTTGAAAGTAAGATTTGTGCTGTCGCCTTTGTCGTTGAGCCAGTTGTTACCGATGATACCAATGGCATCGCGATGCTTCTCGACATATTTGATCACATCAGCGGTCTTCTTCACTGCTGCCACATTCTTGTTGAGAATGGCATGACCGCCAAGTATGGAATCTTCTACATAATGAACGGTACTTGACTTGGGATTGTCAAATACAACGGTGATAGGTTCATGGGAACCATCCTTAAAGATGTCACTCCACTTCGTTGCCTTGCCATTCATAATATCACGGATATTCTGAACAGACAACAACGTATCACGGCAATTCTTGTTGCAGATGAAGGCCAAAGCATCATAAGCCAACTTGATGGCTACAGGACGATAGTTCTGCGCCTGCAAGCTCTTTAACTCGGACGGAGTGAAATTGCGCGCCGTGAATGCCAGCCAAGACTTGCCACTGAGAACGCGGTTAATAGCATCGCTCTCATTGGTATAGATAGGTTTTACCTTGGCGTCGGGATAATCATGTTCAAAGACGTAGCGTTCGTCTTCGATAATGGGACTAAAACTCTCATCAGAGACGAAACTGATCGTCCCTGATGAGTAAGTATCTGTCCGTCCGTCTTTCCCCTTCTTGCTGTTACCGCAAGCAGAGAAAAGACAGACAGAAAGTGCTAATCCTACAAAAAAGTAAGATGTTATTTTCTTCATATAAACTATTACTGCAATCTGAAAGATACAGGTACGTTATACTTCACACGAACAGCAGAACCGTTCTGCTTACCAGGAATCCAGTGCGGCATGGAACGAACCACGCGCATAGCCTCACGGTCAAGAGAGGGGTCTACGGAACGAGCGACCTTCACGTCAGTGATAGAACCGTCGCGCTCAACAACAAAGGAAACGACGACACGACCCTGAACACCATTCTCCTGTGCTACGACAGGATACTTGATGTTTTCGGAAAGGTACTTCATCAATGCGGCAGGACCACCGGGGAATGAAGGCATCTGCTCCACAACCTCGAAGACCTTATTCTCAACTTCAGGCTTTTCCTCAGCAGGCTTGACAGGCTCATCGGCCACACGCTGTGTAACCTTCAGAATCTCACCATTGTCGCTGTTACCTTTAACGTCGAGTGCACCGATAGCAGTGTTGGTCTGCATCAACTCAGCCTGGGTCTTCATCTCCTCCTCGGGCTTCACCTCGTTATCTTTCTTGATGACAGGTGCCGTGAACTTGATAGAAGACTTGACTTCCTTGACAACCTCTTTCTTCTCGGGTTCTACAATTTCCTTACGCTTTACCTCAGCCTTTTTCTGCTTAGGCTGATTGAGAGCGGAAAGCTCAGTGACGGCCTCATTCTTGGCATGGGCAGCCTGATACTTGTCGTATGCAGACTTGGCCACATAAATACCCACCAAGAGGGCAGCCAGGATTGCTATCACAATGATTGAGTAGACGTTTCTCTTAGGAGTACCCTTACGGAGCTTGTAAGCTCCATACTCATGGTTTCTTCCCTCAAAGATAAGATCGACCCAACCATTGGTTGTTAAATCAATATTTGCCATTTTTTCACTTTTAAATCGTTACTGAATGTGCTTAAAACTTGACGTTGTTCTTCTTCAGAAGTTCAATGTCCTGAGGATTAAGCTTATCGATCACATACTTACCAATGCTGCAGATCTGCATCTCATCGAGAGCATCTACAAGATTCTTGTAATTAGCGTCGTCGGTAGCCTTGATAATGACGGTCATCGTGCTGATCTTCTTATCGGGCAGGATACCGGCCTTGATCTGAGCCAGCTTAGTGTCATAGATGCTGTCCGGCATCTTATGACCCTTGCTTTCCATATCCTGACGCTGCTTGTCAAGAGCCACTTTGGCCTTCATCACGTCCTGAACAGGATAGGTTCCATCCTCAGTGACGTGGTTGTAGAGCACAGAGCGGATACCCTTGGTGCCCCAGGTTGTCTTCTTCAGGCAAGTGGGATCCTCAGGCTTCACCTGACCAGCCACATAATAGATCTGGTTGTCTGCGGCACAATAGATCGTAATGGTATACGATGCCTTTGTGACACTCTTGTCCTGATCCTGAATGTTCTTATCGTTACTCGGCATACTCAATTCCATCGTCTGGGGCTTGGCCAGAGAGGTACAAAGCATGAAGAACGTAATAAGAAGCATCATCATATCAACCATAGGAGTGAAGTCCACACGGACATTCATCTTCTTTTGCTTGCTTTTTCCTTGCTTTGCCATTTATTAGTCCTCCTGTTTCTTGTATTGAGTAATCAGGTAGTAACGGTTCTCGTTCATGTCCTGAAGCTCGCTCATGATCTTCTTCACGATGCGGTAAGGAGTCTTCTCGTCAGCCTTGATGGCGATCTTGGCATCAGGGTTGGTGTTCTTGGCTGCCTTTACCCAAATCTGGAACTCGCTCATAGCCGCGTCACCGGTCTTGCCGGGAACAGAGTCTGTAGGAATACCATACTTCTTGATGGCAACCGGCATTTCTGTCTTCGGCAGGCTCAGATAGCCCTTCAGGTCATTCATTGGAACGCCCCACATAGGATCGTTGAGGAACTTCTTCTCCTCAGCGGGTGAGAGCGACAAGCCAAACTGACCGGCCACATCTTCAAGTGTGGTCTGGACATCGGTCGTCTTGTCCATGCTCATGAATATCTTACCGTCATTGCTGACCAAGATATTCAGGACGTTCTTCTCTGGAACTTTGATTTCAGACACTGAGCCAGGCGTGTTGACCTTCACTGGTTCCTGCTTCACGAACGTAGACGTCAACATGAAGAAGGTAAGCAGAAGGACCATCACGTCAGACATTGGTGTCATGTCTATCCAGACGTCTTTCTTAGCTATTTTTACTTTACCCATAATGATAAAATTTTAAAGGGTTAGTAAAATTAAGCCTCGTCTGTGTGGTTAGCTTCGTATGTCTGAGCGATTGTGTAACCTACTTCGTCGAGTGCGTATGTCAGCTTATCGATCTTGTTGGTGAAGAAGTTATAAGAAATAACGGCGCACCAAGAAGTTGCGATACCGAAGGCCGTGTTCACAAGGGCCTCAGAAATACCAGTTGACAGGGCGAGAGAGTCACCACCACCACCGGCAGCCAGAGCCTGGAATGAACGGATCATACCGGTCACAGTACCAAGCAGTCCGGTAAGGGTACCCAGTGTAACGATGGTTGCGATGATCGGGAGGTTCATCTGCAGAGTAGGCATCTCAAGCTGAGTAGCCTCCTCGTGAGCCTGCTGAATCTTTGCTACCTTCTGGCTCTTCTTCAGAGAAGCGTTGGCACCGCTCTCCATATCCTTGTAAGCGTGAAGAGAAGCGAGAACAACGTTTGCAACAGAACCGCGCATCTCGTTGCAGAGCTTCTCTGCCTTGTCGAAGTCGTTAGCCTTCAGAGCTGCCTTGATGTTTGCCACGAACTTGGTGAGGTTCTTCTTACCGAAAGCGGTCTTCAATGCCAACCAGCGCTCTACAGTGAGGCAGAGCACGGTGAGCAACAGTGTGTGGATCACAGGCACCACATAACCACCCTTGAAGATAGTACCGAGGATGTTGACAGGAGCATTGGCGTTGTCGCCACCCTGGAAGTTGTCACCGTTACCAAGAACGAGATTGAAGATGCAAAGAGCTGCGACGAAGCACAATACAATGATCCAGAACGCACCTCTAATACCAGTGAAGCCCTGAGACTTCTTTGCAGCTGCTGGAGCTGCCACCTTTTGTGATGTTGCCATAATTTTGAATAATTTTTTGGTTTATAGTAAATTTAAGTTGTTATTTTGCTATTCTGTGTCTTACAAAAGACCATGCTTTCGCTACTAATCCTGCCTTATCGGCGGAATCCATACGCAAAGATAGTAATTTATGCTTGACTACGTAAGTTTTTCTTCTTGTTTAACAAATTTTTATTTCAATCGGGCGGTTACTTCTTTTATTCTACGCATGGCCTCCTTGATATTGTCGTCGCTGGTGGCGTAGCTCATGCGGAAGCAGTCGGGATCTCCGAAAGCATCACCACCAACCGTCGCAACGTGGCCTTCCTGAAGAAGATACATCGCAAAATCGGTGGAGTTGTTGATAACGGTCTTGCCATCGCTCTTGCCAAAGAAGCTGGAGCACTTGGGGAAGAGGTAGAAGGCACCCTCGGGGACGTTGACTTCCAGTCCGGGAATCTCACGAGCCAGACTCACGATGAGATCACGACGTTTCTCAAAGGCCTTGCGCATCTCCTCGACACAGTCCTGGCTGCTCTCGTAAGCGGCGAGTGCTGCCATCTGGCTGACATCGCACGTGCCGCTGGTGTACTGACCCTGCAACTTGTTGATGCCTTTGACGATCCACTCAGGAGCGGCAACCCATCCCAAACGCCAGCCTGTCATGGCATAAGCCTTGCTGACACCATTGCAGATGATGGTACGCTCCTTCATGCCGGGATAAGAGGCGATGCTGGCACTCTTGCCTATATAATTAATGTGTTCGTAGATCTCGTCGGAGAGTACAAACAGATCTTCATGTGCCAGGACAACCTTTGCCAGCTCGTTCAGTTCTTCCTGAGAGTAGACGCTACCGGTAGGGTTGCTGGGTGAGCAGAGGATCAGCATCTTGGTCTTAGGCGTAATTGCCTCTTCCAGCTGCTTGGCTGTGATGCGGAAGTTTTGCTCGAAGCTGGCACGAATGATGACCGGTGTGCCCCCGGCCAACTTCACCATCTGAGGATAGCTGACCCAGTAAGGAGCCGGGATGATGACCTCATCGCCGGGATTGACCAAGGCTAAGATCGAATTGCAGACGCCTTGCTTGCCACCTGTGCCAACAATGATCTCCTTATTGCTGTATTGGAGATGATTCTCCTTGTCGAGCTTCTCCGAGATAGCATTTCTCAGCGCCAGATAACCCGGCACCGGGGAATATTTGGAATAATTGTCATCAATAGCCTTCTTACCGGCTGCCTTGATATGCTCCGGAGTGTTGAAGTCCGGCTCACCCACGCTCATGTTGATAACGTCGATGCCCTGGGCTTTCATCTCGTTGCTTTTCTGAGACATAGCCAACGTGGCAGAAGGTGCCAATCGATTCAGACGGTCTGATAATTGTGCCATAGTGATTTCTTTAATATGATTTCATTTGCAAAAGTAAGCATTTTATTCGTGATAACGAAAGAATCATGCTTTTTATTTTCAAATTGAAATAATAATGTTACAAAAGAATTACCTACACATTACTTGATGTGCAGTTGATGTCCCATCCTATCACGCTTGGTTCTCAGATATTTGATGTCGTAGCGATTGGGCGTTATCTCGATGGACACGTTCTCTACGATCTCCAGGCCGTATGCCTCCAAACCGACACGCTTGGTGGGGTTGTTGGTCATCAACCGCATCTTATGGACATGGAGATGGCGGAGCATCTGTGCACCACAGCCATAGTCGCGCTCGTCGGGCTTGAAGCCGAGGTGGACATTGGCGTCGACGGTGTCCAGGCCCTGCTCCTGAAGTTTGTAGGCTGCTATCTTGTTCATCAGGCCAATGCCCCTACCCTCTTGCTGCATATAGATGACGACGCCCTTGCCTTCTTTCTCGATCATCTGCATAGACTTGTGGAGCTGTTCGCCACAGTCGCAACGCATGCTGCCCAAGATGTCGCCGGTGGCACAGGAAGAGTGGACACGAACAAGGATGGGCTCATCATCCTTCCATTCTCCCTTGATGAGGGCCATATGCTCAAGACCGTTGCTGGTCTGGCGGAACGGGATCAAACGGAAATGGCCATAAATGGTTGGCAGGTCCACTTCCTCACCGACTTCTATACTGGACTCTTTGCGGAGGCGATAGGCGATGAGGTCTTTGATCGTGATGATACGAAGCCCCCACTCCTTGGCTTTCTCCTGCAACTGAGGCATACGGGCCATGGAGCCGTCGTCATTCATAATCTCCATCAGCGCACCGGCTGGATACAAACCGGCCAACTTACAAAGATCCACGGCAGCCTCAGTATGACCGGAACGACGCAGCACGCCGTTGTCCTGAGCATACAGTGGATTGATGTGACCCGGACGGCCAAAAGTCTGAGGTGTGGAGGCGGGATCTGCAAGCGCAAGGATGGTTGCAGCACGGTCGTGAGCGGATACACCCGTCGTACAACCCTCCAACTTATCTACTGTGATGGTGAAAGGTGTGCCTAACATTGAGGTATTCTCCTCGACCTGGTGGGGCAAATCCAGCTCGTCAGCACGTGACAATGTGATGGGCGCACAGAGTACGCCGCGCGCATTCTTGAGCATGAAGTTCACCTTCTCTGGGGTGATCTTTTCTGCCGCGATGATCAGATCGCCCTCATTCTCGCGATCCTCGTCATCTACGACAATGACGAATTTGCCTTCCTTAAAGTCTTTCACTGCATCTTCGATGCTGCTAAGTTTGAAGTCTGCCATGTTATGATTCCTTTATGATGATACTTATTCTTTCTCAGAGTTCTGCGCGTCACTCTCATGCTGATGAGCCAATTCGGCAGCAAGTCTCTGTTTCCTCTCTATATGATTGATAATGTTTGTGTCTGTAAATCGTATCTGCTTCAAATCCCGTAAGAGACGGAGACGGAAACGCCACATGCGGAAATAGAAGAACATGCCCAACGGTACGACAAGCGCCGAAAGGATATTCAGCCACTTACGCTCAAACGGACGCGTATGTGCCTTCAACGTCAATATTGGATATTGATTGATCTGCTGCAAAACATAAGGGTCGCGGGTATTGGCGAGGTCCTTGATGACTGCTTCGAGTTCCTCATTCACTCGCTCGATCTCATGATCCGGGCGATACTTGAAGAATACCTTGATGACATTTGGTGGTGCCACAAGCTTATGTGCCTTGGAATAAGCAACCACATCCTTATTAATAATAAGGAGTTTGTCATGGTCATCGGCATAGTTAGGCTCGTTGATGATCACTTCCTTACCCTGGATGCTGCGTTTGGTTCTCAAGCCCAACAAGCGGCGGAACATGTCTCGCCAAGCATCGGCATTGAACACCATAGAATCGTTGCAGGCCTTGTAAGTGATGAAGACAGCAAGTGGCGTCATCACAACAGGAGCCAATGTACGACCCATCCATACGGCCCACATGCCTTTACGCGCCATCTGATAACTGGAGTTGTCGATGATATAGAACACGATAAAGACCAGCACGGACACGATAACCGGCACGCCCAATCCTCCCTTGCGGATGATAGCACCCAAAGGAGCACCGATGAAGAAGAACAACAGACACTGCAAGGCCAGCATGAACTTATTCTGCGCCTCGATCTGGTGCTCACGTACCGTTCGCTCGTTGTCATTAGTCATCATGCTTCTGAAATCCAAGTCATTGACGGCTGATTGGGCCTTGCTCAACGCAGCCGAAACCGCCATCTGCTTATGTTCAGCTGGTGCCTTCTCAAAGACCTTGTCAATATCAAATGACTTCGACATTCCACGTTTCACAGCCATCAAAGAGTCTTTCTTGGAAAGGCGGACGTTGGCAAAATAGAAGGTACGAGCTTGATTATAAGACACGCGTCCTAAACTGTCATAGGTCTCATTGAGAGAGTCTATAGAGTTGATGATCTGCTTAAGACTCTTTCCGCGGGCATTGCCAGATAGCGACGAGGCATCGGTCAGACTGAAATCTGCATCAAAATCCAAATAGATGCGCTTGGAGATAAAACTCTCACGACGATAAGGCACCGAGGCACTTCCTGCCAACTCCTGCGACTGCATATTTTCAAACCACTCACCGCTCCACAAGCTGAGCAGCAAGTGCTTCTTCTCCGCCGTAGACTGAATCATACCGGAGTCGGCAAGGATAATGGCGGCATCCTCATAGCTCGCTGTCATACGATACACCATGATGCCATAGAGCTTTCCCGTCTTCAGATTCTTCTTCTGCACATAGATATTGCAGTTAGGAATACCGTCATAGAAAACACCTTCCGGGATCTCCAGTTCAGGGCTCTTCTGCTTCATCGACAGAAAGAGTTGGGCCAACTTCATATTTGCTGTTGGGCCGATATTATTCTGAAACACAAAAGAGGTGACGCTGATCAAAGAGGTGATGACGATCAACGACCGAAAACTCTGCATCAAAGAGATACCTGCTGCCTTGATAGCTGTCAGCTCCGAACTTTCGCCCAAATTACCAAAAGTAATCAGTGAACTCAGCAAAATAGCCAAAGGCAGAGCCTGAGGTACCATCATCAGAGCCATGTACCAGAAGAACTGGGCCATGATGTCCAACGAGATGCCCTTACCGATCAAGTCATCGATATAGCGCCACAGGAACTGCATCATCAGCACAAACTGGCAGATGAAAAAAGTTCCGGCGAAAAGCAGCCCGAACTGACGGGCTATGAATATGTCGAGTTTCTTTATCCGAAAATTCATTTTTCTTTTTATTCACCAGCGAGACACTCCTATTTATATATAAGTACCCCAGCCAAACTCAAGCCTTACGCTCGAAGCTGACAGCGAGATACTCCTATTTATATATAAGTACCCCCATCTATCGACTGCAAAGTTAATGCAAAAAAGTCAGAAAAGCGAATGTTGCAACAAAAAGTAGCCAAAATATTTGGAGGTTCAAAAACAAATGTGTACCTTTGCACTCGCAATTCAGAAATCACCCTTTCACGCGTGCTTTTCTTCTTTGCTGAAAATGATGGCGGGATAGCTCAGCTGGTTAGAGCGTCGGATTCATAATCCGGAGGTCGTGGGATCGTGGCCCACCCCCGCTACATTGGAAATCAAGGAGTTACGTTCAAAACGTAGCTCCTTAATTTTTTATACGGGAAAACAATGGGAAAACACCGCCCGTTTGAAAACGCCATGATACGCTGTTTCGTATCACCGCTCTTCCGCGTTCCTCCACGCTATCATAAAAAAAAATCACTGTGCGTCAACATAGGCGCTTTTTGGACAGTGGGAAAACAATGGGAAAACAAAAAAGGCTATTTTCACAAGGGCAAGGGACAAGGAAGAAATGATTTTTTGCTCTTAGTTCTTCTTAAGTACATATCTGAACCAACGCTTGACCTTTACATTTAGAAAGTGCCACGACAACACATGTCTTGATGCATCTCCGATAACAGTATCATCACAATACGGAAACCATACCGTCTCACTGCTATTCTCCTCTCGTCCAAAAAACTCGCCCTCCACCTTAGGGAATAATCTGCCACAAGAGAAGCAACCACAAAGTTTTGAGGTTTCAATCTCCTTGCGGTTGCTAAAGAATGCTGTTGGCAGATTTAGTTCTATCTCGTTCAATTTACATAAATTCTCAGAATAGTTGATTTTCCTCTGCGCCATTACCAACTTTTGGATTATCCGTACTTGCATCTGGAGTCTTTACCCAGAAATGTGGCATCTGTATTTTGAACTCATCATCAATATTATGGCATTGTTCTTTAATAATGCCACGACGATAAATTGCTGGTTGCAAACAAAAGTTATCAAAGTCGTCAAGGTTGACATTGTCCACACTAGTCCAATTAGGGAATAACAATTTCATATAAGCAACGGTTGTCTTCTTTACTGCATTGAAATCACGAGTATCAGCATTCTTATCACACCCGACGAGAGCATCAAACAATAGGCTATAGACATTCTGAGTACGAAGAGCATGCAGGATCTCCGAAAAATATTCTACATTCACTGTCCAGCCCTTGTAAATCATGCCTTTGTTGATTCGCGGGAGATGCCATCCTTCAATGAAACAATGGAAGCGGTCCAGCAACGCTGATTCCCGAAAAGATGAAGGTAAAGAATCAAAGTATTTATTTGTCATTGGATGACGATTTCTATCAAGAGGTATGTTACCCATTAACATCAATCCACACTCAGAAGTAAATTCATTGTTGTCAATAGTTGTCTTTCCTGATTCCAGATAGGATTTAAGAGCAGCTTGAATTTCTGCAGGTTCTTGAAATATAATAGTTTGAATCTCATCGAATGCTGTAAAATCATGATTCTTGATGATACCATTCTGCTGCTTGGATTTGTCATAGAACAATTTAGCACGCGTCACTTTGCCTCCGCTTACAAGCCATCCATATTTTGACAAATTGCCAAAAACGAATGATTTACCAGTCCCTTTTGGAGCAAGTTCAATAACATTGAGACGTGGCTCTATGAAGATGAGAAGCCTTGTCAGGAACTCCATCTTTTGAGTCATGTTCTCAAAGCCATCCGGGTCATATTCCATTGCAGACAACAGGAAGTCAATCCATTCTTGTATAGAGAATGAAGAACGGGCTGCACGAAGATAGTCAAGGTCTACAGAGCGATATGGTTTGAATGGTTTATAATCCACCATTTCGACATGATTTTTCTTACCATCATCATCAGGCAATACTGAAAGCTTGATAATACCCCATTTCTCTCCATCGACGAGCTCGCCCTGATGCTGGCGATAGACATATTCAGGAATCTGCCCCTCGTTGATTTTAATACCAAGGTCAGGAATGCCAAATCGTCTTATTCCTTTGACCAGATCAATATAGATGATGAATCTGGCGAGAATGGTAATTTCTTCCTTATTCGCTAATCTGTCTTTCACTTCCGTCTGTTTCTGGGGTATTACCATATTAAGAAAATTGGTGAGCCCTTCACGGTCAAGGCCGCCGTCTTGCAGAATATAGCGCTTTAGTATAAAGTCTTTTACAAACGAAGGTAAGTTTCGTCCAGCAAACAAACTAGATGTGAAAGTTGGATCTTTGTAAATTACCATTGCGGGAAACTGATCCCGTATTTTTTGCATTATATCTTTATTCATAATCTAAAAAGCAAATGGGTCATCTTCCTGTGCTCCAGTATGAATCACAAGAGTATCGGCCTGTTCGAACCTTCCTATTTTGAGAATTATTTTTGTAGAGGTATCAACTAAATTCACACGCTCACTCTCAAAGACTTCCCCAGAATCCTTATGCATTGTGTATTCTACACCATTGTAAATCAAGATTGGGCTATCGACGCTACTAAGTCCCTTTATGATATATCTGACAACAGGGTTAGTTGCCGAAATTTCATAATCTATCAGTTTTGCCGAGTATTTATTGGCATTCTTATGGCCGGACACAATTATAACAGGCACGAGTACTTCTTCCGGTATTGCGCCTCCATGTGTCCCCTGTCCATAAGGTGTTTTAGAGGACAAGGAATTATCGGTTAGACTACAAATTGTTTTGTTGTCTTCCAAAATAACATATCTACTGTCATGAATTGCCTTCTCTTTCTCAAATTTAGCACATCTACCACAGTGATCTGGCGAAATACCAGCTATATTCAAACTACTTCCAAACTGAGTCATATAGCTAATTCCGTGATCTGACACAAAAGCTATCTTCTTGCCATTGTATTGTGAAAGAACTTGGTCAATCGCCTTATGAACTATTCTTAGCTCCTCAATAAGATAGTTCGGATATTTTTTTTGAGAATGTGCGTACGTATCCAAATCTCCAATTTTCTGTAATGGAGAAGAAGAAAGTTCCTGAAGGCTAATCTTATTTACCGAAGTGATAGTTGGAAGTTGTGAAGTTGCAATATGCACTTCGTTAAGATAGACACCGTCAACAGCGTGCTGACTTATTATATCGCGGATGTAAGGCACCCAGTCAATACCAAGTCCGTCAATCCAGTAAAAAACATCAATATCCTCACGATTATATAATATCGTTTTGGTCGTTTTGAAATGATCATGCCAATTAGCAAAAGAGACTTCATCTGCATTTTTGTCTTTGAGGATTGCCTCTAATGATTCTGAAGGGGTATTAGCCACTTTTGACTTTACATATTCGCTGAAATACGTATTTATCCATGCCTCATCCTCTGATAACTGGAAGATAGGCTCTGAAGTATATTGATAGAGTTCAGGGTACAGATTTCTGATATCCTTTCTCTGTATTTTCTCTTCGCCAAGCCATTTGATCATCAATGACTTCTCTGATAATGTCAGCGGAGTCATGAATCGGATGGCATAGTAATATCCACACTCTGGGTTAGAAGCCATTGCGGATAGCTTTGCATTAATTATCCTCTCTGCTAACTCAGTAATCTTGACGCCTCGTTTTGATGCTTCCTGCATTAATACCAGGCGCTGATTAATATTCTTATCATCATAGCTTCCTTCAAAAATACTAGTAGCTATCGAAGAAAAGAGTTCACTCGTTCCAAGTGTTGCACAATTGTTTAGGACATGTCCTAGGTAAGTGGATTCTCCAAACATCATCACAACATAGAGTTTCAGGAGCCATCGAGAGAAATCATCTTCATTGTCGAACCAAGTTTGAACGAAAACGCGGTTATCGCATATATCATTGGTATTGAATCGCTCGTTGATAAAATCCTTGAAATCAAACGAAGTGATATCCACACAACTTGCCAACTTTTCCCAATAGGGAAGTTCCTCCATATTGACTGTCACTGAGCCGAAATCATAACCAAGTCCCTTTGTTAAGAAATCATGAGCATCCTCACAAATCACGTATTCAAAAGCATTGTCTGGTTGGGCATGATGAGCATTGAAGTAAATGGCCTTGGATGTACAGATAATTTCATTTTTTATCTTTGCGCCACTTTTCCATAGTGAGATCCATTCACGCAGATTGTGACAAACCGTATATTTTGACTCTAATGATTGCACGCCATAAGTAGTGCCTTGGGTAAGTACTAACTTGTACTGCTTACTCTCATTAGTCGAACGGTAATCCCAAATGCTGATGTTGGCGTCATTCTTGAACTTCCCCATTTTGCCTTCCATGCCGATGATAGGAACATAAATTCTCTGGTGTTCCTGCTGTGATTCTTCAGGTGATTCTATCAACCGTATAGTCTGCACAAGCGAGTAGAATTCAGAAAACTCATCATTGTCATAGAAACGGGCAACTTCTGAGAATGGGGCGATCACGAAGTCATTGGCAGGTAGACTTTTTATGTATTCCTCAAAGCGGCGTGCCAACTGCGAATAGGTCAGCAACTGGTCGTCAACACCTTCAGGCATCCATTTCTCTATGCTTTGCACAAAGATGTTGTGATTCAAGCATTCTTGTACGAAACTGTTGAAATCACTAAAATTCTCAAACAGCACGAAGCGAAGTGGGTAGCGGTTTCGCAGTCCACTTTCTGCTCCTTGCCAATTTTTGTCCTCTACTATTTCTTTGTAAAGGTCATCCAAAGAAGTGAATACCTTATACATCAGCTTAGCTATTTATCTTGTCCAATAACCACTCACCGCATTCATCACAAAGTCTTGACAAGAGAGTTTTAGCCTCATCCAGACTGCCGATAGCCTTGATGCGGTTCTTAGCTTTGTTTCTTTTCTCCTCTAGTATATTAGGGTCTGACACGCCTGTTCCTACTGGCTGAGTAGGTTTTACAGGTGGAGTTGGCGGTTCCGGAGACGACTTGCTCAAACGCCAGTTCTTAGCCGCATTGACAACTTCCTCTTCAGTCCAGTATCCGACTGTTGATTGCAGATTCTGCTCTATGAACTTTCGCGCATCTTCTATCTCATCATCTTTGATGTTGACAAACTCAATGCTTTCAAGGAAGTTGTTGAAGCCTTCGCTGAAGGCCGCATCGACATTCAGGATATTCTTCATCTCAAAGCGCTGTTCATCGATAAGTTGCAATGTCTCTGTCACCAAAGCGGGATTACGCAGATCACTCTCCTGACAAATCTCCACAATATCATCTGTCAACTGCTTGATCTCTTTAGTTATCGTAATTGTGATAGGCAAATCCTTGAATGCAACATCAGGGGCATATTTTATAGACCACAGTGGAGCATTCTTCTTGCCCAGGAAGTCTGCAGTGATAGCATATCTGGCATCCTTCAGACTAGACACGTCACTATAAGCATTGGAGCTGCTATTCAGCTTAAACAATGACACTAAAGATTTACAGAGCTTACCCTCCTCAGGTGTCTGGAATTTAAAATTCAGTTTATTGTTCGATTTTCCCTCATCCCAAACTTTGAACAGAGTGTATATATCACCGACAAGAGCATTCTTGTCTCTTGGTTTACCCTGTTGATCGAAAATCTTGCCATCCCACGGACGAAGAGCGAAAGCAACCATTGCCATAGCAGCAAAACTGCTGTAAAGGCCATATGGCGGCTTGGTCAGAAGAGAGAACTTATCGTCAAAGTTGAATGGCAGACTTTTGTCAGCATGCTTGATGATACTATTCACCTTATCATACACTACCTTAAATGGATGGCCCTCTGGCACATCTGGCTTCCAATTCAAGTTGTCATCAAGGCAGTCCTGAATAAGGTATTGTACAGGACGCATCTGAGATGACAACGCGTCGAAGTCTGCCTTGCTGGATGCCAAAAGAAATGCACGCACTATCTCCTTAGAATTCTGTTGACGCCAGAATGTGTTTGGAGCCTTCTGACGAAGTATATCTATGGCATCAGGACCATAGGGGAATATCATTGGAACCACTGATGAGTTGACGACACTTGACAAATGTCTTACAGAGATCGACTGTGAATCATTGCCATTGATGAAGATGATGGCATTGCCTCTTTGAGCCGCATCCATCCATTCTTTCACCATTTCTATAGCATGCTCACGGTGAACTGCTTGCTGGTCAAGAAATCCATGACTGCTGGCGCATGCATAGTTTGCCTGAAATTCTATGAACATGTCATAGTTCTGATCAGTGAGCGCGGAATCGAAGACGACAAAAACAATATTCTTCAGATCCTTGTCATTCTCATCTTCTGCACATTTCTCTGCAAAATCTTTCAGCTTGGCTACCTCTTCATTGTTCTTGCCAAAAAGTAATGCTAGATATAATGCACTATTCTTCGTCTGCCTACGTCCTTTCTTGATTTGGTTTCTCAACTGAGCTTCATTCTGAACATCAGAGAAGAAATCAAAGCTATAAGGACGGATTACTTTCTGCATGAATTTACTTTTGAAGGCAGTAGCTGCAGTGTCTGAAAAGCGGAGTATCTGATACGTATAACGGAACTGCACTTGACGCATCTCCGTCATCTTCTCTTCTATTTCGCCAGATGGCAAGGCAGAGAACTGAACTGAATACAGTCCTCCTGGTGCACGCTGGATGACACCCTCCTTGTTGAACCAATCCAGCACTTCGTCGACAGAATTCTCATAACGCGTTCCTGCAAAGAGATTCTTAATATTTTCCACTGAAGGCGTAACAAGACCATTGTTATTTTCGGCAGCGACATTATTGAAAGCATTCAGAAGGAGGACGCCTTTGAAAACCACCATGTACTCTTCACCTTCATTACTGACCAGTTGCTTGTAGGAATTAAAGCGTTCGGTTACGGCACCAAAATCAGACACATTTTCCTGGAATACTTTCAAGACATAGTCCCAGAGATAATCGGCAGTTATTGTGTCTCTATTCAAGAACGTTTCCTCGCTATTCAGGAAATCTACGATGGCATCATTCTGACCAAGGAACTCAAAGACACTGCGGCTTGAAGATCCAACTACTGTAGCATAAAAAGTAGCAAGATGTGCAGTCCCCGGATGGAGAGGGAATAAGTTGAAGAGATCCTGACGTGTCTCCTCCATATCATTGCTGGCAGAGGTGAACAGTTCGAGAAGCTGAGGATTAAGCGTATAGAATTGATTGCACATCTCCGTATGCCGCTCTTTGTCTATAATCTCAAACTTTCTAGACATAATCTTGAAAGCAGAGACTGGCTCCATATTGTACTTCATCCGGAAGTATCGCCCATCAGTCTGTTTCAACTGCTCACTACCCAGTTTGTTGAATGCTGACGGATGGGAAATAAGGAAGAAGTAAGAGTTGTTCTCTATATTCATTAAAGTTTCAACAAGCTCCTGCAATTCTTTCAGCACGGGAATTCCAATAGCATTTGTCATCACGTCAGTGAATTCATCCCAAACTATGAGCAGTCCATTGTATGTGCCCAGCTCTGTCAGTTTATTCTGGACATCAAGGAGCCATTGCTTCATATTAGAGTTGTCAAGACGTATGTCCAGACTGGCATTTCTTAAAGCATTGCTGATTTTATGGAATGTGCCAACATCATTACCTCTGAGGTTTTCTATTAGCTGTGAAGGTGTTGAAGCTATAGACGGCAGTTCTTTATCTCCACTAATGAGTTGTTCCCACAAGTTAGGGTTCTGCTCAATATGACGGATATAATTTTCAAAGTCTGTCTGTACTTCTATTTTCAGTCCTTTGCGGTCTAAGGCCTCGGTAACGGCATGCTGGAGAACGAGAGCAAGGTCGAGAGGATGATTCATTACCTCAAGTCCATATAGCTTCACTGTCAAGAGGCGCTTCTCCTGACGAAGAGAATAGATCGCTTGACGGATAGACTGGAATTTTTCGTCACCATACTCGTAGTCTACCCATTCTTTGATGTCGGAGACCTCATCCCCGAGCAGATGGCTTATCACGGATACAGCATGACTCTTACCCGTGCCATAAGTACCATTGATCCAAAACGACTTATGGTTGTCTATACTGTTTCCACGGACTGACTTTAATACCGTACGTAGAACAGCATTAAATTGCTCGTTTGGAATGAATGAAGTCCACTCTCCTTTCTTCTCATCCGTGATGCTGTATGCAGCCTTACCACTGCGTAGTCTTATGATGTCACTATATTTTGTAGCCATAAACTTAGTCTTTATTTATTTTCTTTGATAAACCGATTTATGATACAACGTTTGAAGAATTCCCTATTGCCAGCTGTTTGAAGTAACCCCCATAACTCATCATCCAACTTCGCATAAAGAAGATTGGCACGAAGAAAACTTTGTGAAGGAGTCCTATTATGTTTTTGAGGTGTAATACCTTCTTTACAAACAAGATGATAAAATGAAGAACTCGACAAGTGAAAGTAAGGCACTAATAATGGAACGAAATGCTCATCCTTATAATACCTGAAAATGCTATCATATGTCTTAATCAATTCACTATTATCCCACCTTATTTTGTTTACTGTCTGCTTTCCTAAAGCAATACATTCTATCATCGAAAGCAAAAAATATGGTTTTGCTTTCGACTTTCCACATACACTTTTACCTTGTTTGATAGATAGAAGCATGTCCTTATAGATATTAACAGCAAAACTATCCATTATGCCAACAATAGTTTTATTGCTGATAGTGGCGTCAGATCTTCTCTCAAAGTAATATGATCCAATCCCATAGTAAGTTCAGCAATTAGTACGCGATTTTTTTCTGTTGTTAGATATCTCAGTTTTTTCAGCATTTCCGCCTTATCAATACCGAACTCCTTATAAGGACCATTTTCTTCTTCTAATCGATATAAGTCAGAGACTCGAAACATGCTTAGTTTTCTTTCATAGGCATATTTATAAAGAGAATAGGCGAGTGCCTCGGGAGATAAATCGCGATATGATTTTCTCATGAATGATGTTCCTTTTGGATCCACAAGTTCAAACTGAGTGAACTGGGTTCCGATAGGCGAGTACTTCAATGTCTGGACTAAAGCTTGGACAGCATAAGTAATTGTTGTTGCTTTAAAATTGGACTGGAAATAATCCAAGGCCATCTTATCAAGAGTCTTTCGACTAATCTCAGTATCAAAACTAGTGGATGCGACATACCATTTGATCATCGGGCTATTATACACCAAGTTTACATAAATGAGTTCCCACATAAGATTGGGGTTATCCTCATTCAGCTCCTTACATAGTTTTCCAAAGGGTGCAAAGTTGGCCTTATCATCAATAATTTCAGCATCTTTAAGCCACGCTTTGAAACTCGGTATCTGCTTCTTACCAAGTAAGTTATCTTTCCAGAAGTTTTCAGAATCCATCAAATACTGATCAACCCAGTCCTCATGCATTCCGAAAGTACCATACTTTGAAATTTTCATGTTCGTTAATTTTACTTCGTTTGGCTTTAAAAGTGAATCAGCCACAATACAGCCTACGTTGTGGTATTCCAGGCATTTATGACAATGAACACACCTAGCCGTGTCAACCTTAACTTCAGGATAAACAGACAAGGCTCCATATGCACATTCTAACTCGCACGATTCGCAATTAATGCAATATGCTGTTTTGTTTATAACCCTTCGTACTAAGTAGCGCAACTGAGCATTATTATTGTCATGCAGTATGAATCGAAAGTCGTTCTCATTCTCTCCATACAAGATTTCGAATTGATATACCTCTTTCTCAAAAAGCAATTCTCCACTTACATGATTTTTGTTTCTCTTCACGCTATACTTTCCAAGTGTTGGCAACCAAAGAAAGATATCTTTACTAGCATCTTTAACTTTTGCTTCCCATTTTGTAGGTGTCGAGGATAAAGAAATAGATGTAGTGTTACTCGTTAGAGCTCCACTTCCTCTCAGTTTCCATTTGCGATCTGAAATATATTCTGTTTTATTGGGGATTTTTCTTTCATCTGCAATCTGTTCAATCTTGGAAAGGAATGGCTCAAGCTTATCATGATAACATGTATTCACAATCATGTCATCCCAAGGTGAACCAAATGGACACAATACACATCCTACTCTTGGTTTGCCAACTCTATATGCTTCATTGATCTCCAAATTGTGACGGAAAAGATACAGGAAAACTTCTGTCGTATTCCATCTCAATATTGGCCTGGCATTAATCACGAATCTATGCTTTACGCCTTTACCTATTCGATTGTAGTCATTTCTTTTTACAGATTCCTCTGCACGTACTCCTTCAAAGGCCAAGAACTTCAACTGTTTATCACTTCCTTGCTGTAGTTTACGATACAATGGGACTGTCTTCATCACCGAGCAGCACCATCTATGATTGTCACTTGGCGTACCTATTTTATCCCAATAGTTGAGCACCTGCTCGTGGTTGCGGGCAGTCTCAAACTTGAGTCCTGGGAATTTTTTCTTATAATACTTCTGAATGCTATCATAGAGAGTGAGTGACGAGGGTATCTCATACCCCGTATCACTGTATATCACTTCAAAAGCAGTTGGTGGAATGGCACGGGTACACAGGTCCAAAACGACCTGAGAATCCTTTCCTCCGGAGAAAGAGGCAATGAAACGGTCAATCTTCGTGGATAGCAGAACGCGCTTACCCTCATGCTGTGCTGCCTCAAGAGGCATGATGTCAAACGAGTCACAGTCTTGTTTCACTACAGCCATCTTCTGTTTCGTTTTTTGCTCAACGTGAGATGCCATAGCTTCATAATCAAGCTGATTGCTTTCGGACTTATCGAAAGTCTTGTTTACTTTCGTATATGCAGTATAAGTATCCCTTATGAATTCGATGGCTTCATTCTCTAGGACAAACATCAAGTCTGAACATTTCTTCAGCATAGCCGTGACATTAACAGCCTTGAGCTTCTCCGGAGTAATGCCTTCGCAAAGAATTACTGTCGGAGACGTATATATATTAGCACCTTTAACATCAAAGAGGTGTTGCCCAAAATACCAATATTGCTTATTTACTGCCCACATGATTGGCTCCTTGCAATGTGGATACTCCCAGCCCAGTTTGTCCAGTCCTATTAAGTCCAGTTCTTCAAAGAATACAGGACGCGGCGAGACTCCTAAAGCCCCGTCTGCATTGCTGGTATTTAGCAGTACACCACCAGTTTGCTTATCCCATGTTATTATGTACACTTGGACTCTATCTTTTGTATCCGATAGAATCCCCGTCTCGGAATATTTCTTCTGTTTTCTATTTTCTATTATGACTAAACGAAAATGCGTGGGATTCTCTGCTGCCCATCCCACACATCGAGGCCTTCGCATTGCCCTAATCGTCAGAACGGACAACGTAGAAAGCCCACGCGTGGTATATATTGAGCCCACGCGTGGACACGCCATAAATAGATACGGCAATCCACGGCAGGGTATACAATATACCTACCGTGAACATCCACTGTTGTCTTGTCCTTTGACGATTAAATGTAAGTTGCGAAGTTACGATGTGTCAAAGACAAGCGTCAAGCAGACGCTCTTTTCCATAAAGCCAACATCTAAAAGCCCATCATTAAATATGACGAGTCAATCAAATGCTATGCAAATTTAAGTAGATTTTATTTAATCTCCAAATAATCCTACATAAAAAGTGGGGGTTAAAGTTCAATTAATGGTTCTCCATCTTTTGCTATCTGTTTCGTGAAGTGACCTTTGCCAAGACGGATTCTGTAATATTTTATTTAAGGTGTGGAATTTTGATGATTCTAGTGAGGATAACTGTGCCTGCACAATATAAATTGTGAGAATGCTAATCTAAGATCTAATAGTTCATATGCTGACCTCGCTAAGAGAAATATTGAATATGGAAAGGCCAATGATAAGCAATAGTTTCTGACGACAACATCTACTTCACTAAAAGAATGGTTACTGAGAGACGTTATAAGCCGAAAAACTATTATTTTCAAGAAAAATCGCATTATTTCTGCATTTTGTTTGGGGTGTACCCTTAATTGTAGTTGAAATATACCTAACTTTGCAATCGTCAATCTTTTGACAACCCGGATAACGTGGTGTCGATTAGGGCACTAAACAATTACTAACCCACATAAAAATACCATTGTATGAAGAGTTATAATTTATATGATCTTCTTCAAAAGCACGTTTGTGCAATGACAGGCGAGGAATTTATCTTCCTCATGAGCAATCTGTCGGTTTTGTCCGACAAGTCTATTAACCACTCTTCGGATGACGAAAAGCCAAGGCATTTGGTTTACGGTATTCAGGGTATCGCCGACACCTTCGGGTGCAGCATCCCGACTGCCAACCGTATCAAACGCAGCGGCATCATCGACGGAGCCATCACCCAGGTGGGCCGCAAGATCGTCATTGACGCTGATCTCGCTCTCGAGTTGGCTGCCAAGGCCAAGAAGGAAGGGAAGGAGGTGTGTGCATGACGGCCCCACAGTCATCCAATCAGTATTCTCCCCAGGAGGGGAATACTGACCTCTACATCCGCGTGCGTACCGATTATTACAAGATCGTGTACAAGCCGATGACGGACGGTACCCGCGCCAAGCAACTGATAAGGTGGAAGTACAGCACCATTAAGAAGGATCACGGACAGGAGGTAGCTGAGGATGTACCTTGCTACGATGACTTCATCATCTTCCCTGACAATGTGCATCCCAAGCAAGTGGTAGATAGCAAGTTCTGGAACCTCTACCACCCGATGAAGTATCAGGCGGAGCAAGGTGAGTTTCCAAACATCGACAAACTCATGCAGCACATCTTCGGGGACCAAAAAGAGCTTGGCTACGACTACTTGCAGTTGCTCTATCTTCAGCCACGACAGAAGTTACCCATCATCGTACTCGTCTCGCGGGAGCGAAACACGGGCAAGTCCACCTTCATGCACTTCCTTCATCTGTGGTTCGGTGACAATGTGACCTTCAACACCAATGAGGACTTCGGCAGCCAGTTCAACGCCGACTGGGCAGGCATGCTGCTCATCTGTGTGGACGAGGCCCTGCTCAGCAAGCGTGAGTATTCAGAGCGCATCAAGAACCTGAGTACCGCGCGATTCTATAAGATAGAGTCAAAGGGAAAGGACAAGGTGCAGCAGGAGTTCTTTGCCAAGTTCGTCTTTTGCAGCAACAACGTTGATAAGCCACTCATCATCGATCCGGGCGAGACACGCTACTGGGTGCGTGAGGTGCCGAAGCTGGAAAGCGACGACGTGGACTTCCTCTCAAAGATAGAGAAGGAGATTCCGCATCTGATGTATCACTTGCTGAACGAGCGAAAGATGTCAGTCTCAAACAAGGGACGCATGTACTTCGATCCAGCTGCTCTCTTCACGCCTGCCTTACAGCGCATCATGATGAACTCACGCAGTCTGGTGGAGGCGGCTATATACGACCTTTGCGACGACATTCTTTCCTCGACAGGTGAGGAGAGCTTTTCCTTCGTTCCCGGTGACCTGCGGCTCATGCTCACGGACAAAGGTGTCAAAGCTGATGACGCGTCTGTCCGCCACGTGCTCAAGGATCTGTGGCGTTTGAAGCCTCATGCCACACCAAGTACCTATGTGAGATACACCTACGGTGCCGGTATCTACGGAAACTATGCCGGACAGTCGGCCAAGGGCAGGTACTTCACGGTGACGAGAGACTTGCTGCATGAAATAAGCGAAAACTGTAGATTTGTAGACAATGCGGGTGAAATCACTGAACATCAAGATGTTAGATTGTCTACAGAAGAAAGTCAGGCTCCTTTCTGATGTAGACAGCGTAGACAGCAAGCTACAACCAGCTACAAAGTTCAATCCGATTGTAGACAACGTAACATACTTGTAAACAGAAAGTTATATTCAATTGTCTACAAATCAACAAAAAACTGCTATTAACCATGAAAAACTATACTACATACAAGCCCGACGATACAGATATCCTCAGACAGATATCCATCGCCTACTACCTCGACAACCAGGGCTTCAAGCCCGTCAAACGTCACCGCACCGGCAAGGAGCTGCTCTACCTCTCGCCCATGCGCAATGAGTCCAAGCCCTCGTTCAGCGTCAACACGGAGAAGAACCTATGGTATGACTACGGAACCGGTGAGGGCGGCGACATCTTTTCTCTCGTGCGGAAACTCTGGAACGTGGACTTCCACAAGGCGAAGGAGATCCTGCGTGACAAGGAATATAAGGAAATGTTCTACCGCCCCGTAGATACCCAGCTGGAGCGTGAGCATCCCTCTCCCTTTACAGACATCCGCACCTCACCATTGACCAGCAGCCACTTTCTCGACTATTGCGCCAAACGGTGTATTGACCCAGAGGTGGCGAAAGCGGAATGCCGTCAGGTGGACTACCAACTGTATGGACACATGAACTCCGCCATCGGCTTTGAAAATGACAAAGGCGGATGGGAACTTAGAAGTCCGTCCACAAAGATATGCACCTGCAAGGCCATATCCACAAGGCGAAAGCAGGATGGCAACACGACGGTTTGTGTCTTTGAGGGCTTCTTCGACTACCTCTCCTTCCTTACGCTGATGAAGTCCGAGGCGCGTCACAAATGTGACTATGTGATTCTGAACTCCGTCTCACAAGCCAGCAAGGTCATCCCCATTCTGAGACCGTACAAGCATGTGCGCTGCTATTTCGACAATGACGCGGCAGGCAGGAACGCCTTCGGGATTGTCAGGAAAGATGTCAATGCCATATCTTGCTCGGAGAAGATGCTGCCACACAACGACGTGAACGACTATCTCTGTAGTCTGCGCGTAAGGAGTCCGACGGATGCTGACGCTGATTGGGAGGGCAAGAAGTGTCATTCGCTGCGAATGACGGAGGAACCTTCTCCCGATGGTCGCAATGAACAGTTGGGAAAACATCACTAAAGTTATAAACACGTAAAACTATACACCATGAAAAAACGCAAGTATTTTCGTATCACATTCAGCTGCTCTGAGGACGAGCTTAGGGCTATCAGGCAGACTGCAGCCGACTGCGGCATGTCCATGAGCATGTACTGCAAGAAGGTCGTACTGGGATTCAAGCCGAAGTACCGTCTCTCCGAGGAGGACATCAGTATGATGCAGGAAGTCCGTAAGGTGAAGGCGGACCTGCAGAGGATAGCCAACTACTTCAAGTACGGCAACCATCAGATGCTCATGGAAGAGCTGGCGAAGGTCATCAGCAAACTAAAGACTGCGCTTTATGATTGCAACCGCTAAGAGCATCAGCTATGGCATGGCCAAGGCTGAGTATGATGAGAACAAAGTTATCAACGGCGTGAAGGTTGCCTCCGAGGCTGCGCGCCAGAACGTCTATGGTGACAACTGCCGGGAGATCGTTGAGGAGATGACCGACGTGCAGCGCATCCGCTCGCCGGTCAGGAACCCGTTCCTCGACATCGTGGTGACACTGTCGGAGGAGGACTGTGAGAAGATCACCGCTCCTAACCAGTCGGAATGGCTCGTGAAGCTGTTCATGCACGACTTGATGACGGAACAGATGGGACTGAGTGAGGATGATTACGCCGGGATGCAGTGGATAGCCTATCAGCATGAGCATACTGACAACAGTGACAGTCTCAGACACTGGCATATCCTCGTCAACCGCACGCTGCTTGACGGCAAGCTGGTCTCTGACTCCTGGGTCGGGAAGAAAGCCGCGGCTACAGCCAACAAGATCAGCCGTGAGTACGGACTCACCGATGCCGCTGTACGCTCCAAGGAGAACAGGAAGGATGTGTTTCAGGCTGCCTGCTTTGTTCTCGGCAACATGCGTCTCTACGACTTCAACCGGTATCTTGAAGGCTTGAACGCACTTGGCTACCGAACGCGTCTGGCACTGAACTCCAAGGGAGAGGTACAGGGCTACTACATCACCGCACAGTCGGGAAGGGAGTACAAGGCAAGTGCTGTTGACCGCAGACTGACCATCGGCAGACTCGCTGCACTGCACGCCGGGTTGCACAAGGGCATGAAGGCGGCAGCGGCCAGAAGTCCGGGAAGGGCCTTCAGCATGCCGGCTCCCAATGTGCCGACAGTGAATGTGGAGAACATGCTCCGTGTGTTCAACACCGACGCAGTCATCTCATACTCCACCCCACCGCCTCCCAACGGCAGACGGAGACGCGGAAAACGGTGGGAGGACATGAGCGATGACGAGAAGAGGATGGCGGCAAGCGGTATGTCGATGTGAGATGTCACAGACTCACAGACTCACATTGTCTCATACTCTCATTATCACATAATAACAAAATAACAATTTAGAATAATTATTTATTAATCAGCACTTTGCGAGTCATTCGTGATGTGCATAAAAACAAGTTAACATGAGTAGCAAAAGACAGGGGCAATACGCCCCAAAACAGAACAGTATTCCACAGCCAATTGCGATTGGTGCTTCCGGCTCCCAGCAGGGAAAAGGAAACGCAGTCCCGAAAATTGGCCCGTCACCAGCAACCGTAAAGCCGGTCACGGCCTCGAAGGTCTCGGAAGAAACCATCAAACGTGCCGACGAGTATGTCGAGGGACGGCTGAACGAGTTTACATCTGCCATCAACAACCTCAAAGATGCCATTGAGGGCATTCCGGCCACCGTTCCTGTTGCGATACCGGAAGATGTCCAGGCGAAGATGAAGGCGTTCGACAAGACCGTCGAGAACCTTCCAAACGCTCTCCAGAAGGTCGATGTGATCAAGACTGTCACGGACCGGTGGATGATAAAAATTCTCTTCTTCGTAGCTGGCGTCGCTTCGGTAAGCATACTGATGGCGGTCTTTGCCGGAGAGAAGTATTCCGCTGCCATCGACAAGGAACTGGCGGCGGAGGCTAAGGTTCACTATGCCGACTCTGTCCTCAAGGAGGCCAGGAGCATCATGGTGGTCCGTGAGACGTACCATGACTTTGGCCGGTGGATGGTAAACCGGTACGGGACTAAGGGCAAGGAGTTTGACAGGTTTCAAAGGGAGCGCATGCCTGTGGGAAAAAGAAAATAATGTCTAACATTCTCGCATACTCACATTGTCACATCTGTGAGTGTGTGAGAGCAAAACCAAACCTCATGAAACACACGAACAATGTTATTATCGTCTTCGCCAACCAGAAAGGTGGCGTGGGCAAGTCAACACTGTGTCTTCTTTTGGCGAACTATCTCGTCTATTGGAAGAAGAACGTCTGCATCATTGACACGGACTTGCAGCAGTCGGCATGCTTGCAGCGACAGATCGACGAACAGCAGTTCGGCACGGAACCGCCGTATGTTATCCAGTCCTTCCCCATCGCGGACACGGCAACGATGCAGCAGCTGATGGAGAACGCACAGGAGTTCGACGGCTATGTGCTCTTCGACGCACCGGGCAACATCAAGGATGACGGTCTTGCAGTCATGCTTGCCTATGCCGATGCCATCGTCTGTCCGTATGAGTATGAGACGAAGTCGCTGGTCTCCACGCAGACGTTCATCGGTGTGCTGGAACAGCTGCGGGAGCTGAACCCTCAGATGAAGGCCCGACTGTTTCTCGTGCCCAACAAGGTGGACACACGTATCGGCACCGCTGCCGAATGGAAGGCATGGATGGAGCACGAGCGTGTCCTGGCACAGCACGGGACCGTTACTCCGAGGGCCGGATACCGCATCCAGATGCGACGCGTCAATACCTACGACTTGCTGGATGACCAGAAGCATGCCGTGTACGACACATTACAGTTTATCATTCAATCTTTAAGAACACCGAACCATGAGCAGAACTAAAGGTATCGCCCTTCCCGGCAAGAGCATGGAAGAGGCAACGAGGAATGTACAAAAGGATTTCATGTCGAAGAATCCAAAGGCCGTTGACTCAGCGACTGTTAAAAGCGGGGCGGAAGAGTCGCCTATTGTTTCAGAACCGTCACACAGGGACAGGAATGCTACGCACACCGATGACCTGCAATGCCTTGAAGCCGGCATCGACAGATACACGGGCATCAAAGAACATGGCATGAGCGTATGGGTGGTAGGAAAGGTGAAGGTCAAACTCGATGAGCTGAAGTTCCGGTCCCGCAACACGATCGGATGCCGCGCCTTCACCAACGCTGCCCTGGAGTTTGTCCTTGAAAAGTACGGCGACGAGCTTGTCAAGATGTTCAAGAACAAGTAGGCAGCCGAAGATGCTGTAATGTGATTACTCACAGACTAACAATGTCACAAATGTTAGTCTGTGAGTTTTCTTTATTCATCTATTATCCAGTGACCACCTTTAGATGGGCCTTCATATTTTAGAAAGCTAATTCCTCTAATTGCCCTACGAATGGTTGTCAAGCTTTTGCCAAGTTTTTTTGCCAACTCGGTTCCTGTTATCTGATTATTTGTGCTTATGAGCCTTAATATATCTTTCTGAAGGGAAGAAAGATTTTGGGTGTCGTTTTGGGTATCGTTTTGGGTGTCATTTTGGGACTCATTCTCTTCGTTCGAGAATACATTGACACAAAATACGGTGAGTTTGGAGACGTCAAAGTCGGCTTCTTTGTTTCCATTTTGTTTGAGGAGGTTCTGCACACGCTTAACGCCCTGATTGAACATGTTGACATACTTCATCTGCTTCATAGCTTCGGCGATGATAGGGTTGCGATAGTCGTTCACCATCGGGAAGTTCTCAGGACGAGCCTCTCCATAGAGTCCACCGGCATTCATGATTTCGATATGGTCGTCGAACTGATACAGACGGATGGGCATGTTCGACTGGTAATCGCGGTGCATATTGGCGTTCATGCAGAGTTCCCTCAGTGCTGCATGCGGATAGTTGACAACGGTACGCTCACGAAACATAGTCTCTGGTACAGGCCGCTGCGTGACAATAGCATCTTTGACAAAAGCCTCCAACTCGGGGAGCATTCTGAACAGAGGTCCTTGGAAGCGCCGCTCATTCAGCACCTCGCCACCCTTTTCTTTCCCGTGAAAACGCACAAACTGTATGTAGTTGCCAGGCATGTAGTAGCGGGGATTGTTGCCGAAGAGGATGATAGCAGCGTATGTAGGACAATCGTGTGTGCGATCATAGAGTCGGATAGAAGCCAGTTGCTCTTTGATGTCTCTGTGATCTTCTGCGAGGACCTCTGGATCCACGACTGAAGGGAGATAAGTATTACGGATAAAGTCAAGATCCAAATCATCTAGCGTCGCGCCTATACAGGGTGTTGCGTCGAAGGTTGCCATGTAAGCAGTGCGTCGTTCTGTGAGCAGACGTTCTTCAGACTCACTGGCAATATCACGACGCGGGCCGATGCGGACAAATATTCTGCCACGATAGCGTACAGGAGGAAGTAATGACGGTGAAACTTCTGCCACGAGCAAATCTCCATCAGGAAATTCCACTCGATCAACATTCATCACCGGAAGAGGCAGAATGTTTCCGTCAGAGCGGATGCCAGCTATTTTCTTGAGAAGCGCATCATCCACCTTCAAACCGCTAAGCGCTCCATCATCATTAGCTCCGATGAGCAAATATCCCTTTTTACGGGAGTCTGGTAAGTCATTGGCAAAAGCACAAATGGCCTCACAGAACTTGTCCATGTTGCCAGTCGACACGGTTCTTTCTACACGATAGGTTTCTTCACTATGAAGCAGTTGTATGATTTCGTCCTTGCTAAGCATATTTCCTCTTTATTGGCAAAGTTAATAAAATTCTTAGAATCTCAGCCTCTTCATGCTAATTCTTTTTCACGGAAGCCAACAAATCTCTTAACTCTTCTGCCGACAAGGTTGATAGTTGACTTAGCAATTCTTCTTTGTTGTTTTTCTTTCCCCTTTCTATATTCAACAACAAAGAGTTGTACTCCATCTGCTTCTCCAAGGGATAATGCTCTATGTATAGCTCTGTCACGGAGTTGTTGGCCGTTGAGTGTCCCATGCTCTCGGAAATGTAGTTGATGTCAACCCCAGCATTACGCAGGTTGGTGGCAAAGGAGTGGCGGCACCACGTCCCAGAAGGACGCACCTCCCAAAGAAGCACATCCTCACAGATTCTGATTACCCTATCCTGTACGTTGGAGTTTTCCTGTGATATCCGTTTCCGCTTCTCCACCTTATTGGAAGCTCCCATCAGAATGAATGGGAACACGAGCGCATTGTGTTCTGGTTTTGCTGCAATCTCATCAAGGATGCGTTGTAACGGAGGAATGATGGGAATGACAACTTCTGACCCGCCCTCACTGCGTTCTGATGTCTTGATGCGCCGGAACTTGAAGGCCTGACGTCCCGTGTCGAAATAATATTGGGAGTAGGTCAGTTCACTGGCATCAACTAAGTTGAGACCATTGCAAAGATATTGAATCAGAAACAAGCCCAACGAACGGTGGGCACGCTCAGTATAACTGCTCGTCCATTCTTTAGGATAGCTCTTGTTGACGAACACATTATATAACTGTGTCATCTGATCGACGGTGAGATAACGTTCCCGTCTGCGGTTACCCGTAGGGATAGCCACAAGATCTTTCTTTCGTATATTGGAAAAAGGATATTCTTGATTGACAAGATAGCCATTCTTCACGCATTCATTCCACACTACCCGACAGGAACGTAGGTATATGCCACGGGTGGTGTCACTCAACTTGCCGACGAGATTCCCATCTCTATCCTTCACACCATTCTTCATCCCCTCGTTCCAATACACGAGCTCGTCCTTACCGATTTTGAATCCTTCAACAGGCTTGTTCCACATAATCTTCTTGAAGGACTTCAGCGCACACTCGTACGATTCGCCGGTCGTATAGCGTGCTCCGTCATTCTCTGTCTTCAACTTATGGATGATATTCTCCCATATCCCAATGAATGATGCTTCGTCATCAACACCCACGCCTGTGAGTACGGAACGGATTCTCTCAAGGCTCAAGTTCTTGCCCAGCCGTTCGACAACATTTCGATAGCTATCAAAAAGACTGTCAAACTCCACCTTCTTCGGATAGAGCTCAGAACGCACAGACTTTGCGTTCAAGTTGCAAATCTTGGAGAAGTATTCTTCTGTATACTCGCCCTCGACATAGTTGTACCATGACTTGCGGTTGATAGTGTAGCGCATGGCGACAGGGAAGGTCTCCTTGCCTTTCTTCGGATGTCTCTTGTCAAGGATCAAAGAGAACGTGCAGCAGCCGTAGCGTGCCGTTTTGTAGGTCGTGTTGGGTTTCTGTATTTCCATAATCCGGAGCTATTTAGTGAGTAAATCGGGAAAACATTTTGGAGAAATTCGTTCCGTCAGACTTCGTAACTCACTGTCACACCGTTGGAAAACGGGAAAACAATGGGAAAACAAAGGCGTTTTGATACGGGGTTTCACCATGTTTCTTTAACAATCACAAAGTTACTAAATAGTTGATTTACAGCCAAATAAATTTTATAGAAAATCACAAAATATTATTCTGTTTGATTCATAATCCGGAGGTCGTGGGATCGTGGCCCACCCCCGCTACACTGAAAATCAAGGAGTTACGACAAAGTAACTCCTTTTTTTATGCCCTCCGTGAAATTCACGTGAAATTCAGATTTTAAACGTAAGCGTCTCCACAATTGCGTATTGTAGCTAAAAATATAAGTGCGTATCTTTGCATCGGAACTAAAAAGATGAAAGATATGTATGATACAGCAAATGAACGTTATCAGAAAACACTGACGGT
>Ga0256404_1000662_pt1 | contig 88268 bp, 72 predicted proteins | sample RumenRJG_01DNA_FD_185990 | JGI IMG/M metagenome (GOLD analysis project Ga0256404, IMG submission 185990) | Bovine rumen microbial communities from Lethbridge, Alberta, Canada - RJG_01 | ecosystem: Host-associated > Mammals > Digestive system > Stomach > Rumen | place: Canada: Alberta | collected...
TGCGCTGGGAGGAAAGTTACGGCTTCTTCAAAAGTCATCTTACTAATGGGCATCATGCTAAGTGATTGAACACAAACAGTTAATAAACAATAAATATTCTCCAATTATTTGGAAAGCAACATAGAAGTTACGAATAAACGGGCGAATAACCAAAAGAAAAATGCTTTTTCTTTCTTTGACAAATATATTGTTACTCAGAATTATTAGCTGTCGGATTATTTTTTCTTTTTATCAGAAAGATACATTCCCGCAAGGATCAGGATGGTGCCAAGCAGGAACCAGATGGTAATCTGTTCGTGAAGCAGCCACCAAGCAAACAAGATGGTGGTGATGGGATTGAAATACACCCAGTTAGTGGCTACCACTGCCCCCAGCTTACTGATCACCCAGTTCCAGGTCAGGAAACAGAGCAAGGAGGCGACCACTGCCAGGAAGAGCAGGTTGAGGAGAATGGTAAAATTAAAGGATTGAAAAAATGAAAGATTGAAGATGCTGGCTTCTTCCGGTCTTAATATATAATAAGGTATAATGGTGATGATTCCGTAGAAGAACACCTTCCGGGTGATGAAGAGCGTGGAATACTCTTCCAAGGCCTTCTTCATCAACAAGGAATAGACAGCCCAGCAAAGACAGGCGCCGAAAGCCAGCATGTCGCCTAAGGGCGAGAGGTGGAGTACGAAATGACCGTTTAGGACAACCACTGCCATTCCCAGGCAGGCAATGACCGACCCTAATGCCTGCACCTTTGTGATATGCTCTGACTGTCGGTAAACAACGGCAAACAGGAGCATGGCGAACAAAGGACAGGAGCAGACAATCAGTGAAGTGTTCGTGGCTGTGGTATAGAGCATTGCTGCATTCTCCGTAAGGAAATACAACGATCCGCCTGTAATACCTAATGCCACCATCAGCAGTTCATCTTTCCACGATGAACAAAGCCATTGGTGCTGTCTGCTCATTGAGTACGCAAGCAGCAGCACATAGGCAATGATAAAACGAAGGGTAAATATCTGCGCAGGCGACAATCCTGCCTGCAGCAGCAACTTCGTAAATACAAAAGTGCTTCCCCAAACAGCCACTGTCAGGAAAGCAACGATGTGAGGGATAAGATGACTGCGGGAAGTCATATATCAAACACCGAAGAGCATTTATGGATTATACATATCCTTGCAGTAGAAGGCATAGATATCATCCAACATACGCTTCGCCTCCACGGCCGGACTGTCTGGATCCAGTTCAATAGCCTTGATATAGCAGTTGATGGCCTCGTGCCACTGTCCCTGCTTCCTTGCTGCATTGCCCTGCTGATAATATTCCTCTGCTGTCATTTCAATAATACTCCTTCTTTCCTGCAGCGAGGGTATTCTTCATCAGCGAACAGATCGTCATGGGTCCTACCCCACCAGGAACGGGAGTGATAAAGGAGCACTTCGGAGCCACCTCGTCGAACTTCACGTCACCGTTCAGACGGAACCCGCTCTTACGGGTTGCATCAGGAACGCGGGTCGTACCCACATCCACAATCACAGCACCCTCCTTCACCATGTCGGCCGTCACGAAGTCAGGCTGACCGATAGCAGCAATGATGATATCAGCCTCGCGGCACTCTTCCTTCAGTGTCTTTGAATGAGAATGGCATACGGTCACGGTAGCGTCACCATACTGCTTCTGCATCATCAGCTGTGCCATGGGCTTGCCCACGATATTCGAGCGTCCAAGGATCACGCACTTCTTTCCGCTTGTCTCGATATTGTATCTTTTCAGCAGGGTGATGATACCCAACGGAGTGGCAGAAATGAAACATGGTAATCCGATGGCCATGCGACCCACATTAATGGGATGGAAGCCATCCACATCCTTACGGTAGTCGATAGCCTCGATGATCTTCTGCTCGTCGATATGCTTGGGCAAGGGAAGCTGTACAATGAAGCCATCCACGTCGCCATTGCTATTCAGACGATCCACGCAAGCCAGCAGTTCCTCTTCCGTCACATCCTCCTCATAGCGGATCAGTGAAGATTTGAAGCCACAGGCCTCGCAAGCCAACACCTTGTTCTTTACATATGTTTCAGAGCCACCATCATGACCCACCAACACTGCGGCCAGATGCGGCTGTTTACCACCCTTAGCTACAATCTCTTTCACTTCCTCGGCAATCTCAGCCTTAATGGCCGCTGCCGTTGCCTTCCCGTCAATTAACTGCATATTGTAGAATTGAAAAATTGAAAAATTGAAGAATTGAAGAATCTAAGAATTGAAGAAAACTTCAACTTTTCAATTCTTCAACTCTTTAATTATACTACATGGGCATTCCGCCCTTCATATTCTTCATGGCACCCATCATGTTACGCATACCACTGCCCGTCACCATCTTCATCATCTTACGGGTCTGGTCGAACTGCTTGATGAGGCGGTTCACCTCCTGAATGTTCGTACCTGAGCCCTTGGCAATGCGCATACGACGACTCTGGTTGAGGATTTCAGGATTTGAGCGCTCCTTGGGAGTCATACTCTGGATGATGGCCTCGATACCCTTGAACGCATTATCATCAATATCGATATCCTTCAGCTGCTTACCCACTCCAGGAATCATGGCTGCCAGATCCTTCAGGTTACCCATCTTCTTGATCTGGTTGATCTGTCCGAGGAAGTCGTTGAAGTCGAACTTGTTCTTGGCAATCTTCTTCTGCAGTCGTCTTGCCTCCTCCTCGTCATACTGCTCCTGGGCACGTTCCACAAGAGAAACCACGTCACCCATGCCGAGAATTCGGTCGGCCATACGACTCGGATGGAAGGCATCGATAGCCTCCATCTTCTCGCCTGTACCGATGAACTTGATGGGCTTGGTAACCACGGTGCGGATACTCAGGGCCGCACCACCGCGAGTATCACCGTCTAACTTGGTCAGCACCACGCCGTCGAAATCCAGACGGTCGTTGAACTCCTTAGCCGTGTTCACCGCATCCTGACCTGTCATGGAGTCAACCACGAATAAGGTCTCATTGGGATTCACCGCCTCTTTCAGGGCAGCGATCTCGTTCATCATCTCCTCGTCAACAGCCAGACGACCGGCGGTATCGATGATGACCACGTCGTTCCCCTTGGCTTTGGCCTCGCGAATAGCGTTGTTGGCAATCTCCACCACGTTCTTGTTCCCATCCTCGCTATAGACGGGAACCTCCACCGAGGCGGCCACCACCTTCAGCTGTTCGATGGCAGCAGGACGATAGACGTCGCAGGCCACCAGTAACGGGTTCTTGTGCTGCTTCTTCTTGAGCATGTTGGCCAGCTTACCGCTGAAGGTTGTCTTACCAGAACCTTGAAGACCAGACATCAGGATGATGGAAGGACGACCGTCGAGATTCAGTCCTACCGTCTCGCCACCCATCAGTTCTGCCAGCTCATCATGCACAATCTTCACCATCAACTGTCCTGGTTTCACGGCAGTAAGCACGTTCATACCCAGGGCCTTCTGCTTCACGGTGTCGGTGAAAGTCTTGGCCACTTTATAGTTCACGTCGGCATCCAGCAATGCACGGCGCACATCTTTCAACGTCTCAGCGACATTAATCTCAGTGATTTTACCTTCGCCTTTCAAGATCTTGAACGACCGTTCAAGTCTGTCACTTAGATTCTCAAACATATCTAATTATCTTTATTTCTGTTTTGAAGGTGCAAAATTACTGATTTTCATAGAAACAAAAGAATATTTCTCAAAGAATTAGATTATTTTTTGAAGTTTCGCAAGTTCTACTTGCTTACAATTGTGGAATGTGGAATGAGGAATGTGGAATGTGGAATGAGATATGATTTCAAGAACAAGTGGTTTGATAATGATTACTTTATCTCAGTACTATTCTCATTCCTCATTCCACATTCCTCATTCCATATTCCACACTTGACAAACTAAGATCCCAGCTCAGCATCGCTCATATTCAAACGCGGTCCGCCATTCATGTCACCCGTCTGAAGACCCTTCTTCAACCAGCGCATACGCTGAGAAGAGGTACCGTGGGTGAACGACTCCGGCTGACTGTAGCCCTGTGCTTTCTCCTGGAGATAGTTATCACCGATTACCTGTGCACAACGGATAGCCTCCTCGATGTCACCATCCTCCAGCGAACCGAACTTCTGGTCATCATAGTGAGCCCACACGCCAGCATAGTAGTCGGCCAGCAGCTCCAATCGTACACTGATCTTATTGGCATTCACCTTGTTGGTTCTGTTCATGGCCGAATGAGCCGTTCCCAATGTACCCAACAGGTTCTCCACATGGTGTCCCACCTCATGGGCAATCACATAAGCATAAGCAAAGTCACCATCAGCACCCAGCGATTTCTTCATCGTTGTGAAGAACGAGAGGTCGATATACAAGCACTGGTCGCCCGAGCAATAGAACGGTCCTACCTGTGCTGAACCAGCACCGCAAGCAGTCTGCACACGACCCGTATAGAGCACCATCTTCGGTGGCGTGTAGGTCTTGCCCATTTGTCTGAACACCTCCGTCCATACATCCTCTGTACCTGCAAGGATCTGACTGGAGAACTTGGCCAGTTCCTGCTCTTCCTGTGTGAACTCGCGCTGTCCTTCCTGTGTCGTCACATTCTGACTCTGACTCATCTGGGAACTTACAACGTTACCAATCACGTCACCCAGATTACCACCTGACATAAAGGTGATAAGAGCAATCATCACGATACCGCCTAATCCTAAACCTGCTGCTTTACCAACAGTCATACCGCGGCGGTCATCTACATTGCTACTTTCTCTTCTTCCGTCTAATCTCATATTGTTTCGATTTTAATTTAGGTTCTTTCTTTTCTCCCCTCCTTATGGAGGGGCTGGGGGTGGCTTCTCCCTTTTCAGCAGACAAAAATAACGGAAAAGTTTGAGACTACAAAACTTTTATTGGATTTCTTTTGTTTTTTTCTTTTTTTTATTTTGTATTTCTCTCACTTATCTGTATCTTTGCTCCCAAAACTGAGAAAGATGAAGAAACTATTAGTAGCTGTAATCATTATTGGCATTGCCATTCTAATGGCTCTTACCGTACCCGACAAGAAGGCGCACAAGGAGGCCATGATGAATGCCGTAAAGGAATATGTTGACGAAGAAGCCGAGGAACGCGGTATTGCCGACAACGGAATCACGCGCTTTGGCAAGAACGTGGTGAACAAAGCCATTGAAGGTACTTTGGGCACCATGCTCAAGGTGAATAACTACTACCTGTTCAACACCACCCATGTAAAGTTCAAGGGCAAGGATCAGCTGCTTTCCATTGGTATGTTCGGACAGGTCATCACATTCAACAAGGAAATGCTTCGCGAAGCCATCGAGAACGCAGCAGTAGCCAAGAAGGAGGCTAAGGCCGAGAAGAAAGAGCTGAAAGCCAAGGCTAAGGCCGAAAAGAAGCGTTTGAAGGAAGAGCGCAAGAAGCAGAAGAAATTGGAAAAGGAAGCTAAGAAAAAGGCAAAGAAAGCAAAGAAAGAGAAGAAATAATCAACCCTTTAACTGATAGAAAATGAACATTGAACAGTATGATCCTGCCGTGGCTCAACAGCAGAGTCAGGCACCCGTTAGTAACGAGGGTGGCAACAAGAAAGGTAGTTCGCGCAAATGGTGGATTACCCTGATCCTGATTGCCGTTGTCATCCTTTTTGCCGTAACCACACCCGACAAGTATGCGCACAAGGAAGCCATCAATACCGAAGTGAGCTCGGCCGTCACCAGTTCTCTGGTTGGCAAGGTGGGCAGCTGGGCTGTCTTGGGCAACATCGTTGTGTCGAAGATTGTGGATCTGACGCTCGATAGTAATATCGACGTGGATAACTACCTGGTGTTCAGTCTGGCCAAGGCTGAACTGGAGGGAAAGAAACGTGTGCTCTCCGTGGGCGCCCTTAACCATGTATGGGTACTCTTTGAGAAGCGTGATCTGGAAGGACTCATCGACACAGAGGTGAATACCCTGTGGCAGAACTTCGTGGGAAGCATCCCCGGATTCAGTAGAGAGGAATCCAGAACATCTGACGTTGCCGTAGAGAAAGCGGATGAGTCGCAGACTACTGCCCCACTCGACAGCAATACTACTGTTCGCAAGAGTGCCAACGACATCATCGACAATGCCATTGAGGATGTTTCTTCTGAGGTGGAGAAAGCATTGGAAAGAGGTGTTTCCAAGGCTATCGACGGTATTCTGAAAGATTTGTTAGGAACAGGAAGCGGTCAATAAGCCTTAAGGCATTTCCCGTTTCTCAACGTTCACCTGGATACTGAAACTGGGTGAGAAGTTATACCTTACCGCTGCGCCGATACGGTCGCCAATATTGCTCATGCCGTAGAGGGGTAGCGGTATTCTTTTGCTCACCAACGACTTCTGTCCGTACAGATATCCTTCCCAATGTTCATCAAAGCGATAGCTCAGCACGGCATTGAGTCCACCGTCACGATACGTGTCATGCGCCCATGAAACCTGTTCCATATAGCCGCCCACGGCAATGGACAGTTTCTTGGTAATAGGTGTGGCATACATCATCGAGAGGTCTTGCGTGAACCCTGCCCCATGATATGCGTTTTTCCCGAACTGCGTAAACACGCTGGCCCCCAGACTCATGTTCAGTCCTTCGTGCAGGTTCCACGATGGATAGCCTCCCCACATATACGGGTACATACTTATATATGGCATCTGTCCGAAACGGGTGAGCACGGGAAGATGTAAAGAGTCGGTAACCCAAGTGTCACTCAGCTGAAATGTAGGTTGCACCTCGTTGGGCACCACCGCCACCGAGTCGATCACCTCCTGTCCTTGCATTCTGAGCATGGTGAGAAGGGCGAACAGTATCAAACAGAATCTTCTCATATCATCTGATTTCGATGCAAAGATACGATTAAGCGAGAGAAATACCAAAGAAAAGCTTGTTTTTCTTTGGATTTCCGAGCGAAAGTACCTTCGGCGAAGTTTCTTTGTATTCCCATGTTGGGAACATTTTATTCCCACGTTGGGAACTTTTTATTCCCACGTTGGGAACAAATAGTTTAATGACAGTATTCTTTCACCCCGTCCCCCTTGCCAGGACCCCGCCCCTTAGAGGGGTGGGGAGTCGAAAGAGCCAACGATACTTCGGGGGTGCGGAGGCGCGGTGGTGCGAGAACAGTATTATGATCCAGCATCTTAGTGGTAACCAGCTCCCCTCCCATCGCAGGGGAGGGGTGGCGAAGCTGGGGTGGGGTTATAAAATTTGCGTTTTTTCAAAGACCTAACAGTTTCACGGCAAAAATTCCCTAAGCAAAGACCTAACATTCTCCGTTTTCGTTATAACGATATCCCGTTATAACGACCTTTCCCCTCTAATAGAGGGGTTCTTCGCAAAGCGATGTCTGACGTTAGGTCTTTGGTTAGGTTTATGTTAGGTTTATGTTAGGTCTTTGAGGTTCCATTTTACTCCTAAGTTGCTCGATATAAGGCAATTAGGTTTTTACTACGTTAGGTGTTGAGAAAACCTATGGTTTTACTTTCTAAAACCATAGGTATATCTGATAATATTACGCTTGATTACAATCTGCTCTTTTCCGCATTACCTGCACCTGTTCCTTTATATTTCGACGGGGTGACGTTAAAGCGGTAGCGTATCGAGAGTTGGATGCTACGGGAATCGTTGTCTTCCATCTTACGGAACATCATCCTATTGCTGTAAAGCATTACATGGTTGATGCCGCCATTGAAGAGGTCGTTGCCTGTCAGTTTGACATTGAGTCGGCGCAGGAAGAAGTCCTTGCTGATACTGAGCGAGAGCATTGGATTGGTACTGTCAACATAGATGTTTGAACCTGTGTTGCCATGGGTGTGCATATTGAAGTCGGCCTGCAACAGCCAGTCGTGAGGTAATGCCACGATGTTGCCCAGTTGCAGGGTCAGCATCGGATGGCAGAAACTTTTCTCCTGACCATTAAACATAGACTTGAGCCAGGGCTTCATCAACGACACGTTGTATTGCGGAGTCCATGTTATCCCGTTACCTAATTTGACGTTCTTCTGTGCACCCAAAGTAATAGTAAGCCAGTCGGCATAATCGTAATTCAAGTAAGTCACAAAATTCACCTTTGAGTCATCTTCAAGACCGCCCGCCGTATAGAGAATAGGGTCAACACAATGGGAGTAGTTGGTCATCAGATAGAGCCACTTCCACATCACCATCGCGTTTAGGTTGTGGTACTTAACGGGCTTCAGATAGGGATTACCCGTCTGCTGATTCAAGCGATTCTCGTAGGTAACATCACTACTCAACTGCCAATATGAAGGGCGTGTTATTCGTTTCGCATAACTGAAAGATAGTTGTAGATTCTTGACTGATGTAGAAACAGAAAGGGACGGAAACAGGTCGTTATATATACGGCATTGTTCATCACGGCGAACATCACTTACGAAGTACTCTGACTCCACATGCTCGTAACGCAGACCTGTGGACAGTTGGAAGCGTCCTATACGTTGGCGTAGTTCCATGAAGGGTGCAATGTTGCTTTCGTGTTGTTCGTTATTGCTGTTGGCAATGTATCCCTCTTGATTATCAAATCTGCTTTTCCATCGCGTATTGGTATATTCCTCACCTATCTCTATCTGTCCTTTCCACAGCGGATGGGAAACGAATAGTTTCTCAGCAAACAGATTACTACGCGTCAAACTCTCTGTATTCACATCGCGGTCTTCGTACTCAGTACTGAGTTCCTGCTGTTGATTGCAACTCTGCTGTCTGCGGGAAGTGTAATCGGCGTTGAAGTCGATAGTAAGTTGCCCCACTTTGCCTGTGTAATAAAGATTAGCCTGATGGATGGGAGTGTTCTTGTCGCGTCTGACGCTGCTGTTTTGCAAATGGTCGTATGCCACTCCGTCGGCCAACAGGTCATCATCGTACTCGCTGCGGGTCTTTACATAGTCATATGTATTCTGGTAAAAACCACCGAAAGAGTGATTGTCGTTGATTTGGTAGTTGAAACCGAATCGTCCTTCAAGGAAAGGATTGCGAACGTTATTCTTCTGCTTATTGTTAATCACCCACAGCGTATCGGCAAAGATGGTCTGTTCGAACTCGCCCTGACTCTTTCTTCTGTTATATGCCCCAAAAAGGTTGGCGAAGAGTTCCAGACCACCCGTGCGATAGGTCAGGTTGATGCGCTCGTTATTGGCATAACCACGTCCACTGCGTGACCACGATGACAATTCCACACCCAATCCTTCGCCTGCCGCCCGTTTGGTGCGAATGATGATGACGGCATTCACCGAAGCATCGTAGCGGGCTCCAGGATTCTGAATGACCTCCACATTGCGGATGAAGTCCGACTGGATGTTGCGCAGTTCATTCAGGTCGTTCAGCTTGCGGTTATTCAGGTAAATCAGCGGTGCTCCTTTTCCAAGAATCTCATAGCCTTCACCTTTCTTGGATATGGTAGGTACACGCGAAAGCACATCTTCGGCTGTTCCAAGTCGTTCCATGACCGTCCCCTCCACATTCATAACCATTACATTTCCTTGTAGCTGTACCTTCGGGCGCTCACCAGTAACAACAACACCTTTAATGGTTTGCGTCTCTGGCTTAATCTGAACAACTCCCATCTGTTCATTGCTGCACAAGCGATAGATGGTCTTGTAGCCTACATAGGAGATGCGAACCAACACCGTAGGTACATCGTAGGGGATAACAAAAACGCCAGCCTCATTGCTCACACCACCACCGATAACAGTTGAGTCAGATGGATGAAGCAGGTAAACATTGGCATAAGGCACGGGCTGGCGATTCTCATCAATGACACTTCCTGTGAGATGACGTTCAGTCTTATGGGTGCATTCCACATAGATGTCTTTCTCCCCACGCTGAACAATACGGATAGGATAGAAGCCAATGATCTGCATAATGGCATCGGGAACGGATTTGCGCTTGATGTGGGTAGAAACGCGGAAATTCTCCAGTTCGTTGTATAGGAAGCTGATGGTGTAATCTCGTGACATTTCATTGAGGTCACGCAAAGCCTCAGACATAGAGACGTTATCATAGTTGCGTGTAATCATCTGACCCTGAACGTTGATGAAACAGCACAGGGCGATAAGGGTTATCATGAAATGCTTCATCATCTCACAATCAGTTTATCGTTCTCAACAGTCATATTGACATGCTCGAACATATTCAACTTCTCGATCACTTCCTGAAGGTTGTCTTCTTGTTTCCACACGAAATAGACACGCAACTGCTTAGCCTGTTCGTTCTGCAGATCCATCTCAAGGTGATGATAGGCTGCAATATCCTTGGCAATGCTATCCAGCGTAACATTATCGAAAACAACAGACTCTGCCTTGGTGATGGTATCGGTTGGAAGGGTTTGAGGTACGGTTAATGAAGATTGAGGTTTTTCTATTGCCGTTACTGGACGTTCCTCATGCTGCGACTGGCGCACGATGTGAACAGCCGCAAAGGCAATACCTGATAGCGTTAATATGCCAATAATCATGGCAGCCACCTTACACCACGTATGCATGGGGCGCACCGAGGATATATGCTGCTGAGCAAACTGCTGCCATGCTTCATCCACATCGGGCACTTGGTCAAGATCGTCTATCATGGCCTCTATCTCGAGGTCGGAATACTTGTCGGGCTCTTCCTGCATATCGCGGCAAAGCTGTTTGTTGTGGTCGTTTGTTTTCATAAGCCTTTCGGATTAAAACGGTTTCTGATTTCTTTCAAGGCGTGTGAAAGATGTTTCCATACGGCCACGCGGCTGATACTTTCTGTAGAAGCAATCTCCTCATAGCTATACCCTTCTATGAAACGGAGGTGGAAGATGCGTTGCTCTTGTTCTTTCAGATGACTGACGACAAACTCGACAATATCTGTTATGCGCTTGTCTTCATCCTCTGCATCAGATGACTGCTCAACAGGTGCCGCCTCCATACGGAGTTTCGTTTCCTGATGGCGAATACGCTTCAGACACTGGTTGCGGACGCTCGTCAGCAAATAGCGTTCCTCGGTGTCGGCCATGATGACCGTCTGTCCGCGTAGCAGACTCTCAAAGATGTCGCTGACCACATCTTTGCTCTCCTGCTCATCGTAGAGGATCGTGCGTGCCACCCTCAACATCTTGGCGTAGTGCTGCTTGAACAGCCGCTGGATGATTTTACTTTCCATCACGTCTTTTTTACTGTAATACCCTTCAGACGTTCAAAATGCTAACCCGAAAGCGATATTTTTTCTTTTTACGGTGCAAAAGTAATGAAAAAGAATGTGATATGGAATGTTTGATGTGGCGAAAACCTTAAAGAAGTATGATGTCTTTATTTTATGCTGCCATTCCTTTTTTAATAGGGGGCAGCGTCAGCACGATAACTGACAACTGCCTGAACGAGAGAGAATTTATAGTCGGTTGCGTTCGCTTTGTCCAGCATGACTACCTTTATAACGACTGCGAGTTGCGTTGAACTTCCATGAGAGGTTGATGCCGATACGGCGGGTATCACGATAAAGACTATAGGTATTTCTGTACCCTATACCTCCGTATGCCGTTCCTTCGTCATATTTTGTGCGCAAGAGGTCGCTGGCGACGAGAGCCACATTGAGGCTTTTGTTCCGCAGGAATTGTTTGCTAAGACGGAGGTCGAGACTTCCAGTTGTCTTGTTTATCCAATACGCTGACTTCTGATAGGGCGTGATGTTTCCCGTTACATTCAGTATCCAAGCGTGAGGCAGGGTGAAAGTATTGTCGAATGTGAAATCTGTCATCAGTCCGTGCCAGTTATAGGTGATGCCCAACTCCCCGTAGTCATGGTCTTCTACAGCAAACTCTGCAGTATAGTTCATCTGCCAAATGCCGATTTTAGGTGTGAGGTTAAGGACAACCATATAGTACTGCGTCTTTGGAACTGTGCGAAAGTCGGTTAGAATCACGCCAGGATGGTTCACATCGTCATAGGCAGAAGCTATAGAGTGATAGACATTTTTTTGAAATCTGTAGATAGCTTCGGCGTGTATCCACTTCCATTGCGATTTCCACACAACACTGTGGCTGGTTTGCGGCTGAAGGAAGGGATTTCCGCTCTGGTACTCGTACTTGCTGGTGTAAGTGACAGCCGAGGACAAAATGGAATATGGAGGATTGTAGCGTGTACACTGGTAGGAGAGCGAATGAGTCCAAGGCGCCTTCTGATAGGTAATGGTTGCGCGCGGTATGAGCACGTGGTAATTGGGGCTCATCTCGTCGTTGCGTTCACCATTGAGGTCGTAGCGGTTTCGTTCATTCTGCCAGCGCAGACCTGCGTTGACAGAAAAGTTTCCCAACTTCAATGCATAGTTAGCAAAAACGCTCCACATGGTGGTCTGCTGCTGTATGTGGTTGTCGGCAGAAAAACCGCTCTGGGTGAAGTCGCTTGTGCGGTCAACTGCGGAAGCCTCTTCGCCAAAGGTCAGGTCGCCAACGAGCATTGGGGCAGTGATGATCAATTTTTCGGCAACAAGCTGGTTCTTCTTAGCTGTATTGCTGCTGACGGGTGTCTCGCCATCGGTGCCTCCGCTCATTTCGGAAAGTGAAAGGGCATTGTAATAGTCAGCACTGAAATCTACCTTCCACTTCCCAATCTCTCCGACATAATAGGCATTGGCACTATGCGTCAACTTGGGTTTCGTCAGGGTTGTTGTCGTACTGTGGCCTCCGTCCACCATGATGCCATCCTGCCAGGTTTGCTCAACGCTGCTACTGATATACTTGCGGTTACCGATATAGTTGTTGGCCGTATAGGTGAAGCCAATGGAGTGACGGTCGTTGATTTCCCAGTTCCAGCCGAGATCGGCAAAGTAGTATTTCATGTGATTGCCGTATTCCTTGTCTTTCAGATAGTTCCAGATGGACGATGCCTGTAGTTGCACATCTGTCGTGCTCGTTGTCCGTGTATTATTGTCCGTTAGGTAGCCTCGAACGAAGAAATCCATACCGTTCTGCAGGCGATAGTTGAGGGAAGCGTTGGCATTCTCATAATGCTCATGCCCCTGTCGGTAAGCACCCGAAAAACTGCCGCTAAGTCCTTCACCTGTACGACGGATAGTCTTTATGCGAATAACCGACGAAACTGTGGCATCGTACTCTGTTCCTGGCTGAGTGATTATCTCCACTGATTTGACTTCATCGGCCCGTAAACGCGCCAATTCGTCCTCGCCCCGTACCTTTTTATTGTTGATATAGATTTCCGGTTTGCCGTGACCGGCAATCTCACCGTTACTCATCATCAGAGGCAAGTGGGAAAGCATCTCTGAAACAGAGCCAAATTGTTCTAAAGGAGTACCCTGAATTGAGACTTGCAATCCTCTGTCTGTTGCGGTATATAAAAGCCTTTGGCCTTTCACAGTTACCCCTTTCAACGTAATGGTCTCTGGCTGCATCCGTATTGTTCCTATATCTGTACCGTTACATTGCTTGAATATTGTTTTGTAACCGACGAATGAGATACGTGCAAGGACAGGCTGCTGCTCGCAGGGGATGACGAAAATACCGCTCTCGTTAGATACTCCGCCAGTAATCAGTGTGGAGTCCAGGGGGGAAAGCAAGGCGATGTTGGCATATGCCACTGGCTGGCCTTGCTCGTCGACGATGGTGCCCTTGTAGCGAGTTTCTGTCTTCTGTATGCACTCCACGTAGAGTTCGTTCTCACCTCGCTTAACAATACGGATAGGGTAGAAGCCGATGGCTTGCTGGATGGCATCGGGGATAGACTTGCGACGAATCTTGGTAGTGACACGGAAGTCTTCAAGCTCGTTGTACATGAAGTTTACGGTATAGTCGTCGGATGCCTTATTCAGGTCGCGAAGCACATCTGACATGGAAACGTCCTGATACGTTCTGCTCACTTTCTGGGCATACAGCATTACACCCATGCAGAGCATGAGCAAAGAGAGTATGTATTTTTTCATCGTACTATCAGTTTGTCGTTCTCCACTACGATATCAACTCTCTCAAACTGATTCAGCTGCTCAACAACAGTCTGCAAACTATCCGTTTGGTTCCACACGAAATAGAAACGGAGCTCTACGGCTTGGTCATTTTTCACCTCTGCCTCCTTATGATGGTAGTCGGCAATAGTGCGAGCAATCTTGTCGAGCGACACGTTATCGAAGACTATAGGCTGAGTGACTATTGTAGAATCCTTTGCAACCGGTTCCTGGGCGGCTGGTTTTTTCTTTTCCACAGTTACAACCCGCTGCTGGTCTTCAGCATCGTGTGAATAGTGGTGTGAGATATGGATAGCGGCATAGGCGATGCCTGATATCATCAAGATGCCGATAAAAACAGCGGCGACTTTTGAAAATGATGAATGACGCTTTTCAAGTCTTTGCCATTCGGCATCAATCTCTTCGTCCGAGACTTCCTGCTGCATATCGAAAGCACTCTGGGTCTTTGCCATCAGTGTGTAAAGCTCTCGGCACTCTTCGTCGGCAAGTATCTCCTGCCACTGCTGGTCGGTGTATGCATGGGGTTGTTCCATCATATGGAACAACAAATCGGTTTTGTTCATCTTACTAATCTCTTTTTAGGTGTTCACGTAATTGCTGAAGCGCGCGGCGCAGATGCTTATACACGGTGGTCTCGCTGACACCGAGGCGAACGGCAATCTCACGGAATGTGAGATTATCGCGGAAATGCAGTTCAACCACCTCTCGACAGACCGGTGGTGTTAACAGACTGATACCCTCTGACAGGGCTTTCAGCTCTTCACAAAACAGGTCGGGCGGAATGATGGTGGTATCAAGGTCGAGGAGATAGAGTCGCTGAACCCGCTCCTGAATCTTTCTGCCACGTATCACATTCAGGCATCTGTTGCGTACGCTGGTAAGTAGGAACGCTGCTGCCGTCTTCTCATGCAACTCAGTGGTTGATGAGGTAAGCAACTGAGCGAAGACATCGTGCACAATGTCCTTGCTCTCAGCATCATCGTGCAGAAGCAGGGTGGCCAACCGGTACATCTGCCGGTAATGCTGTCGGAACAGCGTCTCAAGTTCTTGTTTTCTTGTCGTCATACACCTATATTACACACGAAAATCGGTTTACTAAACCCTAAACACAAACTTTTTCAGGAAAAAGTAATCATTGGCATGTTACAAAAGTAGTAATAATCCATATATCAAGAGGAACAAACGTCTATTATTTGCATGGAGGAATGTTTTTTTGCAAAAAAGTGGCAAAATGTTTGTGTAGTTCGCGAAAAAGTTATAATTTTGCAGCCGAATCAATAAAAATATGATTATGAGTAAGCAATATGCATCTTTCTATTACTTTTATTTTTACTTTGCAGGACACTGTGAAGCGGGAAGTTGCATGTAATTCAAAATTGAAAATCGAGAATTGAAAATTAGATAAGGCTCCGCTTCACAGACAAGTGAAAGCGGAGTTTCTTTTTAATAATATAAAAGATGAAGAGAATTGCCATACAAGGGTTGAACGGATCGTTCCACGATATTGCGGCCCACCAGTATTTCCACGACGAGCAGGTGCAACTGCTTTGCTGCTCCACCTTCGAACAGGTGTTCGAGAACCTCAGGAATGACCCTACGGCCATCGGTATGCTGGCCATTGAGAACACCATCGCAGGAAGTCTGCTGCACAACTACGAACTGTTGCGCGACTCAGGTACGACGGTCGTTGGAGAGCACAAACTGCACATCAGTCATTGCATCTGCTGTCTGCCGGAAGATGACTGGAGCACGATTACCGAGGTACACTCCCACCCTGTGGCGCTGATGCAGTGCCGTCAGTTCCTCAGCAACCACCCCACCATCAAGAATGTGGAGGCCGAGGACACTGCAGGTAGTGCAAAGATGATTGCCGAAGGGAATCACAAGGGATGGGCAGCCATCTGTCATGCAGATGCTGCCAGACTCTACGGACTGAAGGTGTTAGAGGATCATATCGAGGACAACAAGCATAACTTCACCCGTTTCCTCGTGGTATCAAATCCGAATAAGGCCGATATGCTCCGTCCGCTGACACAGGCGAACAAGTCAAGCATCGTCTTTTCCCTTCCTCACGAAGAGGGCAGTCTGAGTCATGTACTGGCCATCCTCTCCTTCTACAAGATCAACCTGACGAAGATCCAGTCGCTTCCCATCATCGGTAAGGAATGGGAATATCTGTTTTATGTGGATGTGATGTATGATGATCTGACCCGCTACCGCCAGTCGGTTGACGCCATCATCCCACTGACAAGAGATCTGAAAATCTTGGGAGAATACCAAGGAAGCTGATAACTTTGAACATTTAGATTATGATAGAGCCAGCAAAGAGATTAGGATTAGTGAGTGAATACTATTTCAGTAGGAAGCTGAAAGAGGTGGCACAGATGAATGCAGAGGGCAAGGACATTATCAGTCTGGCCATCGGCAGTCCTGACATGCCCCCGTCGCAGCAGACCATCGACAAGTTATGCGAGGTGGCCAACAACCCCAACGCCCACGGCTATCAGCCCACCATGGGAACGCCTGAGCTGCGGAACGCCATGGCCGACTTCTACCGTCGCTGGTATGGTGTGGAGCTGAATCCCCAGACTGAGGTACAGCCGCTCATCGGCAGTAAGGAGGGAATCCTGCATGTAACCCTCGCCTTCGTGAATCCTGGTGAACAGGTATTGGTGCCCAATCCCGGCTACCCCACCTACACCTCACTGAGTAAGATTCTGGGAGCAGAGATCGTGAACTACGACCTGATGGAGGACAATGGTTGGCAGCCCGACTTCGAGGCGTTGGAGATGATGGACCTGAGTAAGGTGAAGCTGATGTGGACGAACTATCCCAATATGCCGACAGGCGGTGCAGCACGGATGGAGACGTACGAACGACTGGTGGCGTTTGCCCGGAAGCATAATATTGTGGTGGTGAACGATAACCCCTACTCTTTCATCCTGAACGAGAAACCGCTGTCGTTGCTGCAGGTGCCGGGAGCAAAGGACTGCTGTATTGAGTTCAACTCCATGAGTAAGAGTCATAACATGCCGGGATGGCGTGTGGGAATGCTGGCCACCAACGCCCAGTTCGTACAGTGGATCCTGAAGATCAAGAGTAATATCGACAGCGGTACGTTCCGTGGAATCCAGCTGGCAGCAGCAGAGGCTTACCGAAACTCTGAGCAATGGCACCGTGAGGCCAATATCGAGACTTACGGTCGTCGGCGCAAATATGCGGAGCAGATCATGGAGGTACTGGGATGTAAGTACGATCCGAACCAGGTGGGTATGTTCCTCTGGGGAAAGATTCCCGAGAAATATGCCAATGCGGAGGAACTGACGGAGCGTGTGCTCCACGAGGCTCGTGTGTTCATCACCCCTGGCTTCATCTTCGGTAGCAAGGGCGAACGCTATATCCGCATCTCGCTCTGCGCCAAAGAAGAGAAAATAGAGCAAGCATTAGAAAGAATCAAAAAAGCAATATAAGATGGAATTAGAATTAGAACCATTAAGACTACCGAGTGACAACGAACGTCCGTTCGTCATCTCAGGGCCCTGCTCTGCAGAGACGGAAGAACAAGTGATGACCACAGCACGCCAGCTGGCGATGAAAGGCTGCCATAACTTCCGTGCCGGTGTATGGAAACCACGTACCAAGCCAGGCGGTTTCGAAGGTAATGGAGAGAAAGCGCTCCCCTGGATGAAGGCCGTGAAGGAAGAGACCGGTATGTTGGTGGCCACCGAGGTGGCTACCCCCGAGCATGTGGAGCTGTGCTTGAAGTATGGTATCGACATCCTCTGGATTGGTGCCCGCACCAGTGCGAACCCCTTCGCCATGCAGGCCATTGCCGACGCCCTGCAGGGTGTTGACGTTCCTGTGTTCGTGAAGAATCCTGTGAACCCCGATCTGGAACTGTGGATTGGTGCCCTGGAGCGCATCAACCAGGCTGGTATCAAACGACTGGGTGCCATTCACCGTGGTTTCTCGTCGTACGACAAGAAGATCTACCGTAACATGCCGATGTGGCAGATTCCCATTGAGCTGCGTCGCCGCATCCCCGATCTGCCCATCATTTGCGACCCCAGTCATATTGGCGGTCGCCGTGAACTCATCGCCCCGCTGTGTCAGCAGGCCATGGACTTAGGTTTCGACGGACTGATCGTGGAGAGTCATTGCGATCCTGACAAGGCTTGGAGTGATGCCAAGCAGCAGGTAACACCCGATGTGATCGACTTCATCCTCAGTCTGCTGATCATCCGTGATGAGAACACCACTACCGAGGGCATCACCCAACTGCGTAAGCAGATCGACGAACTCGACAACGACCTGATGGAACTGCTGTCAAAACGTATGCGCGTTTGTCGTGAGATCGGTCATTACAAGAAAGAGCATAACATGACCGTGCTGCAGCCCACCCGTTACAACGAGATTCTCAACAAACGTGGTGCCCAGGGAACCCTTTGCGGTATGGACAGCGACTTTGTGAAGGTGGTGTTCGAGGCTGTGCACCAGGAGAGTGTGCGACAGCAGATGGAAATCATTAATAAGTAGAAGATGAAAATATTGGTATTAGGCGCAGGTAAGATGGGAAGTTTCTTCATCGACCTGCTGAGTTTCGACCATGAGGTGGCAGTGTTTGAGCGGGATCCCAAACGCATGCGTTTCACCTATAACTGTCAGCGGTTTACACAACTGGAGGAGATCCAGGAGTTCAAGCCCGAACTGCTCATCAATGCCGTGACACTGAAATATACCATTCCCGTATTCGAGCAGGTGATTCCCTACCTGCCCAAGGAGTGTATCATCAGTGATATTGCCAGTGTGAAGACCGACCTGAAGGAGTTCTACGAGAAAACGGGCATGCGCTATGTGTCAACCCACCCTATGTTCGGTCCGACATTTGCCAATCTGCAGCAGCTCTCTGAGGAGAACGCCATCATCATCAGCGAGGGCGACTACATGGGACGGATCTTCTTCAAGGACCTGTACCAGAAACTCGGACTGAACATCTACGAATATACCTTCGAGGAGCATGACAAGACCGTGGCCTACTCGCTGTCAATCCCGTTTGTATCTACTTTTGTGTTCGCTGCCGTGATGAAACACCAGGATGCACCGGGAACAACGTTCAAACGACACATGAGGATTGCCAAGGGAGTGCTGAACGAAGACGACTACCTGTTGCAGGAAATCCTGTTCAACCCCTACACGAGCGGTCAGGTGGCGCAGATACGAACGGAGCTGAAAGAACTCCTGGAGATCATCGACAACAAAGACGCGGAGGGCATGAAGACCTATCTCACAAAGATACGGAATAATGTGAAACGCGACATACAAATAGAAAAGTAAAACATGCACCTTACCTATCTGATACTTGGAATACTCACCTTTGTGGAACTGAACTGCGAGAATCTCTTTGATGCTCGTAAGGACAGTGTCAAGGATGATACGGAATACACGGCGGAGAGTCTGAGACATTGGACACGTACCCGCTATTGGAACAAGTTGAACAGCATCGCCCAGGAGATTGTCTCCTGCGGCGATGACAATAGCGGATGGGCGTTGCCTGATTTAGTGGCGCTCTGCGAAGTGGAGAATGATACGGTGCTCACTGATTTGAGTCGGCGTTCGTTACTACGGAGTGCTGGGTATGAGTATGTGATGACCGACAGTCCCGACCAACGTGGCATTGATGTCGCCTTGTTGTACAGTCCGTTTTCCTTTCGTATGATCAACCACTATCCTCTTCGCATCCCGCCTATAAAAGAGATGCGTCCTACTCGTGACATTCTTTATGCCTGCGGCGAACTGATCAATGGTGATACCCTGCATGTATTTGTGGTTCATGCTCCCAGTAGGTTCGGTGGAGAAAGGGTTACGCGTCCACATCGTCTGGCTGTGGCCAACCGACTATGTCAGGCCATCGACTCCATCCGTTCCAGCTCACCAACGGCAAGTGTCGTGGTGGCAGGCGACTTCAACGACCCTTACAACAGTAAAGCGCTTGAAATCCTTCGCGAGCACCAGCTGATGAATGTCTCACAAGAAGCACGGGGCAGTCATGGGGCGAAGGGAACATACAAATACCAAGGACAATGGGAGAGCATCGATCATATCTTTGTGGGAGGAAACATCTTACATGCTTTCCAACAATGCCGCATCCAAGATGCCCCTTTCCTGTTGGAAGAAGATGAGCAATACGGAGGGGTGATGCCCCGAAGGAATTACCGAGGGTACCAATACAACAAGGGCTACAGCGATCATCTGCCGCTTGTAGCCCGGTTTGAGTTATAGTATCGTTATTCGTTATTTTGTTGTTACGGTATCTCTTAAGATCTGAACGATGCGCTCTGCTGTTCGTCCATCCCAACGATCAGGAAGACTACCTTTCTTCCAGTTGCCGTCAAGCAGGTCGTGCATGGCCTGCTTCAACTGTTCCGCATCCTCTCCTACCAATACGTTTGTGCCTTGTTTCACCGTCTCTATATGTTCTGTATAACTGTTCAATGTGATGCAAGGTACACCATTGAAGGTTGCCTCCTCAGCCACGTTACCGCTGTCGGTAATCACACCAAGGGCATGGGCGGTGAGATAACCGAACTCGAGGTAAGGAAGAGAAGGAACTATTTTTAGATGAGAGTTGAGAGATGAGAGATGAGAGATGAGAGTTGAGACCACATCGAGAGCTTTTCCTCGGAGGGGGGCGACAAAAGGTATTCTTGCTTCTGCTATCGCCTGAATCATCTTCTTCAGGTTCTCCTGATCTTCCAACAACGCCTTGCGGTTCAAGGTGAAGACAATGTATTTGCCTTCTTCTAACTTCAGCTCGTCCATGATGCCCGGACGCTGCCAACGGGAATGGTTGAAGCGCAGGTTGTCGATAAGGATATTCCCCACCCGATAAACCTTGCTCTGCTCGGCGCCCTCACGGTTGGTGATACTACTGTTACTCACACCTGCTGTGAAAAGCAAGTCGGAAAGACCATCGATGACCAGTCGGTTCACCTCTTTCGGCATCTTGATATCGAAACTACGGGTGCCGGCCACCAAATGGGCTAAGACAATACCGCGCTTCTTGGTAACAATAGCTGCTGCCATCGTAGAGGCTAAGTCGTCTACCACAACCACCACATCTGCAGGATGCTCTTCCAGATAACGGTCGAAAGCACCCATCACCTGACCCGTGATCTCGTTCAGACTGGTGCTGTCAACACCCAGGAAGACATCGGGACGCGCTATCTGCAGGTCATCAAACAAAGATCCTTCCAAGGTAGGATCCTTCTCTGTACCAGCATATATCAGTTGAAAACCCATATCGTCCGCCCCCTGAATGGCACGGATCAACGGTGCTACCTTGATGAAGTTCGGGCGGGCACCGGCCACAATACATACGTTCATCATCTCGTTTCTTTGTTTGCCACAAAGATAATACAAATCGGAGATAATACAAAAGAAAAGGATAAAAAAGAAACATCGTACACATTATATTCTATTTTTTTATTATCTTTGTCGGCAAATCACGCAAAACAATGGATATGACGCAAAGACTGAAGCTACCTCTGGGGATGATGTTGCTGCTGACGGGTGGAATGACGTACCTGCTGTTCCGTCCGCAAACGCTGCTGATGTTCCATGTGACTGATGCTTTAGGACTGTCTGCTGTCATCAACAGCATGCGCGAGAGTATCAGTTCACAACTGCCGGAATTCATCATCTACAATCTGCCCGGCGCCCTGTGGGCTGCTGCCTATATCCTGACAACCGAGTATTTCCTGTACCGACAGTCTGTTAAGACCCGCATCCTTGTTTCTGGTATCATCCCAGTTATCGGTGCTGTATCTGAACTGCTGCAATTAATAGGACTGCTACCAGGAACGTTTGATGTAGCCGACTTGCTCTGCTACCTCATCCCTTACCTCCTTTACTTGTCTATAATACTAAAAATCAAACGAATATGAGTCTTCAAGAGAAATTCACGAGTAAGCAACTCACCATCATCATCATCGCCATCTGTGCGGTGTTCATCTTCTTAGGTATCTTCACGATGGTTATCGGGAACGAAGCGGAAAGCAGTGAGAAATATGTCACTGTTGACAGTAGTGATGAGAGCGGCAGCGATGTCAGCGGTAGGAAATACAAGTTCAGCGACCGTGAGGACCGTTCCGAAGGGGGAGCACAAGAAGACAGTATGACGGTGAACAAGCCCATGGAGGGTGACCCCTTTCAGGAGTTGGATGAGCTGATCGGACTGGAATCGGTGAAAGAGGAGGTGCGCTCCCTGGCAAACTTCGTCAAGGTACAGAAGATGCGTGAGGAGAAAGGATTGAAGAGTCCGAAACTGAGCTACCACCTGGTGTTCACAGGTAGTCCTGGTACGGGTAAGACCACCGTGGCACGCATCGTGGCACGTATCTATAAGGACTTAGGAATCTTGAAGAAAGGTCATCTGGTAGAGACCGACCGCTCCGGACTGATTGGGAAATACGTTGGTCAGACTGCCCCACGGGTGAATGCTGCCTGCGACTCTGCCCTGAACGGTGTGCTGTTCATCGACGAGGCTTATGCGCTTACTCAGAGTGAGAGCTCACAGGACTATGGAGCAGAGGCTGTGGCTACGTTGCTGAAACGTATGGAAGACGACCGTGACAAGTTGGTGGTGATTGTGGCTGGCTACACCAACGAGATGAAGAAGTTCATTGATACGAACCCCGGACTGCAGTCGCGCTTCAACCGTTATATTAACTTCCCCGATTACTCCTCGGGCGAACTGTATGACATCTTCCGTCTCTACCTGAAGAAGAACGAGTATACCATTACCAAGGAAGGAGCCGACATCCTGAAGCAAGGCTTGGAGCAGACAGTTCAGCACAAAGACCGTAACTTCGGTAATGCCCGTTACGTGCGTAATCTCTTTGAGAAAGCCATTCAGTGTCAGGCCAACCGACTGTCGAAGACAAAGAATGTCGGCGACGATGAATTGGTTGAACTCACCGTCGCCGACATCAAGTCAGCTTTCCAGGAAATGAAATAGCCTTAGGTTACTCTCCCTTGAAGAGCTCTTTGATACCACCGATGGAACCCATCACGTTGGTAGCCTCGTATGGCAGATAAACCGTCTTGGTCTTGTCGCCCTTAGCCAGCTCTTCCATCATCTGGATATACTTCTGTGCGAGCAGGTAGTTGGCAGGATTCGTACTCTTGCCCACTGCCTCTGTGATCTTCTCGATAGCGATGGCCTCAGCCTCAGCCTTGCGGATGCGTGCCTGTGCCTCACCCTCGGCATGAAGGATAGCCTGCTGCTTAGAAGCCTCAGCACGGTTAATCATAGCGGTCTTCTCACCTTCAGATGCAAGGATCTCTGCAGCCTTCTCACCTTCAGAGGTAAGGATCTGTGCACGCTTGTTACGCTCTGCCTGCATCTGCTTCTCCATGGCATTGAGAACGGTGCTTGGCGGAATGATATCCTGCAACTCTACACGGTTCACCTTCACACCCCACTTATCGGTGGCGTCGTCGAGAACGGCACGCAACTTCGTGTTGATGGTATCACGAGAAGTCAGTGTCTCATCCAGCTCCATCTCACCAATGATGTTACGCAAGGTGGTCTGTGTAAGCTTCTCGATGGCGTTCGGCAGATTCGAAATCTCATACACGGCCTTGAAAGGATCCACAATCTGGAAATACAGCAGGGCGTTGATCTCCATCTGGATATTATCCTTTGTAATCACGTTCTGCGAGGGGAAGTCGTACACCTGCTCACGCAGATCAATACTGTTAGAGTAAGAATAGCGGCCACGGTTCAGCACCACGATTTCCTTGGCACGGTCGATGAACGGGATAATGATGTTAATACCCGGGTTCAACGTAGCGTAGTACTTACCCAAACGCTCGATAATCTTTGTTTCCGACTGCGGGATAATCACCAATGCTTTCTTGGCGATGATAACCACCAAGATAACGATGGCTATCAATACATAAGTCATAATGTCTCCTAACATAATTGTAAAGTATTTAAAAGTTAATGATTCCTTTGTTGATTATTCATCCACCTCAACAGTGATGATGATGCTTTCACGGTCAACGACGCGTACGAATGTGCCTACAGGGATATCTTCGGTAGCATGGGAGATGGCCTTCCATACATCACCATCGATGGCTACTCGTCCGAAGCCTCCTGCCTCAATGGTTTCCACTACCCTGCCCCTACGTCCAATCAGTGCATCGGCATTGCTCACACGATTGTCTTCGTTCTTATGCAGATAGCGTAAGGCAAAGGGACGTACGAAATACAAGCTCAAGAGCGTGAAGATGGCAAATACTACGATTTGTCCATAGATTCCCAGTCCGAGCGGATCGCAGATACCTGCAAAGACGGCTCCGATCGAGAAGCAGATGATGAAGAAGTCACCTGCTGTCAGCTCCAGGATGAGGCAGACCACGGCGATTACAGCCCATATCTGCCATAAGTGTTGTGAAAAATACTCAATCATATCCTTTTTGTTTTAATGGTTATATCGATAAAATAAAATCATCCCAATCCTTGGAAGAACCTTTCCTGCCGAACACCTTCTGGTATAGACGACTGCGGGTGGAGGCTACGCTTTCCTTGGAATGTGCCGTGAGTGTGGCTATATCCTTGGGCTGGATGCGTGCTTTGATGAGCAGACTCACATAGTAGTCTTGCGAGGAGAGCTTGCACAGACTGTACAGCTTTTCCGTGAACCCTGTATAGATACCGTCAATCAGTCGGGTGAGCTCCATCCAGTCATTCTGGGCCATCATCCTTCCTTTGTCCAGATTGACTTGTATCTGCTGGTAAATATCCGAACTGAAGATCAAAGTCTCGGCCTGCTGCCGTTTCTCCTGTTCAATGATCGCCACCTTATTATTATAATCAAGGCGAGCTTTCTTCTCTTCCAGCTCGAGGCGCAGTACGGAGTTCTCGTCATCGAGCTTCTCCAGCATCCGTTCGAGATCGGCAATCTTGTTCTTGTTGACCTCGATACTCTGTCGACTCTGTGCCTGGAGGTCTTCCTGAATTGCGCGTACCTTATTTAATCGTTCTTCCAGAAGAAGGATTTTCCTTCGACTGTTCTGCACGGCTACCACGAACAATGCCACATAGGTTACGGTACACAGCACGATCAGGAACAGCTCTCTTTGGGTCAGTATGGTCATCATGTTCTGAATCATAGTGCAAATATAAAACAAAAAAACGAACCCGCCAAAGAAACGGGTTCGCAATAATTCTCAAATACCTGAACGGTTTGCAAAAGTTCGCAAACTGGCAATTTCTACAGGAAAAACGCCTGTTATACGATGTTGTTCTTCCGGATATAACGCAATCGGGCTGCCAACGACATCTTGGCAAACTTCCGCCATTCCGTAGCTTTTCCTTCTGTAGATTCCAAATAGTGGAGGTCATACATATGAAAATAGGCCTCCATCTCGAAGGGATTCAGGTAATAGGCTGCCTGACGATGCCTACGCCAATAGCGTAAGGCCTTGAACGAGTACCATATATACAGCCAGTAGAAACGATACCAGGAGTTTCCCGTATCCTGAGCCTGTCGGAGATGAATCATCTCATGGTTCTTCAGCGCATCATATTTCTTGTTCAGATGAGCAGCTGAAGCCTCCTCCCGTGTGAAGAGACGACCGAACAGTGTAATGGCCGTATAGCCCTTCCTACAGAGAAAACGGTTCACCGACGCCGGCATGTCCGTCAGTGCTGAGGGACGGGGCGGTGAAATCAGGAGACGGATGAAACCCATAGCACTCCCCTACCTTATTCTCTTCATTACTTCTTTTTCTTCGTCAGCGACGAGGCCTTGATGGTCTTGGTTGTGGTGGTCGATGTTGGCGTTCCACCAGCAGCTTTGTAATAAGCCAGTGCCTCAGGCATATGCTTCTGGATATCGGCAATACGCTTCTCATCAGACGGGTGACTGCTCATCCATGTGGCGGTCTGACTAGAGTTGCCTGATGCCATACGCTGCCAGAACGAGATGGCCACCTGTGGGTCGTAACCTGCCAAGGCGGCAAAGACGAGTCCCATGTAATCGGCCTCACTCTCATTATCACGCGAGTACTTCAGACTCAGTAGTGACAGTCCTTGGGTAGCCACGGCAGTACCTAATTGTGTTGCCGTCTCTCCTACACCCATGGCTGATGCGATGGCACCGCCAAGCTGTATCAGCGTACTGGAGTTGCTTGACTTGGTCATCTGCTCAGCTGAGTGTTTAGCCACAGCGTGAGCAATCTCATGACCGAGCACGATGGCCAAAGAGGCTTCGTTCTGCGTTACGGGAAGCAAGCCCTCATATACCACGATCTTTCCACCAGGCATACAGAACGCATTCACCTGATTGTCGGCTACGAGGTTGAACTCCCAAGCGAAGTTATTCACCTCATGGGCGAAACCATTGTTTCTCAGGTAGTTCTCCACGGCTGTTGCCAAGCGCTGACCGACCTTTTTCACCAAGGCTGTGTTCGTGGCGTTGGTGGAAGGCTTGGCCTGCTTCATATACTGTGCATACTGCTGTGAGCTGAGACTGAGCATATACTCATCTGTCACGCTCAACTTGTGTTTTCTTCCTGTGACAGGCACCGTACTGGTGGTACCGCATGATACCAATACCGAAGCTACGATGGCCATCAAAATAAACTTTACTTTATTCATGATCATATAGTTTGAATGGTTAATATATTATTTTTGTTTCCTAATCAACACGGAGCCCGTGATGCCTGGCTGACGACTATGCAGTTGAACGGCATAGATACCAGTGGGCAGTGAACTGATATTGACGGATGACTGCGTGGTACCCTGAGGAAGTGAGAGATTCTGCACCTTGATTCCTGCGGTGGTGAATACCGATACGGTAACCGACTCCTGTAGCGGTTCTGCAAAGGTAAAGTCAATCTGCTGATCCTTCATGGCCATACCGACACGCCGCGGCTGCTCCTGTGTAATCTCCTCGATACCATCCAATCCCAGTAAGTACAGCAGTCCTCTATAAGCATCTATCTCACCCCAGCCATAGCTGTTGTTGGGATACTCCAGCGAAAGGTCGTGACGAATACAGGTCTTGGCAAACACATCCTTGATATCATCAGCAGTAAGGTTCGGACAAGCCTCCAGCCACAAGGCGATGATACCACTGACGATGGGTGTAGACATTGAAGTGCCAAGCTCGGAGTGCCAAGGATAACGGCGGTCGCCGTAATCACTATAGGCAATATCCCAAGTATTTTCCGTAGGATGCTCCTCATGGTAATAACTACTGTACGATGAAATCACATTTACACCGTTGGCTAACACATCAGGCTTGATACGGCCGTCTACCGTAGGACCGACGCTGGAGAAGCGGGCCACTTCCCCGTTCTCTCCCCAGTTACTCACCACATGCTTTCCCTCGTGGTTGTATAATCCTTTGCGATAGGCAGTGGATCCTACACAGATCACAGCGGGTGCACTACCTGGTGAGTAGATGCAATGCGAATTATCACCATCTGTCAGGTTGGGGTTATACGACGGCTTCGACTGGATGGATCCAGTAACGGCATAGAAATCGGCTTCCACTCCTTCACCTACGATCTCGACCGACAGGAAATAGCCTGCATAGCCGAACCGTTCCGTGGTCTTGATGTAAACCTCATACACCATATGGGAATCGTCATAACTGGAAGGATAGGCCCCAAAGGCGAAATAGTGCTTTTGTTTTTCGCCTTTATAGTCTAGTAGCAGACCAACAGTATCGCGAAGCAGTGAGTCGGGCGCATCAAGAATACGCTGGGAAGGAACAATGAGCGTGTCGGTTCTGGTCTTACTGCCATACGACACGAAACGCAAATCTATAGGACCATCTGCTATGACACGGAAACTGAAGGTCTTATCGTAGCGATTCAGGAAGGTACCCTGCGATTCCTCATCAGCGGATTTATGGAAGTACGAATTGTAATGGCCCTCGTTTCCCGCCGAGGCAACGATGATACGACCTGGTCCTGAGAGACTGTCCAACACCTCGTACATCAGCTGATCGTCGCCATAGAAATCTTGATGCGACCCCTCGCTGTAGGAAACGACACAAGGTTTCCCTTCTTTTTCGGCATAGTCGAGAATATACTTAAAGCCTAAGGCATCGGTGGCAGACGTGTATTTATAATAGTCCACGGAATCAATAAACTCCTTGTCAGCCTCCACGGCATTGCTCACCAGACAGATATCACTCTCGAAAGCCACGCCCCGGAAAGGGGTGTTGTAGCCAGTACCAGCGGCAATGCCTAACGTATGGGTTCCATGACCTTGTTTCAAGCCATCACGCGAATGAGCATAGGCAAGAATCTCCTCCTGGGTAGTGTAGTCGGCTCCAACATACAAGTCGCTGTAGGCGGTATCTACCGAGAGCTGGTCCCAGAAACGCTTGATACGGTAGTTCTCCATCTTCGCATCATAGAAGTTCGGATGCGTCAAATCGAAACCGATATCCTGCACACCCATGATTACACCTTTTCCTGTATAGGCCTGCGGAAGGTTCGTTCCCTCGTACAAGGGATCAATTCGCTGGATAATGTGCGTGGTGTCCATCAGGGCTGTTCCGCGCTGACCGGCCTCAATACGAGTCACATGCTTGTTCATCGACAGACTGGCCAGGCGACTCAGCGGAATACTGGCAATATAAATGTTGCCGAACTGTGCCAACTTCAGACAATGATTCTCCTTTAGCACCTGATCGGCATCCTCGTTGATTCTCACAAAGGCACAGATAGATGATGAACGAGGATTACGCGAAGGGGCCAGACGGCGCGTGTCCTTATGCTCCAGAGCAGCCCGGCGCACCATCGACGACATCTTACTGTAATCTGCTCTTTGCGCCATGACCGTCATGACACTCAAACAGCTGAGTATGATAATGAAACAGATTCTTTTCATTCTACGTGCAAAATAAATGAAAAAAATCGAAACGGCAAAGCAATTAAGGGGAAAAGTGAAAGAGAAAGGGAAAAACAAAAAAATTTGCTACCGCTATGGCATGGTTCATGTTACGTTGCACCAATTACCTGTGCGGCAGCAAATTCTCAACTTATTACTTATTACCTTTTATGCATTCAAACCACGGTTGTTCAGCGTGACGTTCAGCAACAGAAGGAACTTCTTGTACTGTTTGTCATCAAGAACGATTCGCATGAAGCGCAGTTCCTTGTCGATGGCGTTCTTCAGCATAGCCTTGCGAGAAGACTGGTTGGCAGCTGCAATACTCATCATATCTACACAGAAAGCATCGTGAATGCTCTGTACAGCCTCCATCTGGTCGCTTGACAGGTTGAGGGCCTCACCCAGTCGGTGGTAGTTCACTTCCATTCTGTAAGCGTCTACGTTCTCTACCTTGTTCAGATTCTCATCCTCTGCGAATGTCATAGTCATGCTCAGCACAGCTACAACGGTTAAAAACAATCTTTTCATTTTCTTTCCTTTCTTTTTTGTTATCCTTAATAATGTTATCCTGTAGCACCATCTCGGTGCTTTTGTCGGGTGCAAAGGTATAGCGTTTTTTCCATCCGTTCATCAAAAATTGTGAGCTGTTTGCGCAAACAGACTACTTTTTTGACGTAAATCAACGGTTTTGATATAGATTAAGAAAACTTTTTCGTACTTTTGCAGCAGAAAACCAGTAATATAATCATGGAAGAAAAAAACAAGAATAAGTTCATGGAAGTGGCATACACGCTGTATGCTGCCGACGGAGACGAAAAAGAGTTCGTAGAAGAGGCCACTAACGACAGACCTTTCCAGTTTATCAGCGATCTTGGAATCACCCTTGATGACTTTGAGAAACAGGTAATAGGTATTGAGAAGGGCGGTGAGTTTGATTTCAAGCTCTCAAAGGAGCAGGCCTATGGCGACTACGAGGAAGAGCGCGTTGTGGATCTGGAAAGAGAGATCTTTACCATTAACGGCCGTTTCGACCACGATAATGTGTTCGTCGATGCCATCCTTCCACTGCAGAATGAAGACGGTCAGCGTTTTTTCGGTAAGGTGCTGAAGATTACAGACAGCAAGGTTAAGATCGACCTGAATCACCCACTGGCAGGAAAGGAACTGCATTTCAAGGGACACGTTATTGAAAACCGAGAGGCCACTACAGAGGAGATTCAGACCATGATTAACAGTCTGAGCGGCGAGGGTTGTGGATGTGGATGCGATGAATGTGGCAGCGAATGCGGTCATGACCGCCAACAGGGAGACAGCTGCGGTTGTGGACATTGTCATTAAGTGAGAAGTCAAGAGTCAACAAAGTTTAAACTGTGACCAGAAGGTGAATACATTTGGAAGGATTTTTAGACTGACAACGTTTGGAGAGAGTCATGGAGCAGCTATCGGTGGTGTCATCGATGGCTTTCCTGCTGGTATAGACATCGACATGGACTTTATCCAGCAAGAGCTGAATAGGAGACGCCCTGGACAGAGTCATATCACCACCGACCGTCGCGAGCCCGACCATGTTGAATTGCTGAGCGGTGTCTTTGAGGGGAAGTCAACAGGCTGTCCCATCGGCTTTATTGTACGAAACGAGAATCAGCATTCGCAGGACTATGAGAATATGCGCTGCCTGTTCAGACCTTCGCATGCTGATTACACCTATTATAATAAATATGGTATTCGCGACCATCGTGGAGGTGGTCGTTCATCAGCGCGTATCACCATCAGCCGATGCGTGGCTGGTGCTCTGGCCAAGTTGGCCCTCAAGCAGATTGGTGTCAGCATACAAGCCTATACATCACAAGTAGGGAACATCGCCCTCGACAAGGATTATCGGAAATACGACCTTTCCAAGACGGAGTCGAACATCGTTAGATGTCCCGACCAGGAGAAAGCCCGTCAAATGGAAGCGCTGATCAGTGAGGTGAAGGCAGAAGGCGACACCGTCGGCGGTACCATCACCTGTGTGATCAAAAACTGTCCTGCCGGTCAGGGCGATCCTGAATTCGGTAAACTGCACGTGCAGTTGGGCATGGCCATGCTCAGCATCAATGCAGTCAAAGGATTCGAATATGGAGAAGGATTCGATTGCGTGCTTACCAGAGGAAGTGAACAGAACGATATATTCGTACCGGGCGAGAACATCTCTACGACCACCAACCATAGTGGAGGCATTCAAGGGGGTATCAGCAACGGACAGGATATTTATTTCCGGGTGGCATTCAAACCTGTAGCAACGATTCTGAAAGAACAGCAAACGGTAGATCTTGATGGAAACACCACTACGTTGAAGGCCCGCGGACGGCATGATCCTTGTGTCCTTCCAAGAGCCGTTCCCATCGTTGAATCTATGGCAGCAATGGTGATTCTTGATAGTTTTTTGTTCCAAAAGACCACAAAAATGTAAATTTTTACGGGTTTTTGGTTAAAAATGTATTAAATACTTGCTACTTTCAGAAAGAGTTTGTATATTTGCACTCGACAAAGCGTTGAGGGTTTGTGAAAATCCCGTTATTGTCAAGTTAAGTCTAGTTTAGTTTTTGTGTTGGTTACCCCCGGCTGTTTGGCCGGGGGATTTTTTTGTTGCCACCAACATACCATAACTGCAAAAAAAGAGGTGTTAGTCTTCTAACACCCCGATGATTTCCTGTACACTCTTGCACCCATGCCTGTCGAGCCACTCATCTATCCCGTCGCGTACCTTGATGGTAACAGCAGGATCAATGAAGTTCGCAGTACCAATCTCTATCGCTGTAGCACCAGCCATCAAGAACTCAATGGCATCAGTAGCCGTCATAATACCGCCAAGACCAATCACTGGAATCTTCACGGCCTTGGCCACCTGCCACACCATGCGCAAGGCAACGGGCTTGACTGCAGGACCGCTCAATCCGCCGGTACCTATACTCAGTTTCGGTCTGCGCTTCTCGATATCTATGGCCATTCCCATCAGCGTGTTGATCAGCGACACACTATCTGCTCCCTCAGCCTCAACCGCACGAGCTATCTCAGCAATATTCGTCACATTGGGCGACAGCTTCACGATAAGCGTCTTGTGATAACGCTTCCTGACGGCTTTCACCACACTGGCAGCCCCCTCGCAAGTAACACCGAAAGCCATACCGCCCTGCTTCACGTTCGGGCACGAGATATTCAGTTCGATAGCGGGAACCTTCTCCAGAGCATCCACACGAGCGGCACATTCAGCATAGTCATCAGGAGAGGAGCCACTCACGTTTACAATGATATTCGTGTCGATATCCTTAATCTCTGGATAGATATGCTCACAGAAATAATCCACGCCCTTATTCTGCAGTCCTACGCAGTTCAGCATACCAGAGGCTGTTTCCACCATACGCGGGTAGTCATTGCCCTCACGTGGATGCAGGGTTGTGCCCTTCACAATGATGCCGCCCAACCCGTCCAATGGGATGAAGTCGGCAAACTCGGGTCCGTAGCCAAAGGTTCCTGATGCAGTCATCACAGGGTTCTTCAACTGCAGGGAATGGATTCTTACGCTTAAATCAGACATATTTATATTGACGTTATTACGTGATAACTACTACTTCCAAAGCAACTCCTGCGTATTGAACACAGGACCATCCTTGCATACACACAGATTTCCCCTGACGGTCTTTTCCACACAGCACAAACAAGCACCTAAGCCACATGCCATCAGGTTCTCCAGAGACACCTCGCAGTCGGTCTCTGTCTGCTGAGCATAACGTGCCACGGCCTGCATCATCGGCTTAGGACCGCAGGCACTGATCCACGCAAAGCGTTCTTTTGTGAGGATGGAGTGGTTCGTTACGAAGCCACGCTCACCAGCCGATCCGTCTTCGGTTGTTGTATATACGCTCCCATACTGTTTGAAAGCATCCAACATCAATAGATCACCACCTGTACGGGCACCCAGCAGGAAGGCTGGTTCCACACCGTGCTCCTTGAGCCATTTCCCGTAGTACAGCAGGGGAGCCACGCCCACACCGCCTCCTACAAGAAGGACACGTGCCGGAGTAGCTGTTTTCTCATCTTTGTCTGAAGGAAGGGTAAAGGTATTACCTAAGGGAAGTACGCAGTTCAATGTACTGCCTACCTTTAAGTGTGACAACTGACGGGTGCCGTCGCCCACAACAGCTACCAAAAGCCACAACTGGTTGTTGGTTTCATCTACGAAATTGATGGAAATCGGTCGCCGCAGGAAGGTTGAGGGCGAACCATCCACGCGTACCTCAACAAACTGTCCTGGGTACATCTTGGGCAGGGGAGCCTCTTGGGTGAGCTTCAGCAGCACATACCTGTCATGAATGTGCTCTACGGCCACTACTTGTAGGTCTAGAATAAATTTCTCCATATCAAGTGCAAAGGTACGATTAAGCGAGCGAAAAAACAAATCTATTTGAGATTTTCTGAGCGTGAGTACCTTCGGCGAAGCCAAAGAACGAATTTAGCGAACGACCAAATAAGAAGCGACGTAGCTTACAAAAAAACTACACCTTATTATTTTTTAGGTACGAGCGACTCCCATGTTCCGTCATCAAAGAACACCCTGATTTCAACAATCTCTCGTTTAGGTTTGTCAATATATTTCACTTCGTTTCTCACAGGATTATTAGGTGTACGATATACACCTTGCATATTTCTACCTTCCTGATAGCCACCTGATGCTACTGCAGGAGGAATAGTGAAGTCGAGTTCCTGCTCTCGACTGTTCGTGTCAGCAACTGGAGTTGACTCATGTACACCATCTTTTTGATCTTCATACATCGGTCCCTTACCAAACATCAGCCAGTCGAGACTGATGGCAGGAATTTTACTCTTGATGGCTTCGACCATGTTCAAGGTAGGGCGGGTGCGTTCATTAAATATACTACTGAGTGACGCCGGTGCCATTCCGATAAAACTTGCGAACGTTGTCTGAGTCATGTGCTGACTCTCCATAATCTGTCTTATTCTATCCTTCATTGTTTGATAAGGGTTAAAAAACGGTCATTTTTGCCAAAATCGATTGACTTTACAAAGGTAAAACAAAAATTTGACTCCCACAACAATTACGAAAAGAAATTTAGAAGAGTGACTTTGTTTTTTGATTTTTAAATAATTCACATTTTCAAAATGTAATAGACGTAAACATAAACACGTTCAACAAACGTAAAATTTAGGTATTAAAACACGACAAAGACTTTGTAAAGTACTTATTTGCAACTATCTGGGCATAATTTGCTTATCATATAACATCTATAGCACTTTAACGGCATTTATGCAGTTTTTCATTTGTATAGAAGTATATCTCTATTCCGATTTTTATCAATAAGTCGCAAAACTAACTGAATAGCAGATGATTATAGCACATATAGAGCGTGTGAATATTTATGTTTTCACAAACACAAATCAATCATTTTGGTTATCCAAATGTGATGCATCACAAATGTAAATACAGCGCAAACATAAAACATTCGGTTTTGCAAAAACCAAACATCGACTTAAAACATTCCATTTGTAAATCCAAATATCGAAAACCCGAATGTTAATAATCACTAACGCTAAATCTCCTTCCTTCGTTTTTCCTCAAAAATCAAAATCCAGAAGCTTTTCCGGACCACGGCAAGAATAGTTCAAAATACGCAAAACTGAGAGGGGGTCAAACGCGCGGAAACCTTTGTATTTATCGACTTTTCGTCACAAAAAAATCCTCCGCGAAAGGGAGGAAAACAGGAAAAACCAGCGAAAAAAACGGGTATATTTTAGTAAAAAATGAAGGCAACGAGCTCTTTCAGCAGCTCACCCACGCCTGTATTTGGGTTATCAAGACCCTTACTTTTGGCATCAATCTCTCTAATTTTATAGATTATCTGCATCACTTTCATCGCCGAGTAATTTCTCATGCCCAAAACATACTCCTTGGCAGCCCATCCATTTCGCAGATCCAACCACCTGGCAACCTCATTTTCTCCTCTCCCACCTGGTGAATAATACGCGATCATCAAATTCTGGAAATAAGAGAAGAGCAACGGGATCAACATGAAGGCGTTACCAGTCTTTGGATTGCTGTCAAAATATTTCACAATCCTATTTGCCTTCACTATATCGCGGTTCGCAATGGCACTTCGTAATTCAAAGCCGTTGAAGTCCTTGCTCACCCCTATCTGCTGTTCCACCACCTCTGGTGTGATGCGGCGATCATTCTCCGGCATTGCCATCACCACCTTGTCGAGTTCAGAAATAAGACGACTCAGGTCAGCACCGATATGATCTGCTATCATCAGCGTAGCCTTATTGTCTATGGTACATTGCTTCGTTTTTAGATAGCCCTCGATGAAGCCTGGCAGTTCATAATCACGCTTTTTCTTGCTCTCGAACACCACTCCGCACTTCTGAGCCTTGGCAACAACCTTCTTTCTACCGTCTATCGTACCGTTTTTATAGGCCAGAACCAACACGGTAGTAGGCTGTGGTTTCTCGAAATACGCCTCCAGACGGTCCCAGTTTTTAATATTCTGCGCTTCTTTCACGATGACAACCTGTCGTTCGGCCATCATCGGGAAGCGGCGAGCCAAATCGGCCACCTGCCCAGCGCTGACATCAGCACCGAACACCACTGTCTGATTGAAGTCGCGTTCCTCCTCACGCAGGACATGCTCTGCGATATAGTCGGTTATCCGATCGATATAGTACGACTCCTCTCCCATCAATACATATACAGGCGCATATTGCCCGGCCTTCAGGTCGTGCATGATCGTTTCGAAAGTGGTTCCACCAGACTTCTTTTCAGCCATTCTTTACTCGTTTACAGAATAAAACCATCTTTGGATAAGATACTTTCGCTCGACAAAGCATAATAAAACGCAGTTTTATTTGGCTTTGTGCTCGCTTAATCGTATCTTTGCACTGCAAAATTACAAAAATGTATCGATTAAACCTACCATCTTACGAAATAAAAATTGCAGAAAGGCAAGGAAAGCGCATGATTTTCGATGTCTTGCGCCGGAAATACGTTGCCCTGACGCCTGAGGAGTGGGTGCGCCAGCATTTCGTTCACTACCTCATCGAGCACAAGCAATATCCCCAAGGACTGCTGGCCAATGAGGTACAGCTGCAGGTAGGTGACAAGTCGTTACGCTGCGACACCTTATTATATAATAAGGAGACGAAACCCAGAATGATCATCGAATACAAGGCACCCACCGTTGCCCTCAGTCAGAAGGTGTTCGACCAGATTACCGTGTACAACATCCTGTTGCATGTTGATTACCTCATCGTGTCCAACGGAATGCAGCACATCTGCTGTCGTCTGGATCACGAACATCAGCAGTACACCTATCTAGAAGATATCCCCATGTATCAAGACCTATAGGTTTCCTCCCCCTCCATACACATGGAGATACCCCTTACTATCCATGATATATCAAATAGTATCTCAAATGTATCCATGATACAAAATGGGAGGAATATAATACATGTTCAGGATGATTATTCCATTTATTATCCATATCTTTGCAACGGAAAAAAATGATAACGAGAGTTTTGTCAGTTTTGTTAGGTTTTTGTTTAATAATGCTTCTATTTATATGAACCAAATACGTAACTACAATAGTTTAGATAGAACAAGTACATAGATTAGTTGAAGTTAGATGTTTTATTCAAAGGGGTTCGAGATGGACCGTAGTTGTTTAAGATTACTAACAAAGAAGCGAGAGGATGTGCCACAAGCACATCCTCTCTCATTTTAATACCTTTCAAAACGCTTATGGACAGGATTATTCCTTAATGGTCACCACGTTGTCGGTAACCGTCACCTTATCATTTTGCTGCAGTCGTGTCACCGCCAGTTCCACGGCACGATCAATGCGTTGTGTACGGCGACTGAACCCCATCAGCTTTACCGTCAGTCGTTTCAGTTCATCCATCGGAATGGAAACGGCCCCTTTCACATTATAGAGCACTGCTTTCTGCACCTCTTCCGTAGGAATCTCAGCAATATCCTTATGCTCATAGCGCCACGGCAGTCTGTACTCCTCCTTCTTCTCCATTTTCATTCCTTTCAGGGTAAATGCCTGCGAGGCGATTTTCTTCGCCTCTTCCGAGGCTGCCGCCTCCTGCTTGACATTGTTCTTGATGTCATCCAGTCGTTTCAGCAGACGGTCGACGACCTGCTGGTGGTTTCCATACCAGTCTACCGCCCACACCCGCATCACGTTCCAGCCCAATCCTGTCAGAACCCCAGGCTGCACAATCTCACGGTCGCGAGTGGTCTTGGTATCATAGTAGTTTCGTCCGTCGCACAGGATACCCATCATATACTCATCCTTCTTCTCTGGATTCAGCACAGCCAAGTCGATCTTGAACTGACTCCGGCCTACATGTGTCATCACCTCATAGCCATGACCGCGTAGTTCCTCTGCAATGATACGCACCAAGTCGTTCTCGGCTGCATCCTGCAGGTTATTGGCAGCCACCATGCTCTGTGTCAGGTTCAGTGTACCCTTCCCTGCGAACTCAATAAAGCTCTTCAGTCCTTCCACACCCTTAGCGCTGGAACGTTTCAGGTCGATCTGCTCTGCCCGCAGCGTGGCGAAGACGATCATCTCGTAGCGAGCACGACTCACGGCCACATTCAATCGACGCTCACCGCCCTCATTGTTCAGCGGTCCGAAGTTCATCGACACCTTTCCATGTTTGTCAGGACCGTATCCCACGCTGAACATGATCACATCACGTTCATCACCCTGCACGTTCTCCAGGTTCTTGATGAAGATCGGCTCCTCGCACTGATAAGCCTTCTGCTCCAGCTCTGGATGCTTGGTCAGCTCATCTATCAGGATATCCTCGATGAGGTTCTGCTGCACCTTACTGAAGCTCACAATACCAATGCTTAGCTTTGAAAGTTCAGGATCCTTCAGTCGTCTTACCACCTCATCCACAATGGCATGAGCCTCAGCGGGATTCGAGCGCGTATGACCCTTGTCATACTCACCTTCTATCTGCACCAGACGCACCTTCGACTGCTGGTCATCGATGCTGGGGAAGGTGCGCAGCTTACTATCATAATATTGCAAATTCGAGAAGGCTATCAGCGACTCATGCTTCGAGCGGTAGTGCCACGACAGGTAATGACCAGGCATGGAGAGTGTGATACAGTCATCAAGAATACTGTCCATATCATCGATTTCCACCTCATCCTCATCCACCGACTGTGCTGTGAAGAAGCTTGTTGGTGGCATCTGCTTCGGGTCGCCTACACAGATCAGCGCCTTACCACGGGCAATAGCACCAACGGCCTCACTTGTCGGCATCTGCGATGCCTCGTCGAAGATCACCAGGTCGAACTTCTCCCCTCCCATGTCGATATACTGAGCCACACTGATCGGACTCATCAGCATGCACGGACAGAGCTTAGGCAGTAAGGTAGGAATCTGGTCGATAATCTTTCGGATACTGGTACCACGTCCGCCATTGTTGATATTCCTCTTCAGAACACCCATCTCAGAATTGGTTACAGCAGCCAGCGTCTGCGAAGGAATCCGGGCTGCCAACCTACAATACAGTTCCTTCTTACTGAGATCCTGGAACGAATAGGTAAGCTCCTTGTACTTATCCACCAGCTCCTCGAAGATCAGTCCGTTGAACTTCGCCAACGACGGATCCTTATCCACGATATCCATCGTAAGCAGATGATAGACAGTCTTTTGGAATGCCTTCGATGTTTGTTGCGCATCCGCATGCTGTTGCAGGATATAATCCGTCACACTCTTCAATCCCTTGTTCTCCAAAGCCTGCTTACGCTCAATCCACAAGCACCAATCCTTGATCTCTCCCAGATGCGTCATCCATGTATCCACATGCTTGGCTATCTCCGTATGGTAGTTCTGGATAGGCATATCGAAACCCGTCAGCGGAGCCATTTCCTCCTCCAATGCCAGGAGTCGTTGCAGTTGGGTGGAAACGGTGTTGAACGACTGACTGTAGCTTTGTCTGAACAGATCCCAGCTACCGCCTACGCGCTCCATCAGTGCATTGCGCACCTCCATCACGTTCTTATCATGCCGCTGGGCATAGTCCATCAGCAGTTGCAGCAGCTGTGAAGCCCCTTTCAGCGAAGGCTCAATGATCTGCCATTTCTCTGCATCGCCTTTTCCATCAGCACCAAACAAAGCCGACAGCTGATCAGATTGCTCTTTCACACCTTGACGCAGCTCCTGATAATGCGCAATGGTCTTGAGCAATTCTGGCACCTCATCGAACTTAGCCCCTGCACAGAACTGTCTTACCTGCTTCATAAAGCTCCGTTTGGCAAAGAACTTCGGCAGGAACCACCTCCCCATGATCTCCGTATGCTTGGCAGAGAGTGTCTTAGTATCAGCGGTAAGTGCCTCATCCTGACACGTTTCCAGTATAGTGGCTTTCACGCTGTCGCGCTCCTTACCCATTTCCAATGCTTTTATCAGAGCCTCATAACGCTGCCGGTTGGCCGCAATGTTTAGGATGTCGGCCGTCATCACCGGAGTCTCCTCCATCATCTTCCCCATGGCATCAGCCATCAGGATATCCTGGTCGTTTGTACCCACAGCAATGGGCAGGTGCGGCAGTGTAGCCGTCAGCTGGTCGTAATCGTTCTTGTAATCAATCAGTAGTGAGCGTAGTCGTGCTACATCCTCCTCACGGAACGTCTTGGGTTCCAAGCCGTTCAAGGCATTCTCCACGGGATGCCCCGTAATCTTGAACACCGTAGTCAGACGCTCTATCTCCTCCACCCACTCGCTGAGTTTTTCTTTATTGATCTCGCTGACGGGCGGCAGCACCCCTTTCATCTCCTCTTCACTGATAACCAGATGGCGCGAAATACAGTCGTAGAGTGAGAATCCTGAGGTCTGCTTCCTGTGCAAGTTCTCTATATAGGTGATCAGCTGCTGCCGATGAGCATACAGTTTTTCCGACGTTGCCTTGTATTCCTCTGGTTCCTTGATATGCACCACGTCGAGTGCCTTCTGCATCTGCGTCAGGAAATGCGTCTTCGTCACCTTATTAGAATGTAGCTCCAAGCAGAACGGATCCAGTCCGATCTTCGTGAGTCGTTTCTGCACCACCTCCAGCGCCGCCATCTTCTCGGCCACGAAGAGTACCCGTTTGTTCTGGTAGAGCGCATTGGCAATCATGTTGGTAATGGTCTGACTCTTTCCTGTGCCCGGAGGACCGTATAGAATGAAGCTCTTGCCGCTCCCGCTCTCGATGACCGCCTCCAGCTGCGAGGAGTCCACGTCAATGGGAATGCAATAATCCGACGGCTGACTTTTCTTGTCTGCCTCTCTCGCATCCGCCATCTGGTCAAGGTCTTTCAGGGCCACACGCCCTTCCATCAGACTCTTCACCACGTCGTTCTCCTTCAGTTTCTTCGCGTTGTTGTGTATATCATTCCACATCACGAACTTGTTGAACGAGAAAAGGCCCAGTAACGACTCCTCCATCACGTTCCAGCGGTGCATGTTCTTCACCCCTTCGCGAACGGTGGCAAGAATGCGTTTCACATCCACACCGTGGTCATCTGTGGGAAGTGGATCCAGTACGCCGAGATTGATCTTGAACTGCTGTTTCAACAACTCTATCAGCGTAGTGTTGATGATGGTATCCTCATCACGGGTTCGGATCACGTAGTTTGTACCCGACTTCCTTAAGATATCCACCGGCATCAGCAGCACCGGGGCGTATCGAGCCATGATACTCTTGTCGTTCTCGTACCATTTCAGCATTCCGATGGCGAGGAACAGCGTGTTAGCACCATTCTCTTCCAACGAGTTCCTGGAGGCACGGTAGATGAACTTCATCGCCGTAGCCAGCTCTGTTTCACTGAGATACGACACCAGTCGGTGATTACCTTTCACCTCCTCGCTCACCATTTCCTTCAGATCAGAAGCCTGCAGATGCGAGTCGTAGATACTTCCCTCCACTGGGTCTATCTGTTTCTTCGGATAAGGCAGCACCGTATAGTCATCTCCTGCCTGCAGGTTATCTTCCAACAGGTCGATGTCGAACGACACGAAGGGAATTACCCTACGCCCCACCCTGCAGTTAATCAAGTTATTACGCAAGGAGAAATCCAACAGTTTCCGTTCCCAGATGGTCTGCTTGGTAATCTCCGTTTCGGGTGTATCCAAGTGAAGGGCATAGTGATCGGGCATGCGGATGGTCGTTGTGGCATTCTCATGCTCCACCCCATCGTTCTCCAGGACCCACTCATTACCGTTATGGATTCGCTGGGGCAGTGGACGGATTCCACCCAACCTACAGCGATGGACATCCACGAAATACACGAACGAGCGCTCGTCATGTATCTTCTGCGAAGCCTGTCCTACCGCATCATCAAAGGTAACAGCCCCCGACATGGTCATGCAGGTGGTTTCCACCAACACCACATTATTGATACCGTCGGCCATCTGTTTTAGCAGATACGAGCTGTCGTCGCATACCTCCTGATGATAGAAGGTCTCATCAAGCCAGGCTCCTATAAAGGCATGACCGCGCATCATGACGATGATGGGGAACACACCGATGGATTCCAGACAGGAGGCGAAGAGCAGGGAGGTATCCAGACAAGTGCCTAATTTCTCTGTCAGCACCTTGTCAGCCAGACGAACCCGCTGACCGCTCGTCTCGAAGCTTGCCGGGGGTTCACAGTAGCTGATGGATTCTGAGCGCAAGGCTTCATAGATAGCGGCCACCTGCAAGCGCACGCGGTTCCTATCCTGTGTCTGATAAGCATCCAGCGAGGAGCTGCCCGTCCACTTCTCCATGAACTGCGAGGCTTTGCTGTTCACACGCGACAACAGCGGATGGTTAGGTATGACGAACGAAGCAAGCAGCTGAGGCATCACATTGTTACCCGGCCATTGGTCGAAGGGCAGCAAACTGATGTCGTATTCTTCCTGTAACACCTCTTCATCGGCCACGCTCACGCTTACGGAGAACTTCGTCTGTATGCGCTCGGTACTATTCACCAAGGCATTCAGTTCAGGCTCAATCTTGAGATTGTCCAGCTGTATGCGCTGTCCTTGCGGGATAAAGTCGAGCATCACCTCGTGTGGTTTTATCTGCTCTCCCCTCACGCCTACCCTTACCTGCCGCCAGTCGGTAGTGTCTTCATTCTCCACCACGCACTGAATGCAGGTTGCCACGCCATTACGCAACATGGCATAGTTTACACACGGCAAATAGTCGAACAACAACTTGCCGCATCGTTTCCCGTTCCTCAATATCTCGCCTTTCATATGTCTTTCAGCTGTTGATTACTAAAACAGTTACAAAAATAGGAAGAATAATTGGAATAGCCGATATAAAGTATGTTAAAAGCGAATTCTCGTATCATTCATCTTCATAAAAAAGCCCCCTCCATGAGAGAGGGGGCAGGAGATATTATCATGAACTTGAGTTATTGTAATTCCGGCCAGTTATCTTCCGTCCATCTGATGGGACGTTGAATCAACACCGACGCGCCCTGTTGGGCAACACTGTAGCCATGACAGATAAAAACGTCTTGGCTGCCGAGGTGATACACGGCACAATGACCGGCAGCCTCATAGGTGGTCTTGTCGCCTTCGAGGAAGAGGTTACCACCGCCATAGCGCATGTCGATACCCTTGCGGTCGAGGTATGGACCCTCCACAGATTTGCTGCGCCCCACAGCCACCCGGTAGTTACTCTTGGAGCCCTGACAACAGTAGTCCCACGACACAAACAGATAATACCAACCATCGTGTTTGAAGATAAACGGAGCCTCAATGGCATTAGGACCCGCGAAATCGGATGTAGGATTCTTGGGAGGATTCGGATTGATGGGCAGGGCAGCCTTGGCCGTCGGGTTATTCAAGTTATACCGACGGGCAATGGTGCGTGGTTTCTCCCCCTTGGCGATATGCATCGTTGTATCCAAACGTGCCAGTTGAATACCATCCCAGAACGAGCCCCAGACGAGCCAAGGCTGATCCTGGTCGTCGATGACGAAGTTTGGATCGATGGCGTTCCAGTTGTCACGATTCTCGCGGGAAGTAACAATACAGCCCTCATCGTTCCAGATAGGATAAGATAGTGAACGGGCAGACAGCAGACCGATGGCCGAACCGTTCCTGCCGAAGGTGGAGCAGCTATAAGCCATCCACCAACGACCACGCCAGCGGATGATATCGGGAGCCCAAACATGTTGTGTGAGCCCCGGTACTGAGTCGTGTGCCCACTGAGGAATAACCGTCATCACCGGTTCCCTCAAGACGGTCCACGAATGACGATCCTTCGATGTCATCTGCTGAATGCCCATTCCTGTAGCAAATAAATAATAAGTACTATCTTCGTAGGCCATGACAGGGTCATGAACCATTGGCGTGTCCGTTGTAAAGGACGAACTCCTCCTGGGATGCTGTTGTCCCCGCACCGTTACCGTGGTACCTAAGACGAACAGCATCAGCGTAATAACTGATGTCCTCATATGGTTATTTTGCTATGTATTTCTTGCCGTTCCGGATAATTAATCCTTTAGAATTGCTGTTTACGCGACGACCCTGAAGGTCGTAAGTTGAGAGTTGACAGTTGACAGTTGAGAGTTGATCGTTATCATCAAAATGCACTCCTACTATGCCTGTGGTAGCTTCGGTCTGGTAACCCCATGCTGTCTCACCTGTATTGGCAGCCACAGCCGTGAAAGCAGGCACCTTCGTGTCGGTAGATTCCAAGGTCTGCTCCACCATGACACCATGATAGTAGGTATTACCTATCTTCAAGGTTACATAGGATGTGCCCTCCTCTATCTTCCACGTACCTGTAGTTGCACCTGCTATGGTACCATCACTCTTGAGTTCGATATCGGTAGGCTCAGCTATCTCTTTCTTGGTATGATCCAACTTGTAGCGATGAATCAGCAATTTGTACTTACCCGCAATACGGTCGGTAGCAATCTGCTGTGTAGTGGCAATATCGGCACTCGTCACTTGCTCGCCTGTATATTCGAAGGGAGCAGCCACCAGCCATCCGTTCTTGCTCTGGAACACCTGGTGGACACGTACCTGATGAGCCTCACCCCAGTTCTGGAAACGGGTGTGATAAACCAGATAGGTACGACCGTCTTCGGCGGCGATGATGGAGTTATGACCTTGCGACCGCTCGCCAAGGTTGCCTCTTGCCGTGCTTCCCCACGAGGTATAAGCACCGAAGATGTTGACACCGCGGTTATTATCGTTCTCCTTCGCACCGAAGTTCAGCAGATACGAGGAGAATACAGCACTGTTGTTACGCGAATCGGTATAGGGACCGTCGGGATTCTCCGAGCGGAACACACGCATCTGGTAACCACCGTTGTTATAGTCGTTGGCCACACCACCGGCAGCCAGTCCGCCATAGGAAACAAACAGGTAGTAATAACCACCGATATACTCGATGTAGCTGGCCTCGCCCGATACATAGTATCCACCTGCAATCTTCTTACCGAAGTAAGGATCGATGGTAATACCGTCGCCCGAGCCAGTCAGGGGATATTCTACATCATAGTCGCGCAATCCTGTATTCTCATCGAGTTCCAGCATCCAGATACCACCGCTCCATGAGCCGTACGACATCCACAGCTTACCCTGCTCATCGTAGAACACACAGGGGTCGATACAGTTCGGATAGCGATTGCCCCATCTGTTACCCACAGCGTAGCGCTCAGGCAGAGACGACTGTGTGCCGATGACCAGCTCCAGGTCGGAATCTTTATAGGCGCTACCGGTATGGAAACCACTCATCACCACCGGGGCCTGATACAAATAAGGTCCTTCGATGTTATCAGCCGTGAGCAGGATGATGCTGGAATACCAGTTATCGCCATTGACGCTCAGGTACATGCACCATTTATTCAAGACCTTGTTCCATATCACATCGGGCGCCCACATGTTTCCATCGACATTGTAGCCCGCATTGCCACGCTTCGACCAATTAAAGGCATTGAAGTTGAAGTCGTACTCTACTCCACCCTTCTTGATCTTTGTTACCTGCGGTGTGGTGAAGGCGGCGCTGTTGGCTGCATTGTTACTGGAAGCTGTAGCCCAAGGAGCCTGAAAAGCCGACCAGCTCATCAAGTCGGCTGTCTTGGCGGCAGCCCGGTGGGAACCGAAGATGTAGTACGTCTGGGACACTGGTTCCCACACGATGCTCGGGTCGTGCACGCTGACGCGATTCAGCATGTAGGCCAGTGCACTCATAGGAGCCAGTGCCGTCAGAAGTACAAAGATATACTTTCTCATGATGCAATATGCATTATTCATTATGCATTATTCAAATACCAGGTGTCCACCCTCAGTAGTGAAGCGGAAGCGGAAGTTATCGCCATCGATAGGACTCAGACCGATATAATCCTGATAATAGGTAATGCCATCGTTGCCCACCATGACGCACTTGACGTCGGCAGATGAACCATGGTTGGTTACCGATACGGTTACTACAGCGTCGTCCATTGCAGAGAGCCATGCACCCCAGTCGCTCTGTCCGCCACTTGGCGTACAAGCTTCGTAGCTATCGCCCCAGCCGTAGTTGTCGGCGCGGAGTACGGCATACTCACTATTGTCCTGACGGGTAAGAACAACGAGGAAGTTATTCCAGTTGTTAGCACCATTGGTAAAGTTCTTGAAGCGAGTGGTGTAGGTCATACCTGCAGGAACCTTGATATCCTGAGAGTGAGCAGCCCACCAGCCTGTAGAGTTATCCTCTTCGCCCAGCACCTCGTCGAACTCAAGGTGACAGCCGTCAACGGTATAACGGAAGTAGAAGTCGTTAGGATCAACGGTGTTGATGCCTGTGTACTCCTGGATATAGGTATTACCGTCGTTTCCAACCATCACAGCCTTGACATCAGCAGTGCCATCGCCATTGTTCGTTACGTAAGTAGTTACCTTGGCACCGTCCATGGCAGCGAGCCATGCGCCCCAGTCAGCCTGTCCACCACTTGGTGTACATGCATCATATCCATTACCCCAACCATAGTTGTCGGCACGAACCACAGCATACTCCGTATTGTCAGCCTTGCAGAGAACAATCACGAAGTTGTTCCAGTTGTTAGCGCCAGAGGTATAGTTGGTGAAGGTAGAAACGAAGGTCTCCTTGGGTCCAACCTTGATATTCTCAGAGTGAGCGCCCCACCAACCGGTAGAGTTATCGGTAGCACCTATTGAAGTGTAAAGCTTGTCAACCACCTCGAACTCAGCCGTACCGATAACCGGTGCAGCGGCAGCATCGCCTTTGAAGGTCTTGGCATAGGCAGCAATGAGGGTCTTCTTACCCAGTGAGTTCATGTTAGGAACAGCCTGGAAGGTAAGGTCAGCATAATTAACAATAGTTGAAACCTCCTGCTCAAACTGGATCGTAGCGGTTACATTGGCAAAGGCATCCTCCAATGATGTGCCCTGGAGCACTTTCTTAGGTACGCCATTGAGTGTCATAGACAGTGGCTGCTTGTCCTCTCTGGAAGTGAATCCACCGATGGGCTCTACAGTAGAACCAAGCCAGTTGATGAATGAACCCTCGGGAACGAGGAAGCAACGGATGGTTGTGTTCGAAGCATCGGCATTGAGGTTCGCCAGTGGCGACTTCTGGGTATAGGTCTTTGTGATCGTTCCGTTGGTCATGGTAACCACCAGTCCGCCTTCAGTGCGGTCAACGGTCAGTGTCACCTTACCGCCAAGCTTGTCAACACCCGTGTCAGTATCGGTCTGGAACTCCAGATCGCTTGTAGCCAGACTACGGTCGATATAATCACCCCATTCAGAGTTTCCGCTGGGTTGATAGTCGTAGCGGATGGCTCCATATTCCTTATAGTTAGCAGCACCGCGATCCTCATCATTACAGATGATCATGGCGAAGTTCTTGTACGTATTCGTGGCACTGGGATTGATGTTCAGATTGAACTGTGCAATCCACTTCTCACCTTCACGAACCTGATAATACTTAGAGAACTGTGCCCACCAACCCGTACTATAGTCAGTAGCACCAATGGTATAGACGTCCTCTTGCATACCTTCGATGATCTCATCACCACCCTGGTTCTTTGCCTTCTCAGCAGCAATAGAGTCAGCCTTTGACGACAGCCAGTCGGGAGAGTTAATGCCGAACAGGTCACCGCCCTCACAGCTCGTCAGAGCCAGTAGCCCTAAGGCGGCTGAACAAAGGACAGTTGCTAATTTATTGTATTTCATAATGATATCTTTTTTACTATGTTACTATTATACTTACTTACCTTTGTTTAGAGGCCCACAACCGGATGTACCGGTCCGTAAAGCTTGTCGGCATTGCTGGTACTGTTGTTAGCCGAGTTGCCCACAAGGTTGGGGTTGTCGTTCAGTGTTCCCTGATAGATGGGGAAGAACTCATGACCTTGGATCCATGTATCGTAAGAGCTCTTCAGCTCTGTATCGCCGGCAGCGATTCCACTGTAGCTTACAGCCTCCTTCACTCTTGACCTGTCGTTGGTGCGACGGAAGGTTCCGTGCTCCTTGAGCTGCTGCAGACGACCGCCATCGTAGAAGAATCCCCAACGGATGAGGTCGAAGCCACGTCCATACTCGCAACCGAATTCCTTCGGACGCTCCACATTGGCAATCTGCTCGAACAACTTATCCTTACTGTTGAAATCAGCCAGCTTCAGGTCGGCCAGACCGGCACGCTGACGAACTTGGTTGATCCAATCAATAGCCTGCTGGGTAGGACCGTTCACTTCGTTCTCGCACTCAGCAGCACGAAGCAGCACATCGCTGTAGCGCATAAGGCGCAGGTTGATACCGCAATGCAGACCAGTCACCACCTTGTCGTAGATACCTGTGCGGAAGTTGGTGTTCTTAGCTACTGGCAGACCGCCGTAGTTGTTATTGGTAACAACGGGTGCATCAGCAGTCATCGGCGTAGCATAGCACACATTACCATATTCAAATCCGTCCCAGTCGGTCTCGTAGGTACCGATAGTCCAGTAAAGGCGCGGGTCAAGCGTACCATTGGTGGTCTTTTCTGCCTTGAACAGGTTATAGAGCCAAGGTGAAGCAGAGAGGTCGGCCCATCCACCGAAGTCGCCAGGACCAAAGTTACTCTCAATAGCATGTCCCTGAGTAGCGTTCGGACTGGTGTTCACAGGTGTCCACTCATCATCGGTACCCTGTGTACCAAAGTCCAGATACTGAACCTCGAACAAGCTCTCGTCGTTATTCTCGTAAGCAGCTCCCTCACGGAAGTTATCACCATAGTTAGCCATCAGCTTATAGCTGCCGTACTGACCATTGATGATGTTCCTCAGAACGGCCAGTGCATCGCTGTACTTGTGGCGCATCATCAGAGCACGAGCATAGAAACCGGCTGCAGCACCACTGGTGGCACGACCCTTTGCCCACTCACCGCCAGCATCACGACTGGGCAGCAGTGTCATTGCCTCGGCAAAGTCTTTCTCCACCTGATCCCAAACCTCATCGTATGAACTGTTGGTGCCATAGAGACCATCGAGGGTAGAATAGGTAGCATAGTCGGTAATCAGAATGGGGTTCTGATAGTAACCAGCCAGGTTATAGTAGGCCAGTCCGCGCAGGAACAGCATCTGTCCCTTGATACGCTTCATCTGTTCGTTGAGCGCGCTATTGTCTTCGCCACAACGAGAAAGGGTGAAGTTCGTTACGTTGATGGTATAGTACCAGTCACGCCAAGACCACTGTCCGATCTCATCGGTGAAAGCAACATTCAGATCATCGAAAGGCATGTACCAAACCTGTGAGGAGTTCCATACCTCATCTCCACGACAAACATCGAGCATATAGCCTACACGGGCATAAGTACCTTCCATACGGATATGGTTGTAGGCTGCAATCACGTTCTCCTCAAGATCATCAGCTGAGAAGCCGAAGGTAGCTGCAGTCTGCTGGTTGGGATTCGTCACGTCCAGCTCACTATCGCAAGAAGAAAGCGTAGCGACGCCCATCAGAACAGCTAAGGAAATTTTATATAGTTTCATAATTGTCAATTTATATTTTTATGCAATATACCTTATATATTATTATAATGATGCATTAGAAGGTGAAGTTCAGACCCACCATGAAGCTTCGTGCAGTTGGGTAAGAACAGAAGTTATAACCCGGAGTGAACGTACCGCCTGCATAGTCAACATTGTAACCCTTGTAACCGGTGAAGGTATAGAGGTTCTGGGCAGAAACGTAAACACGTACACCTGATACATAGTTGCCGAACCACTTGTTGGGAAGGTTACATCCCAGCTCGATGTTGGCAATCTTCCAATAAGCTGCATTCTGAATCTGACGGTCGCAGAACAAATCGTTCCATGCCAGTGTAGCGCTGTTTGACAGATAGGTGCGGGGGATACTGGAAACGTATGTACCGCCATCCCACTGATTAGCATCCAGCACAGCCACGTCCTTGTTGCCATATCCGTAGCTTGAATTCAGCATGTTATAGAGGTAGTCGGATACATGGAAGCCCAGTGCACCGAATGTAGAAATACTCAGATCGAAGATGCTGTACTCCAGATGGGCACTCAGACCGAAGTTCACCTTGGGCAGACCGCTGCCGAGAACTGTCTGGTCGTCACCGTTGATCTGACCGTCACCGTTGATGTCACGATAGTAGCAGTCGCCTACCTGTGCTCCCGGCTGATACTCGTCAAGACCCTGGGCCTGTGCCAAAGCGTTCAGCTCGTCGAGCTGTGACTGTGTGCGGATGATGCCCTGATAGTCCCAACCATAGAACTTACCAACTTCCTGACCGATCTCGGTGATGTATGCACCACTGATAAACTTATCCGTGCCGAATCCGAGAGATGTCACCTTATTCTTCAGCGTACTGAGGTTGGCGCTGATCTCATGCTTCAGGGCATGGTCACGGTTACGATAGGTAAGAGAGAACTCCAAACCGCTGTTCTCCATGGATGCAGCATTCATGGTTACTGATGTGTTGGCCACACCTGCGCTGGCAGGAACAGGAACGCCGTAGAGAAGATCCTGCGACTTGTTCTTGTACCACTCAGCAGTAAACTCAATGCGGTTGTTGAAGAAAGCCAGGTCAAGACCCACGTTCATGGTCTTTCTCTTTTCCCATGAGAGGTTCTCGTTCACGAAGTTGGAAACAGCAGAACCTGTAACAGCCTGATTACCGAAGCTGTAGGTCATGTTGTTACGAGCCATGGTAGCCTGGATGGCATAATCGCCTACGGCTGCCTCATAACCGAGCTCACCATAGCTGGCACGCAGCTTGAACATATTCACGATGTTGCGGTCGATGGGGAAGAACGCCTCCTTATCGAAACGCCAACCGAGAGATACAGATGTGAAAGTATCCCAGCGGATATCCTTGGACAAGCGGGAACTACCGTCACGACGAACGATACCAGAAACGAGGTACTTACCGTCGAAGTCGTAGTTCAAACGTGCAAGATAAGAAGCCAAGGTATGCTTGTATTCATAACTGTCGGCCATCCAGTCGCTGGCATTCTGCAGCTGCAGGAAGTAAGGCTCAGAGAGATTGATACCAGTAGCCGACAGGGTATTGGTGTTCTCCTGCTCGAAGGTCTGACCAACCACGATGTTAGCATGGTGCAAACCAAGGGTTCCGTCGTAAGTCAGTGTATTCTCGATCAAGGCATCAGTGTATTTGCGATGTCCCTTGCTAAGGCGCTCATTCTCCTTGGCAAGATATACACGGTTACTCTGAATCCATGCAGGAATCCAAGTCTTGTCGTTGCAAGATGTAGTACTATAAGAAAGGTTGATCTTATAGTTGAGTTTATGATTGTCGCTCTTGATGCCAACCATGTTGAACAGATCAACATCTGCCGAAGCAGTACCTACGAAACGGTCAACGATGGTGTTTCGGGTCAGCATCTTGTTAATGAGCAGCGGGTTCATGGCAGAGATGTCACCATGAATGGTATCATAGTACACACCATAGCCATAAGCGTCGTACTTGTAAGCACTGGCAGAACCAACCATGTCATCGAGCACCCATGTAGATGGGTCGTAAGCCTTGATGGTGGGCTGCATATTCAGCACACCGCTGAGCACGTTACCCAAGTTACCATACAGACCTTGAACATACTCGTTGGCGTTGGATACAGCCAAGTTGTCCTGATTGGAGTGAGAGTACACCAGACTGGTGCGGAACTTCACGAACTTGATGTCCATGGTGTTGTTCACACGAGCAGTGTAACGCTCGAAGTTAGGACCTGCGCCTTCCAAGGTACCCTTCTGCTTGAAGTAGTCGAGACTTATATTATAGGTATTATTAACACCACCACCGCTCAGGTTAACACTGTGGTTCTGACGGATACCTGTCTTGAAGGCCTCATCGAGCCAGTTGGTGTCCGTATTGTCGCGGAAATGATAGTAACCGTCACTACCCAGTGTGTATCCACCAGGAGCGGGAATACCTGCGTTGGTAGCAGCAATACCGAGATACCTGCTGTACTGTTCAGCATTCATCAGGTCGTAAACATCCGTCTGAATCTTGTCCAAACCGAAGTATCCCTTGTAGTCAACCTTCAGCGGCTGGTCTTTCTTACCACCCTTGGTAGTGATGATAACCACACCGTTAGCTGCACGTGAACCGTAGATGGCACCTGCAGAAGCATCCTTCAGCACCTGAATGGTCTCGATGTCATTCGGTGAGAAGTCGCGGATTGATGTTCCCATGGGAACACCGTCGATAACGTACAAAGGAGCAGTGCTACCGAAAGAACCGATACCACGGATGCGTACTGCCGGGTCGGCACCGGGCTGACCGTCAGATGTAATCTGCACACCCGCCACCTTACCTTCGAGCATGGAAGAAATGTTTGAGTGAGATACGCGCTTCAGTTCGTCGGCGTTGACGATGGATACAGAACCGGTAAGGTCGGCCTTCTTCTGAACACCGTAACCTACCACTACCACCTGATCAAGAATCTGAGCATCGCTCTCCAATTGAATCTGTTCAATGATCGCGCGCCCGTTAATGGCGATCTCACGATCCTTGAAACCTACGTAGCTTACCACGAGTGTACCATTGGCTGGTGCATCGATAGTAAAATTACCATCAATGTCGGTGATAACACCCGACTGAGTCCCCTTCAACTGTACAGTAGCACCAATAAGCGGTTCGCCATCTTGGTCTACAACCTGGCCAGTGACCTTGATTGTCTGAGATTGCGTGACAGATGCCATGACTGAGGTGGGACAGCAAGTGATACCTCCCATAACACCTAAGGTCAGCAACACAGAGAATAATAGTTGTTTTCTCATGTTAATTGTTTTAAATTTAGGAGTTTTTAGATTAGTAATACAATTATCTGTCAGCAAAAGTAGTGGAAATGCTGACACGCGAGGTGGATAAAATGATATTAAAGGTGGACAAAAATAAATTATTGTCAGTTTGTACTCTTTTTGTTCATTTTGTGTTCTTCGCCCTTATCCATATGCTCTTCACGCATGTAGGTACTCGGACTGCTCCCATATTGACGGGTGAAGCAACGGGTGAAATATTTGGGATCGTTGAATCCCACCGCATAGGCTATCTCGGTGATATTCCTGTCGGCATAATTCTCCATGATCAGTTTCCTGGCAATGCTCAGACGGTAGTTACGGATGAATTGACCCGTACTTACTCCCGTCTCGGCATTCAGTCGTTTAGACACCAGACTCTTGCTCATACCCAAGGCATCGGCAAAGGCAGTGATGTCGAATTCGCTGTTCATGTAGTTCTGTTCCATGATCTCGGTGGCGCGTTCCATGAAAGGAACATTCTTCTGCGTCACTTCCTGCTTGTCGGCTTCCACGCTCCGGTGGAAACTCTTTTCCAACCGTTCATGGTTGTCGAGGATATTCTGGATTCGTAACTGGAGGTGTGTGGAATCGTCGGTCTCCTCCAACGCCTTACGAATGGGCTTCAACAGTTTCTCTGCCTCCTGCTTCCGCCATGCTTCCAAACGCATACGGTACAGTCGGATACCCACACCCACCGCCAGCAGGATCAACAGCAACGTGAACCACCAGCTCTTCCAGAAATAGGGCGCCACCTCCACACGAATAGAGATCACGTGCCGCTCATCTTCATCAGCTTCTGCGGTATAGGCCACCTCGAAGACATAGCTGCCGGGCTTCAGACTCGTATAGCGTACTGAATGCTCACCAGGTTTCAAGGTGTTCCATTCCTCCTCGAAACCTCTCATCCTGTAGCTGTAATGCCCTTGCACCTCCCTACCGTAGGTAAGCGCTGAGAAATCAATGGAGAACGACTTGTTCGACTCATGCAGTCGGATGATGCTGGCCAGGGAGATATCTGCGTCGATAATCTTACTGCTGGCGGCTGTGATCACCTGGTTATCCACCATCAAGCGGGTAAAGGTGAGATGTATGGGGTTATCATCTTCCATGTTCTCCCCCCTGATTTCCGTCAGACCGTCAACACTACCCAGATAGATATAGCCATCGGTACCCTTCACGGCAGAATTCCAATAGAACCGCTGAGAATGCAATCCGTCGCGCTCCCCATAATTAATAAAGGTACGCGTGCGCGGGTTATAGACCGACAGTCCGTTATCTGTCGTTATCCATAGTCTGCCCTGCATATCCTCCACGATTCCTTTCACGGCATTGTTCGCCAAGCCATCATCAGCTGTCAGATTCTCAAAATGTTCCTCTCCGCTCTTCTTGTCAACCACCCTGCGATACAGACCATAGCCATTAGAGCCGAGCCACAGCGTACCATCCTTGGTTTCACAGAAACAACTGATCTTATCAATGACGGGAGATTCCGGATGATCAAGCTTATTACTGAGCTTTCTGGACTTAAATGCGCCATCTTTGTTGCGCGGAGAACGGAGGTCGATCACACATACGCCTGATATACAGCCCATCCACAGGAAACCATCCTTATCCACGTGCGCTCCAATACAGCCGCGTACACTTCGGTTTTCCGGGAAAGGATCCTCCAGCGTCCCCTTACGAAAATCGTAGAAGAAGACACCGTCGTTGGAGCCCACCCATAATCCATCATTATACTTATCGTAGGCCAAGGAACCGATATAAGAGGTAAGGGAAGTCATGGAAGGCGGCATACTGACGGGATGCACCTGACTATGTTCTTCCAGGGAGATATAGTTCAGTCCTCCACCCCACGTGCCAATCCACAGTCGTCCATGTCCATCAGCCTCCAGGACAGACACCGAGTTGTGCGACAACGGTGAGTTCGAGGTGGTCCAATGACTGAATGTGTCGCCTGCTCCCTTGCGGTTCAAGCCACCTTCCACCGTACCAACCCATAACGTACCGTCGGCTTCTACATACATCGCATTCACAGGATTGTGTGAGAGGGAGCCAGGATGACCATCCTCGTGGATATAGTTACGGAGCATGAGCGGACGGGGAGACAGCTTGACAATGCCTGCAGTTTCCGTACCAATCCATATCTGACCGTACCGGATCATCAGACAGTGGACAAAATCGCTCGGCAAGGGGATACCATCGGTGGCAGTGTTCCAATGACTGAAGGTGCCGTTCTGCTCATCCAGGATACTCATTCCTCGAAGCGTACCCACCAGCAAACGCCCTTCAGGCGTGGTGGCCAGCGCAGTAGCATAGTCGTGCGACAAAGAATGTGCATCGGCAGTATGATGATATTCGGTCATGGCACCCGAATACGTATCATAGGCAAACAAGCCTATGTTGGTAGAGATCCACACGGTACTGCCACGTTTCAGCATATCGGTAACGTAAGCACCCTGCAAACGCTTCATCACGGGTGCTATATCCCTGAGCACCAGCTTACCGTTCTCTTCTATCAAGCGGTACAGTCCGTTCTCCACATTGATCCATACCGTACCGTTATGGTCGATATCAACCAGACTCACCTCCGGGGTATTACCACGGTAACGGCATTTACTGATATGATCCACGCTGCCGTTCTCCTTGAAGGTATAGCGGAAAATAGTATCGCGTGTAAGGTGCCACAAACTGCCCTTCGTATCACAATACACCTTTACCGAAGGACGTTTCAGCAGTTCACCGATATCACCTTTCCCATATTTAGGTACCGTACTGCCCATGGTTCGCATATCCACCACGGTGGTCTGTTCGTCGTAGGCCACCCACAACCGCTGGTGCCCATCTTCGGCAAAGCCCTGACAGGAATTGCTCGAGCTGCCTGCATGGCGATCCAGCACGGGCATGGTGAACGAATAACCGTCATAGCGCACGGCTCCACCTCCATAGGTGGATATCCACACAAAGCCCTGACTATCAGCAAAGATCTGGTTTACATGCAGATGGGGCAGACCCGCCGAGAGATCCAGACAGGTCATGTTATACCGCTCGGTGAGCACGTTCTGTGCCATCGAACCACTCACAAAGAATGCGAGCAAACACCCAATCAGTCGTAAGATACCGTTCAAATCCTTTAGTAGTTTGCTGCAAAGATAATAAAAAAAAACGAAACTACCAAACCTGTTAATACAGGAAGTTGCTTGTCAGCAGATTTAAGGTTCCCATGATGGCGCCTAAAAGGGCACCGAGCCATACAATGGCCTTGAGTTCTTTGTCCATCACCTCCAGGATCAGATGTTCAGCCTCGGCCATCTCCATTTCGTTGATTCGGTTCTCTATCATCTTACTGATATTGATGGCATGGAGAATGCGGGGAAGACGTTCGGTGATGACGTGCTGGTACAAAGAGATGACCGATGATTTCAGCTGTGCTATCTGTTCCTCCTTATCTTCCAGCAGCTCACTCATCGTACAGTCGAGGAGTCGCTGGCGTTCCTTCTGAATCATCCCTCCCACCATTTCTGCAGAGTTGTCGCGCAGCATCTCGTTGATGTTCTTGGCCAGTGCCTGCTCCACAGGTGCCGCCAAGGAATTGATGAAGTCGGAGGCATGTTTCTTCGAAGAATTACCAAAGATCCGTCCGATGCCCCTGCTGATCATATCGCCGAAGCCCCCACCCTTACCGATACCGTTCTCGCTAAGTGCATCGCCTATATGACTGCCGAAGTGCTGCATCTTCTGCATCACATGGTCAACCGCCATGTGAGCAATCTTACCACCCACCTCCGAATCAGCCATCTTCTTAGAGATCAGCGTGGTGAGCTGTCCTTGCATGTCGGTTGAGATACTTTCTATCTCCTCGTCGGAAAGGAAGCGTTTCAGGAACGATCTCAGTGTTTCGTCACTCTTCTTCTGCGTATCGAAGAAACGGTCGAAGGTAGCAGATAGCTTCTCCATCATCTCCTCCGAGAGCAGATTCCTTTCCATCACCTCCTGATTCATCAGGTTCTCGCTGATGGCCCCGCCAACAGCCCCAGCTATCCTACCCTTCTCCTTGGGGATGATACCAGGCGTAAAAGGCAATTTCCGACCAAACAGGTATTTAGCCTGATGTGGTCGGAAAAGCATACGTATGGCGATGTCATTGGTGATATAGCCAATGACACCGCCGATAAGGGGACCTGCAAGATAAGTAAAAACCATAGGCTATTCTCACCTCTTGCTTAACTTCGTTGACTTTTGTCACGACTCGGCCAATCATGCAAGCATGGTGGCACTCGCTGCTCCAAAAGTTCTTACCTCTTGCTTCTAAACTGGAATATCTTTGTTCACGTTCTTGCAGCCGAGGAGGGCGTAGTAGAACATGTAGGCCACAGCGAGCAGATAGACAAAGTAGCTCGGCATATAGCCCATGAGGTCGGCGAAGAAGTTCTGCACCACAGGCAGTACACCGCCACCAACCACCATCATCATAAAGATGCCACTGGCCTGAGCCGTATATTTGCCCAGTCCTTCGGTTGCCAGGTTAAAGATCGAAGCCCACATCACCGAAGTGCAGAGACCGCAGAGCACCAGCAACAAAGCACTTAGCGGAACCACCACAGAAGAGAAGGAGCCCTCGAGGATAGAGAACAGTGGCATGGAAACGGTGACTGATTTCGGTGTCAGCATGGCAGCCAGTATCAGGATCATGGCCACGAATGTGGTGACCAGCATCAGCTTACGCGACGACACCTTACCTGCAATCACGCTGGAGCACAGACGACCAATGAGCATCAGCAGCCAGTACATGGCAGCCACAGCACCACCGATGGTTGCAGCATTCAGCACTGCTTCGGGGTTCACCCAAGCACCATTGGCAGTGGTGTCGGAGAGGTAGAAGTTCAATCCGCCAGGGATGCCCACCTCAACGCCCACATATACGAAGATGGCTATCACACCTAACAGACAGTGGCGGAACGACCAGGGTGAATGTTCAAATACGGTATCTGCCGTTACCTTACCCATTTCAGGATCCTGGATGGGGATGAACAGCAGGATAACGAAGGCAGCAGCAAAGACGGTCATGGCGATATACATCACCAGGTTCACGTCGGCCATCTTCGTACTGGCTGTAACGGTACCTATCAGTGCACCCACGAGCATCGGGGTAAGCGTACCGGCCAAAGAGTTCAGTGTTCCACCAATCATGTTCAGCTGGTTTCCACGGTTACCGCCGCCGCCCAAAAGGTTCAGCATCGGGTTCACCACAGTGTTCAGGATACATACAGAGAATCCTGAGATGAAGGCACCCAGCAGGTAGATACAGAAGCCGGGGATACCGCTAGAATGACCGGAGAGGTACTGGATCAGCACGCCGAAGAAACCCACGGCGATACCAATGAGGGCAGTTTTCTTGTAACCAACCTTGGTAAGCATCTTACCTGCAGGGATTCCCATGAACAGGTAAGCAAAGAAGTTCATGAAGTTACCCATGATACCCAGCACGTTTGAACCGCCGATTTCAGGCTGGTTCTTCCAGATCACACCGATAGGAGCGCCCAGATTCGTAACGAACGAGATCATGGCATACAGGAAGAACATCGTTACGATGGCGATGATGCTTCCATTCTGTTTGTTAGTTTGACTCATAGTTGTATTGTTTTAGTTTGATAATTAATCTTCTGCTGATGCCTCAGGCACATCCTCAGTCTGCTTTTTGCGGATGGAGCGCTTACGCTTGGGCTTCTCGTCAACGGGCTTGTCGAGTTTCACGCCAGCCAACTCCGGATCGATCATGATTCGTCCGCAGTACTCGCACACGATAATCTTCTTGTGCATCTTGATGTCGAGCTGACGCTGTGGCGGAATCTTGTTGAAGCAACCACCGCAAGCATCACGCTGCACATACACGATACCCAGTCCGTTACGGGCATTCTTACGGATGCGCTTGTAGCTGGTAAGCAGACGCTCTTCAATCTTCAACTCCAGTTCCTTGGCCTTCTCCTTGAGTTTCTCCTCCTCTGCACGGGTCTCGCTCATGATCTCGTCGAGTTCATTCTTTTTCTCTTCAAGTGCTATCTGACGGTCTTTGATCAGTTCCTCCGCCTGCTCAAGGTCTTTGTTTCGGTCTTCCACCTTCACACCAGCCTCGCGGATTTTCTTGTTACAGAGCTCAATCTCCAGCTCCTGGAACTCAATCTCCTTGCTCAACGTGTCGTACTCACGGTTGTTCTTCACATCGTTCAGCTGACTCTTGTAGCGTTCCACGCTTGCCTTAGCGTCTTCAATCTCACCCTTCTTCTGGATGATAGCCTGCTGGAAGTCGTCTATCTCGCCCTTGATCTTTTCCACACGGGTATTCAAACCGGCGATTTCGTCTTCCAGGTCCTGTACTTCAAGAGGCAGCTCGCCTCTCAGGGCCTTCTTCTCGTCAATTGCCGACAAGGTTGTCTGCAACTGGTAAAGTGTTTTCAGTTTCTCTTCAACTGACAAGTCTGTTGGATCTTTCTTTGCCATAAATCGGAGCCCCCCTCTTATCCCCCCAATAGGGGGAGGCCGCAAACAGGGGCACGGGCCATTGTTGTTATTCTTTATTCATATCTCACTCCTCATTCCACACTCCTCATTCCACATTTATACATACACAATCGGATTCGTCATCACCTCCGTGAGGAAGCAATTCACGCCGGGACATTCCCTTTCGATGATCTCCTTGAAGAGCTCACTGGTGTATTGCTCACTCTGGTAGTGACCGATGACAGCAATCTGTATCTGCTGCTCATGACCGAAGTATTCATGGTAGTGCATCTCACCGGTAACAAAGGCATCTGCACCCTCGGCAATGGCGTCGTCCAGCAGGAATGCTCCTGCCCCACCGCAGATAGCCACCTTTTTGATGGGGCGCTGCAACAGCTGGTTGGCCTGAATGCAATCCACGCCGAAGCGTTGCTTCACCATCGCAAGGAAATCGCTGGCTGACAGCGGCTCTCCCAGCTCGCCTATCACGCCACTGGCACCTTGCACATCACCCACGGACTTCTCAGGACCGAAGAACCTTGGTTCCTGCAGCCCCATCTTCTCCGCAATCTTGTAGTTCACGCCACCTAAGGCATTGTCCATGTTGGTATGCATCGACACCACCGTGATATCGTGCTTGATGGCTTTCACCACCGCCCGCTGCACATCATCCTTGCCCGTAATCTTCTTCAGGGCATGGAACAGCAGGGGATGATGACTCACGATGAGGTTGCAACCCTTGGTCACAGCCTCATCCACCACCTTCTCGGTCACGTCCAGACACAACAATGCCCCTGACACTTCCTGCGTCTCTGTCAATCCAACTTGCAAGCCGGCATTGTCGAATCCTTCCTGCAAGGGCAGAGGCGCGAAACGTTCAAGGGCATTCACCACTTCCTTTATGTTCACGCTTTTCAGCTTTTATTATTTGCAAAAGTACAAAAAATTCCTGAACCATACTGACTTACGTTATTATTTTTGAGAATTGTTAACATTCGCGTTTTTTACCCCAACATCTAACCCAATGTGCCTGAAACGCCCTGCTGTAAAGGGTTTGAGGCGGGTTAGATGATGGCTGAACATCTAACCCACATCTAACCCACATCTAACCCAGATATACCTTATGCTACCTTTTGATGTGTAATCTTGTAATACCAGATGTTTTTACGTAATACATGTTCAAACCCCATTTCCCACATGGTTACCCTATTATGCTTTGCGCCTGTAAAGTTACGGCTATTTTCCGAGACCACCAAAAATCGATACCTTATAGCGTGCAAAAATCCGTTAACAAACCACCCCTTTTCTGTTAAAAAACACTGAACGCCGTAGACGCTATGAGTGAATGACGTTCCCGCTCCCAGTGTTTGACGTTCCCACTATCAGCGTTTGAGGCACTTTTTACCAGAAACTGCCATAGTTTCTAACGCAAACTGCCATAGTTTTCTTCTTCCCACAAGGGATTACCACTAAATACAGTTCGTGGTAATTTGGTATGAGAAATTTAGTTGAACGGGATATGTAGGTTAGATGTAGGTTAGATGTGGGTTAGATGTTCAGCCATCATCTAACCCTCCTCAAACCCTTTACAGCAGGGCGTTTCAAGCACATTGGGTTAGATGTTGGCCTTTTTTACGAATGTTCATAAAAAATGATACTCCTACAAGCTTAGTTGAAGCTTCCAATCAGCCTTATAACACCCAGTTATCAGCCTTCTAACGCTCCCTAATCAGCCTAGTTAGTGCCTCTAACCAGCCTGGTTGAAGAGCGTTATAAGGCTTGTAGGATTTTGCAGGTCAACAGACGTTGTGAAGGTGTGAAGAATGTGAATTAAAGAATGCTCCGCTAATTCGCCTAATTGACTTATGATCAGCAGGTTGTTGGCGGAGCAATATTCATAAATTCCTCCGCCGCGAATCATCTGGTAATCATGCAATTACATTGATTTAGCGGAGAAATATGGATTACTTTAAAAGTTATGCAGATCTGGCAGTTAAGGTGGAATTCCTTTTATTCAGGAGTACAGGAATTCTCTATTCAATTACAAGAATCAGTCAAAATGGTTGGTGTTTTCAGTAAAAACAACTATCTTTGCACTATCAAACTTAGTATTAACATTAAATCCCATTACTATGGATCAGTTAGACAACATTCAGAATTGTATTTTTGAGTTTCGCGGTCAGCGTGTCATGATTGACCGTGATTTGGCAGATCTCTATGGTGTTCCCACCAAGGTACTAAATCAAGCAGTGAAGCGTAATATGCGCAGGTTTCCAGAAGACTTCATGTTCCAGTTGAATGATGAAGAGAAACAGGAACTGGTCACATTTTGTGACCGGTTGGGAGTCTTGAAACATTCTGGAGTGAATCCCAAAGCTTTTACGCAAGAGGGGGTTGCCATGCTTAGTGGAATCTTGAATTCAGAGGTTGCCATCGAAACGAATATTGCTATTATGCGTGCTTTTGTTTCTGCCCGAAAGCTGATTGCAAGTATGAGTGTCAGTCACCAAATCAAGAAACTATCAACGGATATAGAGTTTATCAAGTCAGAGATGGAAGATACACTCGAGATACAGAACGATATCAACGAGAGCACCCGCGCCCAGCTGGATGCCATCAGCACGGCTTTGGCTGAACTACAGGCAAAGCCTGCCGACGTTAAACCTCGGCGCCGCATCGGCTTCATTCAGGAAGAGGAAAGATAGAAAACGAAGCCACCCATCTGCCAGTTGTGGCATAATGAGTGGCTTGTTATCAGAAAGACTTTAATAAATTCAGAACATATAGGCAAGTTGAAGCGTGAAGGTTCGCATACGGGAATCGAATATTATACGGTCGTCAAACGAAGACTTCATAATGTCACGCATGCCCCACTCGTAACCCAATGATACCTGATAGTGACTTGCCACTTCAATGCCTGTGCCGAACCCCAAGCCCCAGTCAACTATATGATCGCTACCCACATAATCGAAATAACCACTAGGGTCCGCATTATACCAAGGTAATGGCTCGTTATTCGCGTCTCTCAGAAACTCTTTGATATTACCAAAGAGTCCAATATTCAAATACGGACCAGCATTTACATAGAATTTTGCAAACCTTCCGCAGTTCAGTTTGAATCCGGCGCGAAGAGGGATGTTCAGAAAGCAAGGAGCTGCTTTTGCATATCCTATGAACCCGTTTTTGGGGTAAATGTGCTTCTCCGACTTCCATGGAAGGGAAGAGATAGCCAGACCGGATTCAGCGTAAAAGCCTTTGACAACCTTGGGGAAAGTCAGTTCACCCTTTACGCCCATACGGAAACCATATCTTGACTCCATATTACTTGGCGCATTGAGATTCAATCCAGCCAAAACACCTGGTCTGAATTCCTGCGCTACAATAGGGAGTGCTATCAGCAATCCTGCACAGATAATGATGATTCTTCTTTTCATATTCTTCTATATTTGTTTGGTTCTATTATCATAAATGCAAAGATTGAGAAATACTGCATCTACAAATAATAAATAATGTTAAACACTGCCGGGGCGTACTTCATTCGTGAATCGGGAGGAACATTTCTAGGTGACAAGGGACATTCCTGTTACCCACGAATCCAGTGTAAATATAGATACTACCAACGAAAGTTCCAAATAATTCGCGCGAAAAAAGTTCACAAAAGTTCACATGGGTTAGACTTTTCCTCGCCATGGCCATTGTCAAGCAAGCCAAAATAAGGAATTGCCTTCAGCGATTATCGTCACGACTCGGCCAAATTGATACAAGCATCTTTGGCACTCACTGCTCCGATAATTGCCTTCAGCGATTATCGTCACGACTCGGCCAAATTGATACAAGCATCTTTGGCACTCACTGCTCCGATAATTTGTCCAATTCGCCTAATTCGTAGAGAAAGAAACGAATGTGAATAATTAACCCACTAATTAGAAGTACCCGCGAGTGGCCTCAATCCTCGTCTCGATATCATCGCGAAGTTTGGGGAAGAAATCGATGCCTGTGAGCTGCTCGATCTCATCTACGTTCGTTGCATTCTTGAACAGACTGCGACTGTTATGACTGCTGTTCTCGTAGACGAAGCCGATGGCCTTAGGACCGTCTTGCATGCAGAGAATCACCTTAAAGAAACGCTTGGGAACCACCACCTTCCGTCGCCCGATGGTGCGGTGCTGCGAATCATCAAGAATCGGTCCGCAGACGATATACACATCCCCGTATTTCCTTGCCCAGCGCCTGCAGGCCAGTTCAAGATCGTTCCAAGCTCCTTCGTTTAAGGCATGCACCTGCGGGCAGATATTCGTGAAGAGGAACGTTTCGTTCATCGCCTTACGGTCCCATTTGTTATCACCTGCCGGACACATGTGTCCACGGTCGAAACCAGAATTGAAATAATCTTCATCAGTTACACGAGGGGTAGGCGCATCAGTATCCTCATGAAACACCTCATGATGGCGTTCCACAGAGCCGCTGGTATGTTCAGCCGTAAGATGCCAAGCCACCCAGTTGGGAATATTCGTCTTGGTGTTATAGCTCACGATATAGCCCGTGCGCTTCAGGATCACCTCTGGAACGCCGTTCATCTTCGCAGGCTGTTCCATCGGATTGTTGTTGGTTTTCTGCACCTTCTTAGTCTTGCCGTCCTTCGTGTCGGTTGTCTGTGTATAGAACGACTCCGGGAGCCCCTTCGGGTTCTCGTTTCCCTTGCATGCCACAAGCAACATGCTCAGGCATATGATCATCCAATAGCATTTCTTCATATCGGGTGCGAATATACGACTTTCCCCTGAAAGCACAAAAAAATCGGGCGGAAATCCGTCCGATCAACGACTATTATAACAATTATTTACTCTTGTTTTCCTTTTAAGGAGACCTTATGGCAAGATGTACTCTTGTGACTTGCTCATCAGCTCGTTGGCCTCTTTCCAGCTATTCTTGATAGCCTTCACCATTTTCTGCATTGTCTTTTTCATTTTCTTTCCTTTCCTACTTTAAACATCAAAAAAATCATCAACAATCTTTTTACCTTACTACACCTATTGTAGCATTTGTTATCCTTTATATATAGCAACGGATCTCTCCGTTTGTGAGTGCAAAGGTACGACAATCTGCATTACCCCACAACAATTCGCGCCATTTCTGGTTGGAAACGGCTGTTTTTTTGACCTTCATCAACGCACTTGACGCAAATCAATGACGGGGGAAAACACCTGCTGTGCTGACGCGGATTCGGGTGTTATGACCGTTGTTATAGAAGGTGGCAGTGAAACGACCGTCGGCATCGAGATTCGCATTGGGATTCCAATAAAGCGTACGACGGCGGTCAGACTGCGGTAAACGGGCTTTGCTGTAGTCGGGATGGTAGAAAGAATCCGGGAAATACATTCCATGCAACACGATACGACGGTCGCGATAGGTGTAACGTTTGGTATGATCAGGCATCAGGACGAAGTCGAGCGTGACATCTGCCAACGATACTGATTGCTCCTGTGGCTTCTCTTCGTTGCGCAACTCGAAATCGGTAAACAGACGAATCTCCTTCTGACGGTTCAGACGCAGGTTGCTGGCCACATTGGAGCCACTACGGAAGGCTGTTGTCTCTACTGTTTCATCAGGTTTGAACGTACGGTAGAAGGTGTAGGGAACCTGCTGGTTATCGCTCATACGGGCTTCGACATTGAAGCTGCGGTGCTTGTTGTAGTTTCCCACCAGGAGCATGCTTACCTGAATGGGGAACCGACGGAAATTCAGCTTACCGAACGACAAACCGTAGTCGGTGGCCAGGTTATACAGCTCATAGGCATCATACACATAGGCCGGCTTGGTGTAATCGATGGAATGGCGCCCACGGCGGCGATGCCCTTTCACCTCCACTTCCTGCAACTGCGCATCGAACTTGGAAAGACGGGTGGTATCGGTCAACAACTTGGAATCGTCCCCAGAGAAATCAACTCTCTCATCGGGGAGATGACACTGGTAGTAGTTGTATTTACGGGCAAAGATGGGATAGAACAGATCTCTCTTAACATAGTAATCGGGCCATTCATCCTCGTTGATCATTCCCTTAAGCTCCCATTTACGGTGTTTCTCCTCGTTGATGCCAATCTTATGGGCTGATAGGAACAGGATGCCATCGCCATAGAAAGGCGGTACGTTGAAGGAAAAACGACCGCCGTTGGTGGTTTCCATATCAATGTTCGCGATGTTTTCGCCCAGCACCAGTTCGCCGTTCAGTATCACCTCGTAGGGCAAAGGACGGTTATCATCGCCAAAGAAAGGATCGCGGGCACTCTGCGGATTGGCCGTCTGCTCAACGGTACCCACCTCTTCCACCTCTGCCGAGCCATTGGCACTGGCCGCCTCAGCCTCCATCTCCTCCTCAATCAGACTCCGCAGTCCCATCGAATCGGCCGTCTCCTCATCCGAGTCGCAATAGCCAAAAATACCCGTGAGCCAATAGCCCACTTCGCATTCGCGGATATCATCAAAATCAATCGTCTTATACACAGCACCTTCCACGCTCATGGTCTGCTCCGGCTGATAACGCAGGGGAACATCGGCTGTTATCTCGTTGTAGTCGTAACGCCGCCAGCCCTGTACCATCATCAGTAAATCGAGAGCCTGACGGTGGTCTGTATCATCGGCCTCGAAATAATAATCAGGATAGGCAATGAAGCCTTGCAGATCGCTACTGAGCAGGAGGTCGGTCATTATATTCCCTGTATCGTACGTAGGATCATCCGTGGAACCGTCGCGCACACTGATAGAGATATGCTTTGCTTCGGCAGGAGCCTGGAATTGCAGCGTGATGGGTGCAAAGGGCTGGTAGTTGTCTTCCACCCCACTCACCGTAATGGGCTGCAGGTTGTAGTCGTGATGATTGACAAAGAACAGGCGGTCGGCCAAGGGCTGACCGTTTTCATCCACAATGAGCAGATCGCAAACGCCTGTGGGGATGTTCGAGGTATCGATCCGATAGGTTCCACCACCTGTAAGCTTCTGGAAATGCTTCAGTACCCCACGACAAAGCACAGCCATTCCGTAGGCGTTGCCCGACAGTCCTCTGAACGCCACCTGTGCAGTTATGGCATCACCCTGAGTATTTACCTGAAGGGCACAACCCATCTGTTCAGACTTCGGCAGACTGAAGGTATAGTCTTTATCATGATAGTTGAAGCGTACTTTCACATCATCATTGTCGGGCACGTCCAAAGAGAACACACCTCGGCCCTGATACAAGGTGCTGATGGGAATCTTCTTGTTCCCCACTTGCAGCGTACCTTGAATATCCACCCACTCACCTTCCTCGGTCAGCGCCTCGAACGCCACATTACAACGTGTTCCGGCGATGAGATGACCGCCTTCGGGGTAGAAGTTCACGGAAAGTCGTTCCTTGAGTTCCTTTTCCATACGGGTCTTAGGCCGACTCACGATGTATTTCTGAAGATAGTCGCCTGTGGAATCAGGACGTTCATATACGGGAACCACCCGACTATAGATGGTTCCGAACTGACGGAAGAAGTCGTGGGCCATCTGACGGTTGTAGAACTGCTCACGGTCCTTACGGTCGTATGGGTGCTCTGTAACACAGAAATTCAGCATCCAGCGGGTGTAGGCCCTCAGCTCGTAATAGCCGGAATAAAGCGAGTCGCGCAAGGCGAAGTTCCCATCGCCATGACCATCTGGAGAGACAATCAGACTCTGTCGTTCAACGACCAATCCGTCGGGTGACACCAGTTCCACATACACAATACGACTCATATCGGTATAGTCGAGGTTATCGGCCCTTACCACATAACTCTTGTACCAGATGGTGTCGCCTTTGTAATAGCAGGTGTTGTCGAGATGAAGATATACTTTTTCCTGCACGGGCGCATCTTTCAGCACACTTGCAATACTGTCGAGTCTTGTCTGCGCCATGGCAGTCATACTAACAAGAATCATCAGGAATGTAACGACTTTCTTCATTCTCTTGATCTTTCGCGCTACAAAGATACGTTTTTTTGACATTCTTCGATCCTTCTGACACAAAAAAACGCAAAACTATCTGCGTTTTCGTTTATTTTTCGTACATTTGTCATCGAAAACGACGAACTAAAAAGACATGAATGAAGGATATCCGGAAAACAACCTTGTTCTCCCTGCCGAATGGGAACCGCAATGGGGTGTTCAGCTGACATGGCCGCATGAGGACTCCGATTGGAAGCCGTATCTGAAGGAGATTACGGCTACCTATATCGAGATGGCGCGGGCCATAACGCGCTATGAGATGCTACTGGTGGTGGCTCCGGATGTCGAATTGGTGCGCCAACAACTCTCTGAGGCAGAGATAGATTTGCAAAAGGTGGTGTTCCACCAATGTCCCACCAACGATACCTGGGCACGCGATCATGGGTTTATATCTTGTGGAGTGAGGAGTGTGGAGTGTAGAGTGTGGAGTGAGGAGTGTGAAGTGAGATTACTTGATTTCCAGTTCAATGGCTGGGGCAAGAAGTTCGAGGCAGAAAAGGACAATGCCATCAACAAAAGCCTATACCCCACTCTGTCTTCACTCCTCACTCCACACTCCACACTCCTCGAATACGAAAGTCATCTCGACTTCGTATTAGAGGGTGGCAGCATTGAAAGCGACGGAAAGGGAACGATATTCACCACCACCGATTGTCTGCTGGCTCCTAACCGTAACCAGCCGCTCACACAACAGGAGATTGAAGAAGAACTGAAACGCAGGCTCCATGCTGAACGCGTTCTCTGGATTGATTACGGACATCTTGAAGGAGACGACACCGACGGTCATATCGACACATTGGTTCGCATTGCACCTGATGATACCTTATTATATATAGGCTGTGACGATCAAACGGATCCACACTACGAGGATTTGAAGAAAATGGAGCAGCAGCTCACCACCTTCCGTACCCAAGAGGACAAGTCCTATCGGTTGCTCAAGCTGCCCATGCCTGACCCGATATATGAGAGAGGAGAGATGAAAGATGAGAGAGGAGAGCGACTGCCGGCAACGTATGCCAACTTCCTCATCATCAACGGGGCAGTGCTTGTTCCCATCTATCAACAGCCCGAGAAAGACAAGGAGGCTATCCGTATCATCCAGGAAGCCTTTCCCGACCGTGAGATGATACCCATCGACAGCAGGGTCATCATCCGGCAGCATGGCTCCATCCATTGCTGCACGATGCAGTTTCCAAAGTACCAAGTAACAAGAGATAAGTAACAAGTATGATAAGAATGAAGATAAAGTTCTCTTATCATTCGAACCATTCGTATAATTCGTAGAGAAAAGATCATATGCGCGAACTGAAAATTGGGTTCCTGCAACAACATAATGTTGCGGACAGAATGGACAACATGAAACGCCTGGCTGAAGGCATTGCCGATCTGGCCAAGCGGGGTGCCGAACTGATCGTACTGCAGGAACTGCACAACGGACTCTACTTCTGTCAGACTGAAGAGGTGGAGAACTTCGATCAGGCGGAACCCATTCCGGGACCGTCAACAGCGTTCTACGGTGAACTGGCGAAGCAGCTGGGGGTGGTCATCGTGACTTCCCTGTTCGAGAAAAGAACTACAGGACTGTATCACAACACTGCCGTGGTCATCGAGAAAGACGGGAGCATAGCCGGGAAATACCGTAAGATGCATATTCCTGACGATCCTGCTTACTACGAGAAGTTCTATTTCGCACCTGGCGACCTTGGTTTCCACCCCATTGATACCAGCGTGGGACGATTGGGCGTGCTGGTGTGCTGGGATCAGTGGTACCCCGAAGCCGCTCGCCTGATGGCGCTGCAAGGGGCCGAAATATTGATCTACCCCACTGCCATTGGCTATGCTGCCAACGATGATGAGGCGGAACAGCAACGACAAAGGGAGGCCTGGACAACGGTGATGCGCGGTCATGCCGTGGCCAACGGACTGCCGGTGATTGCCGTGAACCGCGTGGGCTTTGAGGAGGATCCTTCACAGCAGACCGATGGGATACAGTTCTGGGGCAGCAGCTTCGTGGCAGGACCGCAGGGAGAGCTGATCTACCGCGCTTCAGACAACGAGGAGGAAAGCATCATTGTGGAGATAGATATGGAACACAATGAACTGGTAAGAAGATGGTGGCCGTTCTTACGCGACCGCCGTATCGATGCTTACAACGACATCCTGAAACGGTTTATCGACGAGGAATAGCGCGTGAAGTGAGGGATGTTACCCAGAAGGTAACGGCACTTGACACAATGACGATAATGAAGAAGGTACGGTAACCCCATGACATCTGCAGGGTTCCCGCTATCATGGTGGGCAGCATCATCGATAAGGCCATGAACGACTTCGCGATGGTGCGATGGATATTGCCGGCAGAACTACTGCTGAACACGTTCAGACAATGTAGGTAGAAGATGATGCCGAAGCCGTAGCCGAACTGCTCGATGAACACACAGATGCTGATGAGCATCAGACTGTCGGGCAAAGCATAGCTCAGAAAGACATACAACAAATCGGGGATGGTCATGGCACTGGCCATCCACCATTTCCAATAGTCGGCTCCGTCGCGATGAATGGCCTTCGATCCAAGGACACCGCCTAACGACAAGCCGATGATACCCACTGTTCCCATGACCAGACCATACTCCTGAGGTGCTAAGCCCAGACCTCCGTTCTGCATGGGGTCGAGCAGGAACAAAAGCGTCATCTTCCCCAACAGGGCCTCTGGCAGACGGTAGAGTAACAGGAAAAGGAGGATCATGGTGATAAGGGGTTTCTGCAAAAATGATTTCCACCCGCTTTTCGCCTCTTCCCAAACATCCTGGAAACGGATGGTCTGACGAGATGACGGGGTTTCTTCTGGCTGCTGGTAGAGATGATATAAGAACAGCAGGAGGAAAAGACCGGCCACGATGTAGAACACCAAACTCCAGGAATAGCTGATATTGTTCCGATAGAACACCTGCATATTACCAGCCAACATCACCAACACACCTTGTCCTACAGCCATCGCTACCTTTTGCGACAGTTGGCGCACCAACTCGGCCCGATGAACAGACTTACTGATTCGTTGCTGCCTATAGAGATGATCGGCAGCCGCATTATGCGTGGCACAGGCAAAGGCGATGAGCCAGAACAGGAACAAGGTGCCCTGCAGCCAGAACTGTGCCTGAATGGTGAAGGCCACCCCACCGAAACCGGCACCTAACAGCAATTCCGTCAGGTAAATCCACCAACGATGGGAATGGGTTGTGGTAACGAATGACTTCCACAAGGGTTTGATTACCCAAGGCAGATAGAACCATGCCACATAGAACGTAATGGCCGCATTGCTCAGTCCTAACTGTTTGTATAGGATAACGGCAAGCGACATCACGGTAACCTGCGCCAACCCCTTCGCAAAATACAGCGAAGGCAGCCAGCAGGGCAAACTACGTTCTATGGTCGGTTCGTTACTCAATCTTTAATCTTTCAAGTTTAATCTTTAACCCTTCTTCTTTCCAAACTCCGGATCGATCTTGATGAACATACATACAATGAATGTGGCCAGACAGCAGATGATGGTCCATACAAAGAAATGGCGGTAGCCTAACATCTCCTGCAGCCAACCTGCTGCCATGCCTGGTAACATCATACCCAAGGCCATGAAGCCCGTACAGATGGCATAATGGGATGTTTTGTGCTCTCCTTCAGAGAAATAGATCAGGTAGAGCATATAGGCCGTGAAGCCGAAACCGTAGCCGAACTGTTCGATGAACACGCAGATGTTCACTGTCAACAGACTTGCTGGCTGCACATAGCTCAGATAGACATATACCAGATCGGGTAAGGTGATGGCACACACCATAGGCCAAAGCCATTTCTTCAGTCCTCCGCGAGACGCAGCAATACCACCTAAGATACCACCAATGGTGAGTCCGATAATACCCACCGTACCATAGGCCCAACCCACTTGCTCAGTCGTCAATGCCAAACCGCCTTTCTCTATTGGGTCGAGCATGAACGGACTGATCAGCTTTACCAGCTGTGCCTCGGGTAACCGATAGAGTAACATGAACAGGATAGCCGTCAAGGCATGTTCTTTCTGGAAGAAGGTCTTGAATGTCATGAAGAACTCCCTGACAATATTCTTGGCTGTCACGTTATCCACGGGATGATCGCTAACGGGCTTTGGTAATACCCAAGCATGGTAGATGCCTACCAACAAGAAGAAAACCGAGAGGACACCGAATACCACGACCCACGAGAACGGGATATCTCCAGTTGATTCCTCCAGATGACCGGCTAATATCACCAACAGACCCTGTCCTGCTACCGTAGCTATTCGATAGAAGGTACTGCGGATTCCCACGAACAACGACTGCTCATGATCGCTCAATCCGTGCATATAGAAACCGTCGGCAGCAATATCATGGGTAGCCGAGGTGAAGGCTACCAACCAAAAGGCCGCTAAGGTGAGTCGGAAGAAGAGTGAGGTGGGCAATGCAAAGGCGATACAGGCAAAGCCTACCGCAATGACAAGCTGCATGGTAACAGTCCACCAACGTTTCGTCTTGACCAGATCCACAAACGGACTCCAGAATGGCTTGATTACCCAGGGAAGGTAAAGCCACCCCGTATAGAGGGCGATATCTGTATTGGAGATACCCAGTTTCTTATACATGATTACCGCGATGGTCATCACGGCTACATAAGGCAATCCTTCAGCGAAATAGAGCGTGGGAATCCATGCCCAAGGACTCTTCGTCTGTAACTGTTCTTCTTTCTTCATATCTAGTTTATTAATAAATTCTCTTCACCTCCGCACCCTGATAGTAGTGCAGCAGGATCTCGTCGTAACGATACCCTTTCTCACCCATCACGGCAGCACCAATCTGACACAGTCCTACACCATGGCCCCAGCCCGCACCTTTCAGTACAAACTTCTGCGGTATGCCAAGAATGAAATCCCTTGACTCCACCTCGAAGGCACTGCTATAGAGATGCGTTTCACTCAGCGCACGACGGATCTCCAGTTCCTTACCGATAGTGAACTGCCGTTCCGTTCCCACTATCTTCAGTTTCCATATCCGTCCGCTCTTACCGCGTGCCAGTGGTTCTAAGGAGATAATCTTCCCGAACTTCATCTTCAACTTGCGTTCAATGAGCTCGCAAAGTTCCTCCTGCGTATATTCCACCTGCCAACGATAGAAATCGGATGTCTCCTGATCGTAGTCGTTCAACACCTGACTCAGGATATGTTTGTCGTGAGTATGACAGAACGGATCACCATCGGGCGTTGCCGCATCCCTCACTGAAACGAGGTAAGGCTTCGGCGTATCTTCCCAGCAGTATTGGAACTCCTCGGTAACGCCACCGCAGCACTTACTGAAGCGGGCATCACAGATCTCGCCATCATACATCAGGATCTGTCCACGAGTGGCCTTGACAGCTTCCACAACATGGATATTATCAGCCTTCGTGATACCTTGGTAGCGCTGACAATGGTCATCGGCGCATACATCAAAGATGGTATGGTCGTCACGATCGTACCAGCGTATCAGCTCATCATCTTTCTTCACGAACGAGAAGAAGCCGTTGCCGCCAGACGACTGACTCTGTCGTTTCTCCATCTGGGCCAACAGCCAACTGCGGGAGATGACGGCATGGGCCTTGAGGAACTCCAACGATGAGGTAGCTTTCATCTCACTGGAAATGACGCTGGTGAGATAACTCTCCACCGGCAACTCATTGATGGCGCATATCTTCCCTTCCTCCACCACCAGACGTAAGGTGCCGAGGAAGGTCTGTGTCTCTTTACGCTCCCAGTGGAAGTTCACACCAATGGTCACATCTTTCATAGAGAAAGAAGCATCTTTTGTATGAGGGATGAACGTCAGCTCACGGTATTGGTTTCCATTCCACAGAATGCCACCCTCAGAGAAAGCCACCTCTTGCTCACCTTCAATCAGTGCGCCTTTGGCGGTGTAAGCCTTGTTCAGCGAGAAAAGGATACGCTCGGCACTGACAATACCCACCTGTACTGTGGGCTCTGCTTTCCAAGGAGTCTTGGACAAAGCCGACTGATGTTGCTCACTGTGCCGGATACGCTCAATGACTTGCTGTACCTCCTCTTCAGTCATACTCACCTCGCGCAGGATATCCACCGCTTTCTCTGGTGTGATCTTCTCGAAATCCTCTGGACGGGGCGTGATGATCATTCCCGACATATCCAAGGCTCCAGGACTCACCAGAAGCTGAGCTTCACCCGTTGCTGCATAACACTCAGGACGGTGTTTCTTTCTTAAGAATACTACCGACAGATAATCCTCCCCTTGTCGCCAAGCCACGATATTCATCATGGGTTCCTCCTTGCTTGAGGTCTGAGATGGGTTGACTGCATGAAGGGAATCATAGACTATACGGAACAACTGCTCGTCGCTCTTGGCTGTCTTACTCTTGATGACCAGTGCGGGAGCAGGATAATCGTTGATGTATGCTATCTGCTCATCCTCGCTGAGCGAATAGACGGTAGTCAGATTCCTTGCATACCGCTGCCAGCTGGCCTGAAGGGGCAAGAGTCCGTTTGTTCCTGCCTGGAAATGCATGTGGTCGGGCGCACTTGCTCCACACTTCGGACCATTATAGAATACCATCAGTTCAGGATATTGATCCAGCAAACGGTGAATCTCGCCATAATAGTCCTTGATGCGCTGCGGCTGGTGCTTCTTCTGCGGAATGGTAAAATGCACAGGAAGGATTGGATAGGGGTTGACGAGAAGATGGAAACGACCGTCCACATCCTTCGACATCTGCTCTGCAGGACGATTTTTGTCACAGAGGAAGCAAGGACGTTCCGCCAAAGTCTTGGCATCGATCTTCGCTCCTGTGGACACGATCCTGGCAGGATTGAACTGTACCAGCATGGTTTGGTCGCCTACGGCCAAGTCGCGTGACTTGACATTCTTCAGGAGATGATAGTTCTGACGCGCCAGTTCCCAGGTCTCGAGCTGACGGTTGAAGAAACGTGTCAGGGCACTCCCCTCAGAAGTGATACCCTTCCCGGCGTTCAACTGCTGACGGGCCATGATTTCCATGGTACGCAAGCGGTCCTTATACAGGTTGTTGGCATTGACCTTCTCTACACTCAGGGCAGCATCACTGTTGCCACCCCAACGACGACAGAGGTATAACTCTTTATAGATCCTTCCAATACGATACCGCCTACTGAAAGCCAGTCCTGCGGCATAGTCCTCTCCATAGCTGGTGTTTGGGAACTGTATATGGCGCAGCAGAGGTGTGAAGAACGCACGGGGTGCGCCTAAGCCATTGATACGCAAGGCATTGTTCATTCCGTTCTCATCGGTCCATTCCGCATGACTGATCAGTCCGGGCGGTAAGGTATTGAGGTCGAAGTCGCACATTCGGTAGCTACCCACAATCATTGCGGCCTTCTGCTTATAGAAAGCCTGCACAATCTGATGTAAGGTATCAGGAGATGAATACAAGTCGTCACTGTCCAGCTGCACGGCAAAACGTCCGCAGTGCTCATCGTTGATGGCCATATTCCAACAGCCGCCTATACCCAAGTCGTGTCGTGTTGGTTTCAACACAACAAGTTGACCATTGGCAGTTGACTGTTGACAGTTATGAAGGATCTCTCCCGTTTTGTCGGTAGAGTGGTTATCTACTACAATAACGTTAAAGGGGAAGGTGGTTTTTTGCGCCAAAGCACTCTTTACGGCATCGGCAATCGTTTTCTCACGGTTAAAGACAGGGATAATAACCGAAGCCTCTACCTCGAACTTCTGCTCGTTGAAGTCGGGCACGACATAATCAGCAGGGCCCACCAATGCTCCAATCTCCTTGAGATGTGCCGTGACGGCCTTTTCCATCTCTATCTGCACATCTCGGTTGGCGGGGTTCACATAGTCGAACTGCTTCTCTCCGCTGGTACGAAGATCGCTTTCCTCCTCGGTATATAAATACTCATTCAAATGAAAGAGCGAGCCCTTCCTACTGAGGAACAAGCGGAGGTCGTATAGGGCTGCATATCGATAGTTCAGCGTTGGATCTGCTTGTGATACATAGTCGTGCAGACCATCAGCACGGATGAGCAGTACGCTACCGAAGTCGAAATCGTCACGTACACTACCCTGCTGATAATCAATCACAGGATGTTTCACCGTTGTTCCATTCTCCACCGAATAGCGGTCGGCATACACCCACATGGCCTCTGTTTCCACGGCCACCCTTAGTAAACGCCGCAAAGCCCCATAACCAATGGTTAGGGGCGTAGCTTTCAGATACAGTAAGACATAGTCGGCTGTGGCCTTCTCTTCAATCTCGACCAGCGTCTCTGATGACATGAGTCGTTCTGTCACCTCTCCGCCCAACAGATGCACCTTACGGATGAAACGGCTTTCCTTGAGTTGCTGCAACGTGGAGGTCATCTGAGCCTCATCGCCGAACAGGAAAGCATCTATCTTTTCTCTCATGTTGATAATCTATTTCACTTTCTCCCCGCAAATGTAACGAAAATCTGCTGAACAGCCAAATAAATCGAGAGATTTTTACATTGTATTACCAGTCTTCGTCGTCATTGCCTACGATGCCGTTCTTCAAGGCCTCCCCCACCTTGTCGATAATGGCGTTGGAATAGGCATGGGTCATGACAAGTGCCTTAGCACATGTGCGCTTCTGTGCATCCTTTTCTACGAAGGGGTAGTGACGGGCTATCTCCCACTGGTCATCGTACAGGAATGCATTGGTCTTGTCATCCTTCTTTCGTTTAGCGTCTCCGTAGGTCCTCTCATCAGGTTCCACCAGACTGAGCCATCCGCCGCTAATATCGGTAAGGATGTCATAATTCTGTACCGTGTAGGTGACACGTACCCTACCCTCTTTGATGTCAAGACGAATGACGGGTGTGATGCTGACCGAGTACTTGTTCAGTGTTCCCATATGACGGGCAATGTCAAGGATGGTGGAAGAGATGATGATACATCCTGCTTCCTTGTCGTTCAGGGTGATGGCCTGCTTGTCCTTGAAGGTGGCTGTTGCCCAGTAGTTCAGCGCCACATACAGCTGTTCCTTTGTCTTGCCTGGCGCCTGGATTACCTCCTGATACGTCAGACTCTGATTCTTATCGAGCGTTAAACCCTCTGCCAGATTCTTGGCTGCCTCGAGCCACTTGTCACCATAGCGTTCCTTGGCATATTTCTCCAAATCGGCTGACTTCATCACCTGAGCCTGTACACTCAACGTGGTCATCATAGTGACTACTGCTATCATAAATAACTTTTTCATTATTCCTTGAATTTATCGTTGTTATTATTTGTTGATGCAAAGTTACGGTATATCCCCATACCAAACAAATAATTCTCGATTATTTATGAATATTATTGCGACACCACAAAAAATTTGCGACAGATGGTTTTGATGCTCTCCAAATCTGTCGTAATCTATTATACGAGTCGATCGTTTTCTTCACAACTTAACGAATCACAATCTGTCGGACACCTATATATAGACACCGCCTGTAGTGGGTTACTTAACAGGGAAAGTAAAATAAGTGTCGGGAAATGGTTCATCCTTCAGTGTGAAGTGCCACCACTCGGTGTCTAAAGGTTTGAAACCGTGACGGAGCATGGCTTGACGGAGAATCATGCGGTTATGGAACTGCTTGGCAGTGATAGAGCGGCCCGCAGGACTCTTGCTGTTATCACCCGTGTATTCACCTGTTTCAGGATTTCCACAGAAGTCGGGATGACTCTCTGGTCCGAACCAGTCGAACGTGCCGCCCATATCCAATTCCTTCTCCGTCGCCATATCAAATAGGGTAAGGTCAACCGTGGAGCCTCTTGAATGACCGCTTTTAGCCATGATATACTCCTGGTCGAAGAGCACACTCTTGTCGAGGTCGGGATAGAAGTAGTTCTTCATCAACGTATCAGGGATATTGGCTGCCCAACGTACGAAATGATCCACCCCTTTCTGCGGACGATAAGCATCATAAATCTTCAGTCGGTAACCTTGTGCCTTCACGTCGTCGCTCACAGCTCGAAGACACTCGGCAGCCTGTCGTGTAATCAGTGCTACCGGCTCCTCATAACCATCGATACGCTCGCCCACAAAATTGTATGTCCCGTAATAGCGTATCTCCAGAATGGCATCAGGAATAGCTTCAGCCAAGGCAACGAACTGACTCCTGTCGTCCGTATCCTTGACCGTTGTGCTCAGCTTACTGCTTGATGCACAGGAAGTCATTATGGCGACTACAACCATCATAAATAGCTTTTTCATTTTCCTTGTATCGTATTTTGTATTTTTAGTTATATTCGTTGATGCAAAGGTACAATAAATAATTGTTGTAAAAAAGAAACTTGGACTATTTTTGACAACGAACCACGACAACACGTAGATATGGCGACAAAAATAAAAAACGAGGCACAACGGTGATGCTTGATGATCAATCTGTTGTACCCCGTCACAAACCCTATAAACCGAGGAATTTTATCTGTGCTGTTCAGATGTGGCATTTTGCCATTTTTCCATCCGAAACGAATATCCTCAACTACCTTGTCGCCGACTTTGGCTTTTGAGATAGATATGTGTCTTTTAATTTCCTCTTGTTTTGACAAACCGCTTCATGGCGGTTTTGATGATGCAAAGGTACGGGTGCGTTTCATCGTAAGCAACTTTTTCGTTCTTTTTCCATCAAGCTTGTTGCGACAAATGCTCAAAATTGCGACAAATCGGGGTCATGCCCTCCAAATTTGTCGCATTCCACATCCGGAATAAGCAAAATTCGACAATTTGACTCTCTACTTTTCCAAAAAGACAACAAATGAAAGGATTTCGTGTTAATTAGTTGTCAAATTGCGGAAAAAATTATCTCCTTCGGAATATTTTTCGTACCTTTGCACGGATTAAGACGATCGCGTTAGTAAATATCCATAAAACTACCATAAACAAAAAATGAAGAAGAAACTGAATAAAGTGCTGGTACTCGGCTCTGGCGCTTTGAAAATCGGACAAGCAGGCGAGTTCGACTACTCTGGCTCGCAAGCGCTCAAGGCATTACGTGAAGAAGGAATCCGTTCGGTGCTGGTAAACCCGAACATCGCTACCATCCAGACATCGGAAGGTATCGCTGACAAGGTGTATTTCCAACCCGTGAACACCCATTTCGTGACGGAGATTATCAAAAAGGAGCGCCCTGACGGCATTCTGTTGGCATTTGGTGGACAGACGGCCTTGAACTGCGGTACTGAACTTTATCAGAAAGGTATTCTTAAGGAATATGGCGTGGAGGTGCTGGGAACCTCTGTCGAGGCTATCATGAACACCGAGGACCGCGACCTCTTCGTGAAGAAGTTAGGCGAGGTTGATCTTAAGGTTCCTATAAGTCATGCCGTAGAGAACATGGAAGATGCCCTGAAGGCTGCCCGTGAGATCGGTTTCCCCATCATGATCCGCTCCGCCTACGCACTCGGTGGATTGGGTTCAGGTATCTGTCCCGATGAGAAGGCATTCATTGAACTGGCTGAAAGTGCTTTCACTTTCGCCCCGCAGATTCTTGTTGAAGAGAGTCTGAAAGGCTGGAAGGAGATTGAGTTCGAGTGCATCCGCGACGCGAACGACCGTTGCTTCACCGTGGCCTCTATGGAGAACTTCGACCCGCTGGGTATCCATACGGGAGAGTCGATCGTGGTTGCTCCCACCTGTTCACTTACCGACGAGCAGGTGAAGATGTTGCAGGAAATCACCATCAAGTGCGTCAAGCATCTTGGTATTGTTGGTGAGTGTAACATCCAGTTCGCTTTCAATGCCCAGACAAACGACTACCGTATCATCGAGATCAACGCCCGACTGAGTCGTTCTTCTGCTTTGGCTTCGAAGGCAACAGGTTATCCTCTGGCATTTGTTGCTGCGAAGATTGCCCTGGGCTATACACTCGACCAGATAGGCGAGATGGGCACAACATCGTCTGCATACGTCGCTCCGCAGCTCGATTATATGATCTGTAAGATTCCACGTTGGGATCTCACGAAGTTTGCCGGTGTATCCCGTCTGATCGGCTCGTCTATGAAGTCGGTTGGCGAAATCATGTCCATCGGTCGTTCCTTTGAGGAGATGATCCAGAAAGGACTGCGTATGATTGGTCAGGGCATGCATGGTTTTGTGGGAAATGACCATACTAAGTTCGACAACCTCGACGATGCCCTACAGAACCCCACCGACCTGCGTATCTTTGCCATTGCACAGGCGCTGGAAGAGGGATATAGCGTAGAGCGTATCGAAGAGCTGACCAAGATCGACGTGTGGTTCCTGGAGCGTTTGAAGCACATCGTTGACTTGAAACATGAGCTACAGAAATATAACAAGCTTGAGGAACTTTCCGATGAGCTGTTGCTCGAGGTGAAACGTGCCGGCTTCTCCGACTTCCAGATTGCCCGCTTCGTACTGAAGACGAAGGAGGGGAACATGGAGAAAGAGAACCTGGAGGTGCGTCGCTATCGTAAGCAGAAAGGTATCGTACCCAGTGTGAAGCGCATTCCCACCGTGGCCAGCGAGAACCCAGAGCTGACGAACTATCTGTATTTCACCTATACGCATATCCCTGCATTCCAAGATGAGTTTACTTGTAAGAATAGTAATAAAGAGAATTATGTGGCCAAGCACGACATCGATTACTATAAGAATGAGAAATCGGTGGTCGTTTTGGGATCAGGTGCTTACCGCATCGGCTCCTCTGTGGAGTTCGACTGGTGTTCGGTGAATGCCATTAACACCGCCCGCAAGCTGGGGTATAAGTCGATCATGATCAACTACAACCCCGAGACAGTGTCCACCGACTACGATATGTGCGACCGTCTGTACTTCGACGAGCTGTCATTGGAGCGCGTGCTCGATGTGATTGACCTCGAAGAGCCCCGCGGCGTGATTGTCAGCGTGGGCGGACAGATTCCCAATAACCTCGCCATGAAACTCTACCGACAGGGGGTTCCCGTATTGGGTACCTCACCGGTGAATATCGACCGTGCAGAGAACCGCGACAAGTTCTCAGCTATGCTCGATAAGTTAGGTATCGACCAGCCCGCTTGGCGCGCTTTGACATCTTTTGAAGATGTGAAAGAGTTTGTTGACGAGGTGGGCTATCCCGTATTGGTACGCCCGTCGTACGTGCTTTCAGGTGCTGCCATGAACGTTTGCTATGATGATGAGGAACTGCACCGCTTCCTGAATATGGCTACCGAGGTGTCGAAGGAATTCCCTGTAGTAGTGTCGCAGTTCATGCAGGATACCAAGGAGATTGAGTTTGATGCCGTTGCCGACAAGGGTGAGGTGGTGGAATATGCCATCTCTGAACATGTGGAATACGCTGGTGTACATTCCGGCGATGCCACCATGGTGTTCCCGGCTCAGCACATCTACTTCTCTACCATCCGACAGATCAAGAAGATTGCCCGCAAGATTGCGAAGGAGCTGAACATCAGCGGTCCGTTCAATATCCAGTTCCTGGCCAAAAACCGTCAGGTACGCGTAATCGAGTGTAACCTCCGCGCCAGTCGTTCATTCCCCTTCGTATCGAAGATCCTGAAGCGCAACTTCATCGAAACGGCTACGAAGATCATGCTCGATGCGCCCTATTCAAAGCCCGACAGAAGCGAGTTCGACATCGACCGCATTGGTGTGAAAGCCAGTCAGTTCTCGTTTGCCCGTCTGCAGAACGCCGACCCCGTACTGGGTGTAGATATGTCATCCACCGGTGAAGTAGGCTGTCTGGGTGATGACCTGAACGAAGCGCTGCTCAACGCACTCATCGCCACAGGCTATAGAATTCCGAAGAAGAGCGTACTGATTTCTTCTGGTGGTGTGAAAGGAAAGGTTGATCTGCTGGAGCCGGTTCGCGAACTGGCCAAGAACGGCTACGATATCTATGCTACAGGCGGAACGGCCAAGTTCTTCAACGATAATGGTGTGAAGGCCACGGTTGTGTCATGGCCCGATGAGGATGGTGAGAACAATGTGATGGACATGATTGCCGACCACCAGTTCGAACTGATCATCAACGTACCGAAGAACCACACGAAGCGTGAGCTGACCAACGGCTACCGCATCCGTCGTGGCGCCATCGACCACAACATTCCGCTGATGACCAATACCCGTCTGGCCAAGGCCTTCATCCAGGCATTCTGCGACCTGAAACTGGAGGACATCAAGGTGAAGAGCTGGCAGGAGTATAATAATTAGTTGATAGTTGACAATTGGGAGGTGAGAAGAAAGAGTTACTAGGACTGTCACTGCACGAACTGAAAGAGGTGGCGACAAGTCTGGGAATGCCTGCCTTTACGGGCAGTCAGATGGCGAAGTGGCTCTATACACAGCATGTGACTAGCATCGATGACATGACAAACCTCTCGAAGGCAAACCGTGAACGACTGAAAGAGCAGTACGTCATCGGATGTATGCCTCCCGCTGATTGTCAGGAGTCGAAGGACGGAACGAAGAAATATCTCTTCCCCGTAGGTGGCTCCGATCACGATGAACCCAAATACGTTGAGACCGTCTATATACCAGATGGTGAAAGGGCTACGCTCTGTGTGAGTTCCCAGATTGGTTGTAAGATGAACTGTCTGTTCTGTCAGACCGGTAAGCAGGGATTCGAAGGAAACCTCTCAGCGGCTGACATCCTCAACCAGATCTACTCCCTACCCGAGCGCGACACACTCACCAACATCGTATTCATGGGACAAGGCGAACCGATGGACAACCTCGACAACGTGCTGCGAGCTACGGAGATCCTGACAGCCGACTACGGCTACGCCTGGAGTCCGAAACGTATCACGGTGAGCAGTGTCGGCGTCAAGAACAAGCTGAAACGGTTCCTGGATGAGAGCGACTGTCATGTGGCCATCAGTCTTCACTCTCCCCTGCCCGACCAACGAGCACAGCTGATGCCTGCCGAGCGGGGTATGGGCATTCAGGAGGTGATTGACCTGCTGCGCAACTACGACTTCAGTCATCAGCGCCGTCTCTCATTCGAATACATCCTCTTCAGCGGTGTGAATGATTCCGAGAAGCATGCACGGGCTATCATCCAACTGCTCAAAGGACTGGAGTGCAGGATCAACCTGATTCGTTTTCACCAGATACCGGGTGTGGATCTGAAAGGAACCAGCGATCAGAAGATGGAGGCGTTCCGTGACTATCTCACGCAACATGGGGTGTTCACCACCATCCGGGCCAGCAGAGGTCAGGATATCTTTGCTGCCTGCGGACTCCTTTCCACGGCGAAGAAGAAAAGTTTGGGGACATGAGGAACCTGTGTATGCTCGTTCTCCTCTTCCTGCTCGTCTCTTGCAGCGACAGGAGTCATCGCCTCCCCAGAAGCAGTGGAAGTCCTTACTACGTAATCGTGGAGAACGACTGCGACAGTTTGGTGTTCCATGCCCTCGATACTGATGTGGCAGGACTTCCCCAAAGGGAACCTTCGTTCGACGTCTTGGCAATAACGGGTAACTTTCCCGAGTACACCCTGTGCAGGAGCATCGTTCGGGTGAAGATTGATCCGAAATACGAGAAGGCGCAGATCATATATGCCAAGAACGTGGATGCAAAGCCACAGATGCTGATCAACATTGTTGCACCATCGGCAGAAGCACTCAGAAAGGCCATGCCGGTAATAGGTACACAACTGCGTAGACTGCTTAACCAAGCTGAAATGAATACAGCCATTACCTACTTAATGGCTCATCATCAGGACAAGGCGCAGGAAAGAATCCGTGAGGCATTCAACGCAGAGATCTATATCCCAGAGGAACTGACAGCCAGTAAGCAGGGAGACGCATTCCAATGGTACTCCAACCAGCAGGCGCAGGGCATGCAGAACATCTGTCTCTATCAGTATCCGGCCCGACGAATTGACATGGGAGAGTGGATGGTGAAGCGCGACAGTATTATGAAGGTGAACATACCTGGTGAGGAGCCGGGGATGTATATGACCACCGTACGGAACGGTCTATCGCAGGAACGGATAAAGGTAAAGGACCAGGAAAGAATCGTCCTTCGCGGTCTGTGGGAGATGAAGAACGACATGATGGGCGGTCCGCTGGTGGCTCACGCTGTTTATGACACCGCCCGTGCAACAGTGATCGTGGCCGAGGCGTTTGTCTTTGCCCCCGAGTCGAAGAAGAGAAACATAATCAGGCAGTTGGAAGCTGCACTCTATACATTAAAAATTCAGAACAATGGAAAATAGGAAAATTCGCGTGGCCATCACGCACGGTGATACCAACGGAATCGGCTATGAACTGATATTCAAGACATTCGCCGATCCTACCATACTTGAATTGTGCACCCCTATCATCTACGGTTCGCCCAAGGTGGCCGCCTACCACCGTAATGTTCTCGGCATCCAGGCAAACTTCACCATTATTAATAAGGCGGAAGATGCACACGACGGAAAGGTGAACCTCCTTACCACCTTCGATGATGAGATCAAGGTGGACATGGGAGAACAGTCGGACGAGGCCGGCACTGCAGCACTGAAAGCCTTGAAGCGTGCCGTTGACGACCATGCCAAAGGGTTGTTCGACGTGCTCGTTACTGCACCGGTGAACCCATCAAGCATCAAGAACAACGCATTTCCGTTTACCAGTCAGACCGACTATCTGGAGCGTACTGCAGGTAACGGTCAGAAGGCTCTCACCATTCTGGTGAACGAACACCTTCGCGTAGCCATGGCCACCCGTCCCCTGCCTGTTAAGGATATTGCTGGCTCCATCACCAAGGAGACGGTGGTAGAGAAAGCCAGGGTGTTGTTTAATACCCTGAAGCGTGATTTCATCATCACCAACCCACGTATTGCCATCCTTGCCCTGAACCCCTGTAACACAAAGGAGGCTCCTGCAGGAAAGGAGGAGCAGGAGATTATCATCCCCGCCATTGCTGATCTGGAAGCAAAAGGTATTCAGGCCTTTGGTCCTTACCCTGCCGACACCTTCTTCGGTAACGGAATGTATGAGGCGTTCGACGGTGTCTTAGCCATGTACCATGATCAGGGTCTTGCTCCGTTCAGAACCATCGATATGGGCGAAGGAGTATGCTATACCGCTGGTCTGCCCATTATCCGAACAAGTCCTGCGGCCGATTACGACATCTCTTTGGCAGGAAAGGGTCTGACGGATGAGACATCCTTCCGCCATGCCATCTATCTGGCCATCGATGTGGCCCGCCGCCGTCATGTTTCCGACACATCCAGTGCCAACCCGCTGCCCAAGCTCTATCATGAGAAGCGCGACGACAGTGAGAAGGTACGCTTTGCCATCCCCAAGGCCAAGACAGAGAAGAACTAATACACCTACCTGACCTGTGGCTGACAAAAAGAACAAGTATCAGAATATCTTCTTCATCTTCGGCATTGTCGTGCTCGCCATCATGGTGACACAGCTCGACTTCGCCGAGGTATGGAAAGGCTTACGCCATGCCGGCTACTGGTTTTTCGCCGTGGTAGCCCTATGGGCTGTGCTTTATATCTTCAATACGGCAGCCTGGTATATTATTATCAAGAGTCAGGAGAACAACGACCTTCCTGCCAATGCCGTCAAACATACACCCGTATCGTTCTGGTGGCTGTACAAGATCACCATCTCGGGGTTTGCGCTGAACTATGCTACACCCGGCGGACTGATGGGTGGAGAGCCATACCGCATCATGGAGTTGTCACCCAAGATCGGGACGGAACGTGCTTCCTCATCCGTCATCCTCTATGTGATGACCCATATCTTCAGTCATCTATGGTTCTGGCTACTCGCCACCTTATTATATATAATAACACAGCCCATGAACGTATTCATGGGAATGGTACTGGGACTGATAACCTTGTTCTGTCTTGTCGGCATCTGGTTCTTCCTGAAAGGTTACAAGAAAGGATTGGCACTCCGACTGATGAACATCCTTCGGCATATCCCCGGCGCAAAGAAATGGGCACGCGGATTCATCGAAACGCACAAGGAACAGCTCGATAATGTGGACCGGCAGATTGCGGCCCTGCACAACCAGAACCCGCGCACCTTCCTGGGGGCTGTATTACTGGAACTGGCCTGTAGGGTGGTGTCATCGCTCGAGATCCTGTTCATCCTGATGGTGCTCATGCCCAGTGTGAACTTCATCCAGTGCATCCTCATCCTCGCCTTTACCAGTCTGTTTGCCAATATGCTCTTCTTCATGCCCCTGCAGTTAGGTGGCAGGGAAGGCGGTTTCCTGATGTCGGTTAACGGACTGGGTATGACGGCCAGTGCAGGAATCTTTGTGGCACTGATTGTCAGGGTGCGTGAACTGATCTGGACAGCCATCGGTCTGCTTTTGATCAAAGTCGGCAAGAGCAAACAGCCTAAAAACAAAAATTAACTGCCATTTTTGCAGTTTTATGAAATAATATGCGTAATTTTGTCAGCGATTATGAATACGTCTGAACTACAGAGAATCAAACAGCGGTACAACATCGTGGGAAACAGTCCTGGGTTGAACCGCGCACTCGATGTCGCCCTTCAGGTGGCACCGACTGACCTCAGCGTACTCATCGTCGGAGAGAGCGGCGTGGGAAAAGAGATCCTTCCCCGCGTCATCCACGACAATTCCCCCCGTCGCCGCGAGAAGTATTTCGCCATCAACTGTGGCTCCATCCCCGAAGGAACGATTGACAGCGAACTGTTCGGTCATGAGAAAGGTTCCTTCACTGGTGCCATCGGCGAGAGCGAAGGTTATTTCGGCGTGGCCGACAAAGGAACCATCTTCCTTGATGAGGTGGGAGAAATGCCTATGGCCACCCAAGCCCGTCTGCTCCGCGTCTTGGAGAACGGAGAGTATATCCGTGTGGGTGGCACTCAGATCCGCAAGACCAATGTCAGAGTGGTGGCTGCCACGAACGTGAATATCCAAAAGGCCATCAGCGAAGGACGCTTCCGCGAGGACCTCTACTACCGTCTGAACCAAGTGCCCATCCAGATGCCACCACTCCGAGAGAGAGGAGAAGACATCATCCTGCTGTTCCGCCTCTTTGCCCTGCAGATGGCCGAGAAATACCGTCTGCCAAAGATTACACTCAACGAGGAGGCTCGTCAGATGATGCTGCACTACAAATGGCCGGGAAATGTCAGACAGCTGAAGAACATCACCGAGCAGATGTCGGTATTGAGTCAGGAGCGAGAGATCACTGCCGAGGCACTCAACCACTTCATCCCGCACGACACTGAGAGTACCATGCTGGCCACCATTCCCTCAAGCAGCGGACGGCACAGCTATGAGAACGAGCGCGAAGCACTCTATCAGGTATTACAGAAACTGGGAGGTGAATTGTCTGACCTGCGTCGTGACATGAACAATCTCCGTAAGCAGCTCGACGATGCGCGCAATGCCAGTTTCATCCCCTCACCCTCTGCGGTGCAGAAGATTCCAACGATTATCGATTCACAGTCGCATATCGACTCCTATAACGAGCCGTTGAAGACCGAAGATGCGGTGGCTAAGGAGATCAAGACAGAGCCTGAGACACTCAATCTGGAGAATATCGGACGACAGATGGTGGAGAAAGCACTGGAACGTAACAAGGGAAACAGGAAGAAGGCCGCTGCCGAACTGGGCATCTCCGACCGCACCCTCTACCGTCGCATCAAACAGTATGGTCTGGAGTGCATCATGCTCATCCTTTGTGTAGGATCGCTGTTGTTCTCATCGTGCGCCTTCAAGGGCTACTCCTTCTCGGGTGCCAGCATCGACTACAACGAGACCAAGACCATCACGATCGCCGATTTCCCCATCCGCTCCAACTATGTCTGGGGCCCCATGGCCGGTATCTTCAACAACCGGCTCAAGGATGAGTTCTCCAATCACACCAAACTGCAACAGGTGAAGAAGAACGGCGACCTGGTCATCGAAGGTGAGATCGCCCGCTATGAACAGCGAAATAAGTCGGTCACCGCAGAAGGTCATTCTGCCATGACTGAACTCACCATGACTGTTAACGTGAGGTTCACCAACAATAAGAACCACACGAAGGATTTTGAACAGCAGTTCAGTTCCAGCAAATCGTACGAGACCACCCAAAGCCTCAACAGCGTTCAGGAGGAACTCGTTACACAAATGTCGAAAGATATCGTAGATCAAATATTCAACGCAACAGTAGCAGACTGGTAATGGATTTAGAACACCTCATTAAACATCCCGAGTTGCTTGACAAGGAAACGCTATACGACCTGCGTTCCCTGCTGGCTATGTATCCGTACTACCAGACGGCACGACTGCTCATGCTCCAGAACCTGTACCTGTTGCACGACCCTACCTTCGATGAGGAGCTCAGAAGGGCCGCCATCTATATCACCGACCGTAAGACGATCTTCAACCTCGTGGAGGCTGGTCACTACAAGATTCATTCCCGCAACAACACCCATGCAAGCACCAGCGCCGATAGTCAGACATCTACCGAAGAGCGTGAGAACCGTACGATATCCCTTATCGATCGCTTCCTCGATACGCTGCCGGTCGTTGACGAACAGACATCGGGCAAGAGCAAGCGCGAGCCCACTCCTGCCGACGCAGCCGTTGACTATGTGGCCTACCTCCTTGAGACGGAAGAAGAGAACCAGAATCAGGTTGAACAACCAAGCATGCGGGGACAGGATTTGATTGATAATTTCATAAATAATGAAGGCGGGAAAATAGAACTTAAAGAAAATTTAGAATTCTCACCGCAACTCGAAGAAGAAGAAATAATTGCAGAAAATTCTACCGATGAAGGCTATTTTACCGAAACTTTAGCCCGAATTTACATAAAACAAGGTAGATATTCAAAGGCTTTGGAAATTATTAAGCGTTTAAATTTGATTTATCCAAAAAAAAATGCTTACTTTGCAGACCAAATTCGTTTCTTAGAGAAATTGATTATAAATAATAACAAAAATATGTAAAAGAAAATGACAAGCATTTACACTTTATTCGTCGTATTGATTGTCCTGGCTGCGCTGCTCATGATTGGCATCGTACTTATCCAGGAATCCAAGGGTGGCGGTTTGGCCGCCGACTTCGCATCAAGCAATGCCATCATGGGTGTTCGCAAGACCACCGATGTCATTGAAAAGGCCACATGGACACTTGCTGCTGCCATGGTAGTACTTAGCGTCCTTTGTGCTTACGTTGCTCCTACAGCTACCTCTTCTCAGAGTGTGCTCGAGAATGTTGCTACAGAGCAGCCGCAGACCAATCCGAACAATCTCCCGGGATTCGGTGCCAGTCAGACTCAGCAAGCTGCACCTGCAGCTAACGATGCAAAGCAAGCTGCTCCTGCTGCTCCTGCTAAGGAAGCTGCACCCGCTGCACCTGCAAAGAAATAAATAGAAAAAATAGCGGGATTTATTTGGCCATCTCAAATAAATCCCGTATCTTTGCACCCGCTAAACGCCCAAAGGCTCTTCGTTCTTCGAAGTAAGGCGGTACATGGTGCCCGTAGTTCAGTTGGTTAGAGCGTCAGATTGTGGTTCTGAATGTCGTGGGTTCGAGTCCCACCGGGCACCC
>Ga0256404_1000663_pt1 | contig 88265 bp, 99 predicted proteins | sample RumenRJG_01DNA_FD_185990 | JGI IMG/M metagenome (GOLD analysis project Ga0256404, IMG submission 185990) | Bovine rumen microbial communities from Lethbridge, Alberta, Canada - RJG_01 | ecosystem: Host-associated > Mammals > Digestive system > Stomach > Rumen | place: Canada: Alberta | collected...
AGAAGCTGTAGATAATATTAGAAAAAATATCCCATTGCTATAAGAGGAGGAGAATCAATATATGCAACCTATTTTAGAGATTCCGATAGACTATGATAAACTACTATATGCATTACAACTTGCTAAGATGAATAAAACAGAGTATTCTGTAATACCAAGATTATTGTGCGGGGACTATAGAATTTATGGAGAATCATTTGATTCCATAGCAACTCTATCTAGAAACCCAGAAATGGATATTGTAAACTTTATGGAATTATGGTCAGATGAAACATATCTAGAATCTATAATCTTCATGACTAAAGATATTAATCTATTTATAAGACTTATGCAAGATAATAAGATTAAAGAGTGTTATCTTGGATATAGACAATATGTTGTAAATGGTAAAAATGTAGGAATTGGAGTATATATAACTGCTAAACAACAAGTAGAATATAAATCTGCTCAAGGAACTGTTAAGTGTATTCCAAATATTCAGTTAACTCCATATGGCTATAATATAGAAAATAGGGTTAGAGATATTATAACCTTATTTGATAATTGTAAGTTTAAGAGTCCTGTATATGAAATAGATGATGATGAAGACTTCTTAAATATACAGGATATGAAAGCAACAGATGGTGCTAGACTATGGGTTCCAAATCCAGATAAATATCCAGAGATAAGAAATGAATTAGTATATCTTTCTAAGGTTATGTTTCCAGTAGCTAAGAGAGATAAAGTATATGTGAATATAGCTAATAATATCCCTGGGTATAATAGTAGGTATTTTATGGCTAACTTTACTGTAGAGAAAAAGAGCAAGCATAGAATACTCAGTTATTACATCATTGGAGCATATTTAAATTAACCAATATTACTATCCCTAGCCTGATTATAGGCTAGGGATGTATTTTTTATGTAAAAATCGATATTTTTAATGACGTAATATAGCAGTGAAGAAGGGATAATTTATAACTGCGTGTTACCATAAGGAGGTAAACATCATGTTTGAAATCGTTGCTATCGCTGCTTCCGTCATCGCTCTCGCTTTCATCTTCGTTGTTCCGTTCTACACGGAGAAAAAGGGCAAAGAAGAAAAGGCACGCAAAGAAGCAGAAGAAAAACGAATCGCAAAAGCTCATGAAGACTTCGAAAGAGATATGGACAAATTAGTTGGCAATCTCTGCGAAGACTTCGCCAAAATGATGATCCAAGTACCGTTCGAGATTGCAAAGGAGGAATCCAAGCACTAATCTCGAACGGAACAGAAAATGGGGAACGACATTTGGTCGTTCCCCATTTTTTCCACATTTAGATAATGATTGATATAAGGAGGTTATTTTTATGACTATGGCAAATGAGATGACTCTATTACTAAATAAGATAGAGCATCGCTTAGGAACTCAGTCTTTAAACTTGCCAGAGAATATGTCTAAAGATCATTGGGCTAAAGACGTTATATGTAAAGAAACGTTAGATACATTCTCTCGTTATTTTCCTAATAAGATTCCTTATGTTTTAGGGCCCGAAAATAAAAAGAATGATTATTATCTTATAGACGAATCTATATGTGAAAACGTTACTATACTAGGAGCTGGAGATATAGATTGGCACGCATGGTCTGCACACTATCCTGGATTGTTATATGGTGGTGTAAATTCATATGATATGATGACAAGTGGTGTAGACTTTGAGACATTAGTAGATGTACAGATGATGGCTGACCATGTATCTGCATTTTCTAATGGTATCTATGTAGAATTTATACCTCCTAATAAGATTAAACTCAATATAGTAATAGCATCTTCATTCTTAACAAACTTCCAAAGAATTCCTATACATCTTTTTGTAAAACATGCTGATAATTTAAAAACTATAGAACCTACTAAAATGGAAGTATTTGAGAGATTAGCAACAGATGATGTTGCAGTATTCTTATACGAACAATTAAAGATGTATGATAATCTAGAAACTGCATATGCTAATATTGATCTTAAACTTGCATCTCTAGAAGAGAAAGCAAGAGATAGACAAGCATGTATAGATTTCATGGAGAATAACTTTGTTAGTGCTGCTAATAAGAATCAGCCTGTTATGATTACTATAAACTAAAAATAAAAATAATATGGGGATGGAGATATTCTCCATCCCCTATTAAATAAGAGACAAATACAGGAATTAAAAGGAATTAACCCATATTACTTATTTGTTAGGTTTAAAAAGTCTTATAGTTTCTATTGTCTTATTTAGAGAAAGTTTTGTTTTTAAAATATTTTCACCAAGAGATTTTTTAACTATAAGAGAATTTGGAATAGGAGGATTATTTATAAAATTATAGTTATAAAATATATCTTTCATAAATTCATACATTCCGTTCATCTGAGACAATAATTCTATTTGTGATATATTTTTATTATATAAATAATTAATAACAATCATATCATCATAATATAATAATCTGTCTCTTAATATTTGGAATGTAGAATATTTCCTATCCAGTTTTGTTCTTGCTTTGTTATTTGAAGTAGAAATAGTACCACATATACGATTATGAGCTTCTTCATAAGTAGAATATGGACCATAAATATTAGATTTTAAATCTATACCTTTATTACTATTATAAACTTCGGATGCATTTGCATAATTTATAATATATACCTCTGATCTTATTTTTACCAAAGGAACAACATGACCGTATACAATTTGATCATTAGTTTTCCTTATTTTATCTTCAAATTGAGGAAGTATGTTTATAAATGAGAATGATATATCATAATCTAACATTCTACATTTAAAATAAGTAACAATACAATATGTAAATATAGCAAAATCTAAACAATTTCCTTCTTTTACTTTTAAAAGCATATCTGGCCAACAGACCAGTTTAGAATTAGATATTGGATTATTTACATATCTAAAATTTTGATCAAAATATTTTATCCATTTAAATGGATTTTCCATTCCTTTATAACTGCAAAAATTATCGAAACTAGAAAATTTCATTTTTTTAATTACTCCTTTGAATATTATCATCCAAACAAGCAATTGATTGGGTCTATTCCATTTTCTAACTCTATTTGTTTCCTATATATGTCTCTTACTAAATTGTAAGGATAATTTTTATAATTATCTTTAAATGCCTTTTTATAAAATTCTGATGCTTTTATTCCAAAATTATCGCTTAGATAAAATTTTATTTGTTTTTTATTTTTTACAATCTCTTTATAATATTTTCTTTCTTTATCTGTTTCACAATCTCCATATTCTATTGTGTTATTTTTACACATATCATTTAAAAATCTCATTTCATTATTAAATACATAATCTCTATCTATAAAATTTGTTTTTACAAGAAATTCTGATATATCTCTTCTTATATTATCTTTAAAATAATCTTTTAAAAGACAAAGATATTTTATGATATATTCTGTTCTTTCATTTTCCATATCAAATACATTTATCATATTTAAAATACCTCCTTAAAATTTTTATGGTGTAGACTATATAGTCTACACCATGTTATTTTTTCTTATTATTCTTTGTAAAGAATCCTTGTTTAGAATTGCTTCTATCTAGTTGTAATGGAGTTGGACTTTCGTATTTAAAGTTGGATATATCAGATACAATTTGACCAGTTCCCATATCATATAGATTACAACCCATCATGTCATTACACATATATGAATTTAGCATACTAGATGCATAAGTATGAATATCAAATAATCTAATGAATCTTATTAATCCATATAATTCATTAAATCTCATTACGCTCATTGTATTTACATTTCCATTCATATATACTTCAATACAACCTTCTAGATCGTCATTATATAATTTATGGACTCCTGGTCTTAATATCAAATAATTCTTATCTGATATATTTATCATGAAAGTCATCTTCTCTAATGTAAGATCTTTGGTTTCATTTATATATACTTTATTATTCTCTCTTCTTACAAATAATTCAGATTGATTAGAGAGAAACCATTCTAATTTAGGTATCATAGCATATCTTAGAAACTCTAATTCTTTTGATCTTAAACTCATAAATTCTTTTGTTGAAGATGATCTTATATTTTCTAACGTTATAAATGCATCTATGTGACGAGTTAGTTTTCTTGTAAAATATCCTGCTTTGTCTATGTATTGAACTTCTTTATAGAAGAATCTTCTATCATTATATCTCTCTGATATGGTATATAACATTACATTCATATTCATCACCATATTAGAACCGAGGTACATAATAAAATCTGTTAATTTACCATATACTGCTCTTTCTCCTATTTTCTCGTTATCCATAACTACTCCTCTTAAAAAAGACTTTATACCTGTTAGTATAAAGTCTTCACAATATTACGACTCTACTACAGAGTCATAAGAGAAACCATAAAACTGAGGATCTTCATCTACATCTTTTGCTGTAGATACTGGAATGCTAGACCCTGTTGGTTGAATGGTTGGTTGTACCATAGTATTTTGTACCTGGTTAGACTGTTTGATTAGATTGTTCATATAGATTTCAAAATCGCATTCTGGACACTTAGGACTCATATATGTATCAGCAATATCACCTGGATCAAGATATATTGTCTTTCCAAATGTTTTCTTATAATACTCAATTGCTTCTTCTGGATTACATACATGAATCTCTAGATTATAAGATGTGAGATAGAATACGTTTTTGAATCTACTATATAAACCAAAGCAGCTACCATCCAGAAAGAATGGTTTACTTAATACCATCTTAGTTTGTCTATCAAGGACTTCTGGACAATATGTATTTAATTGTAAGATTGTATAATAGATTCTTTTCAAAGTAAGTATCTCAATATCTTCATCATAGTTATCCAAGAAATCCAGAGAATTCTTATCTACATGATCAATGATAATTTCTCTAATCTTACCAGTTAGATCTGCTTGATTTATTTCCCCTATAAGTTCAGTAATAGTCTTTTGTTCCCCAAGTCTAAACTGAACTGCTGGAATTACATCAAGTGTATTTGTATCTACTTGTTTATTGAATAAGGTAAACATGTTTGGACCATAGATCTTATATAGTTTATAAGTTAGCACTTCCTTTCTTTTAAATATCTCTTTGAATCTATTTACTACATCGAGATTGTTCTTAAGAGATGGAATTTCTATACCATTTCTTTTTATGGTATCTGCATACATACTTGCTTCTTTCTCTGCATTTCTGATTGTAGATAACAGAATATCTGGATTTATGAGAGATGCTACAAACCACATATGTGGATAATTCACTATCATATTTCCAGCATTGATCTCGAAGTCAGACATATGATTTTGGAAATACTCTTCATCAATCTTAGGATTCATATTATGAATTCTTCTAACTAAGATATTAGAAGTATTCCAATAGGATATATCTTCACTAAGTACACATGTTTTCTTAATATTGATATGATTTGTAATATTATATTTTATTTCTTCTTCACTAGGAAGCTTGAATGACTTCTTTTTATCAATTAATTTTCCTTTCTCTGTATTTCCTCTTGCCCAATTCATAATTACTCTAAGTAAGTGAGTAAGAGACATTCCTTCTGTAATTCTTAATTGGCTTCTTGTTGGGATATAATCGAATACTTCAGTTTTATCCAATAGCTCAATTGGTGTTTCCTTTAATAATCCAATACTATCTATTGTTTTGGTATATCCGATATTTCCAAACAACATACTGAGATATTGGATTTCTGTTAGTGGTTCTATACCATTTACGATATTACCACTTTCATAATACATTAGTCTATCATAACTAATTATGTTTCTTTTTACTCCACCAATTATGATTGTTTGATACTCTTTCATTTTCATCAACTCCTCATTACTATAGTATATCATTCAAACAAAATTTATAGAGGATAGGGAAATTCCCTATCCTCTTTTAAAGTCATTTATTTTAGGTTATATTGATAATTAAATCTTTATATTCTAATCCTACGTCTATAGATACTCCAGCACCAGTTTCATTCTTAAACCATACTGCTTTAATACCATATTGGCGTAGTTTGTTTATAGCATCTGTATCAAGATTATCTTTATCTTTAACACAATATGCTTTACTAAACATTATAGCTTTATTAATATCATTTTCATCTTTGGTCTCATAAGCGTGTTTTATGATACTTGCTATTTGTTCTTCCATATTAGAACCTCATAATATTGGTATGAGTAATATTCTTACTTTCCATCTTACTAATACCAATCTCTTCTAGCGGGAAATTCTTCAGATTATCATGAATAATTGTAATATAATCAATAAACGGAACAATCCAGTCTGGAATCTCTATATCTGTTGGAATTGCAATAGATTCAATAGATCCTCCAAATTCTTTTGTATCTAATAACTTTCTGAGTCTGATATAATGCTGTGGAAATTTATCCATAATCTTATTACAGTTCTTCTTATTAATAACTGTTTTAATGATCAACACAGTATTTCTTTCTTCAAGATCAATATTCTCTTCTTGTGGAGATCTAATATTGTTATAAGCAATAGCTGCTTTAACGCCTTGAATTCTCATAGGATTATCATAGAATGATTGAGATTTAATTCTTGCTGGTTTGTGATATTCTTTCTTCTTATCGTGAATAGATTTATAGATTCTCTTTTCAAGAGCAGCAAATTTCTTAATGATATCTACCTGATCTACAAAGCTATTTCTAAGAATATCATATTCAAGAATATCTGTTAATGCTTTAGTAGTAGACTCTGGCATACCTACTTTTCTTAATGGTAAACCTTTAATATCTAATTGCTTATCTTCTGGAACTATATTACCTTCTTGAACTAATTGAAGATCTGCATAGTTCTTACGACTCTTAGTAAGTAATAGAGATTTAAACATGAATTCATTCTTCATGATTAGTAAACAATCTCTATCATCTGAATAAGTATTATAGTTTTCACTAAATAGTACCATATAATCCAAGATAAGCTGAGATACTACATAGCTCATTATATCTACAATACTATATCTAAGATTATCCTCTTCAATAATAACAGCAGGGTGTCTTAATCTCTTTTTTTCTACTAATTTATCGTTATAGAAATCATATTCAGTTTCTCCTTCTGTCTTAGAAGTTTCTACAACGATCTTATCAGCAGCTTCTTTAATCTCAGCTTTAGTATACTTGATATTCATAGGAATACCAATGGTCTTAGCTAATACAAATCTATACCATTCATCAAGAGATACAATACAACTATCTGTATCTGTGATAAGTACAACATCTCTTGTCATGGTATTAACACGTTCAAGTTTATCAATATATAGATGACGATAATATACATATTCAAACATGAGATCTTTCAACATTACAAGATCATCTTTAATCTCTTCTGGTGGTTTGTTTGGATTAAGAAATGGTTCTTTAAGAGCTACAAGAATCTTAAGTATAAGATTAGTAACTCTCTTATTCTCACAGAACTTATAAAGATTATTCTTATAATATAATACGTTTATACATCTTTGATCGAGATTATTAATAGTATTCCAAATGATATCTCTATCTCTATCAGATGGAACCCAGGAGTTATATCCACATTCTTCCATTACTTTAAGAAAGCATTCTTCAATACTAATATTACGATCTAATACATCCCAATCATTGAACTTATGCATATTATCTTTAGTTTGATCCATACAAATATTTTCAATGAAAGTTAGTACTTCTGTAAGAGATCCAAATTTAACGTTATTAGCCAAGAATGATTCAAACATTGTAATCGAAGCAGAGATACATCCTCTACCTTGTCCAGTTACTGCTGTACAAAGATAGAGGTTATAAAAGATAGAACTCCAATGGCCAGCACAACCATACAATGCATTACAAGATACCTTATAATTCAATTGCTGCAGATTGTATTTGTTAAACATTTCGGAACCTTTTGGATATTGCTTCATTTTATTCTTAGCTTCTGTTCTCTTATCCAATAGATACTGAATGAAATTATAGAACGGATTTTTTACAGTTCCATGTCTAGCAAACAATACTCCTTGTGTAGTGATAATTGCTTTATTGTTTAATAATTCATTAGCAAGAGATAATACGTCCATATCTGCTACACGATTAGTATAGTTATTATGAACTTTAAGTGGTTCTTTTCTATATCTCTTAGAGATACTATATTTGATAACTTCGTCTAATTCCATTGGTTTTAGTCTTGGATATATCCTGCTTAGGATGTTATACATCATAGAATAGTAGTTATCAATCAATTTTCCTTCTGGAACGTTCTCCATTTTCTTGCCTCCATAACTTCAATTCTTTTTCCCTAGTATATGGTTAATAGCTTCTTTAATGGTTATATTTTCTTTATCTAATATCATCATTAGTATGCAAAGACCAGTAGCTCCCAAAATAGCTATAAGTTCAAATATAATTAATAATGCTATAAAACTTTCCATTTTACCTCAACTCTTTTATTATTCTAAATCAATTAATGATGGGTTTCCAATTACCATGTTTGATAATTCAATAAATGCAATATCGTCTTCTATATTAAATTGTTTAATCCCTTCAACGGTTCTATAGCATCCTTTTCTATAATCTTCTTTAGTTGCTTCATACTCTGAAACACATAATTCAATATCATCTGGAAGTTTGTCTAGTTCTTCTTTAAATTCTTTTACTGTCATGATACTGTCTCCTCCTATATAGAGCCATTATACTTCTCATAATAATAGTATGTAACCATTAAATATTTTAATGGTATCTTATTGTCAGTCGAAAATGCTATTCTTAAACATAACAATAATAGCTTAAGCTTAATTTTAAATCCTATATAGGAGGTATCATTATGTATTTTAGAGATAATAATGCAAAAGATCAGGATATCATGGCAGAAGAAACCGAGAATATCTTTGATGAATCAGAGGAAACAGAAGGCGATGGTATCCAGGATGACAATGCACTTCTTGAAACATTCCTTGTTGATCAGGTTTCAAATATGAGTGATGCTGATAGAAAAGCATATCTTGAATCAGATGAATTCAATGCTCTTGTTGAAGCAGGTGTTGTTGGCCGTCGTTCAATTGTTCGTATGAATAAGCAGGATGATCTTCAGAGACGTATCCATCTTGCTTCAATCCAGAAAGCAAGAGAAGTCGGCGATGCAGATTGGGAAGCTCTTCGTAAGAATCGTATTAATGAGCGTAGACTCCTTAATAAGATTTATATGAAGTATTCTAATCGTGTTCGTAGAGATGCAGTCCAGAGTCAGAAGCGTATCATAAAGCTTTCTCCAAGGGCATTTGATGTAACTAGAGCAGTTCGTTAATATTTACTTTTAAATATTGCAGGGTAGGTCATTTTGACCTACCCTGTTTATTTGTGTAAAAGTATTTATTTTCATTTACATACTATAGAGGTGATGAATGAGAAAAGATGTATGACTATAGCATACATTCTGCGAAAGCAGTATCTCATCAGAGTGGAGAAAATTCCTTACCCCGTCGCGCCACTCTGATGAGACATGTTTCTCATTCTGAAAGTAGGAAAGGCGACAAAGGGGCACGTACGTGGAACAAGATGTGAAGCGTACAGATCAGGTGCAAATCCTGATTGAAAGTATAAACAAGCGGAGAAGGATTCTCGCTTGTTTTTCCTTTATTCAATATTTTTTTCGTTTACATACTATTATAGTGAATAGAGTTCAATCTCTATTCATTACAAATTTAAAAAAGGGTATTCCTAGTTAAAACCCTTTTCCTTCCCTTGGATAGATGATTGACACTTCTTCAAAACAAACATCCTCCAGAAAATCCAAGGTTACTTTCTAAGCCGGAAAGTGTAAAACACATGTGGCTATGGGGTGAAATATATTTTGTATATTTCACCCTTTGTTTTTGTTTAATCTTAAGTTTACAGATAACTTTACTGTAAACAATGTTGTTATATATAAAGGTGGAAGGAGTATAACACATGCTGGAAAACTATCAGAATTACTATGTTTATGCAGACTTAGTAAAACAAGGACGATTATTGGTAAAAGCAGAAGATATCAATCTTCAAACTTGGGAATCCCATTATAATGGTATTTTCAATATTCTTAGAGACGGAGTAGAGACGGATTATATACAGAACATGTTTGTTTCTGTAGACTTTGGAAATGGAGAAATTGTTGATTTAACATTACCAGATTATTACTTCAATCTCCTTATGTGGAGATTGATAGTTTATATTCCCAATAAGAAGATTGGTCCTCAGCATCTTTTGTTTAAAGACAGTATCACTGCTGGAGATATTAAGAAATATATTGATAAGTTCTTTATAATTCCAGAGAAGAACAAACTTCCTAATATTACTCTTAATAATGTAATTGCAGATACACTGTATTATTTCATGGATATTGATCAATTTGCTATGTTCCTAGCAAATACATTGAATCTTGAGGATTCTATTGACCTTATGGAAGCTTGCCCAGAATATGATAAGATTCTCCATTCTGATTTGAGTAACGTACCTTTAGAGAAAGTAAAGAACAAAGGTATGGAACTTGTTCATGAAGCTCAGCATTACATTATGGAATCTGAGAAATATACTGGTCATGAGCATTGCCTTCGTAACCCATTTGCTGCTAAAGAAGGAATTAATGAACGTCAATATAAAGACAATAGTATCAATATCGGTACAAAACCAGATGGTCAAGGTTCTGTTTATCATGACATGATTAATCAGTCTTATATCACTGGTGGTCTTAATAAACTTATTTATCAGTATATTGATGATGCATCTGCTCGTGTTGCTCAGATTATCTCTAAGAAGAACGTCGGTGATTCTGGCGGATTCTCTCGTATTCTTGGTCTTAATAATGTAATCTCATTCTTAAATCCAGATCTTGATTATGATTGCGGAACTAATAATCTAATTCCACAATTCATTCCAAACAAAGATATTCTTTCTATGCTTGAGGGAAGATATTATAAACTTAATTATAATAGTAATCTTAGAAAGATTGGTCCTAATGACTCCTTCCTTATTGGACAAACAATTCTTTTAAGATCTCCTATTACTTGTGCTAGTGCAGCAGCAGGTCATGGTGTATGCCATCATTGCTATGGTGATCTTGCATATACCAATACTGATATCAATATTGGTCGTATTGCTACAGAAATTATTACGTCTCAGTATACACAGATGCGTCTATCTGCTAAGCATCTTCTTGAAGCTAAGCTTAAAGAGATTCTCTGGGTTAATGAATTCTATAACTTCTTTAGAATTGATATCAATACTATCAATCTTAGAGATGATCTTGATATGAAGACATTTAAAGGTTGGAAGTTTGTATTCAATTTTGATGATATTCAGTTAGAGAATGATGATGATTTCTTCCAACACAAGTTCTATATGGGAGATATGTATTCTGATACAGATGAAACCCCACTGTATAATGAATATATTAATGAATTCAAAGTAGTAGATCCAGATGGTAATGAATATAAGATTGATGCTGATATTGATGGTGAAGATGGGGTTAAAGCCAAACTATTCATCACAGCTAGTCTGAGTAAGCTTATTAGAGAACATATCTCTATTGATGATGAATCTGATGATATTATTATTAATCTTACTGAACTTGATAAAATTCCTATCTTTCTAGTTAAGATGGAGAACAATGATCTCGGTAAATCTCTTGATGAATTCAATGAGCTTATCAATAAGAAAGCTGTAACCAAACAGTTCAATATTCCAGAACTTCTACAGAAGATTCAACTTAATACCAAAAAGGGTGGAATTCATTGTACTTCTGTACATCTTGAAATCATCCTTATGAATCAGGTTAGATCTGCTAAGAATAGACTTATGATGCCTAATTGGAGAAACTATAATGAACCATATGAAGTTCTAACTCTTAATGAGGCACTTACTGACAATCCATCTATTATTATTTCTACTACATATAGAAAACTAGCTAAGGCACTTAACTATCCACTTAGTTTCGAGAAATGCGCTCCATCCATCTTTGATCTATTCTTTATGAGAAAACCAAAGAAATTTATTAATGTTGACCATGAAGTTCTTGATATTCCAAATCAGTCTTCCCAGAAACCATTTACTTCTCCAGTAGTGTATTTCCATGATCATTCTGGAAAGAGACCTCTTAATATTAGAGAAGCTGTAAAGAACCTAGACAAATCTCCTAAAACAAGACTAGATGATTAAAATTCTGGAGTATGGGAATTTCCCATACTCCTTTATATTTAAGGAGGATAAATATGTATTCACTAACTACATCTGCTCATCTATTAAATTTCTTTAATATAAATGATAAAGACTTAAACTATCTTCATGAGATATTTGATGAACCATATAATCAATCAATTTTTAGGGATATTGTTTATGTAACTAGTGATATTGATATAAGATTTGCATTAGGATCTAGCGAATCAGCTAAACCAAAAATTATAAAAGCATTACTATTAGACTTATATATCATCAGGAATGAAGTTCCAGATTATGATTTCTTTAATTGTATGAAGGATTATATTCCTGATGTAATTAATCAACTTAGTGAACTTCCTAATGATGATACATTTATGGAAGCATATGGAAAGTACATTAAATCTAATAAAAAAGAATGGTCTACATACAATAAACTATATAACATGGATTTTGTTATGGTATGTTATGATTATAACAAATTTATATTTGTTGACGATATTGAATCTCAATTATTTGGTGCTTGTATAATTGGATTTAAATGGGTAGCACCTGATAGTATTCTTATTATGTGCTCTTCTAAAGAAACTCCTGTTTATATTACTAAATTCATTTGGGATATATTAGATACTATTTCTAGATTAGATAAAAACCATGATGTTAGAGTAAATTATCATTCTTGTACTTTAGATAAAAAGAATGCTTCATATAAAGTAGTTACTAGAAATGCTGTTAATGAGTGTAACCTTGATAGTGATACTTTAAAAGAAAGTGTATATAATTTTATTTTAGAGAGGTATAACCTATGTATGGGCCTGTTGAAATAAGATATTCGTGTATTATAATTCATAATTACAATCCTGGTGATAATGAGAGATTAGAAAGAATGTTTTCAATATATGATCCTCTATATCATCAGGTTTATATTAAGATTTTAAGATATGATGCAGAAAAGAAAGATCTATATATCCCTGCAGGTGTAGCATTATTTAATATTATAGATTCTTTCGATTCTTCTAGATTAATAGAAAAGGGATCTCCAGATCCATATGATGATATTGGTACAGTAAGAATCAAATACAAACCGAGAGATGAAGAACAAGCAAAAGCTATCAGATTCTGTCTTGGTTTGGGAGAGTTTACTAATAATAGGGGAGCCTCTCAGATTAGTTTGAATCTAAATACAGGTAAAGGAAAGACGTATATCGCTATATACGTATTCTCTGTATATAGAATGAGAACTATGATGATTACTTCATCTATAGATTGGCTAGTACAATGGGAAAATAAGATACTAGAATATACAGATCTTAAGAAAGATGAAATCTATATTATTTCTGGTGCTAATTCCATTGCTAAACTTAAGATAGGATTGAAAGATCCTAAAAAGATTAGATTTTATCTATGCTCTCATAGTACACTGGAAGCATATGCTAAGAAGAATGGATGGGAAGCTATAAGAGAATTATTCCAGTTCTTAAGAATTGGTATTAAGATATTCGATGAAGCACACCTATTCTTTGATAATATCTGTAATATAGATTATTCTACTAATTGTTGGAAAACATATTATCTTACAGCAACCCCAATGAAGTCTGATAGAAAAGAAGACTATATTTATCAGAATTCATTTAGAACTATTCCTAAGATAGATTTGTTCAATGAGAATACAGATCCTCATACTGCTTATACTGCTATATTGTTTAACTCACATCCATCTCCTGTTGATATTAACCATTGCCAGAATCCATATGGATTCTCTAGATTAGGATATATAGAATACTTTGTTCAAAGACCAGCTTATACTAAGATGCTTATTATCATAATGGATAAGATTCTAAAAGAAACTTCTCCAATGGGTAAAGTATTAATTTATATAGGAACAAACAATGCTATACTAATTACTTATAGATGGATGAAATATTTCTATCCAAATATTCCAATTGGTATATTCACATCTATAGTTCCTAAAGAGAGAAAACAATTAGAGTTAAATAATAAGATTATACTCACAACTACTAAGTCTGCTGGTGCTGCATTAGATATCCAAGGATTGGAGAAGACTATAGTCTTTAATGAACCATTTAATTCTAAAGTAATTGCTAGACAGACTCTTGGTAGAACAAGATCTGATAATACTGAATATATTGAATTAGTAGACGTTGGATTTAATACTCTTATAAGATATTATAGAAACAAAGTAAGAAATGTATATATGAAATATGCTACCTCATGTAATGAGATTAAGATGAATGATAGATATATAGACGATGCTATAACATCTATCTGGGGTCAAAGAACAGTTAATATTAAACAACAAATGACTGAAAATAAAAATTTAAAACAAGTTGCTTATATAGAAAAGAGAGACTAATTAGGAGAAGCCTTAATTGGCTTCTCCTAATTTTTTGTAAAAGTTGTATTTTTTAATGACGTAATATAGCAGTGAAGAAGTGAATATTCCAGCAACTTTAAGGAGGTTGTTTATCATGGAAGAAACTATCTGGAAAGAAACGTACAAATCTCTTATAAAAGACCATACGAAAGAAGAACTGATCGCATCGTATTGGTTCATCCGTCAGAATTGCCCTGGAGTGAATGACGGCCATACGGAAGCTATGCTCTTGGACGCAATCCGCAACAAACACTAAACACTTTACCCTGGTAAATCCAGGAAGAAATAAATCACATTCCCAAGGAAGAGTGTGGTTTATTTCTTTTTGTAATTGTAATATATTTTATTTACATACTATAGTAGTGAAGGAGTATGATTATCATGAAAGATATTTTAATCCTCATGGCCAAAGTTTCTGGATTGACTTTTGTAGGAAATTTGCTTATAAAATCTCTGGAAACAAAAGTCGAAAAACTCTCTTCAAAGAAGGGAGGGAAATAATTATGTGGTTACTTATTAAAGAATTTGCAGGAGCAGCCTGCGGAGTGGGAATTGTACTTGTATTGTATTATGCTTGGGAATTTATCAAATATCTTCTTGGATTTTGAAACTTCTCAAGCAAACATGGGAATGCCTTGGGGTAACTCACCCCAAGGCATTTTTGTATTAATTAGAATCCACCTTGTGGTTGCATACCATTCATTTGATCCTGAGATTGGCTACCTCTCATTTCAGCCAATTCTATCTTAGCCTCATCAGCCATCTTATCTATTTCTTCCATAGGTAAGAATGACTTAAAGTAGTATTTCATTAATTTTCCTATAAATACAGACTTGAGTTGTTCGTCTTGTTCTCCGCCCATTTTCATCTGTACTATATTCTGTATTAATTCGTTAGCAACTGTTAGTATCTGAGATGTATTAGTAAAGTTAAGCATTACTGGAGGTGGTAGATTAACCTCTAGATCATCTTCTACACCATATTCACATTGATAAATTTTTGTAAATATCTCAGACAGTATATCTGCATATTGTTGTTGTCTAGCAAATATTTTTACCAAGAATCTAGCATTAGTCATTGTAATATGAGTAGCAGTTTGTTCTTGATCTCTACTATTAACCATTTCTAGAGATACACCTGTTTGACTAACAGCCATTTCTTCTAGCATATTCATGAACTCTGTTTTTACTTCTACATTCTGTCCTGGCATAATCTCAAAATTAACTGGAGATTCACCATTAGCATTCTGTGGGATAACAAGATCGTTGAATCTGCCCGTTATATTAAGAATATTGTTCATATTCTCAATCTGTCTAAGATTAAAGTTTGATTGCTTAATCTGATTAATAACGTTTAGCAGTACCGCTTGTATATTTGTATCTGCTGCTGAATTTCTAACATGATAAACTCTCTTATCATATCCTCTTGTAAGAAGTGCTATTTCATTAGAAATATATAAACAGCTAAGAAGTTTAGCAGGGAATAAAGAACGCTTTAGGTCAGATTCTCCTCTATGGGTTTTCTCATTTAGACTAAAATAACTATGAACTATATCTTCTGGAGGTATAAAGCTTACTCTAATCTTAGATACTTTTCCACTACCATGTTCAGAATTATATTTTAATATACCATAAATTTCTTTTGCTAGATCCTGATTAGCATTAACAAAAGTAGCATCTATTTTCTGGGATATCTGTTTTGCTATCTTTATTAATACATCATTATCCTGATCTGTTCTATTCATATTCTCTCTAGCTCTTGTGCTTCTTCTAGGTCTTAAACCTCCAAGTGTGCTAGAGAATGTAGTCTGTACGTCCATATCCATGTTTCTATTGCATTCTATATAATAATATCCTAAGCAGATGTCTTTTATATAGATTGGCTTAACCATAGTATGGTCTAATACTTCAACTACACAGCCAGGAATATTTATCTGTTGTTGATCATCTTGTTTCTTTTTATCTACGAATCCATCTGTTGCTAAATTTGTAGGGGACTTTAAAGTACCTCCTTTAGCAAAGCTAGAAAATTCTTTTCTTCTAGCATTAAAATAATCTCTATTAGTAAGATTAGTCTCTCGTGGATAAAGCCCATCCGCCTCAACTAAGGATGCTGTTTCTTTCATAATGCGTTCTATTTTAGCCATCCTCTGGAGGACCCCTGGTATAACTCCAGTTTTGTTTAATTCTACACTTATAGAATCATAATCATTATTATTTGCAAGATTAATTGTAGATGAATTTTCTTCATTTAAACAATATACATTCTCATTTAAACCTATAATATCATTTACATCTTTTTCTGTATATTTAAAATCAAGTGTTTCATTTACTGAAGCTAATTCTGTATCTATAGCTTCTTCATTTAATATACCATCTTCTGATAGTAAATCACTATTCTGACCTTTATTAAGCAATCTTCCTAATGCTTTATTATAGGCTACTATATAAATGAATTGTTCACCATATTTTGCTGTCTTTTCATATATAGAATGAGCAAGTTCTATTAGATGATATTTCTTTTTAAACGAATCTATATCACTCTTAGCAGCATATTGATTTGTTTGATTATCATTTGTATTGTTTCCATTTGAAGTAGCATTAGTAATCTGATTAATTTCTAGATTATCATTTTTCTTGTTAAAATGATCTGCACAGAGAACATGATCTGTTTTAATATCTAATGCAGCTGCTAGTTTAGGAACGTACTTACATACTACATCTATTTCTCTATCTATATCTCTCTGTATTGCATTTTGAGAATACATATCCATTATATCGGATAGCATTGATTCATCTTGCAATATAGATTTGAACTCTTTCATCATTTCATTATCATTAGTAGCAAGAGTTCTAGCATATAGCTGAGATATATTATTACCATTGTTTCTCAATTTAGTTCTATCTATAAGACCTGATAGATCTTTGTCCATATTACGTCTTATAGAGTCTATGTATTTAGCATTTTTATTATCTGTATAATATGTTTTCTTATATGCATTATCTACATCTGTCTGTATCTTTTGAGCTATCTTTTTATTTAAGGAAGGATCTAAGAATGATAGATCTTCTTTATTATCACGGGCCAAAATAGTATCCTCCTTTAAATTAACTGAATTATGGGTATGTCTCCAGATATAAACAATAAAGACCTAGCTCAAATGAGCTAGGTCTATTAATGTGTGTAAAAGTATAAAATTTGAATTATATATTATTGGTATGATGTAGAAGAGAGATAATCGAAACACGTATTGATCGTCGTAAGATATGATGTTTCAGAAAGGAAGGTGATAGTATGATCTATCATAATTTTAAGGGAAGAAATCACCCTTACAACGGTATGAACTATACTATTGGCTATGGTACCAACAACCTCGGTCAAAAAGTAACGTATATCGTTACAAAAAAACGGGATTAAATCTGTAAGGATTTAATTACCTAGCCACGTTCAACTCTCTATATGATTATGCTAAGCAGATAATTATATAATAATACAAACCTGCTGTATCTCTTCTACATCATTTTTATGTTATTTATTTTTTACAAAATTAATAAACCAGAGCCCATTACAGACTCTGGTAATAGATTTGAACTTGATATAAAAATTAGCGTGAAACATTACCGCCGTTCTTGGAGAAGTTAGCAGCAAGAGGACTACTGATATTCTTACCAGCGGAGTTAGCAGCTTCAACTTCATCGACCGTCTTCTCATTGTCACCAAGGATCTGATAGCCGAATTCCATTTCATCAAAGCAGGTGTTTTCATTGATATACTCAAGGAAGTCACATGCTTTGCTGTTAACAATTTTACCAGAAATAGGAATACCATTGTACTGGACAGCCATTTCATTGAAGCCAATTTCACCACGGGTAACGTTGTAGATACTCGTATTAGCAAGAGATGGCTGGCAAGATGCAAGGATATATGCCTTTTCAACATTAAGAGCTGTATTGTCTGTGACAATAAGCAGATAATGGAAAATTTCGTACTGGTAACCCTTATCGTTCATAAGGTTATTAGAAGAACTATTCGAGGTTTCTTGTGTATTGCCACGAGAGGTAAGTCTACCACGAAGAAGGCCATTGTATCTCTTAACCTGCGTACGTGGATCTTTGATACCACGAAGGAAGAGTTCATGTGTCTTTGTAATGATAGAACCAGAACGCTCGAAGTAGTTCATCGTAAACGAAGAACCACCCTGCTCTGTAACTCTCGTAATAATATTAAGGTCAGTAATACCATTTGAAAGTGGAGAAGTTTCTGACGTAATATCTTCAATACCCTGAGCACCACGGAACTCATACTCTATGATATGACGATAGTTATCAATTAGAGTCTTATAACCACCAGTTTCCTGAGACATGCTGCAAAGCTTATCAAGGAACGTTGGAATCTGGAGACAAATAAGGAAGCTATAACCAGTTTCGTACAGATCAAACTGAGCAAGGTTAGTGTAATCTGTAACACCACGGAAGAGTGTATACTGCGTAACCGGTGTAGGAGCTAGCGTATCTTGGAAGATGTTGTCAACTGTTTCGCCGTTATTAGTCATTTCTAATCACACCCTCCCTATTAAGACTGAAGTGCTATGATCTTAAAGACTTCTGTCTGAACGAAGTTACGGAACTTCAGTTCAATTGTTGCATAGATAATCTTGTTCGAATCATAGTTGGCATTAGTAACGTAATTGATTGTGCAGGACTGGAATCTATCCGCATAACGGTCGATTACCATGTTCTGAACATCTTTCTTATATTTAACAAGATCGTCGCCATCAAGGAAGCTATAACGGATCTTCGGGCAAAGAGCACGAATAGCCTTAATAAGCTCCTGAACAGCAAGAACGTTATTAACCCAAGAAAGCTGAGTAAGTTCTGTCTGTGAAGTATACTCTGTATTCATCGTAAGGATGTTTCCATCGTAGTAAGACAGATAATTTATCCTAAGAGTATCAAATGTCTTTCTCTGGTCTTCGCTTGGTGTACGCTTTGGAGAGAAATTAAGTGTACCATCAACAAAAGTATCTGATGGAATAACAATATCATACTTCTGACCGCAGAATGGACGTACACGACCATTGATAAAATGCTTAACAAACAGACGTGCAAGATCATACATGACTGTTACTGTGATCTGTTTACGAGTATACGGATCGTAAATATCATAGCTGTTCATGTAAGATGCACAGAATCTTGAATGTGAGCCATACGTATCAATGAGCTGGACCATTGCAAGACCATTTACTTCTGTACCAAAGTCACGGAAGTAAACAAGATCTTCACGGAAGTTTGCAAGACTTTCAATTGATCTCTTAACTTCCTGATGATAGTTAGCATCAAAGATGCAGTCAACTCTGTTATTATCGAGATCGTAAATATCATCACCATCATCGAGGTCAGAGTTAATACTACCACTAAATGCCTTCTTCATTACAACGTCAACAACATTCATTGCACCGCTAGCACCCTTAGCGAGCTGGGCTGGTGAATCTGTGAAGTTACCGTTGCTGCCATTTGGAAGTGGGAAACCAATTAGTGGAGAAAGCATCGTTGCACCATCTGTGTTATAATGCTTAATAGCCTTACCAGATAGATCAATACCGAAGAGTGGATCTTTCCTATCAAAATTGGTTGTACCAGTTAGGAAGTTAACGTTTTCAATGAAGTCCTCATAAATATCATCAAAGAACTTGCATCTAACCTGATATGAACTCGTAAGAATAGCATTCTGGAGAGACATGTTATGTTCTTTTTCAATTATATCAGGATTAAGTGTGAATGGAATTGTTTCAAGAACTTCACCATTCTCACTAACTTCAACGAAATAACGGGAATAAACTGTTGGATGAGAAACAGTAGAATCCGGATAAATACGGATTCTCTTATTTGATTCGCCACGACCGTTATCCGTTATAATGAAAAGTGGATAAATGTTGTTGTTACCAACTGGAACTTTTGTATAGCCGGATTTAGCAAGACTTACATACGTGCTCATCTTTACACAACCAACCATACCAGGAAGTGAAGAAAGAATGTATGAAACATTCGTGCAAGCTACAGTATGAGGACCTGTAACAGTTGCAGTTGATGGAATAGACATAGTACCAGGGGTTGGCATTGTTGGATTAGCTACTGTACCAGTTGTACTAGAAGCACTATCAACCCAATCCCAAAGAGGTACACTTGACTCATCTGTATCCTGTTCTGTACCCTGCGTTATTTTAGCAGAAACAACAACGTTTGCGAGAGTTGAATCATCTGCGCAAACACGTTTTACGGTTAAATAACCACCGGCATTGATAATATTAGCTGCCTGAAGTAGAGGCTGACCATGTCTCTTAAATGAAGGAGTTCTTCCATAATATTTAAAGAAGTCTTCACCATAGACTTTATGCTTCCATTCCTCAGGACCTTTGTCAGCGGTTATAACAGTCATAAATATCGGGCGATCTACAGTATCTTCCTCAGGGGGAGTTATTCCAGAATTGATCTGAGACTTGTCAACCCATTCGATTGTTACACCAGGTACTGGCATCGTGAGATTCCTCCTTTATATCAAGTTTCAAAGCTATATTATTTTATATAAGATAACTTATCATACTTTTGTTTTAAGTAAGCGGATTATTAGCATAATAGAGTAGCCTACCTAATTACTTATATGTTCCTAAACGTCCTCTGGGGTTGCTTGAAACACATTGAAAAGTCTACACCAATTAAGGTGTAGACTTTAACATTATTCTTCCGTATCTGTATCACCAACAAGTACTTTTTCAAGTGGGGTATCTTTAGGAGTCTGATTAAGCATACCATAAGCAATAGATTCATCAAAATCTTCTGATAGAATGGCAGTATATGGAGAAACTAGTTTAGATATTTGTTTTACAGAGCAGGATTTATATTTATGAAGATCTGTTTCTTTGGCTAATCTAAATGGAACGGATTCATCTTTCTGTGATCTACATAATTCTGATACTGTAAATCCAATAACCTGTATATTTAGTCCATATCCGTTACCATTCAATGCTATATTATCCAGTATATAATCCGGAAGTTTATCATATGGAATCGTATTCAATATGAACCCAAGCATATACCAAAGATTGAGTAACTTTTCGCAATTACCAACGAATTGTATAGTAGATGTTGAGGTTACTATTTCATCTCCATCTTCATAATGAAGAACTCTATAATCCATCTCGTCCATATAATTAGTAAGTTTTACTTTTCTTACTTTTTCTACAGATGAAGGCTTAGTAGTAAATACTGTAGGATATCTAAAGTTCTTCAATCCTATATTTTTACCAGTCTTAGTATCTGTAACTGTATAATCGAATATACCGAGTATATCTATATATTCACCATTTTGTTCTGCTATAGAACGTTCAAAATACTTCTCTGGTACATAAGCTAAGAATTCTTTATTAGGTCCACCATTAAACAAGAGTTTTTCTTTGTCTTCTTTTATAAAAGAAGGAAGTCCATTAGCCATTAATATACCTCCTTATATATTCATTATGCGAATGTCTTAGACAGAAAATATGACCTAGGCTAATATTAGCCTAGGTCATTAAAGTGTGTAAAACTCTTTATTTTGAGTTACATACTGTGTTTATGAGATAGAGAATGTTTATATAAAGTAGGAGGTAATCTCTTATGGATACATTCAAAAACACATATTTAGAGTCTTGTATTCTTCCTCCATCTCCAATAACAAAAGAAGAATATGATGAGTTAAGTGACAAAGAAAAGAGTATGATAAAAATCATTACTCCTTTCTTTATTTATGATAATAACTTTAATTACAGGATAAACCTGTAAACGTAACATAATACATTTCTCTATCTCACTGGAGGATGTTCGCAGCATCCTCTTTTACTTTTTTGTTTATAAAGCATTTAATGTGTAAAAGTCGATTTTTTCATTGATATAATATAGAGATGAAGAAGATCAACCATAACTAGTTTACTTAGGGGGTAAACATCATGACGAAACTTGAAGCCAAATACATCGGACTCATTCTCTGCGTTCTCTCCCGCAACTTCATCGACGAAGTAAAGGTTCCCGAATATGAAGAACTCGGGAAACTGATGAGGGCTTTGGCATTTCTCCAGAAAGGAGAATGCTCCAAAGCAGCGAAGAGAAACATCGACTACATCTGCTGGGAATATGGAGACTCGCTGTCGAAGAAGTTCCAGGAGCACTACAAAGAGTTCAAGAACATGACTCCGACGCTTGAAACCCACTACGACCTCCGTAAGTAATCAAGCAGCATCGCCAGATGTAAAAATGGAAAACAATGCTAGGTCTTGACAGACATCGTCATTGTTTTTCTTGCAAACGTTTAGCTAAGAGATTATGGAACATCTCTTCATCTTTTTTACAAAATCTTTTTTCATCATTTTTAAGAAGAGTCTTAAATGCTAAATCATTATTAGCATGAATATCCGCACCATGGTCTATAAGTCTCATAGCATCTTCATAATTTCCGTGTTTAATAGCAATAGGAAGAGATATAGAATTGCACTTACTTGGATCTGCACCACAATCTAATAGCTTGGCTAGTAATTTAGAACTATTATCTAGTTTAGCAACTCCTACTAAACCATCGCCATTACCAACATTACCAAATGTACCAAACATAGGTTTTATATTATTATCTTCTGCATATTTGCATATCTTACCAAAGTATGCAGTATCATTAGTAGATAAAATAGAAAGAAGCACAGAATCTATAATTCTAGACTTTTCTTCATCTGTAAAATCATTTGTATCTATATAGAGTTCTATTAATCTACTAGTAAACTTTTTATCATACTTTGTTACTATAGACGCTTTTATAATATCTGTAGACATAATGTGTTCATCTATGAAGTATTTAACTATATCATTCATCTTATTCTTAAACAGAATACCCCATAAGACTTGGTTTTCCCACCAACGTTTATATTTTACTATGGAAGGAGTTTTTGCTATATCTTCGTCTGTGGTCTCATTTTCGATATAATCAAAATCTTTAATGTTTATTTTTCTTGCTTTTAATAGAGACATAACCTGTTGTTTGGATACTATTCTCATATTTGCTAAACCTCCATAATAAAATCTCCTAGAGAAATTCTCTAGGAGATTGTATTTTCTTTTTAATCTTCTTTAAATAACCATTTATCACTGAGATTTGTGTATAGACCAGGAGAATCATCCCTATTAACCATAAGAAGAAGATCTTTATAATTCTTTCTTACAGTGATTCCTTGAATATCTGTATTTACTTTGTCATAATCTGGATTCTGAAGAACCTCTTTAACTATAGGAGAATCTTTAGATATAGCAGCATTAGGAACAAATGTACCACCTGTTGTAGTAGATGAACCGGTTGTTCTACCACCAGATGCTACACCACCTTTAACTGTAGCTCCTATAATTACATTACCAACTTTAGTACCACCTATAATAGTACCACCAGTTACTACACCACCAGTAGTGGTTAATTTATTATTTCCAGATGGTTTTGTAATACCACCAGAAATAACATAGGTTTTATCATCATCTTTTATAGAGTATGCAGTGCCACCATTTACAATACCACCAGTTGTTATACCACCTGTGGTAATATCTCCAGCTGTAATACCGCCAGTAGTAACCATATCAGATCCAGTAACCATACCATCTATAACTATAGCATTAGAGAGTTCTGGTTCTATTACAGTACCTCCTTCAGTTTTGCAATCCGTAATGATAGAATCTATTATTACAGCTTCTGATATAATACCTTTAACAGTAGCATTAGTTACATAACCAGTTGTTGGATCTTTGTCTCCATCTATATCACCAGATATAGCAATAGCATTTAGTATATAACCACTTGCTATAGAACCATTAGTAGAAGTGCCATTAATTACATAAATCTCATGACCACTTCTATTAGTTCCTTTGGCTATACCATCTACTGTCTTAGAGCCATTTAGAGAACCCTGTACAATAACACCTTTAAGAATATTACCATTAGCATCTAGCTCTGCATTAGTAACTATAGCATCTTTTATAAGAGCTGCTACAGTAGTACCATAAGAATGCGTAGATGTGTCTATAGTAGTATCTTCATCAGCATATTTTACATAAGCTCTTACATCTCTGATTTGATCTGATTTGATAACAACTACATTGTTATTATAGTTTACAGAGCAATCTAACTTAATTTTATATATACCAGTTTCTTCATCTAATGCATATACTTTATATATATCTTTTACCATACCAGAGCATTGTTTTAATTCACCATCTTCTAGATATTGAATCGTATACATATTTCCTGGTATAATATCTACAGCATGATTAAAATCTGTATTTGTATAAATCATCTCTATTGTGAGAACTATCTTAGCTGTAGTTTCTACATTAGTAAGCATTGTAGTAGTATGAGCACATTCACAATTGCATGTTAATGGGCCATCTTTTCTATAAAGACCACTCATAATACCTGGCTGTGAAACAGATATTTTATTGGTACAATCGTGACCGTATTGATGATTCCACGTACCATAAAATGCTGGTGGATTAGGATCAAATATATGATTTATATCATTGCAATCATGGAAGACTACATGCTCATGAAAATGATTGTTGCAGTTGCATGACATTGAGAGAACCTCCTTTATTCATTTCATTAATGAGATGTGGAGTTTACCTCTTTAAGTCTATTATGCTCTAATACAACAATATAGTTTATCATTTTGATATAGTTTCTAGCGCAGTCTAGAATCCATGGATATTTATCTACTGTTTCTTGAGTACAATAGGAAAGGGTAGATAGATTATTCATTATATTCATTATATACCAGATATTGGCATAATCATATGGAGATATAGAGAATGCATATCTAGATAGAGCAGCAGTAAATAAAATATCATAATCTTCCGATAAGTTATCTTTATTTGTTAAATGATATCCAAAAGCCATACTAAAAGCTCTAACAATATCTGGTAGATAATAAGAATCAAAATCAAACCCGGACTTATATACTATGCTATATAAATCATTGAAAGTTCTATTTAATCTATTTTTTTTAATTGCTTTAGATAGATTTGGCTTTTTAGAAGATACAAAACCAATAAGAGGAATAGAGATAGTATCCTTACACATAGCTTGTATAAATCCGATAAAACAGGTTCTAACAAGCTTCTTTTGATTATCTGTAAGATCACCATCGCTTTTGGCCATTTGATAAATGTGTTTCATTCCTTCTTCTTTAGTTTCAAAAGAATCGTGAAAAACTTTATAAAATTCTTTAGCATATTTGATTCCGAGACATTTGGAGAACATGTTTTCGGTTTGAATAGCTTCATCTTCTAATACCATGATATTACCTCTTCAATTCTTCTATATCTTCTATTTTCTTTGCATGTGATTGTTGAATAGCAATTCTAATGTGTGTAATTATTGTTGGATAGAGTTTCTCATTAAAGAGGATTTTATTAAACGTTTCAAATAATGAAGTTCTTGGAGATACATAATCCTCAAATAGATTTAGAACAGGAACATTATTACCATATGCTACCTGATATATATATTTATCAGTAACAGGAAGATTCTTTAAATTGTTAAGAACTAAAGGAAGATTAGCAACTATATAAGCCATTACATCATCCTCACCAAAAGATATTCTACTATAATTAGAAGACATATCTCTTTCTTTTCTCATATCTTCTAGATGGAATGTATTATAAATCTCTTCCTTCTGATCATCTATATATTGATCATAGAATGCAACCATGTAATTATTGAATCTAGATATAAAGAAATCATAGAGATAATAACACAGTGTATATAGATCCATATACTCATCACCGTTATTATCATTTATATCTATCTGGAACCATTTAGTGATGATATCAATAATAGCTCTATAGGTTAGCATTCTAGTTTCTTCTATATTCTCTGTATCTGTAGGATACATGTTAGTTAGTTCTTTAAATATAGTTTCGTATGATTGCACTGCATTTGGGTATGGAATCATATTAAATGTAGACAACCTCTGTGCAATAGTATCTTCTATTACATTCATCACAAAATCAGAGTCAAACTGAGCTAATATAACTGATATTTGATTATTAGCTCTTAACTCGTACTCCTTATCATTCGTTAAAAAACCGAGCATATCTAATCCTCCTTTAATCAATTAATGTATTGTTTTTAAAAAATTCAAAGTATATACTAGAGGCTAATAAAAGCCTCTAGTATTTTTATCTCATATCGTCATCATTATATACAAATTCTCTTCTATTTAATACTTTATAAATAGAATCATTTTCCATCTCTTCTTCATCTTTATTGAAGTCTGTAAACAGAGATGGAGGAAGAGTTTGCTCTGATCCATAACTTCCAGAAGCATCGTTTATATCTACAGACTCTTTTGGAACTCCATAATGTCTAGAATATGCTTCTCTTGCATTTTCATCTCTTAATAGTAGTTTAAGATGTTCTGATTCTAGTTTTCTTTCTTTATTTACAAATTCAGAGAAAAGAACACCTTTAGCTCTATTCATTTCTGTATTCTGAACTTGTATTTTCTGTTCCATAGATCCATCTGGAGTATTTATAGCAGCTATAGAAGGGGTCATATTTACTGCATTTGTGGCTCCGTCTAACTCTACTATATCATCTACAGATTCTTCTGTTTTAATACCAAACTTCTCTATACCAAATATCTCTTTTAAGTTCTTTCCTTCATACCAAACATAAAGAGCCATTAGATATGAGAATATCTGGTCATCATGGGTTAGATCAGAATGATCTACTCTACCGTTCTTCTTTATTTCTAGACCTCTTAATTCATCATATAGAGTTTTAGAGATAAACTTATCTTTGTGATAAGTCATTCTTTCTCTAAGAATTTCTATTAGTTCGTCTCTAATATCTTTAGTATTATCTAAGCCATATACTTTTGTAAGTTTCTTATTCTTTACAACTCTACCATTAAGTATAGACTCCTCTAATACTCTTTCTTTCATCTCATAGTAAAGATTTTTCTTAACTTTAGTTTCTTTTAGTTTGCCTATAATTGCTTTACCAAAACCACCATTACGTTCAATATTAATTATAGCATTAGGCATCATATTGGTTACAATATACTCTAGTACTCTTGCCACATCAATAAGAGAAACAGTATTAGATCTTAATTCAGCAAATACTCTAGTTGTTCTAGAATCTACAAATGTTATGCATGAATAGTCTCTAGATACACCACCAGCAGGGTCAACACCGATTATAGGAGGATACTTAGGAACCAGATTAGATTTAAGAGGAATCTCTTCAAATATTTTAAGTTCATATTTACCAAATATAAGAATAGTCTTCTTAGGAGGTTTGCAGAACTTTCTTACTACATCTAGTTCTTCTTTAGTAAATGGGCAATTCTCTGCTTCATCAGACCACTCAAGAAGATACTCTCTTCTAATAAGTGGCATATCCCAATCAGCTTTCTTACATTTATCATAGAACCATTCTTCAGAATATCCTAGTTCTTGATAGGTATACTGTATGAATACAAACGTGCTCATCTTATTAGAATCTATGATATTTCTTATCTGGAAATATGTAAGATCATACCATGCTTCATTCCATGGAGTTGCATTATTAATAACAGAGTAGGCATATTTGCCTTCATCTGTTGTTAAAAATCCTGGTGTTGTTGTATATAGAATACCATATGGTACATTATTCTTTTGGGCTATCTCGGTAGCCTTGCCCATAGCAGGAATCATGTTTCCATAAATGGTTTTCATAAATGGAATAAAAGCATACTCGTCTGCCCAGAGTAATGGAAAAGTCTGACCACGAAGTAAGTTAGCAGCAGCTAATTCATTTCTTGCTTTAGCATACGTTCTAAGCTTATTATGATTTACAGAATTCTCCATATAAACTGCTGTATTAGGAACTTTAGTCTTCTTACCATTAACAAGAGAAAATACAGCATCAAATCTAAGATACGTGGGAAGTAGGTCTCTTATAGCTCTTATTCTTGACAAGTTTTCCTTAGAATCTTTGAACTCTTTATTTAATAGAGAAATCTGTGTATTCTGTGTTCTAAAGTTGTATATATAAGTATAGAATGCAGCAGCACCTATTGTCTTACCTGTCTGACGAGGCATTATCTGTATGCAGTTTATATTCATTGTAGCTAAATATAAAAATGCCATATTGCCTCTATTAAGTATAAACTTACTAGGTTCACCAGCAGATGGAATACGTACTACTTCTCTTAAATAATACCAGAAGTTATTTCTAACTTCTGCTAATACTTTCATTTTATACTGATAAGATATATTAGGATCATGAGGATCTATATTAGCAAGGTCAGGATCTAGAAGAGATAGCATAAATCTATTATTCTTAATACCAATAGCCTTTAAATAGTTACTCATTTCTACAAATGAGGTATTAGATGTAGACCGTTGGTAATATATTCGTATATTTTGATTCTCTACTAACTGAACTTGCTGAGAAGGAGAAACATTGCTATTATTTAACTGCATTAAATTTCACTTCTTTCACAAGATACTGTTTTACTAGAAAGTTGGAAAGTTAATTTTGTTTACATACTATAATAGTGAGGAGATGATAAATTGATTACTAAAGATGAAATAAGAAATATTGTAGAAATAACAAAGAATTTTTGGATACAGAAGAATATTACATTTACTCCGTATATAAACGTAATAGATATAAGTGGGTTAAATTTTGGAAAGTCTAATATCATTTATGGTATATGCTTATTTAATAATATAGGAATAGATATAGACAATATAGAGCATTTGATTAATGTAGAAAATCTTAATAGAGAAAGATATTTAGGATTCATAATCCATATAGTAACTCATGAATTCTGCCATTTAGATCAAGATATATCTTATTATAAACTAAACAATATTCCAAGATATATACTAGAGAATGATTGTGAAGCAATGGCTATAAAGTATATAAAGTCTAACTATAATGAATTATGCAATGTATTTAATTGTAATATAGAGCAATATACACCTAGTAGATATAATGGATCTATAAATCATTCATATATAAGATATAATAGCATTCATTCTAAGATTAAGACTTATATATTCTCTATTCTATTAGATGGAATAAATGAAAGTGATTATAAAAGAATGTGTGGTCTAAATCCAATGAAAAAGATCTATATATCTTATATACTAAATAATATTATTCAGAAAAATATATTATTATTTGATCAAATCTATATAGTATCCGAAGAACTATTGAAATTCTTAGGATATCATGCAATGCAATATCTTATTATGAGAAGAAAATTTAATGTATTCATAAAAGAATATGATGAAGCAGTTTATATTTACATAAAAGAATAACCTATATAGGATGGGATATTATTCCCATCCTATATAAATTTTTTCATAACAAGTTTACCATATTAAAGGCCTTATTTTCTTTTATTTTTCTTTTTTCATAGTTTCTTATCTTGTCCCTCTTATAGACCACTATATTGTGATAAGAACTGTCAATCATCGTTTTAATCGTTCCTAAGATATAGATATAATTGAGAGAATCTTTATTAAACCATGACTGCTGATATAACTTCATTACTATACTTTCAAATATATCAGCAACGACGCTTTCAAAAGGAGATTTCCCTCCTTTCTTAACGTCAAAAAAGATTAAACTATAGAAATTTCTATAATCATTATTCTTAAGATAATCAAAGCATTTTATAGGAACTGTTCTAACATCTTTACTCAGGATCATATTATTCAGATTATCAAAATACATTGTTATTATCTTTTCACATATAGACGTTAGAATTATAACGTTTAATTTATCTTTATGATCTATAGGTTGTGTAAAATATGGTTCTCTTGAAGAATCATATGCCTTGAATCTGCATTTGATACGATTTATAATTGTAAATGTAAGGGAAATGGTTCTCCTTGCATAATATATTTCTTCTTTTATGTTTGATATATGAATCCTATTAACAAGAGCTATTAGCATTATAACTCCGATAAAGCATGTAAATATAGATGCACTTATAATAGTTTCAAAATTAAAGCCTATACTAAGAATCAAAGAAGAAATTATTGGTAATATGATACCCATAGAAAGAAGAAGACAGGTTAATGCTATTGTATAAGGTTCTAGACCCCATTTTATCTTAAAATGATTATACAATACCTCTAGTATTCGTTTATCTTCTTTTAGTTTTAATATGTAACCCATGATACATTCCTCTATTCAAATTTCTTTATATGGTCAATAACCTCGTTAATCATATTAGTATAATTTTCAGAGTCCGTAAGGGTTCCATCCCAAATATCTATAACTGTAATAGGAGATTGATTAATAGTAAGAATTTTAGACTCTTCTATATACATTTTGTATATAGACTTAATACTCTCTTCCTTGTCATTATACTCATTACTAGACCTTTCTTTAGCATGTTTTAAAACAACGTGCAAAGGGGGCAATATTAAGAACAACTCATCTATGGATACTTGAGTTGAACAATAATATTTACTTATAATGTCCAGGTCACCCATTTTTTCCATTTCTTTATAGAGAGTACCACCATTGAGTTTATTGTATACAATGGTTGATAATATAGATCTATCTACAATATACATTGAGTATACATCGTCTTGTTTATATATCTTAGATGATTTGGATTCTATTTTATTAAATGCATCTAACTGGTTTATGATATTTAGTGATTGAAGAATATCCGTTGGATAATTCTTGTATTCATCTGTAAGAAGACTTCTTATAAACGAATATCCATAAGAATTCTTATCAGGAAGACAAAGAGAGTTAATCTCTATATCTGTATTATCTATTTCTTCTTCTTTAAGTGTTTTCACTATAGTATCAGTCATAGTTGTTTTTCCACAGCCATCTACGCCTTCAAGAATGAATACTTTAGGATCTACAAATATAGAACCGTCTTCATCTTCATAATAATCTGTTTCTTTATGGAAATATTTAATATTACCCACGAATTTCATCCTCCCCAATCTCCTCATCTACATAGATATCGTTATCTTCTGAAAATGATTTACATAGAGATCCCTCAGAAGAGAGTTTGTTATTATTATCAAAATATCTTAAAAATAAGAAAGTATTATCATTGTTAGGAGTAAATACAATAACTTTCCTATCATCATAAAACTCTCCTACTTTATCCATGTTATCCATGAAAGAGAGTATATTTTTTCTTGTATTCATTCTCCCATTACTTACTAATTTACAAACCATCTTACTATTTAAATCAGGCATCTTATTATTTAATATGATACCAAGATAAGCTATATGAACAGGATCTGCTAAAGAATCCTTAATATAATCCATTACAGTTATACTTTTAGATATATTCATCTTTCTCATTAATTCTTCTACCAAATCCCAAGTATTAGAATAAATCTTTGGTATAAATGAGAAATTCTTTAATAAACTCTTAGCTTGATTATCTAATGAATCATCAGCATCTTTGAATATCTTATTTATATAATCATAATTGAATGGTTTGATCTTAAAGAGTTCATCTTTACATTCTCTTATTATAGCAGCTGCATTATAAATTGTTATTATATTATAAACTTCATTGATAGATCTATAAAGAAGTTTTAAATCTATCTTAAACTTTACAGCCATTTGAGGTCCTTCTTGTTTCTCTAGATCTGTGAGTTTCTTATTCATATTTCTAGAGATTACATCTAGAGATAGATTATGACTATTCTTTTCTCTATCTGTAGTATTCATGCTCAGTTCAGTGCATAAGCAGAGAAGAATAACAGACCTCATCTTTTCAAACCATTCTTCGTCTTTTTTAAATTCTCCTAATTCACTTACTTTAACAGAATCTTTTATTACATTATCTATATTGAATACAAATTTGTTAGTATCGAATCTTATCATACTAGAAATTCCAACAACATCTTTAAACTCTATTGTTTTATTTGATACTATAGTATTTGCCAAATATGTATCTCTTATTAGATTATAGTATCTTCTTGTAGAATACTTAAGGCTATTTAATTCTCTTTGAGTTAATTGAATCATTAAGATCTCTTCTTTCAATTTGAAGTATGGATAGCCAAAAAATTCGGCTATCCATATGTAATCTTAAAATAATTTATTGATCTCGTTGATTAGTTCTTTCTGTACTGATTGCTCTAGACTTAACTCTACAGTGTTTCCATCTTTTGTTTTCATTGTAACAAGATCCATATTTGGGTTTATTTTCATTGATTCATATAGAACGTCAAATGTATTCATAGCAAGTTTAACATTAGCAGACTCTGTTACAATATAATTACTTATCTGGCTCTGTGTTAGAGGAATCTGAATAGTTGATTCCATTACAGGAGAATTGCCCTTTTGGGCTTGCTTATTAATCTCCATTGCTTTAGAGAAATAATAATCATCTGGATCTATATTGTATACATTGTATTTTACAGGTTCAGCAACAACAGATTCTGTTGTTACAATCTTTGTAGTATAAGCTTTAGAGTGCGATGGGAAATATACACGATCGTATGTGATCATCTGCATATTTCTAACAGTCATTCTACCTCCTTCATTAACAAGAGAACCAAGAGCTCTTAGAGAGAATGAAGGATGTTGCCCACGTTTAAGATCTTCATTGAATGATCTACCAAGATCATTAGAAGTACCAGTAAAATGAGCTTTTACTAGATCTCCTTCCATCCAAATCTTCTTATACCAGACTTGAACATTAGTTGGATCTATTTTAGCCTGTCTCTGTAATGATGCATCTGATGGATGTCCTGCTTCACCCATTAGATTTCCAGTAGTCATAAGTTCTACAATACGTGGAGAATGTATTGCTCTATTAAGTTCTTCTGTAGGATAATAACGCTTATTTCTATTTACAGCATTACCATTCTGAAGAACTCCTTCAGCTAGAACAAAACCAGATTTATCTTCGCTTTTTATTTTAAATTCAACAGCATCGGATACCTCTTCACTAAGAAGGTACCCAACTATATTATCTTTCATATAAATCACCTTATCTAGTACTAAGTAAGTAATGTCATTATTACAATGTCTGGAAAATGGGAGTATGCCATTTTAGCATACTCCCTGTAATTATAATATATAAAATTATTTATGATTCTTATTATTGTTATGATTATTGTAGTTCTTGCTATTATTGTTATTCTGTGAAGTAACAGTAGCCTTGATATCAGCTTTGACCTCTGTTTTAACTTCTTCTTTCTTTTCTTCCTTAGCTGGAGCAGTTTCTTCTTTAAGAGCAACTTTTACATTATTCTGTTTATTGTTCTTCTTACTGCTCTTACCATAAAAAGAGACCGTATCAACAACTTTACCAGACTGATCTGTAATATTAACATTATTCTTTGAATAAGACTTAATATTGGTTGCAGCAACAGCACTCTCTGGAACAGTCGAGATACCATTTTCTGTGTTGTAATTATTAAAGTCTAGAGGAACTGTTTTACCACCAAGAAGAACCTCTTCTACTAGAGCCTTGTTTTCTATGCAGACTTTAATAGCTTCTGAATCTAGAATAACACCAACACAATTACCGGCAAATGGAATACCATTAATGGAGAACGGGCGATAACATGAAATATTTACCTTCTTAAGCATTTACTATAAACCTCCTAAAAAATGAAAAAGATTATCTTACTGTTGACTATGTAAATTAATAGTCATAGTTTGGATCTTGCTGGTCTACCATATCTATCATATTAAAATCTGGATTCGAGTACATAAGATCATCTTCTGCTTCATTACCTTCATCTATATCCATATCAGCAACTAGCATAGCAGGATCATTAATTATTTCGTCTCTAAATCTTCCATCATCCATTGAATCTATTATATCTTGATCCATGTTTATCACCTCTTAAAATAGCTGATCATCATCCACTACAGAATCTGTTTCTTCATCATAACCAATCATAGTATCTATAGCTTGTTTAAAAGAATATTTATCTTGTAAATCTACTCTGTCTTCTTCTAACATATTTTGAAGAAGAACTTCATCAACAGCTTTTGACATTATAAGTCCTCCTTTTGACTTAATTACTTAAATGTGGGATAGTAAATTTTCTTTGAAATACATACTATAGAAATGATGGTATTATATATAGTGGCATTTTAGGAGGTAATCTTTTATGTTTTTAAGTGGAGTTAAAAGAAAAAAATATATATTCGAAAAGGAAAAACTTATTAGAAGTATAACCGATATGAAGAATATACTAAATATTTACAAAAATATTAAAAATGAAGATGAATTAGATAAATACATAATATCTCTAAATTTAAACGAATGCAGGATAAGAGATATTTTAGGATCTTATTATCCAATTTCAGAAATAATAAATATAAATCCTCCAGAATATTTAAAAAACACATTCGAAGAAAATAAAAAAATTGTTGATATATTGGAAAAAGAAAAAGATGCATTTTATAATGAATTTTATGAGTTTTTATGTATATCTTCCGACTTTTATAAAAAAGCATTTAAGAATAATTTCATAGATTATCCATACAATTTAATAAATGAAGAAGTAAAGAAAATAATAATCTATAGTTTTAGTAGAGGGATGTTCGACTATTAATCAAATAGGAAGGGTAATAAAATGATAAATATAAATTTTAGTGATTCATTTAAATCTTTGTGTGAAAATTATCAATTTGAGAATCCAAAAATGCTTATTAAATTTATAAATGATAATTTAGCACATGATGGATCTATTACAGGGGATTATAATATTCATAATATTCAATGGCCCGAAATGTTATTGAAATCATGCATTGGTAATTGTATAGATTTATCAGTATTTGTTTATTATGTATATTACTATTTAAAGAATCTTCCATTTAAGAAATATAAATATGATGCATGTATACTTTTAATGAATATATTGGCATTATCTATAGAAGATATGAGTAATAAAGAAAATGTTTATAGATTCTTTTCACATGCAGTTCCAATAATAAAAATCAATGATGATTTTTATGAAGTGAACTGTGATTCATATTTCTCTAAAAATGGTATGAAAATAAGAGATTCCAACTATATAGGGCCGTTCAAATCTTTTGAAGATGCTGCTAATAAAATATTTGGGTATTTTCAATCTACTATATTAAAATATAATGAAGGAAATTTTAAGAATTTTGAAAATAAACAATATGAAAAATATTGTTTACTTTATGAAAAAGATATGAATTATATAAGTAGCTTTTATGGGAAAGAGAATATAAGGTAAAAAGATTTATTAAATAATATACCAAAAGCTAGAGAAATGCAATATCTATTCGATTCTGTAGTAAAAACAGTTAGTACTAATGTAATATATATGCCAACAAACAATAATACCTATCGTATGATGAAATATTTAGGTTTTACAAAGTACAGTATAAATAAAAATCTAAAATCATCATATTATAAAACAAAATTATTTAAATCAAAATAATAGAACAACAAATATATAAGCGATCAATATTCAAACATGCTTCGCTTCTTCTTTTATTCCATGGATGCTGTAATAGCATCCATGGTCTTAATGTGTAAAATATAAATATCTGTACAAAGGAGTGTTGAATATGTATAGACTTGTTATGCATAACAAGCCAAAAGATCCAGTTTATGATGAACAAATCATAGATACAGTTTTATATGAAGGAGATGATGTAGAAAAACTAATGTATCTATATACGTGTTACAATTATTTCTATAAAGATAAAGAAAATTATACATTAGAAGCAACTAAACATGAAAATCTAAATATTCCAGATGTAGATATGCTTCTTATGTGTGTTCAAAAAGCATATATGGATAATGGAAGAATTATGAGATTTGAACAATATGATCTTATTCATGAAGATGGATATCTAAAAAATGATGAAGCAGTAAATAGAGCTTTAGATAGAGTTATTAAAAATAGCTTCCAAAATTATTGTGTATTAGATAAAGATGGTAACGTTGTAGATATTCCTGTGGATATTACAATTCCAAAAAATTATAAAGATATTCTTCCAGAAGAGAAAGTCTTTAAAGTATATAAGGTAGAAGATCCAAGAAATGTTAACAAAGAAGATTTGAATAATAATCCAGATATACTGGTTGCATGGAAACATGTATATGTAAAGCCATCTAATATAAATGTAGTAAAGCTTAATTGTTTTAATATGTTACAAACTATCATTGAATCATACGTTGAAAGAAAATAAATAGTATAATAGGAGTAGACTAATTGTCTACTCCTATTATTTTGTATTTGAAAGGAAAATGTATATGTCATGTTTAGATATCTATAAAGCAAATTTTAAATATAATTTTGATAAAAAAGAAATTATAAGTTCTCTAAAAATAATGCTATCTATAATCAAAACTTACAATTCTGGAAATTATAATTATGAATATATAATTTCACTAGATCTATCAGATATAATGTGTTATAATGTATTATCTTATCACTATTACAATGTATTTGAAAATCCTAATGATAAAGCTGTGAACGTAATAAAAAATAGGAATAATATTATCATTTATGAATTATTGACTAATCATAAAGATGATTTTTATAATATCTTTTCTAAATATTGTTTTAGCAAATCAAAGAATTTTTATATAGAAGCAATTAGAAACAAATTCTCTGAATATCCGTACAATTTGATAAAAGAAAGAAATAGGAAAATAGTGTTTAATCTTCTATTTGGTGATTTTTACGATTATTCAAAGGGGAAGTTATCATTATGGTAATTTATTCTAAGGAATTCTCTGAATTTTGTGATTCACTAAATTTAGACGATCCAGGAAAATTAATAGATTTTTTAAACAACAATATATATCATGATGGAACATTTTTTGATCCATCATTAGGTAGATTGAATAGTAAACATATAATGCAATGGCCAGAATTAACTATAAAGAAAAGATGCGGGGATTGCGTAGATTTAGCCTACTTAGTATATTCTATTTATCAATATTTCAAATCTAGACCATTATTGAATAGATATGATTCTGCAATAATGCTTTTAATATCAGTAGCTACAACAATTGATGATTTGAGTAATAGAAATAATGATAAGAGGATTTTTGCACATGCTATTCCTATGATAAGTCTAGATGATGATGTTTATATTGTAAACTGCGATTCATGCTACGATAATAAAGGGAACAAAATAAAAAATTCATCTTTATTTGGTTCATTTAAATCTTTTGATTTAGCATCAGGAAAATTATTTGAACTTTGGCAATTGGAAGTAACCAAAATAGAACATAGTCCAATTTTATTCAAAGGGCAAAGATATTTACAATATTGTGTATTGTATGAAAAAGACTTAGAACCAATAGATAAATATTATGGAAATACTATGATGTACCAAGGAGAAATACTAAATAAAATATATAAAGTACAAGTTATAACCAAAAATATAGAAGAGTCTTTAAATATGACTATCAAAACAGGCATGTCTGATAGAGTTACATATGTTAATATGCATCTAAACAATAAAAAGGTTGCAAAATTCTTTAATCAAACTATGCAATCTATAAAGAGAGATTATAAAAACTCTTATATTAAAACTAAAATGTTTAAATGTCAATAACAAATAATTAATAGGATAATTTGTAAAAATCAACCTATTTCTTTCTTTTAAAAGGGGTAGTGGAAATTCCACTACCCCTATTTATGTGTAAAAATCAATATTTTTAGTTACATACTATAGCGGTGCAAAGTCAACAATATATAAAGATAAGGAGTTGTTTATCATGTATTTTGGTATGTTCTCTGGCGATGCTCTTGTTGATTTCCTTCTGTTTTCGTACCTGATGGTGACGGTTGTTTATAACACTGTCACCCATCGTTGGAAGGAATACTTCAAGGAGGGATGGTATGGTATGAACTGTCCTGAATGCTTGAACGCTATGTGGAATCTGAAAATCACAAAGATCTTCCGCGTGGCTCTTGTCGTGATTCTTCAGGGAATCATTGATTTCGTTTCTCTCTCCGTCCAAATTATCAAAGGGCGGAGATGAGAAACAAAAACAACGAAATGGCGGGACTTCGGTCTCGTCATTTTTGCCTTAATAGCCTAATTCTGACATAATGATAAGATAAACATTTTTTTAAATAAGGAGATGATTGGAGGGTGTTGGACGAAATTATAAATCCTGATAAACAGTATGAAGAACTTCTAACAGACAATAGTAAATATAAGATAAGAGTGGATTTCTTAAAAGAAGAAGCAAAAGCATTTGTTAAATTAAAAACAATGATAGATAATTGCTCTAGTGAGAAATCATTCTTGGAAAATTTAGACGAAATGATCGGATTGTGTAATAAGATTAGAAGCGTGAGCTTAAACATACTGTATGATAAATACAAGATATATCAAATAAAGAAACGCAATTATATAAGAAAACTAAGAGAAAAAATTCAAAGATGATACACCTAGATCGAGTGATCTAGGTGTTAAAATTGTTTGTAAATATATTTTTTTCATTTACATACTATAGTAGTGATAGCAGTACAAGATACGTAAGACTATCGTATACTATATAGGAGGAATAGTTATGACAAGAACCGAAATGGATCTGTTCGGTCAGCTCCTCAGTCACAGTGCTGATGGATCAATGGCCGAAATGGGGGATATCCACAGTTTGTGCGACCATATCTCCGAATTCGGACTCCGCGACGAACTCCAGTACAAGATCGCCAAACTCGCATTGGTGAACTGGGTTGGTTCTACCCCTATGAGCGATATTAATCGTGACCGTCAGTTGATCAAGGCTGCAGTTGAGTATTACGAGCTCCGCCACGACATCAGCCAGCAGAAGAGAGAGCTTAGCGATATAGACATCTTCTACTACTAATTTCAGTAGAAAGAAGGAAAATGAACTTGAGGAGTCATTTGTATAGTGACTCCTTATTTTTTATTAAATTTAGTTTCATTTACATACTATAATACTGAAAGTATATCATTAAGGAGGTAAAAATGTTATTCATATTTTGTTTACTATCTTTTAGTATTGGTATTAAATATGGAATGCTTAAAAGTTTAAAAGAAGAAGAGAACGCTAAACCATCTTTTATTCTAAGAATTCTATATTCATTAGTACCTGCTATGAAAGTTTATATTATTTACCAAATCTATTTATTCATTACTAAATTAAAAATTATATTTGGAATCTAAGGAGCATTTTACTATGAATCTTTCTGAATTGGACCATATAATCAAATACGTCATTTCCAATCCATCTCTTAATAGAGATGGATTTGTTCGTCTGCTAAATAAGATTAGTAAATACTATGATGATATGAAATTACTAAAATATTCTACTCCAATGGAGGTATATAATGATTTAATCCATTAAAAACACAAAGGAGTATGCAGGATGGAACCGAACCCATCCTGCATTTTTTGGAAATGAACTCAAGAAAAAGAAGACAGAAAATAGGATACTTTTAAAATATAGTGTATGTGGAAGGAGGACTATATTGCATAATATAACCCATGCCAAATTATATTATGCTACGGAAATAAGACGGAAAATTATTTCCTTAAAAATATCCTATTACTATATTGTTCCGGGATATTTATTTTCTAACAGCATAACACTTTTCCATATATTCTTTACTGTCATCATCTGTAGTGGATGATGACGTATTATCTGTCTGCAAAGACATAGCATAATCTTTTATTATATACATAAGAATTGGTATTTCATAAAATAGATCTTTAGAATATCTATAATTGAGATTTATAAGATTATCTATTTCCACATCATTTACAGAGAAATCTTCATTATTCATATAATTGATAATGATATTTCTATATATAGGATTCTTTATATCATCTTCATCATAAGGCAAATTATTTTGTATTCTATCAAATAGATCATTATCTAACCAATTTATAGGATGCTGGAGTGAATGATGAAGATTTATAGACAATTCAAAATAATCTTCCATTCTATCTACTAATAGACTATTTGGATCGTGAACAGGAACTGGATAGCAGCTATTAGTATGAAGTAATGGTTCTTTATTTTCCACATCTCTAAATATTGTATGATCATACTCTATTGCAAATGTAGATGGGATATGAACTGCTTGAGATACGTAGAGATATGATTCATCATCTGTTACATAGAGTCTATTACGTATAATAAACTCTGTTAAATATGGATCATATATAAACATATCTAAATATCCATATATGAATGCTTGTACATTTCTTCTATAAAATAGATTCATATAGTAAGACTTTAGAGTGCTATATATAGAATCTAATTTAGAAATTAACTGTGCATCAGACGATTCTAGTAATGCTATAAAGTTAGATCCAGCATTAGACGGTATATATTCGTATTCTTTAACAAGTTGACGATTATTTAGAGACTCTAAATAATCTTCTCTTGTATTGTCTAGTACAAAGTCTATTTTATAAAAATTAGCACCGGATTCTATTGTATCATTTGATACTTTGTTTACTCTAAACAATAATGACTTATCTTTAGCATAAGTAATTGTAAAATAATCATCTGGAAATGGTATTAAAGTATTTGGTAATATTAAAGCTTCTCCTTGAAGAGGAGAGGATTCTATACCATATTCTTCTAGATTAAGATCTACTATAAAACGCGGAATACCATATAATTGGAAGTTGTTTATCTTATTATATCTTAATGGAGACTTTTCTCCTAATTGATCGTAAGTTGTCTTAGATCCTTGATCTAAAGTTGACTTCTTCGTGTTTATATTCCAGTATGTAACGGTAGTAGGTTTCTTATCAGAAAACTTATAATAAGGATTATCTAATCTATTTTGAAGTCCAGTAACAAGACTATCTACAGTAGTCCTATAGGTTGTATTAGTGAAGTTGCCCAACGTATTTCTCTCCTTCCATATTTCTATTAACTAGATGTGGAAGAAAGCTATTAAGGAGGATATTCATGGTATACTATGTGTTAAAAGAAATCAAAAACAATAAGTTTAAAAATGTTGCGTTCTTTAAAGATAGAGAAGAAGCTGAGAAGTTAAGAGACAAATTAGAAAATATATCTATAAATGGTTCTGATTGGTGGTATGAAACTGATAAAAAGAATCATATTGACCATTCTGTATTAAGGGGACAAAATATAACTTATTATAAAATCGAATGTGAAGGATTTAATTTGTTAAATAGTGCTGATGATTATGTAATTGAAGAACAAAAAGATTCTAAAGAAAAGTACAAATATTTATTAATTAATATTTATGCTTTAAGATCAGAGAAAGATAAAAATGAATTTGAATTAGATATGTATTCTGAAAGATGTGAAGAGATTGAGCATAATTATATGATTAAGAGAGTTACAGAGCAGGATATTTCTCTGTTTGGTATAGATATAACTAGAAGATGCCTGATGTATTCGGATGCTATTGATGTTAGAGATATCAAAACATTTAATGAATTAGATAAGAAAGTATCAAATATAGTAGATGAAGGGCAAGCGCACCTTACTTTAGCTATATCAAGACGTTATCACTCTAAAAATATTATCAATCTTATTGATACCCAAAAGATGTTGTATACTAAATATGATTATATAGATGATTGATTAAATTTAAAAAATACTAAAAATGTATGAATAAAAATATATCTATTGTCTAAATGGAAACAAAACTATCTAGGAGAAAATAACCTTGAAAGTATTTGTGTTAAAAAAGACTGTAAATAATAAAGAAGAAATTATAGCACTTTTTAGAAATAAAGAGGAAGCGCAAAAATTAAAAAATAGATTAGAATTTATTTCTATCAATGATCCTAATTGGTGGTATGAAACAGATGCTCTTTATAGTAAATGTGGAGGGAAAACTGATAAATTAAATTTTATGTATAGTAGAAATATTCCATATTATAAAATTGAGGATAAAGAATATACATTATTTGACGATGCTGATGATTATACTACTGGAGATATTAAAATTTGCCCTTCTAAAAAATTTCTAATTATTTACGTAATTGCTGTTAAAGATAAAGTAGAAAAAATTTCTCATACCATTTTCAAAGGGTATAATATAAAAGAAATAAAATTGATAAGAGATTATGATGATTTAGATTAAGAGGAAAATATATAATGGAATATTCATTAAGAAAAAGATAACAAAAGATAGAAAGACCGGTAAAATATTATTTAGAGAAGATCTGCCAAATAAATATGCAGATATAAGAATGGGAAGAACGTAAAGAAAAGATATGGAATTCCATGGAAGCTAAAGTGAAAGAATACGAAGAGTATGTAAAGAGGAGGTCTAATAATGAAGATATATAATCTTGTAAGATATGTATTGGAAGAAAAAATTAAACATAATGAAGATGAAAGCAATGAGTTTTCATCTATTGCAGACTATTTTAATTCTCACACTATAATTAAAGAAAGAACAATTATTAAGTCGTTTAAAGATTTATCTTTAGCGCAAAGATATTTAGACTATATAAATTTTAGAGATTTATATATGAATTTTGATGATTCATATAGTTATCAGATAGAAGAAATAGATCTAGATAAGGAAGATGAAGAAAACAAAATGGAATATTGTTGTTTTCTAGATAATAGTAAAGTGATTAAAGAAGTTCTTGTAGAATGCGTTATCAGAGTAGATGATATGGATTATAACCAGGTAAATGTGTTAAAATATTTTGTTTGTCCTCCCAAGTACTATAATGGTACTAATATGAAAATAGATAAACCATATACAGAAAATTGTATGGATGGTTATACAGACTATTGTTACAATTTCATTATTAAATATAATTTTAAAGAAGATATTAAAGACTTTGTAAAGAGACTTGAAGATAAATGTAAAGAAATTATTGATAAACACTTTAAAGATCTAGATGTAAAACGTATTGAATTTGCTAGATATGAGGATGAATTGTAAAAATCTTTCCATTTATATACTATATATTTGATACCATATGTAATATGGTAAAGACTATTCATATTATATACTAAGGAGAAATTAAAATAAAAGAATATCAGGCACGTAAATGCAAAGAAAATAATTCAAAAAATTATATTGTAGAATGTGTATTTGATATTGACCAGATGATTTTCTACAATAAACCTAATGTATTAGGTTTTATGGTTAAGGAAATTAAAGATGAAGAATTAGAGAATTATACTATTAGCAAAATATACCAACAGGGTAATTACGTGAAATATAACTTCAATGGTACTTATCCATTAGATATTCGATTAAAAGATGTATTATTGTTTATTGAAAAAGACGTAAAACAAATTGCTAAGGATAAATTTAAAAATAATAAATAGAAAGGTTTGGGATATATGATATTTAGAATTAAAAGTGCAAAGAAACCATATTGTCGTAATGATGATGAATTATATAATAGTTTAATTTCAGAATATCCTATTTTAAAGAAATATAACTTTAGAAAAACTGAAAATGAAACATTTGGAGATTATTTACTTATAAATATAGAAGATTTAGAAAGCTTTTTAAAATTCCAAGAGGAATTAAAAGAAGATATTATTTATAAAGGAAAATTTGAGGATGAAGATTATCCTACTTTGGTTATTTATGACGATTATGTAGAATAAAATATATTATATGGGTATGGATATAAATCCATACCCATATAATATTTCTAGAGAAAAGGAGAAGAAAATGATTCATAAGATATTCAGTAATAAAATTAAAGGTGTAAAAAATGGAGAATACAATATAGTGCATTTGTTCTTGCATGATCATATGATGAGGATTATCTTTCCTCCATGTTTTAAAAAGCAAGTAATAAATATTGTTGGTAATTATGGATTTTATGTAGGGTTTAGATGTAAAAGACCAATTGGAAAGAAGCTTAGCGAATATATTGAAGATCAAATCTATGATGGGCTAGAAGAAATTGATAATGATGGTATCAATATCTATATCTACATTGTAGAAGATAAAGATGAAATAAATAAAACTAGAAATGAAATGAGAAAAGCAGATTTTGAGAGAAAGAATAAAGACTTATTAAAAGAATGCAATTACAAGTATAAGCAATGTAAATTAAAAGGCCCTATCAAAGGAGATTATAAAGGGCTTTTATTCAGCAAAGATAAATAAAGGAGGAAATTATGTATACAGTTATAAAGAAACAAGAATACGAAAAAGATGAAATTTTAAAAACTTTTGATACAAAAGAAGAAGCAGAAGAATATAAAGATTATTATGAAAGACTGCATTTTGATTATATACTAGATAGAGATAGTTGCTATGATAGAACAGAAGTATTCGTTGTACAAGAAAAGAAACCTACAGATAAAAATATTTATAAACCTAAATTTGTAAATAGTATTATGAACGTTTCGATTAAATTAAGTGAAAGAATTAATAGCGAACCATTTCTTATTATCGAAATTAATATTGATAAAACACGAGATAGTGAAAATATGGTTGATACCGAAAAAGTATTTGAAAATGACGGTAAATTTGCTTGTTGTTCGTTTATTAGGTATAGTAAAAATATGAATTTTATAGATTATTGCAGATTAGCGCGGGAAGAATTCTTTAAGAACGTAACAAAGATTTTCTGTGAAATGAATGATAATTTAGAAGATTTTGGACTTGTTAAATTGGCATGTATTAATAGTGGAACAATTATGTGTATAGAAAGAGAAACAAATTTATTCTATGAAAAATATTTAGATAATGTAAAAGATATTGATAACAGGATCAAATTAAAATTATTAGATTGCTATAATGAAGCTAATACAAGATTTGGTAGTGAAAGTTATGAATTATGACAGAAGTATATGATTTTAAAGATCTTGATTTAGATAAGAAAATAGAAGTATTTATAGATTGTATAAATGATATTAAGAATAATATATAATGGTATCTTAAATGATACCATTATATATTTTTGTAAAAAATTTTTATTTTTCATTTACATACTATAGTGGTGAGCATTAGTTATGAGTATTTAACGAAGGAGGTAATAACGATGCTTGATGTTAAAATGAAGTACGGGAGAAACTATGATGGCGATGGAAGCACATATTTATCCAGAACGTCTGGAAACGTCAAAGAGACCTTGGTCTGGTTTAATGAATATTCTGATATTGATCAGGAAATCGAAACCCCTCAATGCATGGTAGCAACCATTCCAGTGAACAGAGTGAAGGCTACCTATTATGGTACCAAAAAAGAACTAAAAATCATATGCATCAACTTCCATCGGGAAGAGAAAGTGATCAATTTCACTCACGGTGGTTATGACTATTACCCAGTGCCGGACAATCTTATCAGGATTTTCTCTGATGGGAAGCTGGTGCACCAGTACTCATTGGGTGGTGATTTCCATCTCACGAAAGAAAAATTTGCAAAGGAGGTGAAAGGAGAACTTAGTTACTTAGTCACAGAGAAATGATCAACTCAATATCAATTATCCCCGTGGAATTTTCCACGGGGATCTTTTTGTAAAATCTTTGTTTTTTATTTACATACTATAGAAGTGGAGAAGGTCGATTTCTATTCACAGGAGGATAAAGAAATGAAAGAATTTGCTGACTTCAAAAAAGAGGCCTATCTCTGCCTCTCCGAAATCTTCGGACTCTTCGAGTTCCTGAGCATGTACAAAAAGATGTACAACATGGACGAGAAGAGCAAACTTCCGGAAGCTTTCGATATCATCATCTGGTTCATCTACAGCAAAAAGGAGGAGCTGAAGGGGATGAGAAAAGAAAATATGAATTTCACAGACGAATACCACGATCGTTTCTATGCAAAATGCATGAAAGATTCTGAAATCAAACATCTGAAAAGCATAAAACGTTTCATGGCTGAGTCGGTCAAAATGGAAATCAATTCGTGGGATCTGCAGAAATTGCAGTATACCTATGATCGGCTTCTGGACCGTATGCCAAACACTGAGTTCGCAGCAGTTGTAAAGAGGATCGTCATCGACAAACTCTTGGAGAAAGGAGGAAATCTCTAATCCAAGAAGTTTGTCATCACTACAGAATCCGGTACTATATAGTACCGGATTTTTATATAAATTTTATTTTATTTACATACTATAATAGTGAGAAGTGTTAACTATATTATTTTATACTATAGGAGGTATAAATAATGCTGTACGCAAGAAAAGTAGTTGGTCTCTTCAGTATCGAAGATCGTCCTGAATATGTGATATTTAAGGACAAAGAAGATTGTTTTGTAAAAGGACCAGGATGCGCAAAGAATGCAAAATTCTATACTATGATTGAAACTCACAGAGTAGATAACAAACCAGATTACAGATATGCTGATATTGTGATTCTCCCAAGCAAAATGGGTTTTCCTGACTATCATCATCCGTTGTATAGGGAAGTGATCAAAGACTCGGAATGCAATGATGGTGTTCTCATTGATAAGACTTCTAATTATCTCAAAGAAGATATTGAAGTAGTAGACACAAGAAGCTAAAAAGAAAATAATTAAATATAAATTCCCCATACTCAATATGAGTATGGGGAATATTTTTTATACTAATTTATATACATATTCTCTTATATGATTTTTATCTACACCAAAATCTTTTTCTCCGGTAAATGTATTTACATGTACCCATATACTTATCTCTAAATTTTTAAAAGTTCTTTGTATATTTGGTAGTACATATTTCTTTATATCGTTATCTATGTATATATGAAATTCAGCATTTACTATTCCTAATTCACATATGCAATATTCGATAACCTTCTCATATGTATTACCACCAATACTAATATATACATTATTTTTTCTATTAGCATTTCTAAGATTATAGAATACAGATAATATATCAAAAGTTCCTTCTGCTAAATGTATCTGTATCATATCATATAGATTACATAAACTAGGAATGATATAATACCCAAAGAATGGATTATTGTTAAATAGTTTATACTTCACATATCTATCACTAATAGACTCTGGAAGTTTAATATCTCCATTAGTTATATTTCTAAATATAATAGAAGAGTTATTGTTTGTTAAGAAACCAACAAAGTATTTATCCAAACAATTTATAATATATTCGTTTCTAGTAATCTGGTTTATATAGTTATACTTTATAAGATTAGTAAGGCTAAATACTATCTTATCCTTTAATAGTTCATCAAAGGATAGATCCAATCCTAAACGCTTACAGATATACTGTCTTTTTAGTTCATCTTCTTTTCTAATGTAAGGAGATACTTTAAAGTTATACTTACCATTATTCCTAATAGTATATCTAACCCTATTATATTCTCTTTTACTATTAGACTTTAGTTTATCCATTAAATCATCGTTAACTAAGACAGGATTATCCACTAAAGAGGACAAAGCCTCTTTAGTGAGTAAACCTTTATGGGTAGAATCTTTAAAACAATTGTACTGTGGAGCTCCTTTATATCCCAAAGATATATACATGTGATGACCATGATCCTCGTGTCCTTCTCTCTTACATAAAGGACAATTAATCATAACCTCAGTCTTAGCCCCATTATCTTTAGCATCTGGAAATAAATAGTGTAAATGATTTCTTAGTTCATCTTGAATACTCATATTAGCATCACAAACCTACAAACCTCTTCTGATACAATATCTGGAATGATATTGATCTGGATACCGTTATTCTCTGGATTATAGTAGTCTATAGTCTGGAACTCTGAAGATAGTATTTGAGCAATAAGGGACAGAAGTACATCTTTCTCAATCTTTTCATTATTATACTTCTTATGAATAAGAGGATAATACTTAGAAGATTCTATTTTTTGCAGTTCTTTCTTATTAATATTCTTTCTAGTTACAACACGATTTACACGTCCACCAATAATATATGGTAATTGATACATACCATAAGACTGTAATAATCTTCTAGCAGCAATGATAAGAATAATATATTGACGAATATTGATAATACGAGCAGACTGTGGATCATCAAATTCTTTAGCAAAGAGATAAGTAACCAAAGTCTTTTGAAGAGAATTTACTGTAAATTGACCATTCTTACAAAGCTGAGTATAATAGAACTTAATCTCATTTTCATCAAATGGTCCATAAGAAAGTTCTATACGTTGCATTGTAGTATTGCAATTTACATTAGTCTGAATCATGATTGCTTCGTTAATCTTAGCAGCATGAGCTTCAAACTTATCACATTCACTATTGTTATCTTCATCTCTATTTGAAGAGGAAAGAACTACAAATCCAAATTCGTATGGCACTTCTGTTACTTTATACTTAAGGTCTCTATTAATAGCATTATAATTGAAGTGAATGATATTCTTATTATAGCTATACTTTGGGATAATCTGCATGATAATGTTTTCTTCTGTTTCTATAGAATGTGTTGTAGCATTCTTAGAACGGATAGGTTGCATTTCCCAAAGAGTAGAGTTATTTGAGATATTCTTAGTAACGTTAGATGAAGTTGTCTCATAAATCTTAGAGCCAATATCTACGTTATAAATCTCATTAGAAATTTGGAATAGAAGATCAAATGCTTTTAAGAGAATACCTCTAATATCTTTCTGATCAATATTACGTTTAGTAATAAAGTGAGTAATAAGAGGAATCATCATATTCTGCATAACAGAAATCTTAAGCATAATCTTAGCATGGAAATTAGAATACTCAAGTACAGGAGACTTATTATTCTTATAATCCAATACAAGATTATACTGTTCATTATTCATCTTATCTAGGCAATAGTTAAGATATTGAGAGGTATAAGTACAATTAGGATTGATAAAGTCTTTCCATAAATCATGAAGAAACATATCAAGATTGTAACGTGGTTCGCAATCAATCATATATTTCTCTTTAGCATATAAACCTAGGAGTTGCAATTCTTTATCATAATAGGTTTCAAAGTAATTCATGTAGTTTGTGCAATGATCTCTAAAACCTACATTAACTTTACCGTCTTTAATCTTTGTATCACTATTATAGCATCTTTTCGCGGTAACATAGAAAAAGTCGATCATATTTATAGCTTCAGTATTATCGTCACTAATACCAAAGAACTTATGAATCGGCGCAATGATAGCCCCACGAATGTGAGTAAAAATTCTTTCTTCTGGTTTAGTAGGAACCCATTCATCAATAGGAATTTGATGTTCTATATTAGGATTTCCTTCATCTGTCTTCAAGTAACTTCTCTTATCATGTGTTGAAATCTTATTAGCGTTGGAATAAATATTCTTATTAATCTGAATAGCAGCAGGAATAAGCTTTCCTTCCGGATATAGAGATTTGTCCAACGTATAATGAGGAGCATAGAATCGTTGGTCATTATAAGTTAATTTACCATCGTTAATAGATTTCTCGTCATATGGCATGTTTCATTTTCCTCCCTTTACTATTATACCCTTCCTGTATACATTACTATAGTAAGTAAACGAAAATAATTTTAATAATGTTTATTAACGTATTTAACAGTTTTAGAACTTCGTTTTTTGTTATCTCTTTCTACCATTTTAGTATGTTTAATACTCTTAGTTCTAGAGGTATATCTATTTACTTTATCTGAAATTTCTCCTTCATTCTCAGGATTTGCTATATGAACATTTCCATACTTAATATCCTTACTAAGTTTAGATAGAGATTGTGCTTGTATAACCTTATTCTCTGAATTCATTACCCATCTATTAATAAATCCCTCAAATCTAGATATATCGGCTGCATTAATCCACATGAGCTTATTATCTAGACCTCTGCTTTTTATAAACAGATAAGCAAAATAAATAGACTTTACATAACCAACCATCTTATTTGGGTTGGTTGTTTTTGGTTTTTCTTTTAATGATTTAGGAGATAATTTAGATTTGAGTTCTGGGATTATAAGTCCTCTTTTATTAAATACGTAAGCGTAAGTAAATGTAAAGTTTGGATCGTTAGAGAAGAATCTAACATAATAACCGTTTAAATTACCAATTCTCTTTTTAACGTCTTCTGTAGTTATAAAGTCTAATACTACATCATAAAACAACTTAGGTGTATTCTCTGAAGGAATCTTAAGATAGATTATATATCTTTCTTGGTCCTTCTTAAATAATACATAATTTATATTATTGGCTACTTTGAGCATAAGTTTGTTATACTTATCAGTATAAACATTTCTTGCTACTTCTTCTTCACCAGTAATTCTTGTTCTTGCTCCACTAGGATTTTTAATATATTGATCGAGTGTAATCTTATCCATAAAATTTCCTCAACTTTAATTGTGGGTAGGAATTTTAAATCCTACCCACAATCTATATTTTCTAGTAGTTTATAAAATTCTTATTTAATAATTATGTTCTTCAGTCTTTATTAATTAATTCTGATACAGGAACTGATTCTGGTTTCTGTTCAACAACTTCTGGTTCTGTAACATTCTCAACCTGCTTTGTGTTATTAATAGAAATCTTATCATCTCCCATAGTATAAATATTGAACTGTGGAGATGGGAGAAGGAACTGATTAGTATCATAGAGAATACTCATAATTCTTGAGATAGAATCAAGAATAGCAGGTTCTGTCTTAATAGAAGTCAGAACCTTATCATCAAAGTCTTCTGAGATGATATTAAATGGCTTTCTAAGGCTTTCATCTTCATTAGCAAGGCTAAGAGCAACAATCTTAAGAGCATCTTTTTCATTATCATCAGTATATGGAAGATAAATAAGCTCTACAAGTCTTACGTAAGAACGAAGAAGAGCATCGGATACTTCAGCTTTAATCTTAGCAATAAGAAGTTCATCTTCAGATGCATTCTTATTGTCTTCAACTTTCTTAAGTTCTTCTTCATATTTAGAACTCATAGAATTAAAGACTCTAAGACCTTCATAATTGGCACCATAACCAACACCATCTTGAGCTGCTGAACGGCAATTAAGAACAGCATCTTCTACAGAATCTGATAGAGCCATTCTATCTGTTGTACCAATACCACCAACAAATAGATCTACCATGTTACCACAGAGACGATTGATTCTTCTCTTTAGTTTACCAATAAGAACGACTTCCTGATTGGTTTCTTCGTACTTAGCAAGTTCTGCTTTAAGCGAATCAATATACTGGTTAAAGAAAGTAGAAAGTTCTCCCTTTTCATCATACTTCTTAGAAGGATTAATAATTTTCATAGAGGTAGAGTCGATAACAGCCTTTTCTGTAGTTCCAGCAAATGTTTTAATATTCATTGCTGTTGGGAAGAGACCTTCTTTTTCATCGCGTTTCTTCTCTTCTGGATCAATATACTTCTTAATAGTCTTACCACCAGTAAGTTCTTTGATATCAATGATATCATTTTCGTCTTTAAATCCAGAAACAATGCAGAACTTAGCACGCTGTTCAACTGGTGTATTGGTAAAGTTAGTAACAAGAGAATCAATATAACTATTTGCATCTCTTGTAATAAATGGGCAAATAATAAGAATATCATTAGGCCATGGGGTTTTAATCTTATTAGGATTCTGTGTCTTCTGATATTCTGCATTGATCTTTCTATATGGAGCATCCACTTCAACAATATAGATCATCTTGAGAATATCAATCATTTCTGGAGTATCAATTGGAGAATGGAATAGATAAACATGAGGATTATTGAGAACACAAGAATTTGTAGTTGGATCATTGATAAAGCATGGATCAATATAACCGCAATTATAATCCATACCACCATAAACCTTAATCACAGTATCTGGTGTGTTAGATGCTGATACATCAATAAATGTATCAAACCCATTCTTATCATAAATATCCCTAATTGTCTTAGCCATCTCTTCATTACCATTAAGAGACGTAAAAGCAATGTTATAGATATCATCTAGAGTGCATTTATGGCCTTTAGACTCTATCTCTTTACTTGCTTCCTTAATAAGTTCCTTAAAGACCTTGATAATCTTTCTCTTTGGGAATCCTTTATTCTGAAGATCTAGAAGAGAATTAAAGATATTGTAAGCAAGAATTGTAGCTGATGTGGTTCCGTCACCTACAGTCTTAATTACCTGAGTACAGATAGTAATAATCTCTTCTCTAATCATAGCTTCAATAGGCTTATCTACTTGAATATTTTTAAGAACGGTAAAACCATCCTTAGAGTAATTACAAACTACTGAAGTTTGTGATTTAGACGAAGTAGATCTACTATAAGCAGAATATCCACCCATAGGGCCATATGTATGACCAACTGTATCTGCCATTAATTTAAGAGCTCTAAGCTGAGCTTCTCTAAGCTGTTTTTCTGGTACGACGTTATCAACAAGTTTTTGCATATTGTTTCCTCCTATTTATCCTTCAGGTAATCTGAAATCAGCATATGGAGATATAAACTTAAACTCTACTGAATCAGCATATTTAACAACCGTAGGATTTATAGCTTTGTTTTCCATATCAAAATCTAAATAATTCAAAGCATAATCGAATACGTATATAGTCTTACATATTACATTCTTCATATTATTCAATTCATTTAGATCATGTATATATAAGCATCCATAATCAGATACATCTTCTTCATTTATCTTAGTAATCCAATTAGTATTCTTAGCTACTATCTCAATATGTTTCTTCTCATACTCATTTCTACAATTTATATATATTCTATACCCAGATTTCTTATAACCAGAATAGATCATTTTGAGAATATCGGTACGAGGAGAAAATTTAATTACATTAACCCATCTTTTATCTAATAATTCTTTATATAGATTATCAGCGGATGATTGGTAATCTTTATTTAGTAATATACAAATAGGATTTACTTCTTTTCTAGTAATAGAAGCATATTTGAAGAAAAATATATTATCTTGAAATAAATATGGCTTAAAGAATTTAGACCTAGGATATCTATCCATAAGATAATATAGAACCCCTAAATCAGTATCAAATAGCATATTAAAGTCTACTAATATATTCCTTCTTTTTGCTTGCTCAACATAATGATCTTCCATGTATCTCTATCTCCTAAAAATAAATCACTCCATAAGACTTTCATCTTATGGAGTGATATTCTTATAAGATAATTTAAATTATTGAATTAGGTTCTTAAATTGTGATGCATCATAAGTCTGAGTTGTTGTCTGACCATTCATCTGAAAACCATTAGTTGCCTGACCTTGCTGGCCACCAGTAAAGAAACCAGACTTACGCTGATAATTAGTTGAAAGATCTACACCAACTTTAGCTGCAATTTTATCGAGATATGGATAAAGTTCATGAGCAACAGTAAATGCAATAGTCTTCGTCATGGCTACATAATACTGCTCAAGTTGTTCGATAATCATATCAATATCAAGGTTCTTAAACATCTCAAAATCCTGTTTATAGTCTTTTGGAGATGAAGCACTGAATCCCACCACTGAGCTATAGAAGTCATTGCGGCATTCATAAGAATAAGAGAGCTCAATGTTACCAGCATCGCCGAGTTTACGAATAGTAATAACTGGATCATTGGTATCTTTGCCAAAAGTCTTTGCGCTATCTACAGAAATAATGCATTGAGGAGTATTAACACCATAGTTTGAATACTTCTCCGGGTCTTCTTTAAACTTCTTAAGAATTGTAGCAAACATGTGTGCTTTAGACGGAGTTAAAAAGATTGTAGCTGAATTGCGATAATCATATTTAGCAGGTTCATCATTACCAGCACCACTTTCGATAACAGGAATGATAGAAACCTTAAGAGTAGTTTTCCACATACTAAATGTAAGACCAGTTTTATCAATTGTAGACACTGGGTTATACATTGCATAACCACTATAAACTGTTGGCGAATAACCTTGATCCTGATAACTCATACATAGTCCTCCTTAAAAATAAATGAACTATAAAGATGTTGAAGACGTTGTAAAGTACTAGAGGACAAAGCCTCTAGTACTCTTTATCTTCATAATAATAGTATGTAAACAAAAAATCTTTTACTGCATATCAGCAGCTTTGTATGTATTAATCATCTTTCTCTGTGGAACGTAATAACCTTTACTTGTAATCTGTTTACGTCTTTTTGCAAGCTCTTGGTACATAGCATTCCACTGTTTAAATGCATCTTTATCTGTCTCATGATTTTCTGCATAATCTTTCATGAGCATCATATTATTATTTATAGAATGAAGAAGATCTGGAATTGCATCCGGCTCATTGTGATCTAGATTCTCTTGCTTAAGAACAATACCAACTAAATCATTCTTTGAAATATCCAGACAATCAAATACGTTTGTATCTACTGGGTATTTGGATTTACGAATAGATTCTAATAGAGGGTCTACAGACTCTAGTAGAGTATCATCATCTATACGAGATAATCTACGGGCCATATTATTCATTTCTTTTCTCTCTATTTGTGATGCAGTGAGTAGCTGGCAACGTTGTAGAGTTTTTAGAGCTCTAATACGATTACCAAGAACGTCTTTATAAATTCTCATTACCCAAGAGAGACAAATAAATTTATTATCTACTTCTCTATTGTAGTTATCCCACATCTTATCTATCTTATTGAAACCAGACTGTACACAATCTGCATAATTGGTCCATGTAATAAAGTCTGCCATTATATCGTTCTCTCTATCATAAGAGCCTTTTTCAAATATAGTAGTAGACTTTCTAACAGCATCTCTAAAACCATAAGATAAAATTTCTTTATAATGGATAGAATCAGATAGCTTTAAAGTCTCATGATTATCTTTAAGATACTGGTCTATATTCTTATTTACTTCTTCACATGGAGAAGAGTCATTAACCATAGAACCAATATCATGAATAAGAAGAGCAGTTATCTCTTTCTTAGTAAGGTTTACAGTAAAGCTAAAGAGTTTAGAATCTAGTTCTACATAGTATTCTTTTACTCTATAACGTTTGTCTGTAGTAATAACTTTTATAACCTCATCTGCTGGAATAACTGGCATTGTATATATACCGAAGAATAGTTTATCTATATTATTTGTATATATAACACCTTTGCACTTAGAATCATTAAAGAATTTATTTAAAGAATCTCTTAATTCATTAAGAAACTTTTGAGAAGGATCACTCATTATATTAGTGACACTTATTTCCACGTCTTCATAAGCATCTTTTATTTTACTTTCTGAAAGCATATGTATATAAACCTCCTTAGCACAGACATATTAACAAGATGTCTCTGAATGCTTATTTTAGGAGGTTTGTAATGAATAATAGAGCTTTGAATGATTATACAGCAAATAAAAGTAATGAAGTAAAGAAAGATTGGAAAGAACCTAAAAAAGTAGATAAGATAATTGATAGTGATTCTCCAATGGAGAATAGTAATACATCATATGTGTATGCAGGAAAAAATAAATAAAAAATAATCCCAGAGCTTGATTGCTCTGGGATTATTATATTAATTGAACCTAAGTGTATTACTTAGATTCACTGGAGGATGCATTTTCATCCTTCTGTGGAAGGTTTGGCTTCACACCATAGAGACTCTCAAGACGGTTCCTTGCTTCGCTAGCGAGATGATTGATCTCACTCTTATCGTGAAGTTTCAGAATCTCTTCTTTATAGCTATCAACAATGCTCTTTGATGCAATGTTGAAAGCACTGAGAATCTCCGGTGACGGAGCAGTACTTTTGAGGATAATATGACTCTGGCAAATTGTGATACGAGCGATAGCACCATAACGGATACGGTCAAGATTTGCTTCGACACGCATCTCCTCAAGAGTATTTCTCATTTCATCTGTAATGAAAGAGCAATCTTCAAGTCCTTCATAGCGCTTGAGATCGTTCTCAATCGGATTGAATTTCTTTTTCTTTCCGTTGCTTTCAATTTCATTCTTTTTACGGAATTCTTTCTGGTTTTCATCCAGCTTCGAATCACTGCTGTCTACTACAGCCTTAAGCTTTTTGAGGTCTTCCTGCGAGACTTCTGCTTTTTCATTTTTGATTTCTTCTGACATTTTGTTTTCCTCCAGTTTCAAATTGTCTATTAGCAACTCCTATATTACTAATAGAACTAGTCTCTGATATTTGTATAGAATAGATATATTTATCCCATACTTATATCTTACTCAGTAATCTCATTTCATTTTCACTATCCTCCTTAGAATGAAATGAGATATAGTATAATTGAATAGATATACTATTCACTAATATAGTATGTAAATGAAAAAAATATTAAAAATCCGCAGACTATACAAATCTGCGGATTTCATCAGAGAACATTGTACTTCACGATAGTGAAGACAATGCCCTCTTTGGTAACCACACGGTTGTTTTTGATTTCCTCGTTTCCAACGCGGTCCTTGATGCATTCCACTGCATTTTCAAGAAACTTAAACTTGTTGCCGAGGAAATCATGGCCATTCATTTTTACAACAAACATACACATATGAATCATCTCCTTCGTTATACATGTGCTGTTTATCACTTCTATATTACGTCAATAAAAAAATACTATTTTTACAAAAATATAGGGCTAGACCATATTGGTCTAGCCCTAATAAGTCATAATACAGGTTCTTCAACAATATAATACTTGATATTCTGTACATCTTTCTCTTCATAGATAGATTCTAATTTTTCTTTATAGATTGAAGCATCCATTTTTTCTTTGAAGATATAGATAAGATTATTATCTATTTCTCCGTTTAGTTTCTGATATGCCATAAAGAGTGCATATACTACTTCTTGTTGTTCCATAAGATTTACCTCCTATACATATGATATTACCATACCATATCTATAGTATGTAAATCAAACAACATTTAAAAGGGTAGACCAATTTGGTCTACCCTTGAATAGTCTAGATAAAAATTTATATTAGTGTTTACCACCATTAACTGGAGGGAAAATTGTTGATGGATTAGCAGGAGCTGGGTTTGATGGATCATATGTTGCATAGTTTGGTCCATAGATGTACTTAACATCACGAACAGCATCTGCGAATTCACCTGGAGCAGCCGTCTCAGGATCAATAGCGCTATGTGGCGTGTTAGGAATTGCATCCTTATCGAACTCAACAAACTTCTTCGTATCTCTATCATACGTAACTTTGTTAGCCGTATAGTCATTCATAGCACGATCACCAATTGGATTATCATTGTCGATCTGCTCACGGAGACCCGTCGGGTTGACAATCTGGATACGACCCTGAACTGGCTGATAGCTGATGAAGAGGAATCTCTCAAAAGCCGTTACAGCTGGGAGCTGGTAGTTATCCGTATCACGGATTTCATTACCAACGTAGAGCTGATAATCGTAAATCTTGTAGATTACACGATTGCTGTTTCTTGGGCAAAGAATAATGATAAGGTTGTTATCATTACGAAGCTTGTTTGAAGAAATGAACTGATAAATACGATTATCACTCGTCTTAACAGTCTTCTTATAATCAAGCATAACAGGACCAATGTTTGGAGGCGTTACATAAGAATACTCTTTTGGTGTAATCTTACGGATGAGTTCTGGACGACCAAAAATACTAACAGTTACATTCTCATCATTGAGAACCTGGAGGAGATACGTAACCTGAGTATCAAGGTAATCCATGAACGTCTCATAACGCCACGTAACGAAGGACCCCATGAAGCTGTCAGGAGGAGCAAAATCAAATGCACCAGAGACTTTGGAGGTCTGTGGGAGGTTGAGGAAGGACGTATCGAGATCTTCAAGAATCTTATCATCCTTGTAGTTGAGAAGCGCAAGCTTGATCATGCTCATGATCTTCGTGAGCTGATTGACGTTGTACATAGCCTGAACGTCTTTCGTCTCTTCTGGGGAGATCGTGACCGTGATGTGTGGTGCTTCTGGAATCTCGAAGTAATCCGTACGAGCGCTCCATTTAACTTTTGGCGTCTCATATGCTGCACTTGAAACATCAAGAGCTGCAGAAAGGATAACATGCGTAACATTAGCTGACGTGCTCATGAACGTAAACTTGTTGTTATGCATTGAACCAGCAAGCTGGAACTCTTCATTACGAACTGTACCCGTACCATCCGTTGGAAGAATCATATCAATTCTCTTCTGGAACGTACGATCATACTGACCAAATGAAGCAACAAAACGAATTGGCTCAATTGGAATAATCTTCTCAGCAAGAGCACCAGTATCAGACGTATAAACCTGAACCTTCTTCTGGCCAGGATTATCTGGATCATCAACTAGAACTTCGTCACCCTTTGTTGCCCAAACATCTTTGACAACGAGTTTCGTGACCTTTGATGCACGAGAAACATTTGCCGTAGCTCTATTAACAGCACCAAGTAGGCCAAGAACATCTGTCTTCTGGTCTTCTGGAACTGGGATAATAATATCCTTACGAGGAACAGCAGACTCAATCATATCCTTGATCTTGTTCTGCTCAAGGAACATATCAATCTGCGTACCATCTGGAGCATAAAGAGTTCTCGTTTCCATGGTGAGCGTGAACTGTGGACCAGCAGCTACATCCTTTGGAATTGCACCTTTATCAAATACAGTCGTCATAAGAAGATTCTTATGCATTGGGAAGGTAATACCAACCACTGGGTTATAAGCACCAAGTGGAGCAGCCTCACAAAGACCATTAACATCGTTCTCATAAAGACGATTAAGGTCAGCATAAGCTTCATTAACAGCTTCTGGATCATCCTTATACTTAGGATCATTTGGGTCAAATGCAGACTCGATGAAGAACTTCTTCATCTGATTTGAAAGTGTCGGATTCTGGAAGAATCTTGACGGATCAGAATAGAAATCAACACCCTCATTTAGACCTGCCTTAGCAATATCAGTAAACTGCTCAGCAAGGCCGTGGAGCGGATTTTTATTATAACTACGAAGTACTTCGCTATTCTGCTGTTTTTTATCTGTTCCAACAACAGCCATTGTATAATTCCTCCTTTAAAGGTCTTTGTCTATATTAATTAATATAACAAAGTCATTATTTAAATATTCAAAATATAGCAACGGTATATAACGAAAGCCGCAAAAAGCTATATTGATATTACAGTGATGTTTATAAAAGGACTTTCTAATGCACTAAATATAAAGGGTTATTGTATCTCATAATTCCTACTAAATGTAGGAAGATCAAGAAAACTCTTATTGTGTTTGACCTCTTTATTTATAATCTCAGTAATCTTATTCTGACGTTTAATACGAGATTCATAGACTTTGTCCATAAGATTCGTGAGATAATTAAATACTGTAATCATTCTCTGAAGCTCTATCTCATTCTCTAAATACGTTCTTGTATTGAATGTATCTGTCAGAGTGTCTCTAGATAAGTTCTTTAGAGCTAGAAGTTTTCTTACAATGAAATTTAATAATTCATCATCATAAGAAGTATGAGATATCTTATTTATCTTATCAATAGAATCAATGATAATAGAATTGAGAGATCTAAATTGTTTTCTCAATTCTTTCTTCTTAATCTCCATTTGCTCTGGTTTAAGATCTTTGAAAGTATCTTGTTCTAATTGATCTAGATCAACTGTTTGAGCTTCTGGAGATTCAGCAGACATTTCATCTCCTTCAGGAGCTTGCAAATCACTACCGTCATTATTAGGATCTTGAGGTTGTTCTTCCTGTTGTCCTTGCATTTGTGCATTAGGATCATTTGAATCTGCAGCTCCCATATCCATTCCTTGCTGATCAGGACCTTGAGCACCCATTTGTGTAGGATCTCCTTGTGGAGCTCCTTGTTGAGTTGGATCCGGTTGCATACCAGTATCCTGTTGTTGTGATGATGCTTGTGGTGCTGCGCCCTGCTGAGCATTAGGATCTTGTTGCTGAGTAAAATCAGGAACGTCTTGTTGATTTTGATCTATTTTATTCTGTACCGCAGGAGTTTGATTTGGTTGTTGTTTAGGAGGATTAGCTTCATGAAGTATGAATCTAGTAAATGCATCCATTATATTTTTATTCCTCCTTTCTCTCTGATTTATCTGCAACTTGTTTAAATTTATCTAAAACAGTTGGTACTTTCTCGCCAACTGGATTTACATAACTTTGATTTGAAATACTGGAGAAATCAGGAGAATCTATTCTTCTCTTTATTTCATCATTAAGTTCATCTGTTGTTTTGTCTCGTTGTTTATCATACTCTTTTTCTAATAATTCAATGTTATTATTTACACTATCAAGATATGCAAGAAGTTTAGACTTCCTCTCACTATCTTTAGTATCTTCTATCTTTCTTTCTATAGAGCGTTTATGCTCTTTCCATTCTCTAATAGAATCTTTTAAGTATTCTTTATTCAGATGAGAATGAAGAATGATAGAAGTTATAAAGCTTAAAATACCAGGGAATATACCTACAGAGAATGCACCAAGAGTTACTAATGCATAGAAAGCAATTGCTAATGCATTATGAGTACCTTGTGCTATATCCTGTAATCTATTTATAACAAATACTGCTCTTATAGCTTCTTTAACCATTGATACTGTCTTATATGGAGCTATCTTAATCTTAGTGATTAATTCTTTTGCTTTATCCAGTATAGCAACCTCATATATTGCTTGAAGTGATTTATTCATCACAGCAAAATCATCAAACGATTTAGACATTCCATACACAGAATCATCTTTGTATTTATTAAGAACTTCTTTGTCATAATCAGGTTCTTGATTATTCATCTTCTTATATACAGAATCAATATAATTTATATATTCTTCTGCAATAGGAGATATAAAGTTATCGTTCCTAATAGCACAAGATATATCTTCTATAAAGCTATCAGTATTTGTAGTACCATAATTTATAATAAAATAATCTATTACATTCTCTAGTATAGCTTTCTCTGGTAATTGAGAAGTGTAACGATTAATTGCATACAAACAAGACTCTGTACAAACACAGAACTTTTGTTTTAATCCCATATTATAAGTATCTATGAGTTCACAAAGAGAGTATACAAGATCTGTAATTCCTGTATTCTCTAGAATAGAATTGGCAACTATCTTGTCTATATTAAATCTCTTCATTATAGTATTATAGTTCCCAACTACTCTATCACAATCCACTTGCTCAGCTATCTTTTCTTTTATGGGCTCTGAAAAAGATTCTTCTAACTTGTTGAAGTAAGATTTATACATGTTGGGGTTTGGTAGTGAAGAGATAATATAATCATTTACTATTCTAAGTGCATTGTTCTTATCATCTATTGAACCATTCTCTTGAACAACAGACAATATATCTACAACTTTCTTTATATTTGAATCTAATCTATTTGAATAATTATCCCACTTATACAGACTCTCAGAGAGATTATTAAAATTATATAACTCTTTTATCTTATAAGTTTCATATAGAGGGTAATTAGTAAGTGTTCGTTGCTTTCTATATTCTAGATTATTTGTTCTTTCTTCGATAGCTTTAATTGGAATTAGAACCTTCTTCATTTAGTTGACCTCCCCATAAATACTTCACTTACCTTCATGTTTCAGTTTTTAATTCATTGGTATATTTTGACAAAAGATACTGGGGTAGAGGAATATCCTCTACTCCATATAATTTTGTATAAAATTATAAAATTTGAATTATATACTATAATTGTGCATAAGAGGAGAAATAAGTTTAGGAGGTGATCTAATGACTTATCTAAACTTTCGTAGCAAAACATTTAAAAAGCCACCGTTTGTTAAAAGATTAAGGATGAGAAAAGCAAGTCCAACCCTTCCAAAGTGACTACTTATTATAGCCATCCTTATATCTGAATAAAAGCAGTAAATACTCCTGTATCATATGCGGTAGTATAACCATTACTGTGATTTGTTACTTGTGATAGATACACTAAGCAGGTATCTATTTCTGAAAAGCTCAAATTGATAGAGTTACTGCTGATCTCCTCTTATGCATTATTTTTCTGTTATACTGATAATAAAATTAGAATACTGGATCTTTTAGTTTATTTTTATCATCAGGAAGAACAAGGGTTAGATTATAAAGAGATTGTATAGCTTCCTTAGAAGCATTCATGCTATTCTCACCACCAAGGGAGATATAATGTTTCTTAGAGTTAATCTCTTTTAACATTTCATCATTTGCCTCTATAGAGAATATACCTTTAGATGATACTGTATCACCATCGAAGTCACCACCAATAGAATCTAGGCGAACGTTATTTGGTAGTGCTACATCAACAAACTTGTTTGTAGTATTTTTATTGATATCCTGTATACGAATCTTTGGGTATTCTCTATAAAAAGTATTGTTTACTATCATAGGTTCTGTATCTATTGTAGATACAACTTTTATTTTAGCAGGGAACTGGTTCCAGTATGTATCTACAGGGAAACGTGTTATAAGAACTGCTTTATCCTTAGTGATTTCTATAGCAGCCATGTAAATTAGATCACACCAAGTAAGAGGGCGTTCTTTAATATAGAAATTTAAACCATCTGTAGTCATAGAAGAACCAGTTTTTGTTTTCTCTATTATAGCTTCATCTTCTACATTATATCCTTTAAATATAAGATAAGGTTTAGCTCCTTTAGGCATTCTTATATTTTCTTCTATAGGAGCTTCTATAGCAACAAAACGGTTACTCATACCATGCATGAATCTATCTAATTCTTTCTTTATTCTATCATCAGAATATACTTCTCTCCAGTCCTTAATATGAACTGTATGGGTTTTCTTATTCTTAGGATCTACTGCTAATACGTCATCTGTATCAGTCATATTATTTTCAAACCATTTACGAATATGATATAGCATATAAGGATAGAAATTAGCACATAGAGCTGCTATAGGAAGCCCAACAGAATCCAGATCTACATCAATATCTGATAATGATTCTTTGCGAAGATTTTGTGTACAGATAACTAGTCTTGCACCCCAGTCGAATGATTTCTTCATTCCTGAACGTCTAATAAGACCAAGTTTTCTAGATAGACCAGTAGCTGGAGATTCTACACCGTATCTATCTCTACCAAATGCAAGAAAGTCATATACGGCTACTATAGAATCTTGTATTCTTCCTCTTAAGGAACCTGAAAGAGATAGACCATAATCATCTGATTCTTTCAATGCATTACAATCTCTTATAATAGCATTATACATTTCATTTATTTCACCTACAGTAACCTTACCAGGTTTATCTGTAGTAACGTCTCTGTATCCAGCTGGTATTACAAGAAAATTATCTATAAATAGTTTCTCTCTATATTTTTCTAAGAATGTAACCTTTACATTTCTCTTATCAGAATCTGTTTTAGGAATTTTTAGATCTTTGATAATTTTTCTGAGATACTTAATACCAGTTTCTCCATTTGGGTCTTGTTCTAACTTACCAGTTTCTTTATTGACTTTAAAGTTGTACATTTCATAAGCACAGAGCTTTACATTCTTATCTAATCTGCACCATATCTTGTATCCTAATGGATGCATGAATGTTTCCCCAGCAAGATGTATATATCCAAATATAGAAGTTCTATCATCTTTAGTAATGCCAAAAATTTCATTAGAAAGAAGGCCACCAGGAGCTGGCATATTTTTACTACTAAAGAATACAGGGTCTGTTATCTCTTTTACATCATTTACTTTTATAAAACCATCAACATCAAGAGGTTTTAACTCAAGATGCTTATTTTGTGTTTTAGCCACATTAATACCTCCAATACATGAAGTCATTATGGAAATGTCTCGAACACAAAAAATACGGTAAAGGAAAAAATGAGGCAGGTTTTACCCTGCCCCATTTCTCATGTGCTTTGCCGATCCTCAGTGGATGTATTCCAGGATGCGGGTCGGATGGCAGCCGTCCACTTTGACAACGCCGTAGTAGACCACATGGTGATCCACGAGAAGAGACTTCAGTGCCGCGATCGCCTCTTCTTCACGATCATAGAAATTGTTGGTTCTGACGTTTTCGTCTTTGTCAACGATGACGATGAGATATCTGGACATGATGTTTCCTCCTCTGAACTTGTATTCGAATAGTCTTACGTATACTATACTGCTATTCTCACCACTATATTACGTCAATGAAAAAATCGACTTTTACACAAATAAACATGGTATACCCAAATTGGGTATACCATGCATGTATGTTAAACTTCCACTAGAGTAAAATCAAGCACATTAGAGTTCCTATTTATATTAATCTCATAAAGAGGCTTAAACGCTCCTGGTACTATTTGTTTATCCATATTTAGTTCTGCATTTTTAGCAATTTCCTCTGTAGATATCGTAACTGAGAATATTGGCCTAACAATACTCCTACTAATCTTAATATCCAATATATCTTTATCCAGGAACATTCCATTCAATATATTAAACATTGTTACCTCTTCAGAGAAGTAGTTTGTTTTAGATAATACGTTATCTTGATCAGAGGATATTTTGTTATAAAAATCTATTAGATTCACATTCTTATCCTCCTAAATCGCTATCTATTGATGCAGATAAGTTCTTTAGATCTTTCTTGTTCTTATCCAATGCTTTAAGTTTAGCGTTCTCTTCTTTCTTAGTTTTCACATAAAGAAAGTTAAGGAAGCCAACAGGAAGATCAAAAGCTTCTGCGTATGTCAATTTACCTTTATTATGGTCAACAAGCCAACTTACTCGCGTATAGAAGCCATTCCGTTCGGTAAATTGGCTCGTGTAAAAAGCAAATCAATAGAACGAGATTCAAAGGATTCGACTTTCTTATGACATACTGGGCACTCGTCTTCTGGAATCTGATATTTGATTGGGCTCTTATCAATTGATGCCTCTACAATCTCATTAACCTTATCCATGAGAATTGCTCTCTCATCAATTGTAAAGTTCTTAATGATAGTATTAAGACCACGAATCTTTCTCATAGTAGTCTTCTCAAGATCTTTAGCAATAACACCAAAGTCTATAGGAGAAAGTGTCTTAGACTTCTCATCTACATAATAAACCTTGTTTATATACTGAGAGATATAAACCTCAGTTGTATATTTCTTTGTGAAATCTTCTTTAAGAGAAGATGGCTCAAAGAGTGCTGAATAGATAGAAGGAGTGCAGAAACTAAATGCATAATGGTCATTAATAAGGGTTGGTTTCGTCTTAAACATAAGAGTCTTCTGCTCTTCTCCATTATAAATCTTATAGAATCTATTCTTAACCTTATCATCAGCAAAGATGAGCATATCCTTTATATCACGTTTTCTAAGGAATACATTTTTGCATTCCTTATTCTTACACTCATATGGGAGGTAGTTAATATCTTTGAAGTTATCCACATAAATTGCAAAGATGATATTAACAGTTTCATTCTCAGAAATGCTCTTAAGCCAAGTTTCATATGATGGTTTATTTCTATCATAAAGATGCTTATAAATTGTAGCAAAGAAGTCTCTAAGATCAAGATTGTTATTATTCGTAATAGAGATTATCTCTTCACCAGAAAGTGGTGTAAGAGAGATATTCTTACCCGAATAATAGAGAGGCCATGAAGTATGAATCTGACTTTGTCTATTTGTTCTAGCTGCAAGAGCAAGATTCATCTTAACTGGCTTTGCAGAAATAGTAAAGTCAGAAAGAGCAGAACTCTTATCAAGATTTAGGTCAGTAATAAGCTGTTTTACATATCTTTTACGAATAACCTTCATCTCTTCATCAGAAACAAGATTATCATCTTCATCTGTTTCATCTGTAGAATCTGCATCTTCCGTTGTATCATCTGCGTCATCATCGGAAGAATCTACTGTGACTAGGTCATCGTCTTCTGTAGATGGAGTAACTTCTTCTACTTCAGGAACTACAGGTTCTTCTGATTTAGCAACATAATACGTTTTCTTTGGTTGATTATTCTTAGCCTTCTCGACTTCTGCCTTTTCTTCATCTGTAAGAAGATCATCAATATCTTTCTCTGGAAGTTCATTAGAAGGAGAATCATCTTTACCAAGACTTACAGAATCTGAATTGAAATCTGCAATATCATCTTCATCATCAAAACCTTCAGACATTTTATCTACGTCTTCAGATGCATCAGAAGATAGACGTGCAGAATGCTCTTTCATCGGTCTCTCTTTAAAGCCAAAGTCTTTATCAGAAATGCCAACCTTTTCATCATGAGCAACCTTAAAAAGAATATAACCTTTTCTCTCATGCTCTGTAATACCATCAAACTCAGGATATGTATCAATGAGGTTATCTACATATTCGATGTGCTTCTTAAGTTTAGGAGACTTTTTAGCTCTCTTCATAAGAAGATCATAACGATATTCGATATACTTAAACTTGGCTTCATCAATTCTACCACCAGGGGCAGTAAGTTCTTTCTTTGTTCTTTCTATACCCTTATCAGCAAGGTCATAGAGATTATCAAGAGTCTGTCTAATAGGATTCTCCTTCTTGCTAATAGGTTTCTTAGCAAACTCATTAATGCTAATCTTTCTACCATATTTAGCAGTACCATCAGCATTATTTGCAGAAGCATCTTTGGCAGCTACTACATTCTGCTGAAGATCTTTCTCGATCTTCTCCTCTCTGTTAGTAGCAACTTCAATCTTCTTGTGTTCTTTTGGCTCTGTTTCTATCTTCTTTACAAGTTTAGGATCTACCTTCATCTCATGTATCTCTACACCAGACTTTTCGTCCTTAATAACTTTATTCTCTTCAACTACTTTCTTATCAGCGGTCTTTTTGTTTTCTTTTTCAGCCTTTTCAGCGGGGGTTTCTTGTTCTTCGAGACCAAGATCTTCCAACGTAAGTTCCTGATCTTTCTTATCTTCTGCCATGTTTTTTCCTCCTATAGAATCTATTAATATTATTCTTATGGAAAGAATGACCAATCTTCTTATTTCTAGCTACTGCTCTCTTTTTTGCTTTACCCAATCCTTGGTCTAGCAAATTACTCACAGCACCATCATCTAATTTACCATTATGATAACATGATGCTCTTTCTTCATGAACTGATGAAACTATACCAGGTGCAGATTGAGACTCTATAATATCTTTGATATTAAATTTTCTTTCTTTTTCAGATTCTTCTGTAGAGTATACGAGTTCCATCTTTACAGGGTCAAATTCTTCCCTCTTTACGGAATGTTTAACTCCTGTACTTTCATCTTTAAATGTAGCAGTTAGAAATAGATGATTAGATCTGAATTCTTTATTAATCTTTTCTAGATCTTCATCAGATATATTGAGTTTGCTCATTAAGGATTCATCATAATCCTTAACTTTAATCTGTTTAGTTTCTTCTCTCCAATCGTTATTTAGTTTAACAAATATGATATCATTATCCTTAAGCAAAATTATCACTTATCCTTTATACCATCAATGGTTTGACTATCAATATCATATAATATTTCATAAGCTGATTTATCTATCATGATAAGAATCATAACTTTAGTCTTATTATCCTTATCATGATACAAACTAGCATTAACCTGAATAGAAGAAAATTCGGGTAAATATGTAGCACATTGATCCATTATATCTCTACTGAGCTGGGTTAATTCTGATTCAAAAGCAAATCTATAATTAGCTCTTATATCTACACCCATATCAGGTTGATCAGCATAAGTTCCTTTACGTAGTAAAATAAGTCTTGCTATCATAAGAATAGCAGAATTCATTACACCAGACTGTATGATAGACATGTCTATCATTTTAGGCTGTTGCAAATCATCCAATCCTAGCAAATAGTCTCTTACATTGGCTTCTTCATCGAATTTTACTGGCATTATTTCACCACCCTTATAATGCATTACCAATTTGTATTTAACATCATTTTTTAACATACTGCCACATCTTAATAACGTTAAACAAGGAGGAATTAGTTATGAATGAAGCAATGGGATTAGCTAGCTTTACTCCTGTTGTAGGACCGTCAAAACCAGATGGCCTAATGATACAAAATCAAGTAGATAAAGATCTTAAAGATAATAGGATCTCATTCTCTAGAACTATAGATAAAGATAGTAAGAGATTAGAAATAGATGATAATGGAAAAGTAGATTTAAAAGACAATTCTGATTTAGAAGAATCTTTTCAATCTATATACCAAATGAAGACTGTTGATGAAGATAAAGTAAATGAATTAATAAAAGAAGCCTCTCTTCCATATGAAGAGAGACCTATTCATGATAAAAATTACATCTATGAATTACTAACTAATCATAAACTACTTACTGAAGATCAATTAGATTATGATCCATTATTAGAGAAAGTATATCTTGATAAGATTTCTAAAACTCTTCAAAATGATATAGGAACTCTTAAAGGAGATATAGATTCCATAGAAAATAAAGAAAAGAAAGATGGCTTCTATACTCCAGATACAACTCATCCATATAATGGAGATTATGATGAAGAAGATGCATCTGTAAAATTTCCAATGCTAGAAAATACAGAAAGTGATTATATAAATCATATAAAAAATAATATATCTTCTAGAATAAATCAAATTCTTGGAGAGGAGGATGAAGAGATTGAGTGAAGAAATAGATCTTAATATAGATAGAACTTATGATGACCCTAGATTTATTACAGATTCCGCAAAGAGAGAGGAAATAACTAGATTTGAACATAAATTCCCTGGTGCTGTAGTATTGAATGATAAATATGATAGTGAAAAAGATTTAGATAGCGATTGGACTAAGTATAATCTTCTTCCATACTCACTAAAGATACTATCTAATGAAAGATGTCTTAAGTATTATGGAATGAAGAATGAAGATCTTTATTACAAACTTAAGAAAAAGTTCTTAGATCAAAATATAGAAAACACAGAACCAGAACAGAAAGAATATATACCTGGAAGTAATATGAATGAAGTAACCAATCTTGATGTATTATCTATGGCTAATAAAGAAGCTAGAGATTATATGGAAAAAGGTGGTCATGAATTAATACCACAGGATATAAAGAATCTAGATGATTTGAATTCTTTTTGGTATAGATTCAACAATCAATGCGATGAACATAAAGCGAAGGCTAATGATAAATCTGTTCATCTGTATGGTATTCGAGTACCAGAAATGTATCATAAACTTCTTCATAAATTCCTTCATAATGATATTTCATATAAAGACAATTTTGATATATTAAAGAATCCAGAAGTAGGTTCTGTATTTGTAGGAACAGAAGCTTATGATTCTATTATGGATACGGAAGATATATTAGAATCAAGTATATACCTAGATAGGTTAAATAGAAAAGAAAAAGAATCAGGATTAGATATTATAGAATCTTCTATCAGGGATTCTATAATAGAAAATAATATAAGTATCTTAGAAGATAAAGAAGATTATGTAAAGGGTGCTTCATTCTTAACTCCTAATGAAATACTATCTGCTATAGGAGAAGAAAATATAGTAGATAAAAAATGGTTTAATAATTATAGAGCTAAGTTTGTTGGATTAAAACCAGAATATAAAAATTTCTATTCAGTAAGGGACCAATCTATATATGAAGCATACAAAGAAAAGGATGATAAAAAGATGATCTCTTTTGGTTGGAACCCAATGCTAGAATATACAAAAGAAAATCTATTTCTATCTTCTACAAGAGCAAATAATGAAGTGAGATCTAATATGAACTTTAGTTTTGTTGATCTTACTAAGACTAAAGAAACAAATAAAGATACATTCCCAACTGGAATTAGTGTATTCTTTATAAAAGAATCAGATCCTGATATTAACCATTTTAAGAATCCAGTTTATAGTATGCTATTCTCATTTAACCCATTGAATAAGAATGATTTCTATTCTATAGATCTTGCCGGTATACATTCTAATCTTTCATATGATTTCTTTGTTGGAGAATTCTATAAAAAGCCATTAATAACGATATTCTTCTTACCATTAGATAAAGACTTCTATAACGAATGTATAGATCATATAAATGATATAGTTCTAAATTACCATAGTCAAGATTCAGAACTTAAGTCTGCTATAATGGGACTTGGCAAAGATAAAATAGAGATAGCAAATAAACGTCTATTTACTTCTGTACTTATCAATACTTTATTAGGATCTGTAAAATCTAATGATAATATATTACACTTTACTGATAAAAATGAAATCATTTACATACTATTTAATAGAGTACCGTATATATACAATGATATAATTAAGTCTTATTCCAAGATTAATATTTTTGATGAATATAGAAATCTTACAGAATCTACATTCTTGGATAATATAGTAGAATCTTATAAGCCCTATATAAAGAAGAGAGATACTAAAGTTAACACATTTAAGAAATTGAGAAACTTTATAAGCAATACAATCTAAAATAAAAATCAGTTACATACTATAATAGTGAGTATAAATCCCATAGACCATTATGGTCTATGGGAATATTAAATGTCAATGTATAGAGGAGGATGAAAATTTTATGGTGACAGACAAAATAGTTCATAAAATTATCTACAAAACAAAGGATTACAAAAGAATCAGGAAAGACTATTTATATGTAGACCATGAAAGATCAATAAAAGATACATATAAATGTATTGATCTTACATGGGATAAAACTCATTGGCAGATATTTGATAAAGATGAAATCTTTGAATACTTCAATGTAGTCAAACCAATGTATGTAATTGGTTATAGAAAATTCATTGGAGATAAATTCAAAAATGATTCAGAATATATCTTCATCAACAAATATAGAGGTGATGAAGATAAAACTAAGATGGAAACATACTATGCATTCAATCTTACTTATCTTAAGAATAATCTTGGTAAACTATTATCTAATGATAGAGAAACAAGACAAGAAGTTGCCAAAGATCTTAGGAAAGAACTAAGATATGTAACAGTAGATACAAATAGTTGTGTAGAGCTTCCTAAAGATGTGGAAGTATCTAATGAACAATATTGGTATGGATACTATCTTACTAATATCAATAAAGTAGTATCAGAAATTGCAAAAGAGCAAGATGTATTTCCAAAGAATAAAGTATGCAGAGATAAGTATAAAGAGATTGTAAAATCTTATATCGAATATGCTGTATCTGCATTGTTCCCAGAGATTGTATTTGAATCGAATTCTTATGTAAATAAGTTCCTTCATATGTGCATGAAAGATAGTTCATTTATGAAGAAATACGATAGCACAAAAAAAGGATTAAATGATATCTATTCTCCGAATACTGTTATGCTGTATCTTATGAGAGAATATGATCCTAAATTTAAATTCATTGATTTTCAAAATATGAATTACAATTCTACTAATGCAGATATTGTATTCAACACATTAAATGTAATCAAATATGATCTTAGATTTGATTTAGAAGAATTCAAAAAGAAATACCTATTGTACAATACATTAGTGATTGTAGATGATGATAAATGGAACACATATGTATTTGGTTATGAAGTTCCTGCTCCTACATTCATTAATAAAGAAGAGAATATTCTTAGTGATGATGAAATGAAAACATTCCTCACAAGAAAGTTCTAAATATGATAGTTACAATCAGTAATGATTGTTTCTATATAGATGCGGGTATGGTCAAGAGCTCTGACCAACATATACCCATTCCAAAATCTTATATATATAAGGAGGAGTTAACATGAGCATGTTAACCGCAGAAGCACAGACCACAGTCGAATCCCAGGAGAAGAAAGACCAAAAGCAGGTTAATTTCAACACTCCAAACAGGAAACACATCAAGTCTGTAAAAGCAGAGTTCCCATCTTTCATCAGTACTATGTACGGAGATAATGAAGTATTCTGCAATCTCGTAAATCAGTATCTGAAGCCAGTATTTCCACAGCTTCATGGTTCTGTTATCTCAATCAGTAATGATAACCGTACTCTTTATACTGTTATCTATTTCCTCGATCGTCCAGATACAACATATCAGGATGGTCAGGTGAAAGCAATTGAAAAGGTTCTCGATAAGAAGGACCTCAGCAGCTCGATTAATCGTATCCGTGCTATTAATCAGATCAGTTCTGCTAATCGTCGTTTCTATAAACTTACTGATGAAGCGAAAGAACTGCTTATGGATGTAATTCCTATGATGGCAGTCAATCGTCAGAATGGTAAAGTTGATTGGAACAAGATTCAGGACGAAGTTACTGATGGCAATGGTATCGTGTATACTCGTGTTATGATTGACCTTGGTCGTGTTCTTAAAGCCATCTATGGCAATAAGGACGAGAGCGGTAAGGGTAACTATCTTTATAACATTATGGTTGGTAAGCCAATCAATGCAGTTCGTTCTCCGAGCGGCATGATTCTTGAAGATCGTTGGCAGATCTTCGTTATGCGTGTCAATAGTCTCGATGTTGAGAAGGTAGCAGCACAGTATGGTTATGTTGCTACTGGCAATCAGTTCGGTATTGTGACTGCATAAAATTACATTTACACAGAAACTTAGATTAGTATAAGAAGATAATGAGATAGAGGATATCCTCTATCTCATTATTTTTTAATATATGCAAGGAGAGACTAAACTATGGATAAAAAGAATATCACATACGATGTAAAAAAAGATGGTATTGACGAAATTATTGAAGAAACTAAGAATGCTACTATGATGCTAAGAGAAGTGGCATGGAATGGTAGAGATTATCATCTAGAATTAAGAAAATGGATTATTAGTGGAGAAGAGCTTAAACCACTAAGAGGTATTTCATTCTCTACGGAAGATGGTCCTAATAATCTTGTTGATGTAATGACTGATCTTGGATTTGGTCATACTAAGAAAATGCTTAAATCTCTTAAAGATAGAGAAGACTTTGAAGACAGTCTTGTATATACTATTGGTAAAAAGAAAGTAGAAGAAAGTAAAGATAAAGAAGTAGTCATTAATGAAGATGATTACTTTGATCCAGTTGCAGATGAATCTATAATTAAATAAAAGTATAGGTATGACTGTCTTGTAATGAGACAGTCATACTTTTATGTGTTTAATTAGGAGATGTATACTTATGGCATTACTTGATAATAATCAGAATCTAGAGATAATTGGTGAAGGTCAAAGAACTGGTGACCAATTAGTTGCTATGGAAAAATGCAGAAAACTAGATGAAGATACAGATAAACAATGCAAATATATTGATAACTATGGGAACTGCATCTTTGATAATTGTATTTGGGATATGAACGAAATCCCTAATACTACTAAAAAATGGTGGTATAAGTGTATTATATGCGATCAACCATCATCTATTAATCCAAGATATATGAAAGCCCACATTTGTCAATCTTGCCAGGATAGAATGTGGAAAGCAGAAAAACTTCCATTTACATGTGTTCATTGTGGAAAAACTCAAAACCATCCGTCTAAACTAATGTTTTCAGGTATATGTGATGAATGTTTTAAGCACGAAGTATTCAATGATTGCTATACTGTAAGACATCATACCTATATGAGAAAGGACCAATCGCATGAAGTCTCACTTTGATTCATTCTATATGAGAGACGATTCAGAAGAAAGAATAATATACTCTACTTTGGTAAAATTTACTTCACTAGATAGAATTTTTAAGTATACTTATCCATACAATGATAGAAATTTCCACTTTGGAAGAATAAATCTATTTATTGATTTGACTTCTATGGTTAGACCACTATATATGAGAAGCGATATCATTGATATAGAAGGTGTATTGTCTGCTATAGCAAACAATATAATCAACTATCGTCACTATTTCAATAAGTTCAATATAGTAAGTACTCTATTTGTTATCTTCTCTACTAATAACTCTATTAACAATATTAGATATCTTGGGGAATACAATAGCAAAGAAATTGAAGCTAGAACAAGGCATGAAGTAGATGATACTTTATTTAATATCATAAATCTACTAAAATCTCTTATTCAATACTTCCCTGGAGTATATCTTAAAGAAGGAACTGTAGAACCATCTGTAATTGCATATCATTATATGAAGAATTGTTGTATGAATACTCCTGAAGGGATGAACGTTCCTAATGTATTTATTACATCTTCTCAATATGCAGCACAGATTCCTAGAGTTATAAATAACAATGTTCTTCATTCTATTATTAAAAGCAGGCATTTAGTTTCTAAAGATCCATATGTATATGAAGATAATAGTTATATAGTAACTCCAGATAGACCATTGGATATTTATCTAGAGCATAGCAAGAATTCTTCTAATAGTTCTGGAATACTAAACAATGATAAGAATTATGTAGGATTGTTTATGATATTAAATGGATTGAAATCTAGAGGAGTTAAGAGTATACTTGATAGATATAAATCCGTCACAGTTATGAATTATATGCTACAAAACTATCTAGATATAACTCCCGATAATATTTATAATTCTATTGTAGATACATTTGGATCTGCTATAGTAGATAAAGCAGAAATCGAATCTAGATATTGTGCATTAGATATAGAATACCAAGATAAATTGTATAGTCAAATGCCAGAATCTCTAGAAACTGGTTTCTTAAAAGACTTGTATAATTTTGATGAATTAAATAATGTAATTCAAAAGATGTTTCCAGCTGATAAGCATATCAATATAGAATATTTGTAAAATTTGATCAGGTAAGGCAATATTGCCTTACCTGGTTTATTAATGTAAAATAGTTTTAGAAAGTATATCAAATGCACTAAATTTATTTTTCTTTTGTTCTGTACTTCTTGTAGTAAGAACACCGCTAGAACCATCAGAAGATACAGTAGTTCCTGTATCATCAAGAGTTGTATTGGTAGATGCCGTTCTCCAATCCATAACTTCATACTCTTGATCTTCTTCTGTAGAATCTGTCTCTTGTATCTTAGCAAGATTTAATTGTGTATTACATACAAAAGAATCATCTTCTCTAGTGAATACCTCTGTTTTCTTATTGATAATGAATATACCATCTTTATCTGAATGACCATCATAGTTGTTTACTATATAACGCTTGTTAGGAGTAAATACAGATGGATCTAATCCAAACTTATTTATAGTAAGTTGGTTAGTCATTGTCTCTACTTCAGACTTTATATTCTTTATTTCATTAGGATTATCGTTTCTAACTCTAAGAATCTTAACACCAGCTTTATTATATCCTAATACACCACCAGTATTAAGTATAGACTTAAAGTTTGATATACCCAATTGACCTATCTTAGATAAATCAAATTTTGCTAATTCTTTTTGCATTCTAATAAGGTCTTGATACTGAAGTTTTCCTTTATTGAAGTTCTTGCTTATATCAGAAAAGCTTATATCTTTTAATGGGGTCTTTATACCGTTATTGTAATCTGTATGTCCAAATAGACCTATAGAAGTATTATCCAATAGATTAAAATCTTCAGGATTGAAGGTATACTTATTCTTATCCTGAACAAAATTTGATTTAATATCTATTGTTTTAATCTGGCTAAGAGGTTGAGCAAAATTAGATATAGATGAAGTAAATTTAGACAAAGATCCTACAAATCCAGTTATATTAGACATAAATCCTTTTATAGAATTTGTAGCAGAGCTTATCTCTTTAGCTATACCTTGCATACGTTCTAGATTTGTAGCAACTTTTGCTATACCTTCTGTAGTACCAGATGATAGATATGCACCATAAGGTCCATTTATTACTTTTTGAAGTTTTTCATTAGCAGTAGCTACTTTGTCTACTACTCCTGATATATGAGAATTTAAGCTATCAAGATGACCTAACTGCGAATTTACTTTACTTATACCAGAGGTTAAAGGACCTAATCCCTTATTAAGGAACCCTAATTGTTTTATAGTAGCATCTATAACATCTTGAGCATTGATATAAGATACAGAATCAAGAAGATTATCTAAATACTCTGCTCTATAAAATGAAGGAGTACCTGCTAATATAGTATCGTTTAAAGTATTCTGAAATTGGTTTACTTTATCTAATGATTGTGTAGCTTTGCCAAATATAGATTTCATACCAGACGATGTAGCAGACTTTAATGCAGAAGATATAATGTCTACAGATACTGTAGTCTTTCCTATCTTTACACTTTCACTTATAGGAATCTCTCCAAGATTGCTAGTAACTCCTGATATGAATTTATTTTGCAAATCCGTTAGAGGTTTTAAGAAATCTTGGCACTGGGCAAATATACCTTTATTGCTCTTATTAATCTTCTCAGCCATATTCTTTATTTCTTTAGAATATTGTTCTATAGACTTTTTAAAATTCTCTATTACTTTCTGTATATGGGTTTTAGCAATTTGGTTATCTGATTGCTTATCTGCTGTATTATCATCGTTTGGATTTATTACAGCGTCTATCTGATCAACAACTTTGGAAGTATCATGATCTATTGTATACATAGAATCCATTACAGATATATCTGTCACATATGAAGAAGTCTCTGGGTCTTCTTCCATTCCTTCTTTCATACTATTGCTATCTGTAATAGATTTCATCTTAATATTTACGTTATTATATAATTCTCTCTTAGATTTAACCCCTTTGCCAGATCTAGATACTAGATATGTAGCAAATGGTTCGTCTATAAAGAAAAGATATTGAGTATCATAAAATACTTTAATGGAATTAAGATATTCTATAGTAGCAGCTAATGTTTCTTTAGGAGGTATTATTAACTGTCTTTCCATTTCATTATGATCAAATGGTTCTATAAGAAGATGAGTATTCTGCATATAACTCATTACTATATCTTGCATATTAGAGTTGTATACAGTAGAGTTTGCTACTATTTTATTAGCATCTATACACTGTTTTCCTATAAGACCTATATATGTTTCTTTATAAACGTTCCCTTTAGTACCGCTTAAATCAGTACTATTATAATCCAATTCTTTGTTATAATTTATATCATTTGATATCATAACAGAAAAATCATCCTGGAGATATATAGTACCTCCAGGAGGGTTTACTTCTGTCATTTTGCTAAACTTCTCTATAGTAAGTCTTATAACAGCAGTTTGTGCATGTTTAATTATCTTATCAAATAACGCTTTATCTATAGAAAGTCTAGTAAGTATAATAGGCATATTACGTTGTTGATAATCGCTTATACGAATAAGGTTAACAAAATTCTCTGGGTGTATTTCTACATTAGTACCATCATCAGGAATGAATACCCTTCCTGAAATACGGAAATGCCAATTTTGCATAATTTCACTCCCTAATGAATTCTTAATTACTAATGTGTAATTTTTATAAATTTAGACTCAATTACATACTATTGTTATGGTATAGTAATAGAGCACAATAATGTAAGGAGGTATTTAAAAATGTTGATCAGATTTTTTGGGAGATCTGAGGAAGAAATAAGGAAAATGGTAGAACCAACAAAAGAGGAAGTGAATTTTATAGTAGATTATATTAAAAAATATAATGAATTAAATTTCCCAGATTTTATAAACTATATTAAAAAATATGATTTTAAAGAATATTATTTATTCTATTATAAAATTAAATATTATAAAGACCCACTACTTATAAAAGAAAATAAAAGAAATGAAGTTGATAATTTGATAATTTCAGTCTATCCATATTTTAAAGAATTTAAGAATAACTTTGAAAATATATGGATGAAATACATAAAATATTCTTCTAATAATAAAGATGATGAATTTTGTAAAATGGTTTTAAATATAGCTTTAGGAAAAGGATTCAGTGAATAAAAATGACAATATCATTCACAGATTTCTGTATGCATAGAAATAGAGAAATGGCTAATCTCTGTAATTTAATGAATTGGATGAAACTAAATATAAATTTTAATCCATATATTTGGGAGAAACAATATAAAAATAGGAATTCTAAACCAGTATTTTGGCCTAATTATGTTATAAATAAAAAAGAAGCTAATTGTGTAGATATAGGAATATTTCTATATTTCTTATCTGAATTTTATCATTTTGAATGTGAACTTACTTTTATGAGTATAAATAGTAAAGAAAAAGTTCTTGATACAAGTGCAACTTCAATGCTTCATGTAATCCCTCTTGTAAGAACTACTGATAATAATATTTACATATTTGATTATATTGGAAATGTTAATTCATCATTAGTTCATGGTCCATTTGAAACTTTTGAAGGTGCTTGTGAGAAAATTTCAAAGTTTTATGAAATGATAAAATTGTCTTTTACAGATTATTCTGGAAAAGTGTATAATACTGAACCTTATTTAGATTTTCATTTAGTAAAAAATAAAGATCTTGAAGTGCTTCATAAATTTAAAAATAAAAATATTAGCCAATATGAATTATTTACACATATTAAAGATCTTAAAGAATTTGTAGATATGTGTTATCAAAAACAAGATTTGTCTAATGCAGGAAATTATATTATATATGTTCCTCCAAAGAGAGTAATAAAATCTATATTTAATACAGATCCGTTAAACATGTTTAAACAAATGGAACATGCTGCATTTTGTAAAGGAAAAGGATACTTATCCTTATTTAAACCTAAAAAATAATATTATATAGCTATGAAATTTATATCCGTAGGTCTGTTTGACCTACGGATATTTTTATTATGAAATTGTTTTTTATTAACCTTTAGAACCTGAACCTGTAGTTGTCGTTGAACCTGTTCCTTCACTTGATGACGTACCACTAGATTCTGTTGATGAACCTGAACCACTAGTAGACGAAGAACTAGAACTTGAAGAACCTGCTGCAGCTGCAATCTCTGCAGCAACTTTATCAAAATATGCTTTAAACTCTTTACCTACAGCTTCTTCTTTTTCTTTCTTAAGAGTTGCATACATATCAGCTCTCTGGTCTTCTATGTCTGGGATAACTGTAACTGCAGTTTCATCAACAACTTTACCGCCATTATCAGCAGCATAGTTCTCTAGTGTAAGTTGCTTATACTTATCCTCTGTATCAGAGTCAGAAGCCGGTTTAAGAAGTTCAAAGCAAAGAATACCTCTCTCAAGAGCCTTCTTTACAAGAGTTACAGCAACTGGATATGCATAATGACTATTACCAGTCATACCAACAAAATTAAGTGTAGCACCGCCTGGGCCTACAAATCTAACATATTTATATTTTGGAGCAGCCATTGTTTATCATACCTTTCTATATGAAGTTTTACATATCAGATTATCTAAATGTCGAGTTACATCATAGAAGTCCTATAATATATCCTTCTTTTATATCTATAGGATCTTTGAAGAAAGAATCAAAATCAAACAGTTTATCTTTTTCAAACTTTTTACTAAGTTTATCCATATCATTTTCAAACTTCTTTAGTTTAGATTTATTTATATATTTAGGCCTTATAGTATAAACTGCCTTTACTTGTCTATCTGTTTCTGGGTCATCTATTATTTCTTCTCTACGTTCTATTGAGTATTCTTCTTCATCTAAACAAGAAAGTTTATCCTTTATCATATCATAAAGAAGTTCTTGATTCTCATGTATTCTATATACTTTAGAATCATTATGGTCAACAACATTCATTTTTAGTTCTGCTAATATACTAAGAAGCTGTCCAAAGTCATTATTAGTCAATCTAATATAAGAATATGTTCCCATATTAGTAATCATCTTTTCTTTAGCAACTTGTTTGGCTCTATATATTGGCATACTACGAGTATTTGGATTATTCCCTCCATCTTTTACTTCTATGATAAGATTGTAAGGAATTATAAGAAAATCAGTTATCCAATGAAGTTTCTTTCCTTTAAATTCATACTCAAGTATAGGCCCTGGTGCTATAACTTCATTTGATTTATACTCTAATACTTTATCAAGAAACTCCATCAGTTTCTTTTCATAAGTACCTGTATAAGTCATTTCTTTACCATCAGACCATTTATACTTTCCAGATATCTTTCTATGCGCTAACATCTTTTCCTGGAATTTAGGATCATCAAGAAGATGTGGCTTATTATACACTCTCATCATACGTTCGTGATAAGTCTTTTTTATTTGTTCATAACACTTTGGATCTCCACAAAGTCTATTGTATTTCTGTCTTTTCTCATTCCATTTAGTTGGTTTACCACATACAACACAATTACCATGACCATGTTTACCATTTACTACATCATATACCATTCTATATGGTGTATACCCTAATGGTAATTGGTCTTTATGCTCTTTTTCAATATGCTTTAAAAGTTTTATCTTATTGAATCTTTCATCACAATATGGACAGTTAAAATTCTTCATTAGATAAACCCTCCCTCATTTATTACAAAAATGTTTTCGGAAGACAAAAAAGTACGAGGAATAAGCATACTGCTTTTATCCCCGCACTCTTTTTAATAATATTAATTTAGACAAATCTAAGTTCTTATTGAATCTTATTGAAGTTTTACTTTAGAAAGCTCTTACATTTTGAATATAACATTTTTTCTAAACCGTACAGCAACAAATTTAGTGGATTAAATTTCTGTATCATTTTGTTTCTCCTTATAAATCGTTATTCTTTTACTTTTTACCAAACAGACTGATCAAGATTACATACACATCAGAATCATCTGCTGCTCTGTAAATTGATTTATTCTTTTCAACAAACATATTTAACATATTCATGATGGTTTCCTTTCTTATAATCACTTTAACTTATTTATAAGCAATATAAGATGAGGATCAGCAGTAACATATAATATGCTAATAGATGTATACATCCTGCTTAGCGTGCATACTATAAGGAATTCGGAATTTAGCTTATGCTAATTTTTTGTTTCGATAAGTATATCTTACACCGTTTTTAGTAAGCCATTTATCAAGGATCTGGGAATTGGAGATCCGTACAGATCCTAAATATTCAGGCTTATCTCTATAGATAGGATTCTTACCGTTTACGTTATGGTAAACCATAAGACATTACCTCCTTTCTATGCATTTCCTCATCTAATATTGCACAACTATAGTATGTAAATAAAATGAGTAAAAATTACACATAAAAAGGATGGGCTACACCATATGGTGTAGCCTTTTTATTGTTGTTGATTTTGATTAGGCTGATTATTCGTATAAGATGCTACATGCATTCTCATAAGAAACATAAAGTCCCTATATACCATTCCCATAGCAGTAAGTTTAGCATTAAAACAATCTCTAACTATATTGCAAACTATTTGTTTCTTCTTATATGCTATAGCATTAGCATCTACAGAAGGAACACCATTAGGCTGTTGTTTATTAACAGCATTATTTTGAGTTACATTAGCATTTGGATCTGTATTATTGGTTGTTATAGAACCAGCATTCTTAGTAGATGGTTGAAGTGCTGATTTTAATCCAGATGGTACACCAGATGAAGAACCAAATGTTGCTTGATTTGGTGTTGAAGCTTGAACTGGTTGATTTGGTAATGCTTCATTAAATATATCAGTTTGGAAATACTTTCTCATAAATAATGAGTAATCAGTATCTGCATTTACTGGTCTAGATACACCATTATTAGCACCTGGATTAGTACTAGCAAATCCAGCTTGTTTAAGAGCTTGATTCTGTTGTTGAGAAGCTGCTATCATATTCTGATCTGCTTGTGTAGTAGGATTATTCTCTCCAGTATTTGGGTCTTTGTTTATATAAGAGATAATTCCATTAGCATCTACAGAGCAAGATTTAGTATTAGCAGAATAATTAGAGCAGAACTGATAAGCTGCTGGCATTAATGCTGCTAATTGTCTTGTATTCATATTTAATCTAGTTTCTCCACCATAAAAATATTGCTTAGCAAATTGGGAGAAATCTGAATTACCATCATATTCTGGTATTAATAACTTCTGTATCATTAGATTAGATCCTTTATTAGTCTGATCTGTATCTACTTTATTCATATTAATACCATTAAGAGATGTAGATAAAGGTCTCTTTAATCTTTGTAAAGCTGCTTGATAATTAGGAACATTTTGAGCTTGATTAGAGGTCTTTACAGGATATTGTCTTTGATTCATTATTATTTGTTGATACTTTTCTAACCATCCTGAATCTTGTGCTATTTGCTGCTGAGTAAAATTAGCAAATTTAGTAAGTGTATCTTTTATCTGACTTACTATATTTCCTTTCCATTTAGTAAACCATTGCTGTACATTTGCTGTAGATGCTTCGTCAAAATAATACCCATTCTCTTCTATCCATTGTTTAAATTCGAAGTTCAATTCTATAATAGATTCGTTTATATTATAAAATACTTCTTCATTATTAGGATCAAAAAAATCTAACTGATCAATCGAGGTCATTTATCTTTTTCACCTCTTCTTTAACTGATTTCAATCCAGTAAGTCCAATATCATTACCAAATTTTCTTAGTATTTCTTTTGCTTCTTCTACAGTAATCTTAAAGTATTTTTCTGGAGGATCTTGTACATGAGTAGCAACCATTTTATCTCCATCTTTAAATGAATAAACAGTTAGATTATTCATTATGAATGCCCCAGGTCTATACGTTATACCAAATCCTATAACGTTATTTTTTACTTCTGCAAGAAGATCATATATAGAACCACCAGACATATAAACTCCACAATAACCAAATGCTATCTTAATTGGTAATGCTAGAACTATAGAACCTTTGAATGGAAATACATCTGCTGATACTATTTTTATAGCATTCTGAATAGATAAACCACCTATGTATTTTGCTATCTCTTTAGCTCTTTTATCTCTAAACTCTGCACACATGTAATTGAACATACTGGATTTCATAAATTTCTCTGCATTACATGGTGTATAGTTCTTATGCTTCTTATATACTGAATCTATTTGTTTGTATATAAAATTCATTATATATTTATTATTAGTAGTTTTCTTCATTTCTCTTATAGCAATCTTGCTTAAAGCCAAGTTTGTATATTTATTTATAATAAAGCCTACTAATATTTTTGTAATAACTACAGTAAGTCTTAGTAAAGCTTCTTCTTTAGTTTTAGGAGGTTCTTTACTAGAAGATATCTCTCCTTGACCTATAATATCTCCTATAGTTGTTTCTTTGTCTTTAACATCATTAGAAGTATCGGTTTTATCTAAAAATCTAATATTACCCTTTTCTATTTTAACCATAGAAGCTGGAATCTGAGCTTGTTTTATAGCAAATTTGATTAAATCATTATATTCTCTGTTATCCTCCACAGAGAACTTCTTGAAATAATTCATATTATACCTCCTTATCGAGGTACTTTCTTAATCTATTCTTTTCTCCTACAACGTCAGGAGATATATTGTATTCTTTCATCTTCTTTATTATATTTCTAGCAAGTTCTTCTTCATGTTCTTCATCAACATGATTAAACATACGAATTGCTGCTAATACATGTGCTTTATCTGGCATCGGATATTTCTTCAATTCTGGAATACCAAAATCTGTTCTTTCATCAGCTGTTAGCTTTCTTTCATTAAATGAAGTAAATGTTATGTATTTCATTGACTCTTTAGCTCCTTTTTAATATCTTCATACATTGTATTTATAAGATCTTTATATTTAGATGCGATAATAAGGAATTCTTTATAGTAAGCATAATACCAGTTAACCATAGCATTTATGGTAGCACAATGTAAATTAACTAGAGAGCGATAATTATCTACTACATATTTAGGTTCATATTTAGTAGGTAATTCTTTATCCTTTATCTTCTCGCATTCTTCTTTGTACTTATTCATTATCTCTAGATTTATATGATAACGAGATTTTATGTAATTAAGATTTTCCTTACTCTCTTGAAGAAAAGAAAGGAAATCATCAATAAACTCTTTTGCTTCTATATTATCTGGACTAGATTTTTTGAAAGCTTTTTCTGTTTTAAGCTGTTCTACTATATCGGTATATCCTCTTTTATCTTTTATAATATCTTTAGCTAATTCATCTGTGGTTAATGGTTTATTAACCCAAGATGATTTTCTCCTAAAATCTCTATATTTAGTATATGCCTTTATAAACTCTTTATCATCACAGAAAGGATATATATGAGGATCTAATCTATATGGTTTATTAGTCCAATAAGTTCTAGTACCTAAATATGGCTGATGTTTTATAGAAGATTGTATAAATCTTATTTGGCCAGATAAATCTAAATTAGAGACTAATAATTTATTTAGTTTAGTCATTGTAGTATCATAAAACTCAGATGAATTAGTAGTGACTATCTTGTATTTAGATTGCATTATCTTATATGCAATATCTCCTATATCATCATCATTTATTACTTTAGATTTATCAATAGAAGAAAACATAGACTTCTGCATGTCTAGAAATTGTTTATGAGTATTAATTTTCATATCAGAAAATTCTTTATCAAAATTTTGTAAGAATTTATTAATATCTTTATCATAAGAAGACCATTTGGAAATTTTTCCGAATACTGTTAATGGAAACATTATCCCATCAAAAAAATTAAAACTCATACATACACCACCTTATATAAACTTACCTTAATGTGGGAAAAGAAGAAAAACAACGAACGTTATCCGCCAGGATCTAGTCGTTGTTTTTGCGATTTATTAGTGATCGCTACCGTTGTTCTTCATGTCGTTGGCCGTATAGTTGATATGGCTTTTGACTTTCACGTTCTCCCAGTGGATAGAGACGTGATAAAGCTTGTTACGTTTGCCATTCTCGATCTCGCAGTACTTCTTGAGATATTCCGCATCGATCTTAACCACACCGATGTGTTCAATGTAGTCATGAAGAATGAAACGGAACTTGTCGAAGTTCTCGTAGTTGGACGGATGAGCATCAGCTGCCACATCCATCTCATAGATGAGATGTGCAATATAATTGTCCTGAAGCATGGTTATACCCCCAATATATTTTAGGACGTTGACTACTTCTTCACCACTATAGTATGTAATTGATTTTTGACACTTTTACAATCCCTAGGTTGTAATAACCTAGGGATATTTTTAATTATTATTTTTAGAATCACTATTTGAATTATTTACTACTGTTGATGAAGTAGATTTATTAGCAGTATCAGGTTGTTTATTATTGTTATTAACAACTACAGCTGATGAAGAAGTTTGCTGTTTATTATTATTGCCAGAATTTGTAACTATAGAATTTGATCCAGACACTGTATTTGGTTGATTCTTTATTGATTCTGCTGATTGAGGAATATTAGGTTGATTCTTGACTGTTTCTGGTTGCACAGTATTTGGTTGGGACTGTATAGGATTCTGTTGATTATTATTAAACCAACCAGATACTTTATTCATAAGATTATTTAAGAATCCTCCATTATCTCCATTTTGATTATTAGCATTACCAGTTAACCAGTTTTTAAATGCAGCAAATTTCTGTGCTAACCATGAAGGTTCTTGTTTTACTGGAGCATTGTACTGTTGGTCAAATCCAGCTTGTTGCTGTGATTGTTGTGTGTTTGTTGTATTAACAGAAGATTGTGAATCCTGTTGTTTATTAACAGCAATCTGCTGAGATTGTTTAGATCTCATAGAATTTATTTGATTCTGTATACCTTGCATTTTAGACAGCCTATCAGGATCATCTGTATTTTGCATTATATCTTGATACTGTCTTCTAAGCTCCATTATCTTCTTATTACGTTCTATAATTGATTTATCTACTTCTAGAAATGTATCTACAGTAGACATATCTCCGGTTTCTAGATACATATCCATGCATAGATTACAGAACTGGTTAACAGGTAAATTCTCATTAATCGGTTCTATTATATAATTTGGAATAAAAGATAATATAGAAGAATTCTCATATATCTTATACTCTGGAATAGAAACCTTTATATATTTAACAGGTATACCATTAATCTCAGAAAGAAGAGAAATAGATTCTTTATAACCCATATCATATTCTTCTGAAATTAATTCTATATCTTTAAATCTTACTATAATAGAATGAAGTCTATCATTCTCTACTAATGGTATAGCACGTATATCAAATTTATTATCTTCCAATACTGGAAGTGTATCTAAAAGAGAAGAATGTTCTTCTTTGTATATCAATTTTAACACTCCTTTAAAAATTATATTACTTAAAAGTCTTTAAATTTAATCAAAGTACTTTTTAATACAAAAAAAGAATAGAATTATTTTTCTATTCTTTAAATGTTAATTTTAGTTAAAGATTTATTATTTACATGAGTCTTTCTTCATTAGGGATCCAAGACCCACACAATTTTCCATCCGTATGGAATACCATTTCATAAACAGTATCTGGATGATTGCCTTTTTCTTTATATTGCCTTTCAAGATTTGCTGCTTCACTAGCAATTGTACATCCATTCTTAATAATACGTAAGTATGATATTACAATATAATAGTACATCACTGAAAAAAAAATTAAAAGTTATTAGGCTATGGGATTTAACCCATAGCCTAGTTATTTTATACAAATAAAGTTATCAATGTCTATCAGAGAGTTTCTGCATTTTAGCAAGAAGTGCATCTATAACCTGCAGAACTTTGGCTGCTGCACTCTTAAGAATGTTTGCTTTACCAGCATCAGATTGTTTCTTAGCAACTTCGAGCCACTTGGAATAAATATTACGAAGTGCTGCAATCTTTCTAGCAATCCAGGATTTTGGTTTATTCTCAGATTGTTTAAGAATATGATGAATAATAGCAACAGAACCAGCAACGCCTGCTACTGCACCAACACCTATACCAACTTTCTTAAGTGAAGTACCCTCTCCACCATTATTGGCTGCAGATGATGCAGCAGAAGATACACTATTTGCTACACTGCTAGCAGCATTTTTAACTGTTTTCGCAACTGATGAAGAAGTTGATTCTTTCTTATCTTCCTTCTTACCACCAGAAAAAGCCTGACCGACTTTATCTGCTAGTGATGAAGATGAAGAGCTAGAGCTTGAAGAACCACCAGTTACTTTATCAACAGCATCTTTAACTTTCTGAGTTACTGAAGAATCACTCTTGTTGGAACTGCTGGAAGAGCCTACAATTGGAAGACCCTTAAATATTCCTTTTTTATCCTTCTTGCCAAGACTACCAAGATCAACCTTAGGAGGTATAAATCTTTTCTTAACAGAGTCTAGTGTTGCAGGAAGCATACTGCTACTACCTTTTTCTTCTTTACTAGACGTAGACGAATCTGATTTAGAAGAACCAACACCGAGTGCTTTACCAGCTCTTGAAAATAGCGAATTTATTGTGCCGCCACCAGAGATTTCCTTGTCTCCAGATCTGTCATCAGTATCTACAAATCCAGGGAATTCTCCTTCTTTATTCTTTAGCCAATTCTTAATATGTGGACTCATCTTACCAAAATCGGAAGCATGAATAATACCATCACTACCTGGGATTACACCACTCTGTTTATCAGTTGATAAAGAGGACTTTACACCAGCTAGTTTATTACCAACATTAGATAGTGCAGATTGTACTGTTGTAAGAGCACCAGAATCTGATGATGATTTACCCATAAGATTTCTAGCTCTATCAAGCATACGACCTTTCTTATGAACATCTTCATCTACAATAACGTTAAGATACTCTTCATCACCAGTCTCTAGATACATTTCTAGAGCACTCTCACAGAATTTATAAGCAAGACTATCTTCAGATTCTGGTTTGATAACAATATTGTTTATTTCATTAACAATATCTGGATCTTCAATAATCTTATACTCATCTATCATTACCGTAGCATCATCTAGATCATTAGATTCTGTTATAGAAGATAGAGCCGTAAGATAATCGCAATCATAATCTTCAGAAATCTTTTCTATATAAGAGAAATCTACAACATTAGATTTCAGTCTAGAATTCTCTATTACAGGAACTGTAACAACATTAGTCTTTGATTCTTCTTGTGTTAGATATACACATTCGTCAAGATTAACGCTATTCTGTTCTTGCAAATCTTGTTCTTTGAAAAGCATAATTTTCTCTCCTTATTTATTAAATTTAATAGGGGGGGGGGGGA
>Ga0256404_1000667_pt1 | contig 88034 bp, 87 predicted proteins | sample RumenRJG_01DNA_FD_185990 | JGI IMG/M metagenome (GOLD analysis project Ga0256404, IMG submission 185990) | Bovine rumen microbial communities from Lethbridge, Alberta, Canada - RJG_01 | ecosystem: Host-associated > Mammals > Digestive system > Stomach > Rumen | place: Canada: Alberta | collected...
CGCGGTTTATCTGATCCAGAAGTACCATAACATCCTCCGGCAGGCAGTCGGGGCGGGTGGCAATCGCCAGGCCGCGGATGCCGGGCGAATTCAGTGCAGCGTAATACTTCTCCCGGAGTACGTCGACGGGCGCATAGGTGTTCGTATGATTCTGGAAATAGGCGAGGTGCCCGGCGTCCGGCCATTTGTCTGACAGAAGGTGGATCTGCTCCTCGATGGTGGACGCGAAATCGCCGCCTCCGCCAGTCCCGCAGAACAGGCAGCCGCCGTATCCCTTTGTTCCATCCCGGTTCGGACAGGTAAAACCGCCGTCCAGAGCCAGTTTCGCCATCTTCTGACCGAAGCGGCTTTTCAGCCACCGGCCGATGGTGTTAATCCGCAGAGATTCACCGTACTCATTTACTCCGGCTTTCACTTCACTCTTCACTTCACACTTCATTTCAGCATTCATTTCATCGTTCACTTCAGCATTTATTTCTGCGTTCATGTTACTGCCCTTTGTCATCACCCTTTTTTCTTCCTTTCAGCATATTTTTATGATATAATAAATTGTTACGAATGTGAAGTGATTTTAAGCGTTGGAGGAAGTATGACGGAGAAAAAACGTGAAGCCGGCGACTGCGGTCTTGCATACTGCGGACAGAGTCTGACGGAATGCCGGTTTGATCCCGTCGGGAGCCGCCTGGAGCAGAAAAATCTTCTGCTGCACAGCTGCTGCGGGCCGTGCAGTACCGCTGTAATCGAGCGGCTGCTGCCGGATTACAGTATTACAGTCTTTTTCTATAATCCGTGTATTACGGACCGGGAGGAATACGAGAAACGCAAAGCGGAGCAGATCCGATTTATTGATGCGGTCAACCGTCAGGCGGCGGGAGCGCGGGGCCATGTAACCTTTGTTGAAGGTGACTATGATCCGGAGCGGTACCTGGAACGGGTCCGCGGACTGGAACAGGAGCCGGAGGGAGGGGCCCGATGCACCGTATGCTTTCAGATGCGCCTGGCAAGAACCGCCGCGTTTGCCGCGGAGCACGGTTATCCGATCTTCGGCACGACTCTCACCGTCAGCCCGCACAAAGACTACCGCAGAATTTCCGAAATCGGCCGGACGCTTGCGACGGAGTTCGGGATTGAGTATCTGGACCGGGATTTCAAGAAGAAAGCCGGCTTCCAGCGCAGCGTACAGCTTTCCAGGGAATACGGACTGTATCGGCAGAATTACTGCGGGTGCCTGTTTTCCAAAAACGACTAGACTACGATAATAATTTATTGACAAGGAGAAAATATATGTCAGAATTGATTTTGCCTGAAGGCTACAAAGCACTGCTGAACCCTCTGGAAACACAGAGAGCTATTAAAAAAATCAAAGATTACTTCCAATCGGAGCTGGCTTACGGCCTCTCCCTGCGCCGGGTTTCCGCACCGCTGTTCGTAGTTCCTGAATCGGGACTGAACGACAATCTCAACGGTGTGGAGAGACGGGTGGATTTCACGCTGAAGGACATGGATGAGAAACGTGTGGAGATTGTGCAGTCTCTGGCGAAGTGGAAACGCTACGCCCTCGGAAAGTACGGAATCAAGCCGGGACACGGTATTTACACGGACATGAATGCAATCCGCCGGGACGAGGAGATGGACAATCTTCACTCGGTGTATGTGGATCAGTGGGACTGGGAGAAGGTTATCACAAAGGAGCAGCGCTCCACAGAGTACCTTCACGAGACTGTTACGACGATCTACAACGCGGTCAAAAATCTCGGCGATTATGTGAACCGGCTCTACCGCGATGTACAGACGGAGATTCCCAATGAAATATATTTTATTACGGCACAGGAGCTGGAGGATCTGTATCCCAACAAAACGCCGAAGGAGAGAGAAGATCTGATCTGCCGGGATCACGGAGCTGTTTTCATTGAGAAAATCGGCGGCGCGCTCCGGTCCGGCAAAAAGCACGACGGCAGATCTCCGGACTACGACGACTGGGAACTGAACGGAGATATTATTCTCTGGAACGATGTACTGAACAGAGCTTTTGAAATTTCTTCCATGGGCATCCGCGTGGATGCCGCTGCGATGGATCGTCAGCTGAAGCTCGCGGGAAATGAAGACAGACGCCAGCTGCCGTACCACCGGGCCGTTCTGAACGATGAACTGCCGTATTCTATCGGCGGAGGTATCGGGCAGAGCAGACTGTGTATGTACTTCCTGCGCAAGGCTCATATAGGTGAGGTTCAGGTATCCGTCTGGCCGCAGGCGATGACGGAGGAGTGCAGGAGACACGGAATTTTCCTGCTGTAGCGGAGAATTCGGATGAACTATGTCAACCTTGTTGTAGACAATAACAGCAGACATACAGATGAACTGTATACTTATGCTTTCGACGAGCCCCTTTCTCCGGGCCAGATCGTGAACATTCCCTTCGGCAGGAGCAAAGGCCACCGGCGAGGATTTGTTTTTCAGACCGGCGTGGAGCCGGAGATCGATCCCGCCCGTATTCGGAAGATCGAAAGCGTGGACGGAAGCCTTTCGCTGAACGGAGAAATGATTGAGACCATATGCTGGATGCGCCGGCGCTACGGGATCCGATATATGGACGGCGTAAAATGCTTTGTGCCTCACGGAAAGCCTCCTGCGCCGGGAAAGGAAAAGGAGCCCTATAAAAACGCCCGGGGAGAATCGCAGCCGGTGGAAACCCTGACAGACGAGCAGCAGCGGGTAACTGACATCATCGGCGCAGCGATCCGGGAGGGCCGGGAGGAACGGTTTCTGATCCACGGCGTTACCGGCAGCGGCAAGACAGAGGTCTATATGAGAGCCATTGAGCAGGTTCTTGCGATGGGAAAGGGCGCGATTATGCTCGTTCCCGAGATAGCGCTGACAAAGCAGATCGTGGAGCGGTTTATCGGACGCTTCGGCAAGGAGAGAATCGCCGTAATGCACAGCAAGCTCACGGGCCGGGAGCGTTTTGATGAATGGATGCGGATCCGCCGCGGTGAGGCCAGAATTGTGATCGGAGCCCGGATCGGAGTGTTTGCCCCGATGGAGAACATCGGCGCCATAATTCTGGACGAGGAGCACGAAGCGACCTATAAATCCGATCAGACGCCGAAATACGAGACGCTCGACGTTGCGGTCAGACGGCTGATGCATTACCACGGAGTACTGCTTCTGGGAAGCGCCACGCCCTCTGTGGTTTCCTACCAGCGGGCGAAGGAGGGAATCTATTCTCTTCTGGAGATGAAGCACCGGTACAATGCGGTTCCGCTTCCGGTGGTGGAAATCGTCGATATGAGGAAAGAACTGCGGCGCGGGAACCGGACGATGTTCAGCAATCAGCTCTACCATGAGATGAAGCGGACACTGGCCGCGGGGGAACAGGTGATCCTGTTTCTGAACCGGCGCGGGTATTCCACGTTCATCGCCTGCAAGGAATGCGGTGAGGTGCTGAAATGCCCGGAATGCGGAATTTCGCTGGTTTATCACAAAGGAGAAAACGCCGCAGTATGCCACTACTGCGGAAAAAAATTCGCAGTTCCGGCCCGGTGCCCGTCCTGCGGAGGAGAAAACATTCGTTATTCCGGCGTGGGGACAGAGCAGGTGGAGGAATTTACCGCCCGTCAGTTTCCGGATTACGTAGTGAATCGTCTGGATCTCGACACGGCGAAGAAAACGCGTGAGATTAACGGAATCATCGGCGATTTCGCCAAAGGGAAAACGGATATCCTGATCGGAACGCAGCTGGTGGCGAAGGGACTGGATTTCCGGAACGTCGGTCTTGTCGGTGTGGTGGCTGCTGATGTGAGCCTGAACATTCCCGATTACCGCGCGACGGAGCGAACCTTTCAGCTGGTGACGCAGGTGGCCGGAAGGGCCGGACGCGGAGCCAGACAGGGAAGAGTGATTGTCCAGACCGGCACCCCGGACAATTTCGCGCTGCTGGCGGCGGCACAGCATGATTATAAAAGTTTTTTCCGGCAGGAGATTATGGTTCGCCGGTTTATGAATTATCCGCCCTTCAGTGATCTGATCGCGGCGGAATTCACCGCGGGAACGGAGGAACTGGCCAGCAGTCAGGCGGATCGCTGCAAGGATTACCTGGTTCGGGCCGGGCTGCCCGGTGCGGAACACATATTCGCGCCGAAGCTTTCCGGAAATTTCAAGGGGCAGGACAGCTTCCGCTATCACATCCTGATTAAATGTCCCCGTGGAGAGCGCGGCCGATACATATATTATCTCCGCTTCTTTGCGGAGCAGATGACAAAGAACAGAATTGAATGCAGCATGACGATTGATGTCAATCCATACAGCATGCTGTAACAGACACAGGAGGAACAATGGCAATCAGACACGTAGTTAAGGAAGGCGATGCGATACTCAGAAAGCATTGCCGTGAAATCACAGAAATCACTGACCGGATCCGCACAACCATGGAGGATATGCTAGAGACCATGCGTCAGGAGCAGGGCGTCGGAATTGCCGGCCCGCAGGTCGGCGTGATGCGGCGGATGTTCGTGGCGGAGCCTGCGCCGGGGGAGGTCTATTTCATGATTAACCCGGAAATCCTCGAAAAAGAGGGAAGTCAGACGGGCGAAGAAGGATGTCTCAGCGTTCCTGGGCTTGTCGGCACGGTGGAACGTCCACAGAAAATCAGAATGCGGGCGCAGGATCTGGACGGAAACTGGCAGGAATATGAGTTTGAAGACTTCCATGCGAGAGTGATGTGTCACGAATACGATCATCTGGACGGGATTCTTTATACAGATAAAGCCACAGATATTCACGAACCTGTGATGGAAGAGGAACCGGGAGAAGAGGAATAACCGCATATGAAACTGATTTTTATGGGAACTCCGGATTTTGCTGTTCCGACACTGCGGAAACTGATCGAGGCCGGTCATGAGATCGGGTTTGCGGTCACTCAGCCGGATCGTGCCAGAAACCGGAAGCAGGTAACATTTTCACCGGTGAAACAGGCGGCTCTGGAGTACGGAATCGAGGTCCTTCAGCCGGAACGCCTGAAGGACAGTGAGGAGGATCGGCGGAAAATCCGGGACTACAGACCGGACGCGGTCATCGTCGTCGCTTACGGTCAGATCCTGAAGCAGGATGTTCTGGATATCCCCCGGTACGGCTGTTTCAATGTGCATGGTTCTCTTTTGCCGCAGCTGCGGGGTGCGGCGCCCATGCAGCGGGCGATTCTGAACGGACTGGAGAAAACCGGCGTCACTATCATGCGGATGGAACAGGGACTGGATTCCGGAGATATGATCGCAAAGGCAGAGACAGAGGTGGATCACAAGAATTTTGAGCAGCTTCACGACGAACTCTCGGTTATGGGAGCAGATCTGCTGGCTGCGACGCTTCCGAAGATCGAGTCTGGAGAGGCTGTGTACACAAAGCAGAAGGACGAGGAGGCGACTTTTGCGCCCATGCTGAAAAAGCAGGACGGAAAAATCGATTTCAGCCGTGATCCGCGGCAGATCGAGCGGCAGATCCGGGCGTTCGACCCGTGGCCGGGCGCGTTTTGTACATACGGAGAGAAAACACTGAAAATCTGGCGGGCCGAATGCCCCGACGCCCGCTGCGAGCTTCCGCCGGGTACTGTGACGTCGGTTCATTCCGACAGCATCGACATCAGCTGCGGAGGGAAGCTTCTGCGGGTAACCGAACTGCAGCTTCCCGGCAAACGGCGCACCGCTGCGGCGGATTTTCTCCGGGGGCACAAAATACTGCCCGGAGACGTTCTGAAATAAAGGATTTTGATGCAACAGGAAGGGATTTCATGGTATACTGACTATAAGGGAGGAGTATATTTATGTATTACGGATATGGGATTGATCCAACGGTCATCATTCTGATTCCGGCAATGATCTTCGCGTTTATTGCGCAGGGACGGGTGAAGAGCGTTTTTAACAGGTATTCCAGGGTGAGAAACCAGAACGGGCTGACAGGGGCGCAGGCCGCCCGCAGAGTTCTGGATGCCAACGGGCTGCAGGATGTGCAGATCCGGGCTGTCGGCGGAAGTCTGACGGATAATTACGATCCGCGATCCAGAACGCTGAATCTGTCGGAGCCTGTATGCAACGTACCGTCGGTCAGCGCGGTGAGCGTAGCCTGCCACGAGGCGGGGCACGCGATTCAGCATGCCCGCAATTATGTTCCCCTCAAGGTGCGGAACGGTATCGTCCCGGTTGTTAATTTTGCATCCAGCGCTTCCTGGATCCTGATTATCATCGGATTCGGCCTGTTGGCTGCAGACCCGGGCACTTCCGCGATCGGGAACCTTCTGTTCAATATCGGCGTCGTGGCATTTCTCGTTGTCATCGCGTTTCACCTGATTACCCTGCCGGTGGAATTCAATGCGAGCCGACGGGCGCTGAAGCAGATGGAAGCGATGCAGTTGGTGATGCCGGAGGACATGCAGGGATCTCGCAGAGTGCTGCGGGCGGCGGCAATGACATATGTAGCGGCGGTAGCTGTAGCGGCGGCAAATCTTCTGCGTCTGATCGCCCTGAGAAACAGCGACTGACCGTGGACACTTTCCTGATAACAAAGTGAGGTCTGTATGGATATCAACCGAAAAACAGCCTATTATACGCTGCTTCGGATGGAGAAGAACACGAGTTATTCAAACATCGAGCTGAATAATCAGATCAGGACGATGAAGCCTGATTCCCCGGCGTTCGTCAGGGATCTGGTTTACGGCGTTCTCGAGAACAAGCTTTATCTGGATTATCTTCTGGAGCAGCTGGTGAAAAAGGGACTCCGAAAACTGGATGCGGAGCCTCATGTGCTTCTGCGCATGGGAATATATCAGCTGATGTTTATGGATTCTGTTCCGGACTACGCTGCGGTGAATGAGACCGTGAAGATGGCGAAGAAATTCTGCTTTTATCAGACGAAAATGATCAACGGTGTGCTTCGTAATTTTCAGCGCAGCCGGGAGACGCTGAAACAGCCGATTAATGAGGAGGATCCGGTTAAGCGGCTTAGTGCGGCATATTCCTTTGACCCCTGGATCACAAAGCTGTGGCTGGATCAGTACGGCGAGGAGCGTGCGGCCTCTCTGATGGCGGCGAGCAATCTGGTTCCGCCGTTTACCGTCCGTGTCAATACGCTGAAAACGACGCCTGAGGAACTGCGCGTGCGGCTGGAAGAGAGAGGTGTGCAGGCATATTACAGTCAGGTTTCGAAGAATGTTCTGACGCTGGAGGGGCACGGGCTGCTGGAACTTCCGGAATACACAGAAGGACTGTTCTTTGTGCAGGACGCCGGTTCAGCCGCTTCGGTAGAGGCTCTGGAGCCGCGGCCGGGAGATACGGTCATCGACGTGTGTGCGGCGCCGGGCGGTAAATCCTTTGTCTGCGCGGAAATGATGGAAAATACGGGAGATATCCATTCCTTTGATATTTACGAGAAAAAACTTGAGGCAATTGAGAAACACGCGCGGCGTCTGGGAATTCATATTATCCATACCGCGCTGAATAATGCAGAGAAACTGAGAGCCGATCTCGTGGAAACCGCGGACAAAGTCATCTGTGACGTGCCGTGTACAGGTCTTGGCGTTGTCCGAAGAAAACCTGAGATCAAATACAGAAAGGTAAAGAATGAAGGCAGAGATCTGGCAAAAAAGCAGCTTCAGATACTGCAGACCTCATCGAAATATCTGAAGAAGGGCGGGTATATTATTTACAGTACCTGCACGGTCAATAAAATAGAGAATGCAGATGTTGTGGGAAATTTCCTGAAAAACAACAGCAATTTCCGTCTGATCCACAGCCGGCAGCTGATGCCGAACGGGGAAGGCACCGACGGATTCTATTACTGCAAGCTCAAGAAAAAATACTGATGGAAAGGAGTCAGCCAAATCTATGGACATAGGTTTCAGAACCGATAAGGGCAGGATGCGGAGCAACAATGAAGACGCCTGCTATGTCATGCCCCGGGACAGGGTCTTTGTGATCGCAGACGGCGTGGGAGGCAGCAATTCCGGAGAGATCGCAAGCAGAACCGCGGTGACGGGGATTATCGATTATGTGGATCGCCATCCTGTGGACGAGCTGAAGACGCCGGAACAGATCCATCAATATTTCGACACCTGTGTGAGGGAAATCAACTTCCGTGTTCTGGAAAACTCCAGACGGTTTGAACAGAACCGGGGGATGGCGACGACAGTGGTCATCGCGTTTATCAGAAAAAATAAAATGTACGTTACCAATGTGGGGGACAGCAGAGCTTATGTTTATCGCAAAGGAAGGCTGGAGCAGATCACGGAGGACCACACCTACGTAAACAGTTTGGTGAAAGCCGGAGTGATTACGGAAAAGGAAGCGGAGTCCCATGAGAATAAAAATATGATCACCCGGGCCGTCGGCGCGGAACCGAAAATCGAATCGGACTTTTTCATCGCGCCGGTCATGAAAGATGATATAATCCTTCTTTGTACAGACGGACTGTACGGGGAGGTAAAGAAGACCGATATCGTAAGCAAGCTCTCGGAGGGGAAAACGATGGGAGACACCTGCTACGACCTCATAGAAATGGCCAACATGAACGGAGGCAACGATAACATTACGATAATCTGCTTGAAGATCACGGAGGATGACCTAGATGAGTAACAAATTATTAGTAGGAAGATATGAGCTGATCGAAAAGATCGGAGAGGGCGGCATGGCCGTTGTGTACAAAGCGAAGGACCGTCTTCTGAATCGTTTTGTCGCGATCAAGATTCTGCGTCCGGAGTATACCAAAGACGCACAGTTCGTGGACAGCTTCCGCCGGGAGTCTCAGGCGGCGGCGGGTCTGCAGCATCCGAATATCATCAGCGTCTACGACGTCGGACATGAGGGGAATATCCACTTCATCGTCATGGAGCTTGTGGACGGAAAACCGCTGAGTCAGATCATTAAGGAGCAGGCTCCGATGGATTACCGGCGGGCCATTGAGATCACCAAGGAGGTTGCCTCCGCATTGAGTCTCGCGCACAAGCACAACATCATCCACCGGGACATCAAGCCCCATAACATCATGATTACCACAGAGGGAACCGCCAAGCTGGGCGATTTCGGTATCGCCAAGGCGGTCAGCGATTCCACTCTGACGGAAACCAGCAAGATCATCGGTTCTGTTCACTATTTTTCTCCCGAGCAGGCCCGGGGAGCATACGTGGATGAGCGTTCTGATATCTATTCTCTGGGAATTGTTTTGTACGAGATGCTGACCGGAACGGTTCCGTTCGACGGCGAGAATCCGGTTCAGGTGGCGCTGATGCACATCAATGACGAGATTACGCCGCCCTCCCGGCTCGTTCCGGGAATCCCGCCGCAGCTGGAGAAGTTGGTCATGAAGGCCACCGATAAATTCCAGTCCAACCGCTACAGGAACGCAGATGAGATGCTTGCGGAGCTGAAGAATATTGAATTCGTAACAAATATGGTCGGTGACTCTGTGTTTGCAGCCAGCGATAACAGAAATTACAGACCGCAGCAGAATCCTGTTCCAATGGCGGCAGTGCAGGACTCAGATGAGGATATCGACGGGAAAGGCAGAAAGAAGGGCAAAAAGAAGGGACGGAAAAAATGGCCCGTCATTCTTTTGGTAGCACTTCTGCTGATTGCCGGTATCTTTGGAGTGCTGTTCGCAACGAATACTCTCAGTTTCGGCAAGGTTACCGTACCGTCTGTAACGGATCTCAGTTATTCAGAAGCCAGAAAGGTGCTGGAGGACGCGGGACTGAAAATCGAGAAGGGCGATAAGGTCAACAGTGACAGTATCGATGCCGGTAATGTGGCGAAGCAGTCTCCGGCCGCATATACGAAGGTGAAGAAGGGGACTACTGTTGTTGTGAACCTCAGTGCAGGAAAGAAGACCGGCGCTGTTCCGAATCTGGTCGGAAAATATTATGATAAGGATGAGATCACATCGTATCTGAAGGAAAACGGTGAATTTGAGCTCGGAAGTGTAGACTATGAAAAGAGCGATAATTATTCCAAGGGACAGATCATTCGTCAGGATCCGAGTGCCAATGCGGTGAAGGAGAAAGGCACCAGCGTGAATATCGTCGTATGCAGCGGTAAAAAGACGGTTGAGGAAACAAAGATTTCAGTGCCTTCTCTGACCGGGCTGAGTTACACTGAGGCAAAGGCCAAGCTGACAAGCTACGGCCTGACGACAGGCAAGATTCTGTACGAGGAGAGCACAGTATACAGCAAGGGAACCGTCATGTGGCAGCAGTACGGCGCGGGAACCAAGGTATCGAAGGGAGCATCGGTCAGTCTGAAGATCAGCAAGGGTGCACCGTCTACAGATACAGACAATCCGGGGAACAATCCGGAAGAGGACTCGGATGATTAAGGAGCCGTGCGCCTGATGAAGGGAAGAATTATAAAAGGAATCGGAGGATTCTATTATATCAGTACAGAACAGGGAATCGTCAGGACTCGCGGCAGAGGGATTTTCCGGAAAGAGGGCATCACCCCCATGGTTGGAGACCTTGTGGAAATCGAGGTACTGGAGGACGGCGACGGAGTCGTCAATGCAGTTGAACCCCGCAGAAATCAGTTTTCCCGACCACCTGTCGTTAATGTCGACTGCATGGTGATTGTGTTTGCTCCGGCAGAGCCATCACCGAATTTCGATGTAATCGATAAGTTCCTGATTACGGCGGAGAGCAAAGGAGTAACGCCTGTTCTCTGTATGAACAAAAAAGATCTGGTTTCGGAGGAAGAGGCGGAGGAACTGACCTCACGCTACAGAGGCGTCTATCCCGTTTTGCGGGTCAGCGCCTGTACCGGAGAGGGAATAGCGGAGCTGAAAGCGAAGATCTCCGGAAAAGCCTCCGCACTGGCCGGTCCTTCCGGCGTAGGGAAATCCAGCATCACGAATCTGCTTATTCCAGACGCCGGTATGGAGACATCCGGTTTGAGTCACAAGACGGGGAGAGGACGACATACGACGAGACATGTGGAAATCTTCAGGCTTTCCGGCGGCGGCATGCTGTATGATACGCCGGGGTTTACATCTTTCGACTTATCTGATGTGACGGAGGACGAGCTGGATTCCTGCTATCCGGAAATCTGCGAACGTCTTGGAAACTGCAGGTTCGACGATTGTCATCACATCCATGAACCGGGATGCGTAATCCGGGAGGCGATGTTCCGCGGGGAGATTCATCCCCTGCGCTATGAATCCTATATCCGCAATTTCGAGGAACTGAAGGAAAAGAGGAGGAAAATATATGGCTAAGCTATCACCATCTATTCTGTCGGCTGATTTTGCCAGACTGGGTGAACAGACGGAAATTGTCTCGGCGGCCGGAGCCGATTATATGCATATCGACGTTATGGACGGGCATTTCGTGCCGAATATCAGTTTCGGAGCATCTGTGATGAAGAGTCTGAATGATTTCGAGACCGTTCCTTATGACGTTCATCTGATGATTGAGGATCCGGATCGGTATCTCGGCGATTTTGTTACGGAGAAGACGGAATTCATCACTGTTCATCAGGAAGCGTGTCCGCATCTGAACCGCACGGTGGAGCATATCCGTTCTTATGGAGTCGGAGCCGGGGTGGCTGTCAATCCGGCGACGCCCATCTGCATGCTGGAGGATATTCTGGAATATGCGGATCTGATTCTTGTAATGACAGTTAACCCGGGCTTCGGCGGACAGTCTTTCATCCGCTCCTGTATGAAAAAAGTTCGGAAGCTCGTGGAGATCCGGGAAAAGTATGGCTGTGAATTCGAGATTGAGATCGATGGAGGAGCCAAACTCGAGAATGCAGAGGAAATTGTAGAGGCGGGGACGGATATCGTCGTTGCGGGATCCGCGGTCTTCGGTGCAGAGGATCTTTCGCAGCGTGTCCGGGAGTTCCGACAGAAGCTGGGCACTGAATAAATAAACGAATACGGCAGGGGCTGTCTCAAAGGAGGGCAGCCCTTTTCGTATGCCGGGTGCGCAGTTCTGCCAGGTCCTCGTCGCAGACGCGGGGATTTATTATGCAATAAAAATCCGGAACGCAGGGGAAGAAAACTTTGCTGATGTCTTCCCCACAGCGTTCCGAATTTTTTCTGACGGCAGATCATTCGTCGTCATCGTCGTCGGTGTTATTTCCGTTGTTTGTGTTATTGTTTCCGTTGTTGGCTGTCGCGTTGTTATTATTGGTATTGTTGTTCCCGTTATTGTTCTGGGTCTTCTTGCTGTCGTCGTTATCGTCGTCAGTGTTATTGCCGGTTGTACTTCTGCCGGTGGAATAGCCGCTGTAGCTGTACGTCCCCTTGACGTAGTATTCTCCGTTGACATACTGAACATCGCCGGGCATTCCTTTGTACGAGCCCTTGACTGCTTCCGGAAGCTGATTCATGATCTTGCCCCACAGAGACGCCGCGTAGCCGGACATGCTGGTGAGGGAGATGTTGATGTCGTTTCCGATCCAAAGTGCCGCAGTGTAGTTCTGCGTGAAACCGTCGAACCAGATGTCATACTGGTTACTGGTGGTCCCTGTTTTACCTCCGGCCTGCGTACCCGTGACCGCAGCGGCTGTACCGGTACCGCCGGACACAACGCCCTTCAGCAGGTTGGTCATGATCCAGGCAACTCCCTTGTCGAGCACCCGGACCTTGCTGACGGTCTTGGTAATCAGGGTGTTCCCGTCACCGTCCGTAACCTTGGTATAACAGATCGGCGTCTTGGCTCTGGTCCCGTTGTTCGGGAAGGTGGTAAAGGCGTTGGCCATTTCCAGTGTGGTGACGCCCTTGGTCTGTCCGCCGAGAGCGAGAGCTGCAGCGTTCAGGTCGTTGGTACTGCCGGTGGTTACCAGTGTCGTGATTCCGAATTTCTTGACCATTTTGACTGAGTAATCCACGCCGACCTGCATGAATATCTTATATGCGCAGGTGTTAATGGAGTTCCGCAGTGCGGAGCGGAAGGTCTGCCTGCCGCTGTAGGAGCCGGACGCGTTGGCCGGCCATGTGGTGCCGTTGTTGGTGGTCCGCTCGTCCACAACGGTAGAGCCTGCGGTGATGTAGTCGCCCCATCCGCTGGTGCCCTGGCTGTCAATGTTATAGTTGACAAAGGTATGCTTCTTCCCTTCACGCATTTCCTCCACGCTCTGCTGGAGCGCCGCACCGTATACCGCCAGAGGCTTGATCGAAGATCCGGACTGCCGCGGCTCGGTCGCTCTGTTGTAGAGCATTTTGCCCCGGGTCTTTCTTCCGCCGACCATCGCCTTGATTTCACCGGTGCTGTTTTCAATGATCGTCATGGCCGCTTGAGGCTGCACGACCTTCTGATTCACTGTGTAACCGTCCTTTGTGATATAATAGCGTCCGTTCTTCTTATGGAAGAATTTCTTTCCCGCCTTGCTTGTCACGAATTTGGCGGACACGATTACGTTCCCTTTGCTGTCAAGGGTCTTGTACTGCTGAGGAATGTTGATATATCCGCCGGAGATGGAGTACAGCTTTCCGTTCGCCCACTGATACATGGTGGGGAACTCGATGCTGTAATCCGTCTGTCCGTTGGCAGTCGTCTTGTAAATATTCAGCCGTTTGTTGGCCTTGATGGTCAGGGAATTATCGGAATTCTTTGTGATCTCGCTGGATTTGAAGGTGAACCGGCCGTTGCTGATGTAGTTGCTGTATTTGTACATCGCCACAACGCCGTTTTTGTTCAGGATATTTCCGTTGCCGTCGTAGCTGATATTTGTGATCGAAGGGAAATTCGCGTCGTTGCGGAATTCCTTCTGAATGGTTTTCTGCGCCTTCAGATCCAGAGTGGAGTAGATCTTCAGACCGCCTTTATATACTTTGTCCCACGCCTCGTCATAGCTGAGGTCCTGCTTGTCCTGCAGATCCGAGATGACCTGCTCCACCACGTAGTCGGTGAAGTAGGCGATGCCTGAGCTGTTTGCGTTGAAGTTGACGTTCAGCATCTTCTTCAGACTGGTGCCGATGGCCTTTTTGTACTGGGCGGAGGTGATGTACCCTTGTTCCTTCATCAGCGCCAGACAGGTATCGCGGCGGTCCTTGCTGGTGTCGTTCATGACATATGTTCCTTCACTGTTACGCTTCAGAACGGTGCCGCTGCCGGGCGTCGCGTCAGAGTCCAGAAGTTCTACCAGAGCATAGTTGGATGGCGCTTGGGGAAGAGCTGCCAGCGCCGCACACTGTGCCAGCGTCAGTTTCTGAACATGCTTTCCGAAGTAGGCCTCGGACGCAGCCTCTACGCCGTAGCTTCCGAAACCGAGGTTAATGGTATTCAGATATGCTTCCATAATCTGCTTCTTGCTCAGGTTGCGCTCAAGTTTCACGGTATACCATGCCTCGATGATCTTCCGCTTCATCGTGTGCTGAGACATGGAGGATGTCAGATAGACGTTCCGCGCCAGCTGCTGTGTGATGGTACTGGTTCCGCTGACCTGGCCGCCCGATGTGATGGAACTTTTAATTGCGCCCATGACGCGGATGAAGTTGAAACCGTGATGCTTCCAGAAGGTTTTATCTTCCAGCGCAACAAAGGCGTTGACAAGGTTTTCCGGAAGATCGTCGTATTTCACGTTCACGCGGTTCTGATCGGAGTATACGGTATCTACTTTCTTCCCGTTCTGATCGTAGATCACTGAGGCTTCACTGAGCGTCTCATAGATCTTGCTGGTGTCGATTTTCGGCGCAGTGGCAATACATACTACGGCATAGATGACCGTAGCAACAATGAGAGCCAGAATCACCAGAAGAATGATCTTAATGATATTCTTCGGTGTGAGCGCCAGCTCCCGTTTCCCGATTTTCAAGGATTTACCACTGGTTGCTTTATACTTGTCACTTCGCATATTAAACTTTCCCCTTTTTCATTTCCCTGGTTATTTCAAAATATACATCGACATTATACCATATAAGGGTTGTAAAGTTAAGATTTTTCTGGGGTTCCAAAGAAATCTTCAGAAATGGGTTGAAAACTGGAAAAAAATGTAATAAAATTAAGATGTCGATTGATTCTTATGGAGGAAACCATGAGAAGAAAATTAACCGGCGCGGCACTGATGCTGATCGTCGGGATTGCAGCCGGGCATTTCTCCCGTCTCGTGTCCCTGGGTGTCATTCTTCCCGCCGCTTTTTTTATTCGGAGAACAAAGTCTGACCGGCGAGATCTGGCGGTCTTCCTTCTGCTGTTCTATGTATGCGGTGTGCTATGCCTGATTTCGTCGGATATCGCCTGGGCCGGAGGCGCAGAATATAACGGTAACGAGGTCTGCCCCATGGAAGCGGAGGTTCTCAGTGTCGAATCGGCGGACAAGGGGATACGGATGGAGTGCCGTCTTATTGAATATAATGGAAGAAAGGTGCCGCTCCTTCTGCGGCAGAAAATCCTGCTGCACAGTTATGCTCCTGTGAAAGAGAGCTGGAGGCTCACCGGCCGACGCGTCTTCTTTCATGGCCGTCTGTCTGCGCCGGATTCCGCCGGAAATCCCAGATGCTTCGACTACAGGATGCATCTCCGGAGCCGGGGAATCAGCCATATCGGCACAGTAAACGCCTTCCGTCTTCGTCCCTCCGGAGGAATTCATCCGCTGTCTTTCAGTAAGCGCCGTATTCTGGGAATCAGAGAGCGTTTTATGGCACGTCTTTCCTGTAATGAGGAAACAAAGGGTGTCGTCCGGGGTCTGCTGTTCGGCGATACATCTGCGATGGATGAGCAGATATATGAAGACTTTCAGTCAAACGGCACTGCCCATGTGCTGGCGGTCAGCGGCCCTTACGTATCTATTCTTGGGATATGTGCGAAGTCAAGAAACTCGCATTTTACGCGGTTCCGGGGATCTTAAAACTGTAATCTCACATTTCCGTCTACAGAATATCACAACTTTTTATTTGAAATTTTCATTCGCGCAACGGTCTAATAGTGTGCCAATTTGAGCGCCTGAATAAATGCGCAAAATGTGACTGTTGGCCGACAACCTTGGCGCAAAACTCAAAAGGAGGAATTTGAAATGAGTATCAAGAAAGAGAGAAACTTAAAGGTTTATGGATACGAGAGCAAGTGGCATGACTACCCGGCCGAGATTCGGCTTAAAGGCAAATGGCTCAAGGAATTAGGCTTTACAGTAAATACGCCGATTACGGTTGTTTGTGAGGAAGGGAAGTTAGTAATAACGAGGAGAGAATAAATTGTGGTTGCTTTTGTTCCGGAACGGGAATAAAATATAATTGGTATAGTATATTGAGGGATCCATTTTGGAGGAAATTATGGAGTACCTTACAACGACACAAATAGCAGAGAAATGGAATATCTCACGACGCAGAGTTGCTAAGCTCTGTGCTGAAGGCCGTATTGATGGCGCCAAGCTTATGGGCAAAACCTGGTGGGTACCTGAAGACGCAGAGAAGCCCTCAGATATGAGACACAACAAAGCCAAGGAGATGGAAGTATGAATTCGAATTTCAAGTTCCTATCAGATCAGTTCCCTGAGCTGGCTAAGTTTGGTGAGCAGGCAGAAAACTATATATACAGTGACCCTATTTCTTCGCTAATCAAGTTGCGAATGATTGAAGAAACTATGGTTAAATTGATCATAGAATTTGATAGTGTCTATGTTTCTTATGATGCAGATGCTGCAACAAGGATTAACGAACTATATGGTCAGGGCCTTATTACATCTGATCTCAGGGACATCCTTCATGCGGTGCGCAAAGCAGGTAATGCTGCAATTCATGATAACAAAGGTGAAGTTGAGCAGGCGCAGACTCTTATCGAGATGACATATGGCTTGTGTGAATGGTTCTATCAGACCTACGGCGATTGGGAATATGAAAACAAGCCGTTTGTAATGCCGTCGGAAACTACACCAATAGACGAACCGGAATCAACAACGGCTGAAGAAGATGAACGCTTGGCCCAGGAAGCAGTTACAGCCGCTGCAGCAGTACCAAAGGTATCCAGAGAAGAACGTAAAAAGCAGTCATATAAGGCTGCAAACCAAAGGCCAAAGACTGAGAAGGAAACTAGATACCTTATCGATGAGCAGCTAAGGAAAGTCGGTTGGGAAGCTGACACCGACCTTTTGCGTTATTCGAAAGGGACGAGACCGCAGAAGGGTCATAACATGGCTATAGCGGAATGGCCGACGGACTCCACTGTTGGGAATAAAGGTTATGCCGATTATGTCCTGTTCATTGGACTTAAAATGGTCGGTGTAATCGAAGCAAAAGCAATTCATAAAGACATCTCATCCGTTATAGATAATCAGTGCCGCGATTATGCTCGTCTTATCCGTAAGGAAGATGAGCAGTACATCGATGTTTTCTATGGGGAAAACAAAGTACCGTTTGCGTTTGCAACAAACGGCAGACCTTATCTGAAGCAGTATGAGACTAAGTCAGGTATCTGGTTCCATGATCTTCGCAGAGATTCGAATGCTCCGAAGGCGTTACATGGATGGATAAGCCCTATAGGCCTTTCGGAGATGCTGGAACGCGATCCAGAGGGAACAAATGCAAAACTCAAAAACATGCCTTTGGACGTGCTTCGTGATAAGGATGGGCTGAATCTGCGTGAATACCAGATCAATGCTATTGAAGCTGCAGAGGCCGCTATAATTGGTGGTCAAGAGAAGGTTCTGCTTGCAATGGCAACAGGAACAGGGAAGACAAGAACAGTCCTTGGAATGATATACCGTTTCCTCACAAGCGGACGGTTCCGCAGGATTCTGTTCTTGGTTGATCGAAATTCTTTAGGTGAGCAGGCGAGTGATGTATTTGAGGAAGTAAAACTTGAAGATCTGAAATCGCTGGATACTATCTACAACATAAAGAAACTGTCAGATAAAACAATCGACAAAGAAACGCGTGTACAAGTAGCTACTGTCCAAAGCATGGTGAAGCGTATACTCTACAATGACGATGAATCGATGCCTGCTGTCACAGATTATGATCTGGTCATTATTGACGAGGCTCACCGCGGATATATTCTCGATAGAGAGATGACAGAAGAGCAGGCCCTGTACAGCGATCAGAAGGATTACCAGAGCAAATATCGTTCGGTTATCGACTATTTTGACGCTGTAAAGATTGCGCTTACTGCTACACCGGCATTACAGACCACGGAGATATTTGGCAGGCCGGTATTCCAGTACACATATAGAGAGGCAGTTATTGAGGGATATCTCGTTGATCATGACGCACCGCATACACTTAAAACGAAACTCAGCACTGATGGTATTCATTACACGAGCGGGGACAAGATTACATTCTATGATCCTGTAACAGGCGAAATAAAAGATGGTTCGCTTCTTGATGATGAGCTCGATTTTGATGTTGAATCTTTTAACAAGAAGGTTGTGACGAAAGAATTCAATGAAACCGTTCTTGAAGAAATCGCAAAGGACATAGATCCAGATTCTAGGGAGAAAACACTGATATATGCTGTTGACGATCAGCATGCCGATATGATCGTGCAGATCCTGAAAGAAATCTATTCTCGTACAGGCGTCGACCAGGATGCTGTGATGAAGATAACAGGAAGTATCGGTGGCGGGAATCAGAAAAAAATACAAGAGGCCATTCGTCGCTTCAAGAATGACCAGTTCCCGAGCATTGTTGTTACTGTCGATCTTCTCACAACAGGCATTGACGTTCCGGCTATCACAACACTCGTCTTTATGCGTAGGGTTAAATCCAGAATCTTGTTCGAGCAGATGATGGGAAGAGCGACAAGGCTTTGCCCGGAAATACATAAGACTCATTTTGAAATCTACGATCCGGTAGGCGTGTATGATTCTCTTGAGCCTGTAACGACAATGAAACCGGTAGTAGCAAGTGCAGGATCAACAATTCCGCAGATTCTGGACCGTATGGAAGATACCGAAGACGACGATGAGCTTCAGTATCAAATCGATCAGATCGTAGCTAAGTTGCAGAGAAGAGTCAAACGGCTAAAAGACAAAGACAAAGAGCAGTTCGAAAATCTCTTTGATGGATATACACCGGATAAGTTTATTCATGATATTCCGAGGAACGATCCGGCAACAGCAAAAAAACGGCTCTTACACTATAAGGAGCAGTTTAGGAAGTTCCAGCAGATACGCGTCAATGGTGATGGTGTAGTTGTTATATCAGATAAGGAGGATGAGCTGATCAGTCATACTAGGGGATATGGTGAAAACGATCAGAGGCCAGAAGACTACCTGGAAAGCTTCTCGAAGTTTATCAAGACCCATATGAACGAGATTGTTGCGCTCAAAACTGTTTGCACGAGACCGAGTGATCTGACGCGAAGCGATCTAAAGAGTCTGCGGCTTACACTCGACAGTGAAGGGTTCTCTACACAACAGCTTAATTCTGCTATCTCGCAGATGACAAACGTTGAGATCACGGCTGATATTATCAGTATTATTCGTAGGTATGCTCTTGGAACAACACTGGTCAGCCACGAGGAACGGGTGCACAATGCGGTTGAAAAGCTGCGGAAGAAACATCAATTCACAAAGCAAGAAGAAAACTGGCTGAAACGAATGGAGAAGTATCTGCTTGAGGAATCTGTTCTTAATATTCAGGTCTTTGACGAGGACAGTCGTTTCAAGGCCCAGGGCGGATTCACAAAGATAAACAAAGTGTTCCAGAACAACCTAAAGGCTATCGTACTGGAACTTAACCAATACCTTTATGAGGATGGAGGAAAAACAGCATGACAACACAGGAGATAGTGCAAAAGCTATGGAACTTATGCAACGTACTTCGTGATGATGGGATCACGTATCATCAATATGTGACCGAGCTTACATACATTCTGTTTTTGAAAATGGCTAAAGAAACCGGCACTGAGAGTCAGATCCCTGAGAAGTATCGGTGGGATAACCTTGTTTCAAAAAGCGGAATCGAGCTGAAAAAGTTCTATAAAGAGTTATTGGATGAGCTTGGCGATAATGGCAAAGGTCGCATTCGTGAAATCTACCAGGGAGCTGCCAGCAACATTGATGAACCGAAAAACCTCGAAAAGATCATAACCAGTATCAATGGACTTGATTGGTATTCCGCAAAAGAAGAAGGTCTTGGAAATCTGTATGAAGGATTACTGGAGAAGAACGCGAATGAGAAGAAATCAGGAGCAGGGCAGTACTTTACACCGCGTGTGCTGATCGATGTCATGACGCGACTGATGAAACCTCAGCCAGGAGAAAAATGCAATGATCCGGCCTGTGGTACGTTTGGATTCATGATCGCCGCTAGTCAGTACGTTCGTGATAATACAGATGATTTCTTTGATCTTGATGCTGATACAGCGACATTCGAGAGAGAGGAGGCTTTCACTGGATGTGAGCTAGTCCACGACACCCATAGACTGGCACTTATGAATGCTATGCTTCATGATATTGAAGGAAAAATCACACTAGGAGATACACTTTCCAATACTGGTAAGAGCATGAAGGGATATGACCTGGTGCTTACCAATCCGCCATTCGGAACGAAAAAAGGCGGAGAACGTGCGAGCAGGGATGATTTCACGTATATGACCAGCAATAAGCAGCTTAACTTCTTGCAGCACATCTATAGAAGTCTGAAAGCTGATGGGAAAGCAAGGGCTGCGGTTGTACTGCCGGATAACGTTCTATTTGCTGATGGAGAAGGTGAGAAGATTCGTGTTGATCTGATGGATAAGTGCAATCTTCACACGGTGCTCCGTCTGCCGACTGGTATATTCTATGCTCAGGGTATAAAGACAAATGTGTTATTCTTTACACGTGGCAAAACAGATAAGGATAATACCAAGGAAGTTTGGTTCTACGACCTTCGCACTAATATGCCATCCTTCGGAAAGACAAATCCAATGAAGAAAGATCATTTTGTTGATTTCGAGGCCGCATATGAAGCGGATGATCGTCGTGCGGTTAAGGATGAGCGTTGGAATGTATTTACTCGCGAACAGATCGCTGAAAATGGTAATAGTCTTGATCTGGGCCTGATTCGTGATGATTCCATTGTGGATTATGAGGATTTGCCAGATCCGATTGAAAGTGGAGAAGAAGCGATCGCGCAGTTAGAAGAGGCAGTTGATCTGTTACAAAGCGTTGTGAACGAGCTGAAATTGCTCCAGAACGTAGAGGTGTAATATGGCTCGTACAGCAAAGAAGATAAAATATTTGACGATAGAGGAGAAATTACAGCAGGCATTAGTACAGGTGGACGATCAGCCATATCAAGTTCCCAGTAACTGGTGTTGGACCCATATTAAAGATCTCTGCAATCTAATAAACGGCAGAGCCTTTAAGCCAACAGACTGGTCTGATACAGGGTTGCCGATAATTAGAATTCAGAATCTTAATAATCCTGATAATGAATATAATCTATACGATGGTGAGGTTAGCGATAATCACAGATTATATGGAGGAGAATTATTATTTGCATGGTCAGGTACTCCAGGGACATCCTTTGGCGCTCATGTTTGGTATGGTGGAGATGCAGTCCTTAATCAACATATCTTTCGTGTGGATTTTGATGAACAGCTGATCAATAAAAAGTATTTTGAAATGGCGATAAACCAAAGGCTTGATATGCTTATCGCTGCGGCTCATGGCGGTGCGGGATTGCAGCATGTAACAAAAGGTGTTTTTGAAAATACGGCCATAGCATTTCCACCACTCCTAGAACAACAGCGCATCGTTGATCGTGTTGAAAGTTTGTTTGCTAAGCTAGAAGAGGCTCAGGAAAAGGCTCAGGCCGTCGTTGATGGATTTGAAGACCGGAAGGCCGCGATACTTCATAAGGCTTTTACAGGAGAGCTGACTGAAAAGTGGAGAAATGAGAACAATGTGAAGATTGAAAGTTGGCGTCGTGACTCTATAAGCTCCATCTGTCACTCTCTCAAATACGGCACCGCAAAGAAGTCTGAAAAATCGGGAAGCGTTGTAGTAATTCGTATGGGGAATCTCCAGCAGGGAGAGATTGACTGGGGAGATTTAGTTTATTCAAATGACGCTGATGATATAGAGAAATACCATCTGGAACCCAACGACGTTTTATTCAATAGAACGAATAGCGCTGCTCTAGTAGGAAAGACCTCAATTTATAGAGGGGAGCGCCCAGCAATATATGCAGGGTATCTTATAAAACTGGATTATGATCACGAGATTATTACCGGGGACTTTTTGAATTATGCCTTGAATACACAGGGTGCTAAAGAGTACTGCAATAGGGTGAAAACAGATGGCGTTAATCAATCAAACATTAACGCTAAAAAGATAGGGGCATACATTATTCCTGTGCCGTCGATAGCAGAGCAGAACATTATAGTCGATCGGTTAAGTAGATTGTTGGCACAAGAAAAGCAGGTCAAAGAATCGGCAGAAGAAGTGATTGATCGAATTGAAGTAATGAAGAAAGCGATTTTATCTCGTGCTTTTCGCGGTGAACTTGGTACTAACAATCCATCAGACGAAAGCGCCACAGAGTTGCTTAAACAGATTCTACAGGAGAATTAAACCATGTACGGAAAATCAATAGAACTGTTCCTGGTTAATGGGACCGCGGACAGCATAGTAACAGCTGAATTATCGAATTGGAACGGCAAAGCGATCAAGATACCTCGTATAGAGGTCGCTGACTGCAAACGTGCAGACCTTACTGAGCCTGGCGTATACTTCTTGTTCTGCCGCGATGACGATAACGATACAGACTCTGTCTATATCGGTGAAGCGGAGAATGTCCGCGATCGCCTGGTCCAGCACCTCAAGGACGCAGCCGCAGACAAAGAGAAGTATTACTGGAACACAGCCGTTGTATTTACAGGACGGGATCTGAACAAAGCCCTGATCCGCTACCTGGAGAATAAGCTCGTAGACATGGCAAGGGCCAGTAAACGTTACGAAGTGCTCACCAAGAACACGTATAAGAATACAGTCCTGAAGGAATCACAGACAGCAGCGATGGACGAGTTCATCGACAATATCAAAGTCCTGATCAACGCGCTGGGGTATAAGGTACTGGAGCCGCTGCTCAAGAAACCAGAAGAGGGGACTGCTGACGATGGAATGCTTTATATCAATACTGGTAAGGCTTCCGCTGAGGGCCAGATAACCTCTGAGGGGTTTGTGGTGCTGGCCGGAGCCGTGATCAATGCGAAAACGTCCGTGAACTCTCTTGGCAAAGGCATGGTGAAGCTCCGGAAGAAACATATGGAATCCGACCGGGTTCAGGACTTAAAAACGACAGAAGATATTCTGTTCTCCAGTTCATCCGCTGCAGCCGGCTTTGTTCTCGGATATAGCGTCAGTGGACCGGCCGCATGGAAGGATAAGAACGGAAGATCGCTGAAAGAACTTGAATCAGAATAATAAAAAATGAACCTCCGGCGCTACCCAAAGTACCGGAGGCTTTTATATTGCAAAACACACGGTTGTGGCCTATTTTATAATGGTCTTACCACGCCAGACCCTGCGCTTCATATTGTTCCTTCAAGAAATCATCAACGTCCTCTATAGACCACAGAAAATCAAAGTTGGAATCATAGCTGCCCCATACAGGGAAGCCGGTCTGTAAATCAATGACCATATAACCGGGATAGCGATCCCCGTACTGGTCATGGTATACGTACATACCGTAATGCTGGAATCCCTTCTTCACCTGATAGCCGATTTCATAAGCACGTCTTCTTAATGTGGAAATTGAATACATAATGGACCTCCTTCAAAATAACAAGGTTAAATCTTAAGAGGGTAGCGTTTTATGTTCCAAACCATGCCATACCTAGCCAAGCCAAGTAATCCATAAACATAAAACTCATTATGTTGTTTTGCGCTGTTCTATATTGTTATTTCCGTGTGCTGCGAACAATATTTGTACCCGGCCACAGCTGTGAACCGCAACCGGGTTGTTGATATTGCTTATTCTACATCGTGCCCGACGCCCTTGATGAAGCCGCGGTAGTATGCTTCGAGTGCAACTTCGGAATGTTGATCGCTCAGGCAATTGAGGATGCGATTAAACTGTAGAGCCTGATCCGGGGATAGGGTGGAGCGAAAGTCAGCAATCTGCTGGTTTAACTCACGGTCTGTCTCTCTATATTCCTTGCTACACAGGTAGCCTACCATTGAATCATCAAATTCATCGAGGACGAAGTCTCTAAGATCAGTATTCATTTTTACCTCCGATCTGGATAACGTCAGAATTAACTTACGAGAAGTAGTTCGCCGTTATGATCGTCGGTGTCCTCACTGATTCTTTGGTGGCAACGTAAATGTATATGGCGGATCCGATCGGCGTATTCGAAGAATTCAAAAGACGTCGCCGGCCCGATCGGTTGCAACGCTATAGCTTTTCTGAATGACTCTTCATCCAGCGGTAGTGGTTTTCGCTTTCGGCTGAGCCAGAGCTTTCGTAAGTACAGTAATCCTTTGCGTCCATACTTCTTGATGATGGCCCAAGGTTTTATACTCCGCAGTTTCTCAAGAAGTGGCCCAACGCTCTTTTGCAGGTAATTTCTGAATTGTCCGATTGCCTTCGTAGCCGCCTCGATGATGGGGGACGTCTTGAGCCAATCTGCAACCTTCAGTGATAATTCAGCAAAAACTGTTAGCCCTCTTTTTATACCGTCCATTAAAGCTGGGGCCTTTGGGATCACAGAGGCCAAACTGGTCTGTAATGCTGGTATCGCAGTAGCAGGCAGAGCGGGAATGCTCTGTGGAAGAACCTTGTTTGCAACTACGGCTGTGTGAAGCTGTTCTGTAGGTACCGTAAGCCCACGTCGCTCAAAACTCGCTGAAAGCGCACGAGAAGATACCTCGACGGATTTACGTGAGGCCTCGATCATTTTGAGAGTGGTTGAAGAATGGTTACGCATCGTCTCTGCAATTGCACTGCTCCTTGCCATTGACTGGCCGATTTTTGAAATCGCAGACGAAGTACCAGTATAATTAAACTGGGTCGATACTGCTTTTGAAGCCAAAGCAACCTTAGAAAGACCTGCTGTCATGGACGCCAAGGCAGTCTTATTAAAGGCCGGCGAGACCGGCTTCAAAGATTTGTAGAGATGCTGAATAGCCTTATTCGCAGACAGACCGGCATCTCGAATGGCATCCTGGTTAGATTTGATAGAGGCAAAGGCCTCAGACAAACCTCTGAACGCCTCGGCAGGGGAGGAATCCAGCAATTCGCATTCTTCTTCAATTGTGAGTCTCTTGATATCGTCGCTCATTGCGATCCTCCTTTCCGTGGTTTCTTATACCTTACGTCCTCTTAATTATACAATACTACATGTAGTGGGTCAAACATTAGTTCGATATTTTTCTTGTGGTTTCGGAAAATTTCTTGTGGTTTAACCACTAAGCTACATTGAACAGTTTTACGATGTTCAGTTCGTAATCCAGGTAGTAGCGGGGGCCCACTGCGACGCGGTTCATGAACATCTCGTAGATATAGCCGGCCGCCTGACCAGAAGTCTCAAACGTGGTCTGGATATCCCACGGGCTCTGGCAGTTGAGCTTACGTATAAGAGGATGCGGGGCGATCGCATACTTGGCGAAGAAATTTGCCTCTTCTTCCTCGATCGCGCTAAAGCTGTCGTCGGGATGATCGTGGTGCCCAAGGTAGATGTGGCCGATCTCGTGGAATATGGTCCATCTGATACGTCCAGGTATCTTACATTCATCATTATAGTAGATGACGTACTCATACATCCCGGTGAAGGGGTTAACCTCAACCTTGGAAAAACCGTCCGGGTCAGTTTCAATTGCCTGTTGCCGGCCTTCTTCAGAAAGTGATGAATACGGCCTGACAATGTAATGCAGTCTATTTGCAATCAAGAAACAATCGATGGGGTAGCAGTGCACCTCGGCTTCTTCATACATGAAAGTGATTTCCCGTTTAATTTCCTCGTAACGTTCATGAGTTAAATGTCCGTGCAATGTTCCGTCCTTTCACTAACTATTCGGATTCGAACAGAGCGTTCACAAGATCGGCCTTTTGTTTTTTAGTCCATTTGTTGGCGTTTCGTGCTATGGCTCTCTGGGTTTGGTAGTACTCAAGCTCCGGATCTGTGTCGCCGGTATCATGACCAAGCAAATATGCGGAAGTAGTGTGGAGCTCCTTCGCAATGTTTGCAAGAATCGGTGCCTTTGGCGTGCGTCCGCCGTTAATGTAACGGGACATGGAGACCTCGGTCACACCAACTCTATCGGCCAATTCTCTTTGTGAGATGCCTCTCTGCTCTAACAATTCAGAAATCCTTGTTCCTAATACAGTTTCAACCTTCATTTCTTACCTCCTTGAAAGCTAAAGTCGAATCTCGTCCCTTAACTTTACCAAAAGTATACAAAACTTACCCAATATGTCAATGAGGGAAATTATTTGGTTTCAATTATAATCTGCATAACTATTGCAAAATAAGGATTTCTCGAAATTTTATGGGTAAAAAAAGAAAGAAAAATGGTTAAGAACTGGTTGACGGATGTCAGAAGGTAATGTAGAATTAGACAAAACCGACCGGAAGGAGGTGAGATTATGAATGTCCGGTTACTGAAAGCGAAACGCGTTCAGCACAATCTCCGTCAGAAGGATCTGGCGAAGGCCCTCGGGATTACGGAGAAGGCGATGTGTCATAAGGAGTGCAGCTCCGAGAATAAGTTCAAGGCGCACGAGATGCTGACCCTTGCCAAGACGCTGAACCTCTCGCTGTCTGAGTTCGATGCTATTTTTTTTGATCACGACTTAACCAACGCTTTAAGAAGAGCGTCACCAACTAAACCAACGTGTAACAGAGAGGGCGAAAAAAAGAACGGGACCTGATACTCGACCTGGCAGAAGAGATAATCAAGGACTCGTTCCACTGGTTGAATCCATCATAGCACAGTGGTGGAAGAAAGGAAAGAAAATTCTTATGAACATGATTTATATTTGTTCCCCGTACCGCGGGGACCCAAAGCGAAATTTGGAACACGTAAAAAAATATTGTCGCTGGGCAGAATATGACGGAATCCCGATTGCACCGCATCTGTACTTTACTCAGTTCCTCGACGAGAAATTTGACCGTTGGAAGGGAATGAGATGGGGGAAGGAGCTCATGAAGTCATGTAGCGAGATCCGCATCTACTGCAATGAGCTGACAGAAGGCATGATCGAAGAGATCGAGTTCGCCAAGAAGATTGGCATCAAAATGAATTTTTACAACACAGACATGGAGGAATTAAACAATGCCAACTATCTCATACACACAGAAATTGGTCCCGCTTATCGAAGACTTGTCGCAGAACATTTCGGAGATCGCTTCTATTTTGAAAGCAGCGGAAACTGCGGAAGATGCAGAATCGAAAGTAGAGAACCAGAAGACAAGGTCGATGAAGTCAAAGAACCCGAAGCAGAGCCCGCAGGAAGTCAGCCAGAGCGCAGAAGCCTCTGGGACAGAATCAGAGCAGCCTTCGGTAAGCGTTGATGATGTGAGAGCCGTCTTGGCAGAGAAATCCCAGGACGGCCTGACCGCCAAGGTCCGCGAGCTTCTGGAATCCTTTGATGCAAAGAAGCTGTCAGCGGTTGACCCGGCGAGACTTCCGGAGCTTCTGGAAGCCGCGAAGGCGCTGAAGTAGGAGGTGGACAGAATGCCGAATGCACATGCAAGGTGCTCACCGTCAGCACTTCATCGGATTCTCAACTGTACGCCGTCCCTGGTTCAGTCTGAACAGTTTGAGGATGAGAAGAGCAGCTACGCTGCAGAAGGTTCCGCCGGTCATGCACTGGCGGAGCACCTCCTCAAAAAGTACCTGAAGCTGCAGACCAAACGACCCACATCGGATTATTACACGGACGAGCTTCTGGAAGCAGTCGACGAATATGTCACCTTTGTAACCGGCCTGATCGAAAAGGCAAGACGGGAATGCGCAAATCCCATCTTCTCCGTAGAGCAGAAGGTGGATCTTGGCGGATACGTCGACGGATGTTTCGGGACAGCCGACATGGTGATCATCACCGACGATACCGTCCACGTAATTGATCTGAAATTGGGTCGCGGAGTAGAGGTGAGCGCGGTAGACAACGACCAGCTGAAAGCCTACGGCCTAGGTGTTCTGACTATGGCAGATATGCTGTACGACATCGAAACCGTGAGGCTAACCATATTCCAGCCAAGACTGTTCAATCAGAGTAGCTGGGAAATCTCACCGGAAGAGCTCCGCAAATGGGGAGAAGAGATCTTGAAGCCGAGAGGGGCCATGGCGCTGGTCGGGGCCGGAGAGTTTCATGCGGGTTCCTGGTGCCGCTTCTGTAAGGCGCGAAACCAGTGCCGGGCCAGAGCAGAATCATTTCTGGATCTTGCTAAATATGAGTTTCGGCCGCCGGTCCTGCTAACGGACGAGGAGATCGCGGAGGTCATGACGAAGGCAGTGGATCTGACCAACTGGGTAAACGATGTATTCGCCTACGCCACGGCAGCAGCCATCGAAGACGGGACTCATTTCAACAACTGGAAACTGGTGGAGGGACGAAGCGTCCGGAAGTTCACGGACACCGATGCAGTTGAGCAGGCAGCAAGGAACGCCGGGTACACCGACATCTACAGTAAGTCCCTAATCACCCTGACGGCGTTTGAGAAGCTCATGGGCAAGGATGCCTTCCAGGAGATTCTGGGCCCATATGTAGTAAAGCCGAAAGGCAAACTTACACTGGCGCCGGTCACAGACAAACGGCCGGAAGTAAACGTAACAACCGTAGAAGACGAATTTACAAGATAAGGAGAAAAATTATGTTCGACACAAAAGATACCAACAAAACACTTCCCGCAGCAATGCTTTCTGAAACCAGAGTCCGCACCGGGATCGTGCGTGCATCCTACGCTCATGTGGATAAGCCGGTCGCAGCGGTTGCCGGCGGCGATGAGAAATACAGCCTGGCGGTCCTGATCGCAAAGGACGACAAGGAGACCCTGAACGTTATCGAGAAGGGAATCAGCAATGCGATCGAGCAGGGACGCGACAAATTCGGAGGCAAAATCCCGAATAAAGCAGCACTGAAACTGCCTCTGAGAGATGGGATCGAACGCAATGATGAAGCATACCAGGACTGCATGTTCATCAACACCAACAACAGAACGCAGCCGCAGGTGATCGATGCAGACCGTCACAAGGCAGATCCGTCCATCATCTATAGTGGGTGCTACTGCCGCGTCACGATCAACTTTTATACGTTCAACGTAAATGGGAATCGCGGTGTCGGAGCATCCCTTGGCAATATCCAGTTTGTGGAGGACGGGGAGCCGCTTGGAGGAACGCACTATACCGCTGAGTCCGACTTCGGCGCAGCGGAGGATGACGACTTCCTCGCATAAGTTATCGTAGTAGGAATGGGGGCTGGGCACGGTGCCTGGCTCCCACAATCAATCAACCACTTACATTTAAGAAAGGTGATCATGATGAAACGAATGAATATCGATATCGAAACATACTCTAGCAGCAACCTTGCCGAATGCGGTGTCTACCGGTATGCGGAAGATCCGGATTTCGAGGTGCTGCTTTTTGGTGTCTCCGTGGACGGCGGGCGGGTCCGCTGCTTTGACCTTAAGAAGGGCGAAAAGCTCCCGGAAGACATCGAAGCAGGGCTTTTGGATGAATCTGTCACTAAGACAGCATTCAACGCTCAGTTCGAAAGAATATGCCTCTCGCGGTACCTTGGGCAGTATCTTCGGCCTGACAGCTGGCGCTGCACGATGGTAGCATCACTTCACCTGGGGCTTCCGGGGTCCCTGGAGGCCGTCGGCTCAGTCTTGGGTCTTGAAAAGCAGAAAATGAAGGAGGGCCGCGATCTGATCAAATATTTCTGCGTCCCTTGCAAGGAAACCAAAACCAATGGCAGACGCAGGCGCAATCTTCCGGAGCATGCTCCCGATCAGTGGAAACTTTTTAAGGAATACAACGTACGCGATGTCGAAACCGAGATGGCCATCGCAGATAAGATCAGCCGGTTTCCTGTGCCGGATCAGGTATGGGAGCAGTACGTGCTGGATCAGTATATCAACGATGCAGGCGTTGGGATCGACATGACCTTTGCCGAAGCTGCGATCCGCTGCGACGAAGAGCTTAGGGCAAAGTACCTGAAAAGAGCCCGGGAGATCACTGGCCTTGAAAATCCGAATAGCCCGATCCAGATCAAGGAATGGCTCGCAGACCACGGGCTTCCGATGGAGACACTGACAAAGAAAGACGTGAGGGAAGCGGTGCGAAAAGCCAAAGGCGAAGTCCTGGAGGTTCTGGAGCTGAGGCAGCTCATGTCCAAGTCAAGCGTCAAAAAATATACGGCGATGGAAAACTGCTGCTGCAGCGACGGCCGTGCACATGGGCTCCTGCAGTTTCTCGGTGCCGGAAGGACCGGGCGCTGGGCCGGAAGGCTCGTACAGGTGCAGAACCTGCCGAGAAACGAAATTAGCGACCTGGAGGTGGCAAGAAGCCTGATCCGGTCAGAGTATTTTGAGGCAGCGGAGTTGTTATATGACTCGGTTCCGGACGTTCTTTCGCAGCTCATACGAACAGCATTTGTGCCGGCGGAAGGGTGTGAGTTTCTGGTAGCTGACTACAGCGCTGTGGAAGCCCGGTATCTGTCCTGGATGGCCGGGGAAGAATGGCGCATGGAGGTCTTTGCAAATGACGGCGATATCTACGCGGAAACCGCAAGCAGGATGTTTCATAAGCCGGTCGGAAAACACGGACCGAACGAAGAACTCAGGCAGCGCGGCAAGGTGAGTGAGCTTGCCCAAGGATATGGCGGTTCCGTCGGCGCCCTTAAGGCAATGGGAGCACTTGATCTTGGTATCCCGGAAGAGGACTTAAAACCGATGGTCGATACTTGGAGAGCAGCAAATCCGAAGATCGTACAGCTCTGGTGGGACGTGGGCGATGCAGTTGTGCGCGTGATTAAAGATAAGATGCCGCAGCAGGTGAGAAACCTTCGCATTCGCTACGAATCGGGTTTTCTCATCATTACGTTGCCGTCGGGCAGATCGCTCTACTACGCAAAGCCTCGGATCGTGGTCAATGAATATAACCGGGAGTCGATAACCTACGAAGGTGTCGGCAGCACGAAAAAGTGGGAGCGGATCGAATCATACGGGCCCAAATTCATCGAAAATATCACCCAGGCAGCCTGCCGGGATCTCCTGGCAGAAGCGATGCTAAGGCTTGACCGGGCCGGATATAAGGTCGTGATGCACATCCACGACGAAGTTGTAATCGAAGCTGAAGAAGGAACTGATCTTGAGGCCGTATGTCAGATCATGGGGCAGACGCCTTCCTGGGCGCCGGGCCTGAAACTGACCGCTGCGGGATTTAAGTGTAAGTTCTACCAGAAAGATTAGGAGGAAGCAATGATACACGGAACGCTTTTACATATTGATTATCCGTCCGGGGAGATGAACATCTTCATCGATAAGTTCTTCCCGGCGACCGTCGAAAGAGCCAAGAAGGTGTTTCAGCTGGTAAAGGAGCACGAGCCATACGACGCACTTATGCTCTACTACCATATTGAAAAGCTGGCCCTGGACTATAGAAGTCTCATGGATCAGTACACTGACAAGATGGACGCAGCAGGGAGTTCGGAGGATTACAAGGCTGCGCATGAGCAGCGCCGCAATTGCCTTCACAAGTACGAACAGGCGAAACGTAACATGAGAGATCTTAAAAGAATCGCAAAACTGGAGGTGTAACCATGGATTCGGATAACAGACAGATATCGCTCTACGTGGAGAACGGGGGCGTTGTAACAAAGTATAACGGGAAGATCGGACTGGACTTTCGGATCGATCTGGAAACCATCATCAGGATTATCACTGAAATCAGAAAGGCGGTATGTCATGGAAAGAGAAGTGATCAGGGAGCTTAACACCATCAAGCGTCAGATCCCGCATCAGACCTACAAGACCATCATTGGACAGATCAGGGCAGGAGATATCGGCGGAGCTACCGTCGGTATCGAACGCCTGAAAAGAAGGATCGCAAGGAAGGAGGCGAAAAGATGCGAATCGCAGTAGGAAGAAGCCGCACGCAGGTGAAATGGAAGAATGAGGACTGGGACTGGGAAAGGATCAAAAAGCGCTGTAGCGATACGCTCAGGACCAAGGAGACCGTAGCTGAGTATTCCAAGATGACCAGAGCCCAGAAGGACAACATCAAAGACGTCGGCGGCTTTGTCGGCGGGTACCTGAAAGAGGGCAGAAGGAAGGGCGAATATGTCGAAGGACGGTCCATCCTGACCCTTGACCTGGACCAGGCGGTCCCCGGGACATGGGATGTGATCACCATGCTCTTCGATTTTTGCTGCCTGGCTTATTCGACCCATAAGCATACGCCGGAGAAGCCGCGCCTGAGACTGCTGATCCCTCTGGCTCGGGAAGTGAGCGCAGATGAATATCCAGCGGTAGCCCGTATGATTGCCAAAGAGATCGGAATCGACATGGTCGATGAGACCTGCTACCGCGTGCAGCAGCTCATGTATTGGCCCAGCACCAGCTATGATGGGGAGTTCTTCTATGATGATCAGGAAGGCCCGCTTCTTAATCCCGATGACGTGCTCGAAAAATATAAAGACTGGCACGATACATCGTCCTGGCCCACAAGCTCAAGAGAAGAGACGGTGACAGAGCGTGCTGTCAAAAAGCAGGCTGATCCGCTGACGAAAAAGGGGATCATCGGGGCATTCTGCAGGACCTACAGCATCCAGGATGCGATCGAGACATTTCTGGCTGACGTCTATCAGCCTTCGGTGATGCCGGGGCGGTATGATTACGTGCCTGCGGATTCGACTGCCGGCGTGGTCATTTATGACGATAAATTCGCCTTTTCGCACCATGCGACGGACCCAGCCTGCGGACAGCTCGTGAACGCATTTGACCTGATTCGCATCCATAAGTTCCCTGACGAAGACGAGAAAAAATCCAGGGAAGCTATGTCGGAGTTTGCAAGCAGCGACGACAACGTGAAGATGCAGATCCTTTCGGAGCGTCAGCAGGAGGCAGCGGAGGACTTCAGCAAAGGAGAAGAGGAGCCTTGGGAGACTAAGCTCTCATATAACAGCAAAACCGGAAAGATTGAAAACACGCTACATAACTTGCAGCTGATCATGGCAAACGACGAAAATATGAAGAACATTGTCTTTAACCAGCTGGCGGACGGCATGGAAATCCATGATCCGGTTCCCTGGCAGCATCCATCGAAGTTTTGGAGGGATGCTGATGATGCACAGCTCATCTGTTATGTCGATGAGAGGTACGGCACCTTTTCACAGCGGAATTACAGTATCGCAGTAGCAAAGGTGGTCGATGACAGGTCCTATCATCCGATTAGAGAGTATTTTAGAGATCTTCCTGCCTGGGATGAGGTTCCGAGAGTAGAAACAGCTCTGATCGACTATCTGGGAGCAGAGGACACGCCTTACGTGAGGGCGGTCACGAGAAAGCTCCTGTGTGCTGCCTATGTTCGCGTACACAATCCAGGCGCAAAATTCGACAATATGATCGTCTTAAATGGGGAGCAGGGAATCGGCAAAAGCACCTTTATCTCCAAACTCGGGATGGAGTGGTATTCGGACAGCCTGAATCTTTCGGATATGAACGACAAAACGGCCGCCGAGAAGCTCCAGGGCTACTGGATCATTGAAATTGGCGAGCTTGCAGGGATGAAAAAGGCGGATCTTGACAAGGTCAAAGCCTTCATCTCCCGCCAGGACGATAAGTACCGGGCCAGCTTCGGCCGGCGGGTTACGCCTCATCCGCGTCAGTGCGTCTTTATCGGTACCACGAACAACGAAAACGGGTATCTCCGGGACGTTACCGGAAACCGCAGGTACTGGAACGTCAAGGTCACCGGTAAGGGCAAATACAATGCCTGGGACCTGGACCAGGATACCGTCGATCAGATCTGGGCAGAAGCAGCTCTTATTGCAAAGGCGGGAGAGAAGTTGTACCTGCCGCCGGAGCTTGAAGAGTATGCCAAGTATGAGCAGCGCCTTGCGATGGAATCAGATGATCGCGAAGGTCTTGTGCAAGAGTATCTGGACATGTTATTACCTCACGGATGGGCCGATATGAACATATATGCTCGCCGTGAGTATATCCATGATACTGACAATCCTGCCAGAGTGATCGGAGAGGTAAAAAGAGTAGAAGTTTCCAACATGGAGATCTGGACAGAGTGTTTTGGCAAAGCTAAGGAAGACATGAAGAAGGCAGACTCTTATGCGATCTCCGCGATTATGGCAAAGATTGATGGCTGGGAGAAAACAGGATCCTCTAAGATCCTTCCAATCTACGGCAGGCAGCGGATTTACACCAGAAAAGATGTGAACGAGCAGAGTGAACAAGCACAATAAGTTGTTCTCGTTCACCGGCTTGTTCGGGATGGCAGGTCTTAAAATCAGGCATTCAGATAACAATACGGAACAACTGAAACAAGACTTTCTATATAGTACAAAAAATATAGATATTTAAGAAAAAGCGTGCACGTGCATGTGCGTAACGCGCGTATAGGGATTTTTGGTTCACGTTGTTCCGGGAAAGATATGAGGTGACAGTAATGATAAGAAACGGAAGACCATATTCCATAGAGAATGGATGGGAAGATGCAGGTCTTATTACAGACCATGAGGAGCATGAACAGGTAATTGTGAGGGATTGGATCTCTAAAAACCTCTATCCGAGGAAGACAGTACTCTACGATAGGACAAGTTATGGACTGAAACATATCCTGGAGCGAGATACAGGTATTTACCTCACAAACAACGAATTTAAGGACGCGATGCTGCTTGAAGGTTTTGAGCCAGCAAATCCGAATGAGCTGAACTGGAGCTACTGCATCAGCAAGAAATCGCCGGCCTTTAGGAGGAAGATGTGGTGAGAGAAGTAAGCATCGAAAGAAGACTCGTCGCTGCAGCAAAGAAGATGGGAGGCATCTGCGCCAAGTGGGTGTCTCCCGGATGGGATGGGGTACCGGACCGGATCGTACTGCTCCCAGGATCAAAGATCGGATTCGTAGAGCTGAAGGCACCCGGAAAGCCCATGCGACCGCTGCAGAAAAAGAGAAAACATCAGTTAGAGGCGCTCGGCTTTTCGGTTTTTAAGATCGACCGGCCAGAGCAGGTGAAGGAGGTGCTGGATGCAATACAAGGCTCATGATTATCAAAAATATGCGACGCAGTTTGTACTGGAGCATCCCGCCTGCGGCCTGATATTGGACCTTGGACTTGGCAAGACCGTCATCGTTTTGACGGCTTTGTGGGAGCTACTGTTAGACCGCTTCGAGGTTGGGCGGGTGCTCGTGATCGCACCGCTTCGCGTGGCCCGGGATACATGGAGCGCGGAGTGCGAAAAATGGTCGCATCTGAAGGGCCTGACGTACTCTGTGGTCATAGGATCTGAAAAGGAGCGCCGGGCAGCGCTTCAGAAGAAGGCGATGCTGTACTTCATCAACCGGGAGAACGTGACCTGGCTTTGCGAAAACGGCCTGTTCGACTTCGACATGATCGTAATCGATGAGCTAAGCAGCTTCAAAAGCAGCAAGGCTAAGAGGTTCCGGTCTCTTCGTAAGGTCCGTGCGGGCGTTAAAAGATGCGTCGGCCTTACGGGAACGCCGGGTAATCTGGAAGATTTGTGGGCTGAAATGTACCTGCTCGATCAAGGCGAGAGGCTTGGCCGCTTTAAGACCAGATACCTGTCGGAATACTTCGTGCCGGACAAGCGGAACCGGGAAGTAATCTTTTCATATAAGCCGAGAGCAGGCGCAGAGGAAGAAATCTATGACAAGATCTCCGACATATGTATCTCCATGAAAGCTAAGGATCATCTGAGGATGCCAGAGTATATATCAGGGAAAGTAGAGGTGGATATGTCAGAAAAAGAGAAAAACATGTATGACCACCTTAAAAAGGACCTTATCTTACCTTTTGAGGATGGCGACATAGATGCAGCCTCTGCCGTGGGCCTTTCGAACAAACTCCATCAAATGGCAAACGGCGCGGTCTACGACGAGAACGGAAAGGTCAAGCGGATCCACCAAAGGAAACTGGAAGCCCTCGATGATCTGATCGAAGCGGCCGATGGAAAGCCGGTGCTGATCGCCGTCTGGTATAAGCATGATAAGGAAGCGGTGATGAATCGTTATCATGCCCGGCTGATCGACACCTCCAAAGATATCAAAGACTGGAACGAGGGTAAGATCCCGGTTGGAATCATCCATCCGAGCAACGGCTTAGGGCTTAACCTGCAGCAGGGCGGGCATCACTTGATCTGGTATTCCCTGGTCTGGAGCCTGGAGCTTTATCAGCAGACCATCGGAAGGATCTACCGGCAGGGCCAGGAGGACACCGTTGTCGTGCAGCACATTGTAACCCGCGGCACCATCGACGAGGATATCCTGGCGGCCCTTGAAAAGAAAGATACATCACAGGAAGCACTGATTAATGCAGTCAAAGCAAGGATTGGAGGTAAGGCATGAGAGCAGAAGACATGTTCGATCAATATAAAAAGATGCGGCAAGAGATGTCCATGATCGCCTACCAGCTTTCTCACTTCTCCGGAATCTCAGAAGAGGACATCATCGAGTGTCTGACGTTCTCTCATCCGGATGGGGAAAAGGTACAGACCTCCGACATCTCCAGGAAGACGGAGTCGATTGCACTGAAGCTGCGCGAGATCGTGGAAAAGGAAAACGATGACTGGTACGGTTACCTTCTGAACCGATATGAGTTCCTGGATAAGGAGATCGGTTTCTTTGAGCACTGCGTCCGGGAGATGGGGGAGAAGAAGGCAGACATTTTGTTTGAGCTTCTGGACGGGGACCTGACCTGGAACGACATCGCAGACCAGTACGGTGTTAGCCGGTCGCTTCTTGGAGTCTACCGCAAGCAGGCGATCAAGGAGATTAACAAACGGTATCATCTTCGGGAGGAACAGGAGCTGGCATATCTTCTTAGTTAGCTATAGAAAAACAATTAAATTTGAAAAATAGACTAACTATGGATTGACAAGCATGAATATAGGTGATATGATTATTATGTAAAGATGTGTCCAGAAGGCCTTGCAGATTGCTGCAGGGTCTTTTCTTATGCCTAAAAGCAGGCGGCGGGCTTCTCCTTTCACCGCAGCACATCTTTACCAGGCACGAGGAGGTGGTAAGGATGCCGAAGAGACTTAACGTACCGTGTCAGCATCCAGGTTGTCCAGCCTTGGTGCCAGCCGGTCAGAAGTATTGTTATGAGCATAAACAGTTACACAAGGACAGCAGACCAAACGCTGCGGCTAAAGGTTACGATGCCCGCTGGCAGAAGGCCAGGAAGAGATTCTTGTCTCAGCATCCACTGTGCGTTCGCTGCCTGCAAGAAGGTAAGTACGTGCAGGCTACGGTTGTGGACCACATCGTGCCGCACCGTGGGGACCCGGGGCTCTTCTGGGATGAGAGCAACTGGCAGGCCCTGTGCAAACATCATCACGATCAAAAGACAATGACCGACGATCGTTATATGGAATACAGATACCCTTGGGAATAGCTGCAGGGGTAGGGGCGGTCAGAATCTCTAGGGCTAACCCTCCACAGAACGGCGCCCCCTCACGCGCGGGAAATCGCGAAATTGTAAAGGGGTATCAGGCTGGAAGCGGCGCAAATTCCGTAAGAGCGCATGTTTAAGGCGCCCCAAAGGGGTAGCTGTTTCGTGAAAAAGTATGGAAAGGAGACCGTGAAAATGACGGAAGAACAAGGATTGCAGATACGAAAGCTCCGTCAAAAGGGGTTAGGGTATCGCGCAATTGCTTTAGCTGTGGGTGTATCCCGCGATAGCGTTAGAAACTACTGTAAGCTCAGAGGCCTTGCCGGATATCAGCCGGTGTACGAGATGAATCTCAAGGACCGGATCGAGGACGGCAGCGCCTGCGCTTTCTGCGGAGCCCTGTTAAAGCAAAAGAAGACCGGTAGGAAGAGACGCTTTTGCAGCGAGGCTTGCAGGCGCAACTACTGGAAGATACATAGGGAAGAAATCAGGAAAAGCGACAAGGCAATCTATACGATGGAATGTCCGTACTGCGGTAAGATCTTCGAATCGTATGGAAACAAAAATAGAAAATACTGCTGTCATGAACACTACGTTCTTGATCGATTTGGTAAAAGTGTCAATTCTGATCTGGAAAAGGAATAATCGCTGCGCTATTCTATTTCTAATAAGGAGTGTGCGGCATGAGTATCACAGAAGAGATCGGAAGAAGGATCGTATATTACCGTAAAAAGAAGCAGCTAACGCAGGAAGAATTGGTTGAGCGGGTGGGTGAAGACAAGGTGTCTTTATCGACATTAAAGCGTATCGAGGGCGGAAACGGCCACTTTGATATGCTCCGCTTAAGCTATATTTGCAAGGCTCTGGGCTGCAGCCTGTCGGATCTTGTGCAGGAAGACGATAAAAGGGCCGCCATTGAGGAATTCTATGAAGGGGAGCTTGATGACGATACGATAGAAGACATGCTTATAAGGCAGCTGCTGCTGTACCCAGAAATCCCAGATAAGATCATATACCGCAGAAGAAGCATCATGAACCTGATGCAGCTTGTGATATATCTTCCGCTCATGGATCCGGAACTTCTTATGACCTGCCTTAAAAATATTGAAGGCTGCGCATTTGATGAGGATTCTTATGTGCTGGATAAGCTGGATGTGCTTTATAGGAATATCCCAGATGGGCCCGCGAAAGAATATGCGGATTTAATGGCCAGTAAATGCACCGCCAAACACTTTATGGAATATCACTCCACAGAGCTATCGGAGATTGATGCCGATTGGTTAGATCAAAGCACCTGGCCAAGGCTGCAGGCGCTGCGGGATGCATACGTTGCGGTCATTGATTCGAAACTGAAGATCATCAAGGCTGTAAAAGAAATTAACACATAATAAATCACATATTAGAAACGCTTGTAGCGACTCACGTAGTGGGCCGCTATTTTTATTGCGACGAAAGGAGAAGCAGTAAGTGGAATTCAAAAAGATACAGATAAAAGAGCTGATCCCGGCGGAATATAACCCGAGGAAGGCGCTAAAACCTGGCGATAAGGAATACGAAAAGATCAAACGCAGCATTGAAGAGTTCGGTTACGTAGATCCAGTTATCGTAAACAAGGACATGACGATCATCGGCGGCCATCAGCGGGTGACGGTATTACAGGATCTCGGCTACGATGAGATCGACTGTGTGGTTATCGACATCGATAAGACAAAGGAAAAGGCGCTGAACATCGCGCTCAACAAGATCACCGGTGAATGGAATAAGGATCTTCTGGCCGATCTGATCGCAGAGTTGCAGGATCAGGACGACATTGATATCGCGGTGACCGGTTTTGAGCCGCCGGAGATCGAGCAGCTGATGAACCAGGTCCACGATAAAGACATCGAAGAAGATGACTTTGATATCGAAGCAGAGCTGGAGAAGCCTGCAATTACACATCTTGGTGATGTGTGGAAGCTCGGCCGGCACAGGGTGATTTGTGCTGACAGCACGCTTCCAGAGACTTACGACATTCTGATGGATGGTAAAAAGGCAAACCTGGTGGTAACGGATCCGCCATACAACGTCGACTATGAAGGATCGGCCGGAAAGATCAAAAACGACAAAATGGCCGAGGAGCAGTTTGAGAAGTTCCTGTTTGCAGCCTACGTAAATATGGAGCAGTGCATGGAAGACGACGCTTCGATCTATGTGTTTCACTCGGATTCACATGGACTGGCTTTCCGTAAGGCCTTTGAAGATGCCGGTTTCTATCTTTCCGGCTGCTGCATCTGGGTAAAGGACAGCCTGGTCCTGGGCAGAAGTCCATATCAGTGGCGTCATGAGCCGATCCTGTTTGGCTGGAAGAAGGGCGGAAAGCATCAGTGGTATTCCGATCGCAAGCAGTCAACGATCTGGAACTATGATAAGCCGAAGAAGAACGACCTGCATCCGACCATGAAACCGGTGGCCCTGATCGCATATCCGATCAAAAACAGCTCCATGAGTAACTGCATCGTCCTGGACCCGTTCGGCGGCTCCGGATCGACGCTTATTGCCTGCGAGCAGACAAACCGAATCTGCTTCATGGCGGAGCTTGATGAAAAGTACACCGATGTCATTGTGAAACGGTATATCGAACTTGCCGGAGATGACGGGGTTAGCCTGATTCGAGGCGGCAAAGAATACACATTTTCTGAGGCTGAAAAATTATTGGAATCTGATCAGAAATAACTTGCTATTCATGCGGTTTAGAGGCATGTATGTACATACCAAAAAACGAAAGGAGAAAAAGTATGGATGCAAGATGTTTACTGAAAGATAGAAAAGATCTGGTGAAGGCCCTGGAGGCACGGCTTGATACAAAGGCGGCTTACCAGGGAGCACCGACCTTTTCCTACAAGGTAGGGCCCTACACCATATCAAAGGATGGCCTTATGACAGCAGAGGATACGGAAGCAGATCACGAGCTTGTCGCAGAACTTTCTGCCAAAGGAATCATTGAGGAGACCGGACACGAAAATGGAACAACAGCCATCGCAATTCCGATGGAGGTGCATGACGGCAACAGCCTTATGAATATCGTCTTTCGGATAAATTCTAAAGATGAGCTGCTTTCAAAGGCATGCGGAAATAAGGGAGGCTTTAGGATCTCGCAGACATTCATTTCTGAGCTTGATGCTATCCGGCCAAAGACGCGAGAAGAATTTTTGGAGATCCTATCACGCTGCGGCGGAAACGAAATCAATGCCGGACTCAAATTTATGGAGGATAAGATCTATTTTACAGCCTTCCCATTTACCCAGAAAACAGAATTGATCGACGCCTACACCATGCTGATCGAACATATCAGCAATGAAGCTGTCTTAAAGAAACGAATCCGGCCAGATCGCATCGGACTTCCGGATAACGAAAAGTATGCCTTCAGGAACTGGTTAAATACGATTGGGATGACCGGTGAGGTGTATAAGCCGGCGCGGGCGATCTTGCTTCGGAATCTCTCCGGAAACTGCGCCTTCAGAACAAAGAAACAGAAAGAAATCCAGACAAAGAAATGGGCTGAAATTAGAAAAGAGAGGAGGGAGCAGGAATGTTCGAAATTCCACGTGCTGTAGTCGAAAGGCTGCAAAGGCAGTACCCTCCAGGGACCAGAGTCGAGCTGATCGAGATGCAGGACCCTTACCGGCACCTTGCTCCAGGAGAGCTTGGGACCGTCATCGCGGTAGATTCGCTTGGAACGATTCACGTGAACTGGGACTGCGGGTCCTCACTTGGCATCGCTTACGGCGAGGATCGCTGCAGGAAGGTGGCCGGCCATGACTGAAACGATCAGAGAGCAGATCCTGGCGATCCGGGACACCGGCAAAACGAACATGTTTGATATTCGCATGGTCCAGTACCTTGCTAATAAAATGGGATTTTACGAACTTGTCATATTCCTAGAAGATGAACCGGCAAAGTACGTCAAGTTCATCTTCACCGGAGATTGCTAAAACCACTGAAAAATAGCGGATTTTCCCGAAAATATAACTTGCTATTATGTGCCTTTAGAGTGATATATGTACATACCAAAAGGAAGAGCACAGAGCAAGGAGGAAAAAACATGCTGAGCAAGACAAACACCTACTTCGAAAAACTTAGAGCCGAGGGAGATGCCTACGAAGAAAAGAAAAGAGCACTCGAAGATCGGAAAAAGGAGATCATCGACACCTGCGGCTGGGACTCAGGTGAACTGAAAGCCTGGTACGAAGAAAATGAGAAGCTGACCTACCCAGTACCGGCCGGCGCCTGCAAAGCCTACAGAGCCTGGATGCAGAGCATCGAACATGAAAACGAAGAACTGCAGATGGACGATTTCCTTTGGGAAAGAGAAGTCAGCGACTTTGTTGACTGCCTCCGCAAGGCAGGAATCAGCACCTTCGTTTACACCAATCAGAGCACTGCGGTGATGGAGAACCTTCACGAGCTCACGAAAGCCGGCTGCCACATGGACGGTCTTTGCACCATCAAGAGATGGGAGAGGCGCTTCGGAGAGAACAAAGAAGAAGAGATCCTGGGGATCCACTTCACGGTTTGCTAAGGAGGACGCCATGACAAAGAGAGAACTGAAAGCCGTCGCAAGGCAGGCACTTATCGGGTTCAATGGATATGCACCTGCCTACAGAGAGATCACGCTGCTTGAGGCCAGCGGAAACGGTCAGTATATACTGTTTCAGGTCGGCTCATACGAATACAGCTGGGATTCCATTACGATGGAAAAACGGCCTGCGAAAGTATCGAAATAAAGACTTTGAATATGTGCAGAAATGACTTGCTATATATCCCGTTTAGAGTGATATATACACATGACAAAAGCAAAGCACCACATTTTCAAAGGAGGGACAACATGGAATTCTTAAGAGCAGACAACAGAGCAACATACTTCGGAGAGCAGCCGGTCGACAGAAACGATCCGAAAGGAGCAAGGATGGCGCTGGGGCTCACGCTTCCAGAGGGCTTTTCAGACAAAGCCTGGGCCTGCTGGGATTACTTCGACGGGTCCGCATTCCTTTACGGATACAAAGGCCGCCTGGTAGTCACCGACGAAGCCCTGGAGCTTACCGCAGCCGGCGACGGATCAAGGGAAAATCCATACGGCGGACCGCGCTGGGTTTGCGACTGCTGGGAGGAACTTGAACAGATCCTCGAAGAGGTATACGACGAGCTTAAGGAAGAAGAAATCATCTAGCAAAAAGAAAGCCGGAACCGGGGCCGAAAGGCTCTCGTTCTCGTACAGATTGTATCTATATAAAGTCTCAGATTAGTGAAAATATAACTTGATATATCCTCCGAGAAGAGCGAATATACACATACCAAAAGACAAGGAGGACACTAAAATGAAGATGAGCGAAAGAGCAAACGAGCTGAGACTGCCGAACCCGACCTGCCAGGAAGACCTGGAATGCAGATGGAGCAAGCTCCTGAACTACGGCGATAAGGTGATCATTGCAGGATACCATTACCAGGGACCGGGTAAGCCGAGCTACTTCGGAGCCGTTTACGAATTCCTGACAGATGACACTAGCTGCGAAGGCATGATCGGGATCCGCGAGATCAGCGAAGGCTACTTTGAAGACGACGGCCACGCAATCGCCTGGGCGATCAATGCATAAGAATACATAAACAGAATACACCGAGAGGCCCGAACCGGGCTTTCTCTCGTACAGATATAGACCGCAAGGGTCTTTTTTTATTACAGAAACTACGAAGGAAGGAGATGAGGATTATGGCGACCAGGGGCAGAAAACCGAAACCGACAGCCGTAAAGGTCCTGGAAGGTAATCCGGGCAAACGAGAATTGAATATATTTGAGCCGGTGCCTAAGAAGACATCTCTTCCGAAATGCCCGGACTGGCTCGAGGAGGAAGCCAGAAACGAGTGGCACCGGCTTGCCAAGAATCTATTTGAACTTGGTCTGCTCACCGACCTTGATGTGCAGGCGTTCGCATCGTATTGCCAGGCGTATGCGAGGTGGCGCGAAGCAGAAGAGTTCATCACGCAGCATGGATCCCTTATAAAAACGAAAAGCGGATACTGGCAGCAAGTGCCGCAGGTATCCATTGCGCACCAGAATCAGAAAATCATGATGCAGGCGGCTGCAGAGTTTGGTCTGACGCCTAGCTCCAGATCCCGGATCATAGCAGATCAGGCGGCAAGCCGTGAAGCAGACGAAATGGAAATGCTGCTGCTGTCCGGAGGCATGTCGTAATGTATGACGACGCAAAAGCGCAGAGGGCCATAAACTTCATCCGAAATTTGAAGCACACGAAAGGGATCTGGAGAGGAGTGCCATTTGACCTTCTGCCTTGGCAGGAAGAGATCATCAAGAACATATTCGGGACCATAAAAGAGGACGGATACCGGCAGTACAATACGGCATATGTCGAGGTGCCAAAGAAAAACGGCAAGAGCGAACTTGCCGCGGCCATTGCGCTTTATATGACCTGCGCCGACCAGGAATGGGGAGCAGAGGTTTATGGGTGTGCATCGGACCGGCAGCAAGCGAGCATCGTTTTTGATGTGGCTGTGGACATGATCGACCAGTGTCCGGCCTTAAAGAAACGTGTCAAGCTGGTTACCAGTGTAAAACGAATCGTGTATCAGCCGACGAATTCCTTCTACCAAGTGCTATCGGCAGAGGCTTACACGAAACATGGCCTCAACTGCCATGCCGTTATATTCGACGAATTACACGCGCAGCCAAACAGAGAATTATTTGATGTTATGACCAAGGGTTCCGGCGATGCGAGAAAGCAGCCGCTTTTCTTTTTGATCACAACGGCCGGAACTGACCGCAACTCGATCTGCTACGAGCAGCATCAAAAAGCGGAAGACATCCTGGAAGGCAGAAAGATCGATCCCACGTTCTATCCAGTGATCTATGGAATCGACGATAATGATGACTGGGAGGACGAGGAAAGCTGGTACAAGGCAAACCCATCTCTGGGCCATACGATTGATATAGAAAAGGTCCGGAATGCTTACCGGTCGGCAAAAGAAAATCCGGCAGAAGAAAATATCTTCCGGCAGCTGAGGCTTGATCAGTGGGTGAAGCAGTCAACGCGCTGGATGCCAATGGATAAATGGGACGATTGTGCATTCGATGTAGATCCAGAGGAGCTGATCGGAAGAGAATGCTTCGGCGGGCTTGACCTTTCGACGACATCGGATATTACAGCCTTCGTACTCGTGTTTCCGCCAAGAACTGAGGATGAGAAATATATCGTGCTCCCATACTGCTGGATTCCGGAAGAGAACCTGCAGCTACGTGTCAGGCGTGACCATGTTCCCTATGATACCTGGGAGAAAACGGGGGATTTATATACGACGGAAGGCAACGTGATTCATTATGCTTGGATTGAGGATTTCATCGAAAAGCTTCATGAGAAATACAACATCAAGGAGATTGCTTTCGACCGCTGGGGGTCCTATGAGCTCTCACAAAACCTCGAGGGTCAGGGACTTGTCATGATTCCATTTGGCCAGGGTTACAAGGACATGTCGCCTCCGACAAAGGAGCTCATGAAGCTGGTTCTGGAAAAACGAATCGCGCATGGCGGCCATCCGGTTCTGAGGTGGATGATGGATAACGTCTATGTCCGTCAGGATCCGGCCGGCAACATCAAAATGGATAAGCAAAAGAGCACGGAGAAGATCGACGCTGCGGTTGCGATGGTGATGGCGCTTGATAGGGCTATCCGAAATGAGAACAAGGCAAGCGTCTATGATGAGCGAGGGCTATTGGTACTTTAAATGGTAACTTGGATATTATCAATACTAAGCATTGTGGGAACGTGGCTGAATGCCAGGAAACTGCGGTGCTGCTTTTATCTCTGGATCGGCTGCAATATGGGCTGGCTGGTCTGGGATATCGTAAATACTCTTTATTCCAGGGCGCTTTTGGATATCGTGCAGACCGTTTTCTGTGTCTACGGGATCATTCGCTGGGGAGGGGACTAAACCATTTCATTACAATAAAAGGCCTTTCTATTACAATTGAGCTGATTTTGCTGGACACCATGTAAAGCCGAACGTATACTGCGAGCATAGGAGGTGGAGAGCATGCTACGAAATAGTGAATTGAAACTTGCTGTAGAAGATGCCATCAGAAAAAACATAAATCGGTGCGGCGAGGAAGGCTGGCACCGGGAGGATATTGAAGAAAGCATCCGAGCAATGGGCGGTGATGAAGAAGACGTCCTTGAGGCCATCTTCATCGGAATGCAGCGCATCCTAGGATATGAAGTCGAGCGATGCGGCAACCGAAAAAGAGAAAGCATAAACTAAATCATATAATACTTGAAGCACTTCTTCGGAGGTGCTTTTTTCGTGGGAGGGATTATGAACATATTCGATATGTTTTTCAAATCAAGAGATAAACCTGAAAACCGGACCAGCGGAAGCTCCTACAGCTTTTTCCTGGGGACAAGCTCTGCAGGAAAGAGAGTAAACGAGCGTACCGCGCTTCAGATGACAGCGGTGTATAGCTGCGTGCGCGTTTTATCTGAAGCCATCGCAGGCCTTCCGGTGCATGTCTATCGGCTAAACGATAAAGGCGGAAAAGAAAAAGCAACAGATCATCCGCTGTACTTTCTTTTGCACGATGAACCAAATCCGGAGATGACGAGTTTTGCTTTCCGGGAGACGCTCATGACGCACCTACTTTTGTGGGGCAATGCCTATGCACAGGTGATCCGTAACGGCAAGGGTGAAGTGATCGGCTTATACCCGCTGATGCCAAACAGGATGAACGTAGACCGGGATCAAAACGGCCAGCTTTACTACGAATACATGGTAAGCCAGGAGGATGCGCCTACGATGAAGGGAACCACCGTAAAGCTTCCGCCATCGGAGGTGCTGCATGTTCCCGGACTTGGCTTCGACGGCGTAATTGGGTATAGTCCCATCGCAACGGCCAAGAACGCGATCGGCCTTGCCATAGCAACGGAGGAATACGGAAGTAAGTTCTTTGCTAACGGAGCCGCGCCATCTGGCGTGCTGGAGCATCCGGGAGTCCTTAAGGATCCTGGAAAAATCCGTGATAGCTGGACGCAGACCTTTGGCGGTAGTGCAAACTCGGGAAAAATCGCTGTTTTAGAAGAAGGCATGCGATACAGCCCGATTTCCATTCCGCCGGAGCAGGCGCAGTTTTTGGAGACCAGGAAGTTCCAGATCGAAGAAATCGCGAGGATCTTTCGGGTGCCGCTTCACATGATCGGATCCCTGGAACACTCGACTTTTTCTAACATCGAGCACCAGAGTCTGGATTTTGTGAAGTTTACGCTTAGCCCGTGGATATCCCGGTGGGAGCAGTCGATTGCGAGAACACTTCTAAGGCCAGAAGAAAAGAACGAGTACTTCGTGAAATTCAATGTGGACGGGCTGCTGCGTGGAGACTACCAAAGCCGGATGAACGGCTATGCTACGGCCCGGCAGAACGGCTGGATGAGCGCAAACGATATACGAGAGCTAGAGAATCTAGATCGCATCCCTGAAGAAGAGGGCGGCGATCTTTATTTAATTAACGGAAACATGACCAAGTTAAAAGATGCCGGTCTGTTTTCGGGAAAGGAGAGCCATGAAGAAGTTTTGGAATTGGACAAAGAACAAAGTGACTAACGAAGAAACCGGTGAGGAGATCATCGAACGCGTTCTGGAGCTTTACGGAACCATCGCAGAGGAATCCTGGTTCGATGACGACATTACGCCGGCCATGTTCCGCGACGAGCTGTTTTCTGGAAGTGGCCCGGTCACGATCTGGATCAACTCGCCTGGCGGTGACTGCTTTGCAGCAAGTCAGATCTACGCGATGCTAATGGACTACAAAGGTCCGATCACGGTCAAAGTTGATGGCATTGCAGCATCGGCAGCTTCTGTTGTTGCTATGGCAGGCACGGAAGTTTTGATGGCGCCGACAGCGCTGATGATGATCCATAACCCGGCAACGATTGCCATCGGCGATCACCAGGATATGGAGAAGGCCATCGACATGCTGGATGAAGTCAAGCAGAGCATCCTGAATGCATACGAGCTTAAGACATCGCAGCCGAGAAAGACTCTCTCCAAGATGATGGATGAAGAGACATGGATGAATGCGAAAAAGGCCGTAGAGCTTGGCTTTGCTGACAGCATGCTTGAAGATCCAAAGAAGGCCGCCGTCCAGGCTGCCTATGCATTCTCAGCAAGCGCTGTGGAAAGGTCCTTAATCAACAAGATTTCTGCGAAGGCTGTGCCTGCAGAAAAACCAGAAGAAACCGGACGCTCGGTAGATGACTTGAAAGCGTCCCTGTATAAGAAACTGCTTTAACGCAAAGGAGGAAAATACCATGACTATCACTGAGATGAGAGAAAAAAGAGCGAAGCTTTGGAATACGATGGAGGGCTTCCTCGATACACACAGAAACGATATGGGCGTGCTGTCTGCAGAAGATGATGCCACCTATACACGCATGGAAGCTGATCTTGATTCCATGACAAACGAGATCAAGAGAATGGAAAGACGTGATGCTCACGAGGCCGAGATGAATAAGGCCGTAAACGAGCCGATTAAGGCCAGACCAGATAACGGCGGCATGAAGCCGGAGAAGGTTGGAAGAGCATCGGAAGCCTATGCAGAAGACTTCGACCGTCACCTGCACGGAAAGCCGCTCCTGCATAACGTGCTTTCTACTACACCAGACGTGGACGGCGGATACCTGGTTCCGGATGACTTTGAACGTAACATCGTGATGGCCCTTGAGGAAGAGAACGTGGTCAGACAGCTGGCCAAGGTTATCACGACACAGCATGAGAGAAAGATCCCTGTTGCCGTCGGTCATTCTGTTGCGCAGTGGACACTTGAGAATGCGGCTTACCAGGAGAGCAATCCGACCTTCGGCCAGAAGCAGATCGATGCTTACAAGCTGACTGATCTTTGCAGAGTTTCTACAGAGCTTCTGCAAGATGCCGCTTTCGATATCGAAGACTACCTGATGAGGGAATTTGCAAGAGCATTCGGAATCGCTGAGGAGGAAGCATTCTGCGTCGGAACAGGTACCAACCAGCCGACCGGTATCTTTACTGCAAACGGCGGTCAGGTCGGTGTAACTGCAGCCGCGACAAACGCGATCACCGCAGATGAAGTGATCTCCCTTGTGTATTCGCTGAAGGCACCGTACAGAAGGAATGCAAAGTTCCTGATGCATGATCAGACCATCAGCCTTCTCAGAAAACTCAAAGACGGTAATGGCGCATATCTGTGGCAGCCTTCTGTGCAGGCTGGTGAGCCGGATAGACTTCTGGGTTATCCGATCTATACATCTCCTTATGTGCCAACCGTAGCTTCTGAAGCACTCACCGTTGGATTCGGCGATTTCAAGAATTACTGGATTGGTGACAGGGCCGGAAGAACGGTACAGAGACTGAACGAACTCTATGCGACCAACGGACAGATCGGTTACATCTCCACCGAACGTGTGGATGGAAAGATGATCCTGCCGGAAGGCGTGAAGCTTCTGCAGATGAAGGCATAAGGAGGCGGCCATGAGTGAATATAGCGTAAAGAACTACACCGAGCAGAATGGTGAAGTTACCCATATCGGTGGAAAGCTTGTCATTGACGAGGGAGGATCAGTAGAAGGTCTTCCTGGGGCAGGCAGCCAGATTGAGTATCAGGCGGACAGCACTGCAACAACCATCGTTGCTCTTAAGGACGATTTCAACGGTTTCCTTGCAAAGATAAGAGCAGCGGGCCTTATGGCCGAGGAGGAGCAGCAGTCCGGAGAATAAGCTATAGGAGGGACTGATGATTACACTTGAAGAGATGAAGCAGTACCTTCGAATCGACTTTGGCGATGATGATTCACTTATTCAGGATCTCATCGCCGGAGCCGAGAGGCTTTGTATGGACGTGGCCAGGGTAGATTCTGAGGAGGCGCTGCTGGCACTTACAAACGGCAAGATCGCAGTCTACTATGCAGTAGGGTATATGTACGAGCACCGGGAGGATGCAGATCACAAGCAGATGCTTCTTACCATCCGTGCACTTCTGTTTTCTGCCCATGAAGGAGGCTTCTGATGAACATCGCAATGTTAAATGAGCGCGTGACCTTCCAGAAAAACGAAGTGGTGACAGACCGAATTGGAAATCACACCAATGCTTGGACCGATTACTACGAGTGCGCGGCTACCATCAGCGGGGAAAGCGGAAGAGAAGACCAGGAGGCGGGCCAGACCACAGAGCATCCGGACATGAATGTGACCATCCGCTGGTGCAGGAAGGCCGCCGCCATTACAGAGGACGGCTACCGCATCCTTTTTCACGGGGAGATATATAACATCACTGGGATCGATCATTTCTCATATAAGAACGAGGCACTGAAATTCCGGTGTCAGAAAGCGAGGCGCTGATGGCAAAGAAGGTGACTGTTGACGCCCTTGCAGATGCCGTAATGAAGGAGCTGGAGGAGTATGCCGATGTCGTAGATACCGATATGCGAAAAGCCGTGACCAAAGCTGGACAGACGGTCCGAAAAGACATTATGGCGAGAGCACCAAAGCGGCATGGGGACTATGCAAAAAGCTGGTCCACGAAAAAGACCCGTCAGACGTCCAGATCGCTTGAGGTAACTGTCTATTCCAGAAACCGCTATCAGCTGGCACACCTTCTGGAACACGGTCATGCAAAACGCGGCGGCGGAAGGACCCGGGCTATTTCCCACATCGCTCCGGCAGAGGAGAAGGGGATGCGGCAGCTTGAGGAAGACATCAAAAGGAGCATCAGAAATGGATAAACTACTACAGATCATATCCGAGATCGACATTCCTTCTGCCTACGATCATTTCGCAGAGGGAGAATCGCCTGATCCGCCTTTTCTATGTTATCTGCTGCCGGGAGTCGATCACTTCGCTGCTGATGGCAAGGCCTACTTCAAAGTGGACCAGGTGCATCTGGAATTATATACGGACAGGAAAGATCCGGATACAGAACAAATGATAGAAGCTGTGCTCGATGGGCACGGCATTTTTTATGACAGGACAGAGGTATGGATCGAAAGCGAACAGCTGTATGAAGTCCTGTACTATTTTGAATTGGAGGCGTAACAATGAGTAACAAAGTCAAATACAATCTGAAAAACGTGCATGCCGCTGTCCTGACAGAGACGGTGACAGACGGCGTGACGGTATTTTCCTATGGAACGCCAAGACCCATCCCGGGTGCGGTATCCATCGCCCTGGATGCAGAAGGCGAATCAAGCCCGTTCTATGCGGACGGCATTGTGTACTTCAGATCCGTAACGAATAACGGATACTCAGGTGATCTTGAGATTGCCCTGATCCCAGAATGGTTCAGAACCGATGTGCTGCAGGAGGAAAAGGACAGTAAGGGCGTTCTGATCGAAAAGAGCACCAATGCTGAGAACACCAAGTTCGCTCTGCTCTTTGAGTTCGATGGCGATGAGAAGGCCATCCGTCACGTCATGTACAAGTGTACCTGCTCTCGTCCGTCTCTGGAATCTGAGACGAAGGAAGATACCATTGAGCCGGGTACAGAGAAGCTGACTATCACCGCTGATCCAAGATCCGATGGCCTGGTGAAGGCCCGCACCGGAGATGATGTGGACGAGACCACGTATCAGAACTGGTACCAAAGCGTTTATGTATCTCAGGCAGCAGCGGCAGCAGAGCCGGGGGAGGGTTAATCCATGATCGAAAAGGTAATTGATATCAGCGGCCAGGAGGTAAAGTTTAAATCCTCTGCAACGGTACCGAGGCTTTACCGCATCAAGTTCAAAAGGGATATTTTCAAAGACCTGGCGAAGCTGGAAAAGGCATATAGCAAAAAGGCCAAAGACGGCGAGGATATCGAGATCGATGATCTGGAAATCTTCGAGAACGTAGCATACATCATGGCCTATCATGCAGATCCGACCATTCCGAAGACCATTGACGAGTGGCTGGATCAGTTTGAGATGTTTTCTATCTATCAGGTGCTCCCGGAGATCCTGGAGCTTTGGGGTACGAACATGATGACGGACATTAAATCAAAAAAAGAATTAGCAGAAGTGAGCGGGAGATGACCACGCCACTGTTCCTTCTGCGCTGCATAGAAATAGGGATATCCGTATCAGACCTTGATTTACTTACCGTAGGTCTGGTGCTGGATATCTGGACAGAAAAGACGAATGACGGCGTGAAATATGCCCGCGTAGCAACGCAGGAAGATTTCGACAAGTTCTGATTCCCTGTACCTTTACTATTCATGGTATACTGTCTATAACATGGGGATAATGTTAAGATTAGAATTATACAGGGAGATGATATATCATGATGGGATATACACATGCGGCATGGGGTGCGGCAGGAGCGGTTTCGCTTGCAGTACTTGGCGGTGATGGAACACCTGGAACTTACGTTATGGCTGCGGTGGCGGGCTCACTAGGTGGTGTTGCGGTTGATATTGAGGTAAAGGACCAGTTATCTAATCCTAAAGTTACCGATGCAGGGAGAACAAGATTAGCGGTTTTGGGACTGCTTGCATTAGGGGTGCTAGTCGACTGGATATTTAAACTTGGTGTTCTGTCTCAAATTATTAATACCGGGTATGTTGCGTTAGGCGGAGCTGTAGCATTTCTGATATTTATGGTAATATGTCATTTCACGCCTCACAGAACATTTACCCATTCACTGCCATTCATCGCAATATCCATGTTCTGTATTGGTGCGGTTTATCCGATGGCAGCAGTATACTATACTGCCGGCGCACTTCTTCATGTGATTCTAGATCTGTTCAATCACCAGGTTAGGGAGAAGCATGGCGTATGGTTGTTGTACCCGATCAAATTTGGGAGCGGGATTGCATTGAAACTATGCAAGGCCGGCGGAAAGGGCAATAAGGTTCTCTATTTTATCGGTCTTGGATTATTTGTATTAAGCACTGCAATTTACATCTATGCAGGGAAAGATAATGGAAACATCATTGCTCCCATTATTGTTGCGGTTTATATTATTGTTATTCTACACTTTGTTCGGACAAAATCTGAACGTGAGTTACGGCATATAGAGCATATGCGCGGGCATTAGAAAAATAAATAATGTTGATTAGAAGCATCTCTTCGGAGGTGCTTTTTTCATGCCATTTTGAGGAGGTGAAGATCTGTGGCGGGCAGGATCAAGGGAATAACCGTTGAGATCGGTGGTGATACCACAGGTCTTGATAAGGCACTAAAAGGCGTAAACAATTCCATACGTACAACGCAGTCAAGCCTGCGTGATGTGAACAGACTACTTAAGCTGGACCCTAAGAACACTACGCTTCTGTCACAGAAACAGAAACTGCTGAAGGATTCGATCAATGCGACAAAAGAGAAACTGGACAGCTTAAAGGAAGCCCAGGTCCAGGCAAAGCAGCAGCTTGAAAATGGCGAGCTCGGCCAAGATAAGTACGATGCTCTGCAGCGTGAAATCGCGGAGACAGAAGCCGAGCTAAAGCGTTTGGAGAAGGAAGCGGCCACCGCAGAGAGCAAGCTCGCGAAAATGGCAGACGTCGGAGCTAAGATGCAGCAGACCGGAGATGCCATGGCGGGGGCCGGAAAGAAGCTCATGCCGGTGTCTGGTGCTGTGGCAGGCCTTGGTGCAATCTCGGTAAAGACCGCTGCGGACTTTGATACTGCCATGAGCAAGGTGGCTGCGGTGTCAGGTGCGACGGGAGACGACTTTGATAAGCTCCGCGCTAAGGCTCGCGAGATGGGATCAAAGACCAAGTTCTCTGCATCCGAAGCCGCCGAGGCCATGAACTATATGGCTATGGCTGGCTGGAAGACCGAAGACATGCTCTCCGGCGTAGAGGGCATCATGAATCTTGCGGCAGCATCTGGAGAGGACCTGGCGACCACTTCAGATATCGTAACGGATGCCCTGACTGCCTTCGGTCTTACCGCCAAGGACTCCGGGCATTTCGCAGACATTCTTGCGGCAGCATCGTCAAACGCAAATACCAATGTCGGCATGATGGGCGAGACATTCAAATATGCTGCGCCGGTCGCAGGTGCGCTGGGCTTTTCCGCTGAAGACACTGCCCAGGCCATCGGCCTTATGGCGAATGCCGGAATCAAGTCCTCGCAGGCAGGTACATCGCTTCGGTCCGTGATGACGAATCTGTCAAAGGACTTTACCATCAGCGGAGAGAAGATCGGTGATGTAACGATCGCAACCACCAATGCTGATGGGAGCATGCGAAGTCTCAATGAGATCCTGGCAGATTCCAGAAAAGCCTTTGCAGGTCTTTCTGAATCCGAGCAGGCGGCAGCAGCTAAGACACTGGTTGGAAAGAATGCCATGTCGGGTTTTTTGGCGCTGATGAATTCCTCACCGAAAGACGTCGCTAAGCTCGAAGGAGCGATTGCTGGATGCGATGGCGCGGCAGAAGGCATGGCCGAGACCATGCAGGATAACCTCATGGGCCAGATCACGATCTTAAAGAGTCAGCTGCAGGAGCTTGCCATCTCCTTTGGCGATGCACTGATGCCGATGATCCGAAATGTAGTATCCCATATACAGTCCTTTATTGATCGGCTGAATCAGATGAGTGAAGGGCAGAGAAACGCCATCATCCGCATCGGCATGTTTGTAGCAGCTCTGGGACCGATGCTCCTTATTATCGGGACGCTTATTTCAAAAGTCGGTATCGCGATCCAGGGCTTTACCAAGCTCGCTCCGGTCTTTGCAAAAGTATCCGGGGTAGTGAGTAAAGCCGGCGGGGCGATGGGGATTCTTGGAAAGGCCTTCAGCTTTTTAATATCACCTATAGGAATTGTAATCGGAGTCGTAGCCGTTCTGGCTGCGGCTTTTGCGCATTTATGGAAAACGAACGAGAAGTTCCGAAAGACCATGACGGCCATATGGAACCAGATCAAAGATTCCGTTGGAACGTTTGTAGCAGATATAAAGACGAGATTCTCCGGGCTTGGCACCAGCTTTTCAGGGCTCGCGCTGGCCATGAAGAAGATCTGGGAAGGTTTCTGTAAGGTGCTGGCGCCACTGTTTGAAGGTGGATTTAAGGTAGTTGCGACAGTCCTGCAGACTGTCCTAAACACTATCATTGGTGTGCTGGACGTTTTCATCGGTGTATTCACCGGCGACTGGAAAAAGGTATGGCAGGGTGTGAAGACAATTTTCTCAAGCGTCTGGGCCGGCATCAAGGGAATCCTCACCACTGCTTTAGGTACGATCAGAAAGGTCGTAGCTACGGTGCTTAGCTGGCTTGGCACCAACTGGAAGAAAATCTGGAATGGAATCAAGACGGCAACCTCAAAGACTTGGAATGGTATGAAGAACACGGCCAGATCCGTATTTAATGGTATCAAGACCGCAGTTCTGACACCGATCAAGGGTGCGAAGGCTGTCCTGGCGAGTGTCTGGAGCAGCATCAGGAGTGCAACGACTGCAGTCTGGCGGGGCCTTCGAAGCACCGCAAGTTCTGTATGGAATAGCATCAAGACTGCTGTAACAAATCCGGTCCGGACAGTGAAATCAACACTATCATCGCTTTGGAATGGCATCAAGAGTACGGCCAGCTCCGTATGGAACAGCATCAAAAATGCCATGATCTCTCCGATCGAATCTGCTAAGTCGAAGATCAGCGGTATTGTCAGTAAGATCAGGGGGTTCTTCCCCTTATCGGTTGGCAGAATATTTACCGGACTGAAACTTCCGCACATCAGTGTGAGCGGAGGTAAGGCGCCATTCGGTATTGGCGGAAAAGGATCGCTGCCATCCTTTAGCGTCTCCTGGTATGCCAAGGCGATGGAGAAGGGCATGATCCTCGACCGGCCGACGATTTTTGGCGCCATGAACGGAAAACTCCTGGGAGCAGGAGAAGCAGGATCGGAGACGGTTGTTGGTACGGATGCTCTGATGAACATGATCACATCGGCGGTCTCAGGAATCGGGGATGATATCGCGGAGGCCTTTATTGCAGCCACCAAGATGCAGACGCGCGGCGATGTGAATATCCATGTGGAAGTAAACGGCGCAGAAAACCCGGAAGAGTGGGGTAAGCGCCTGGTGCGGCAGATGAAACTTGAAATGAGGACGGTGTAGCTATGGCAAAGAAAACAAGTAAAAAACCAAAAGGTCTATCGATCGCAAGAAATGTCATGAAGTTTGCCTGCTCCTGGAAGAAGGGTGAAAGCTACAGCAACAAGCAGCAGTTTTCCTATGTGGTGGATCGGGCAGCAAAGAAAGATTCCTGGTCGAAAGCAACGGATATCGGAAAAGGGGTCACTAGTAAATCCGTATCTCTTTCCCTGTCAAATTATTATCCACACTCCGGGAAACCAAAGATCTCAGCCTTTAAGTTCCGCGTCAGAGGTGTGTCGAATAAAGAAAAATGGTCTGACTGGGTTAGCCAGGAGTTTGCCATCAACCTTCCGGCAAAACCGGCAGTTACGGTTACGCCGCATGAGACGAATCACAACCAGTGTACATTTTCTTGGAGCGTGGATACGTCGAATACTCATAGCGTATGCACCGACGTCGAGTATCAGACAAAACTTGTCGAAAACTACGACTACGGTGGTGACAGCGGCTGGACCACGCATACTGGAAGTCTCAGTGGAAGCGTGACATATACAGAGTCTGCAGCAATCATCGCAGCAGGCTCTCACACCAGATGGTTTCGCGCAAGGTCCCGCGGGCCGAGAGGCGCAAGTGACTGGAAATATGGCTACAGGGTGTATGCGGCACCTTTTGCGGCAGCGAACGTGAAGGGAGAAGTCACGAAGCAACCTGGAGGCATGCAGACCACAGTGACCTGGTCCCTTACAAACAATAAATCCTATCCGGCTGATACGACGGTAGCAGAATACGCCATCAAGGTTCCAGATGCAGGAATGGCTTACAGCGGAAGTGCGGACGGTATCATAGGGACGATCGCAGGCGCCGGCGGTGCAGCATCCAGCTTTATCGGACAGAATCTTGCGGATGATGAATGCCTGTTTGTACGAGTGGGAGCAACTCATCTCTTACAGACCAGCTATAGTGAATGGGTTTTGGCCTGTGCAGGGTTTTTGAAAGATCCGGAGATCACCGATATTGAGACGGATGATACGACCTTCCGGGCCATCGTGAAGGCTTCCAACAGGTCGGAAGTACCAGACTCTTTCCTGGTGGTCCTCTTTCGGACAGGATCGCAGCCAGATCAGCCAGCTGTTGTTGGAATCATCGCAGCAGGTCAAAGCCAGGTTACGGTCCAGTGTCCAGACTGGTCAGAAGACACCTACGAATTTGGCGTCTATGCCTGCGTAGGAACGTATGAGCCGGTTGAGCGGGCGGACAGTGTGGATTCTTACGCTGTAACTGCTGACATGAAGTCTGAGGCACCGGTCTGGCAGGGCGGCCAGGTTCCGCATGCACCTACGGGTGTGTCGGTCAGTGCTACGAGCATCACTGGTACCGTGAAGCTGATCTGGGACTGGACATGGAGAGAAGCGGAAAGCGCCGAGATCTCCTGGGCTGATCATGAGGACGCCTGGGAGAGCACCGATGAGCCGGAAACCTATACCATCAAAAATACCCATGCAGGGGAATGGAATGTGTCCGGACTGGAAACCGGGAAACGATGGTACTTTAGAGTGCGGCTCATAAAGGGATCTGGGGATACCGGAACCTTCGGGCCGTGGTCTGCACCTGCAGAAATCGACCTATCTTCTGCACCATCGATTCCAACGCTCTCACTTTCGCAAGGCGTGATTCCAAAGGGAGGAAGCGTGTCGGCCTTCTGGGCCTACCTATCGACCGATGGGACCAGCCAGGCCTATGCAGAAGTTTGCGAGGCGGAGCTAACCGGCGGCGGGGTCATCCACGGGAATGTGATTGCAAGTACCCAGACCGCGCAGCATTTAACGCTCTATGCGGACAAGCTCGGCTGGCAGACGGGTGAAACGCACTATCTTTGCGTCAGGGTCATATCCGCATCTGGACGGGTATCGGATGAATGGAGTGATCCAGTGCCCGTGGTGATTGCCGATGAGCTTCATGTAGCCATTGAAAGTACAAGCCTTATAGAGCAGCAGATCACCGTAGAGGATAATACCAGAACGGTGCTTTCGCTTACGGCCATGCCTTTTTCCGCAACGATAACGGGCGCGGGGACTGGCGGCACCACGATTCTCGTGATCGAGCGAGCAGAAGATTATCATATCGACCGGCCTGACGAGACAGACTTCAACGGCTATGCGGGGGAGACCATAGCGCTCTTTTCGCAGACCGGAGAAGGGCCGATCACAATCGCAAGAGAAGATTTGATCGGGGCCCTGGATGATGGGGCAACTTACCGGCTGATTGCTACGGTAAAGGATAGCCTGGGCCAAAGCGATACGGCACAGATCAACTTTGAAGTCCACTGGCAGCACCAGGCGGTCATGCCGCAGGGTTCTGCGGTCATTCAGGACCGAATTGCGCTGATCACGCCGGCTGCGCCCGAAGGCTGGGTCGAAGGCGATACCTGTGATATCTACCGCCTTTCTGCAGACCGGCCGGAGCTGATCGTATCCGGAGGGAGCTTCGGGACAACCTATGTTGATCCGTATCCTGCCATCGGAGAGTTCGGCGGCTACAGGATCGTGTACCGGACGATCGATGGGGATTACATTACAGAGAACAACGAAATCGCCTGGCTTGATCTTACGGCAGAAGACGGGGATGCACTGAATATCAACTACTCCCTGATTGACTTTGAAGGAGATCAGATCGAGTTTCAATACGATGTGACGCATTCAAATACTTGGGAAAAGGACTTCAAGGAGACAAGGTACCTGGGCGGTTCAGTTACCGGGGACTGGAATAAGGCAGTTGGACGGACCGCATCGCTAAAGGGATCGACGATCACGATCAAAGACCAGGAGACCATGAAGAAGTTTCGAAGGCTTGCGGCCTATCCTGGCATCTGCCATCTGAGAACGGTGGATGGGTCCAGCTTTGCCTGCGATATCCAGGTATCGGAAGATCGAAACTACGACAAAGACACGGTTCGGGCTGAATACAACCTGTCGGTGACGAGAGTCGATCCGCAGGAGATGGAAGGAATGACACTGGAAGAATGGATCAGTGAGGAGGAAAGCGAATGAACTGGAAAAACGGATTCTCAGCCAGCTACTACGCCTATATCGTTGATCCGGTCAGCTGGCGAGAAACAGATAGAATAGAAATCACCGGTGGAAGTATCAACCGGTCGGATGAGGGCCTGCGGGATTCTGCCGATATCGAATGTACAGCTTATGATCACAGTAAAGAGCGGTACATCCGCGTTTACCTTGATGCAGAGCAAAGCGGCGCATCAGCACATACACCGCTGTTCACCGGCCTTGCGACAAGCCCGACAAGAGATATCGACGGCCACTATGAAACGAGCACCATCGCATGCTATTCGGTGCTAAAAGCGGCAGAGGACGTCCTGCTGGAACGTGGCTACTATGTCCCGGCAGGAAGTAACGGTGCGGATGTCATTAAGGATCTATTATCCTGCACGCCCGCGCCAGTAACCGTTAATGGCAGCGCACCGGACATGCAGACATCGATCATTGCAGAAGAAGGCGAGACCAGGCTTTCCCTGGCGGATAAAGTGCTCTTTGCCATCGGCTGGAGGATGCGCATTGACGGCATGGGGATGATTGAGCTGTGCCCAAAGGCGGCAGAAGAGGTACTGCAGTTTGATCCGGTGGATCAAGACGTGCTGGAGCCCACCATCGAAGTGGAATATGACTGGTATGAATGCCCGAATGTGCTCCGGGCCGTGCAGGAAGATCTGTCAGCGGTCGCAAGAGATGACTCTGTGGACAGTCCGCTGTCGACGGTAAACCGCGGCCGGGAAGTCTGGGTAGAGGAGACCTCATGCGAGCTGAACACGGGCGAGTCCATCAGTGAATATGCGGCGAGGCGCCTGAAGGAACTCCAGAAAGTGCAGCTGACAGCTGGCTATGACAGGCGGTATTTTCCGGACGTTCTGGTCGGCGATCTTGTAAGGCTTCGGTATCCGGCCCAGGGCCTGAATGGCCTTTTTCGCATCACCTCTCAGACCATAGAGCTTGCACACGGTGCAAAGACCAGTGAGAAGGTGGAAGCGGTATGAGCATAAGCAAAGAATTAGTGGATGTGATCAAGACATCCAGTGAGAAAGGAACAAGGGCCTATGACACCCAGGCGACAGTCACTAGAGTGGAAGGCTCCACGGTCTGGGTTCATATCCCCGGCGGAGTAGATGAGACACCTGTGAAAAAGACCATCTCTGCTAAAGAAGGAGACGTCGTACAGGTGCGGGTAGCCGGTGGATCAGCTTATCTGATTGGCAATGCCTCAAACCCTCCGACGGATGATAGTGAGGCCAATAGGGCGAAAGCTACAGCCGCCGAAGCAAAAGGAATCGCCCAGCGCTCGGAACAGGAGGCAAAGAGAGCAGAGGCGGCAGCAGATAGCGCAGAAAAAGCAGCCGGCCGGGCCTGGCAGAAAGCAGGTGAAGCAGAAGCTGCTGCAGGGCAGGCCAGGGAGTCCGCCATTACGGCCAATAGAGCAGCAAACGGAGCCTTGACGCAGCTTTCCGTTGTTGAGGACGTGGTTGGGACATTGGCCTGGATCTCGGAGCATGGAACCTACGCGTTATCACAAGATACCGAGGTTATCCCTGGCAAGCATTACTTTGAAAAGCAAGGAGACGTATATAACATTATCGTAAACCCTTCTGGTGATCCGTCATCGGAGGGGTATTTTGAATTATCCGGTATCGATGAAGCCGTTACAAACTATGTATCCACGCACCTAGCGCTGACCAACGCAGGCCTCTGGGTAGTCAATGACAACCAGTCATATAAGATTCTGCTGGCGCCCGATGGAATGAAAGTTTATGACGCGGAAGGAAATCTGGTGGCTACTTTTGGTGAATCCATCAGCTTCTCGTCCAGCCGGCCACAGTACATCGGAGGCGAGGATGCTTACATCATTTTCTATGACAGCAATAGTGACGGCGTGCCAGATGCTATCAATATCGGCGGAAGCAAGGTACTGATCGGCGGAAACAAGAGGCTTTCGGATGTGCTGACTTCGCTGGACATCTCCACCAGGCAGACATCCGGCGGCGCAGAAATCACTGTGGCCGGTCAGACGGTTTCACTAAAAGACGGCATTGATGCGGCAGTTCTTCGGATTAATTCATCCAGGGGCACGGTGTTTAAGAACAATCAGGTATCAACGGTCCTGTCGGTAGCGGTATATATCGGCGGGCAGCGGATCACCAACATCACAGATCTACGGGCCGAGTTTGGTGCCGGCACTCACTTGCAGTGGTACTGGCAGCGGCTGGGGGAGGACACCTACAGCATCATCGTGGATAGCGATCATAAGCTGTCCAATGACGGTTTCACACTGACACTGACACCGGAAGAGGTAGATACCAAAGTCACATTCATGTGTGAACTAATCGTATAGAAGGGAGAAAATACATTATGGCAATTAAATCTTCAGATCAAATTACAGTCGTTGACCTTACTGATGGATACTCGGTGAATCTCACAAATGACTCATTCACCTTTGCTGGCGATAAAGACGGCAAAATCGCAACGCAGCAGAGCACCACAACGGTTATTCAGGCCCTGCGCGGAGATGAGGAGCCGACCATCGCTGTCGATAACTCTGAGATCACAAAACCATCCGGAGTTACGACCAGCTGGAATGCAAACACAAAGACGCTCACCATCACCGTATCAACAAGTGTCACTTCTGGTGGTGTTGTTACCATTCCGGTGGTCCTGGATGGATCCGTTACGATTAATAAAACCTTCTCATTTGCCATTGCGAAGACAGGAGCGACCGGAGGAACAGGCCCTGCAGGAAGAGGCATTTCATCGACCACAATTGAATATCAGGTCGGAACATCAGGAACGACTGTACCGTCGGGAACCTGGAGCTCTAGCCCGGTTGCAACCACGGCTCAGGGCCAGTACCTTTGGACCAGGACCACGATCGCCTATACCTCCGGGTCGAACACAGTCAGCTACTCGGTTGCAGCCCACGGCTCTACCGGCGGGACCGGACCGACCGGAAGAGGCATCTCGTCCACAACCATCGAATACCAGGTTGGAACGTCTGGAACAAGTGCGCCGACAGGCACCTGGAGCAGCACGCCGGTAGCAACCACGGCTCAAGGACAGTACCTCTGGACCAGGACTACGATCGCCTACACGTCCGGTTCGAACACGGTTAGCTATTCTGTTGCTGCTCACGGCACAACCGGAGCCCAGGGCAATCCCGGCGTAGATGCAATCCTGATCTCCATTACAGCTAGCAACGGTAACATCTTTAAGAACAATTCCGGGAGCACGATCCTGACAGCACATGTGTATAAGGCGGGTGCAGAAGTGACCGGATCGGCGCTCTCTGCCCTTGGAACCATCAAGTGGTATAAGGATGGCGGAAGTTCGGCTGTCGGTACTGGCACGACTCTGACCGTTAATGCGACAGATGTAACCAGCAAGGCGGTGTATGAGGCAAGACTGGAGGGATAAGCATGGCGATCAAAGCAAGAGAAACGATCACGATCATCAAGGAGCGAGATGTTAACGCTACCTGGAGATTCTATAGGATCGCGGCTTCCACTGCAGCGCCATCGCAGCCGACCGAAGCCCAGGGGAAAGCCTACGTGAATGACCAGACACTTCCGTCTGGATGGAGCGTATCAGAGCCTGCCTATGATGGAACTTCCACAAACAGCCTTTATACCTGTGATCTGACGTCTTTCACGGACGGCGAGGTCGGCTGGTCATCGGTATCAAAGTCCAGCTCCTATGAGGCGGCAAAGCAGGCATATAACCTGGCAAATACCACTTCAGGAAATCTCACCACAGAAATCAACCAGAGAAAAGCGGAATACGGGACCTGCGCAACAGCAGCAGCAACGCAGGCAAAGGCTGTAACCTGTGCTAATTTTGCGCTCTATTCAGGAGCAAGAATTCAGGTCACTTTTACCTACGCGAATACCTACGTAAGCGGCGCTGTTACTTTGAACGTCAATTCGACTGGTGCAAAGAACATTTATATTGGAAACGCTGTTACTTCATCAACAAACCTATTGCTCTGGGCAGCTGGGGCCAAGATGGAATTTGTATATGACGGAACCGGATGGGTCCTGCAGAATGCGCCGACATCCCTTTACGGAACCTGCACGACCGGCGCTTCCACAGCAGCCAAGGCAGTTACATCATCTGGAGCCGTGATCTGCAAAGGAACGACCATCTCCGTTCAGATGTCTTACGCAAACTCTGTGGCAAGCCCGACGTTAAATGTCGGATCTACACTTGCGCGTTCAATCTATGCGAATAATGCGGTCCTTACTGCAACGAGTATCTATAACTGGAAAGCATCATCAACACAGAAGTTCACCTTCGATGGACAGTACTGGAGGATGGATGATGATACAGCAAAATATAACGCATCAGAAGCGGCAAAGACCGCTACCGGATATCTTGCAGATCTGTCAAACGGCGTATACGTCCATGCAGAAGGAACACCAACCGATCCGACTGCGAGTACGGCAAAAGGCGTGAGAATTACCGATGTGGTAGATGTCATAAGAAATGGCGTAAGCATGGCCACTTTCGGAAACGGCATCATCGAGTTAGGGAAGCATAATGACGTCTCAGATTATTACCTTGCGATCGCAAGTGACGGTCTGCATTTTGGATGCATGGAGTACGAGGCCTTGGCGTTTCTTGCAAACACCGAGAATGGTATATCTACGTTTATGAATGGCGAAGGAATCATATTTGAAGATGAAGGTCATAACGAGCAAGTAGTATTCGACTATATGAACAATGATTATACCTTCGCAGGGCCAGTATATCAGAACTACCACAGCGGGCCGTATGGATTCATCGGCGCCAGAAAGACGGCGTCGCTTTCTTCAGAAAAGACGATCAAAACAGCAACCGGAACTATGGTATGCAGTATCTCCCTTGAAGCCGGAACATGGCTTGTTCTATGCAACAACAGATGGAGCAGCAATTCTTCTGGAATAAGGCGATGTAATTTCTCAACGACATCAGGAAGCACTGATATGAACTATCAGATCGGAGCATGCGCAGGTGTATGTCAAATACGATGGCCGACCGTCGTTGCACCGACTTCGACCACAACCTACTACCTGAACGCATATCAAAACTCAGGATCGTCTTTGACACTTCCGACAACAGGGAATGGTGTTACGGCGATCAGGCTGGTGTAAAGGAGGTTTATTTCATGGATGGAATCATAGGTTTATTTGCAGGGCTGTTCATCGGAGTGCCACTTGGATGGGCGGTCCTTTACATTATTGCTGCCATATGTACAAGACAAAAGAAGCCGCCGACAAAAGACGAATGGAAGGTCATGTAGAAGGAGGGACTGACGTATGAAAGAATTTTGGATTATGATCCAGGCCATATTTACAGGCCTCGGAGGATGGATTGGTTATTACCTGGGAGGATGTGATGGCTTGCTTTACGCACTTGTTGCATTTGTTATCGCCGATTATCTCACCGGAGTGATGTGTGCGATAGCCGATAAAAGGCTATCCAGTGAGGTCGGCTTTAAGGGGATCTGTAGAAAGGTCCTTATTTTTTTACTTGTCGGCATCGCCAACATTATCGATGTGCAGGTGCTCGGTCAGGAAGGAATCCTGAGAACAGCGGTAATCTTTTTCTATCTGTCCAATGAGGGCGTAAGCCTTCTGGAGAATGCCGGCCATCTTGGACTGCCTATCCCAGGCCAGCTCAAAGACGTACTGGAGCAGCTCCATAAGAGAGCAGAAAAGGAAGGTGAGAAGAAATGAGCTATACGAATAGTAAGCTGGTGGTATATAAGAAACTGTCGCCGAATCATTCCGGGAAGAGGACACACAGCATCGACCGTATCTCGCCTCACTGCGTGGTCGGCCAGGTAACGGCTGAAGGTCTGGGGTCTTGGTTTGCCAAAAGCAGCACACAGGCGTCCAGTAACTACGGTATCGATAGGGACGGCCGTGTGGGTCTTTACGTGGAGGAAAAGAATCGCTCCTGGTGTACATCATCCAATGCCAATGACCAGAGGGCGGTTACGATCGAGTGTGCATCGGACACCAAGCACCCTTACCGTATGAACGATGCAGTCTATAAGACACTGGTGAAGCTCTGCGTCGACATCTGCAAGCGAAATGGAAAGAAGAAGCTGATCTGGTTTGGGGACAAGGGAAAGAGTCTGAACTATTCACCGAGGGAAGGTGAGATGGTCATCACGGTCCATCGGTGGTTTGCCAATAAGTCCTGCCCGGGTGACTGGCTGTATTCTAGGCTCGGAAAACTGGCCGATGAGGTTACGGAGCAGCTGGGCGGAAAGGCGGAGACGAAGACCGTCAGGAAGAATACATCGTCTTATAAAGTGGAGGTCAGCATATCGAACCTGAACATCCGCAAAGGGCCCGGCACAAACTACGAACGGACCGGTAAGTTCACCGGTAAAGGAGTCTTCACCATAACGGAAACCAAGAAGGGGAAAGGTTCCGACACAGGATGGGGTAAGCTCAAATCCGGTGCTGGCTGGATTTCCCTGGATTATGCAAAAAGGATATAGCTACTTTGCCCGGTTACGGCCGGGCTATTCTTTTTACCCGTTTTGTCAATCATAAGCACTTATACCGTCCTTATGACTTGCTATTATTGGGAATCAGAGCTAATATGTCACACTAACGAAGGGAGAAATTCGATGAACGTACAGGTTATAAAACCACAGAAAAAGAACGACTTAAGGCTTCGTGTAGCTGCTTATGCCCGTGTGTCGACCGATCATGAGGAACAGGCAAATTCCCTGGATAACCAGATCAGTTATTATCAGGATATAATATCTGCTAATCCGGCATATGAATTTGCAGGTGTCTACCATGACTTTGGTATTTCCGGCTACAAGGAAGATCGGCCTGGCTTTCAAAGGATGATGGAAGATGCCAGGGCCGGAAAAGTAGACCTGATCATAACAAAGTCAATAACAAGGTTTGCGCGAAACACCGATACCGTACTGAAGGCAACAAGAGAGCTGAAAGACTTAGGTATCGGTGTTTTCTTTGAGCTTCAGAATATCAAGACGACAACGTCAGAGGGAGAGCTCCTGATGTCGATTTACGCGGCCTTTGGTCAGGCGGAAAGTGAATCCGCCAGCGCAAGTGCAAAGATGGTTTACAGGCGAAAATACGAGGCCGGCATCCCGGTGCAATACCTAGAGAGGTCCTTCGGATACAAAAAGAACGAGTTCGGAGAATATGTTCCGGATGAGAACGCTCCCTGGGTCGTCAAAATGTTCGAGCTTGCGGCAGACGGCTATAGCACGGCCGAGATCGCAAGATTCATGAACGGTCAAGGAGTAACGACTGATGCAGGAGCACGATTCACCGAAAGCACTGTGATCAGGATATTGGAAAATGTGATTTACAAAGGCGACTTCATTATGCAGAAGCATTTTAGTGATGAGAATCGCAGGAAAGTTAAAAATACAGGTCAAGTTCCTGCTTGGTATATACACGATGATCACCAGCGGATTGTTTCCAGTAAGCTCTGGCAAAAGGCGCAGGATGCGATTGCCGCAAAACGTGAATATCTGGCGGCTGGATCGGTAGTTGGTGATTTGAATGAGGAGACTTACCCATACATGAAAAACATCTTCTGCGCCAAGTGCGGCCACAGGCTAATACGTCGGATCTACAGTAATGGGAACCGGGTGTGCTGGTGTTGCAGCGGAAAGAAGCGCTTTAACAGTGATTATTGCACCGGGATCAACGTACCGGATAGTGTGATCCGGTCCTGGGATTTTGACGAGGACATCTACATTGAAAAAAGCGTCGATGAGCTGGGGAAGACGGAATTTAGCTATACCAAAGAGAGTACCTGGAAGCGGACGCACAAAATGAAACCGAATCCGAAGAAGGCGCCGGCCCTTACAATAGAAAACTACCCATACTACGGAAAGGTTTTCTGCAAGAAATGTGGCCGGCGGCTGACAAGAAAGATAAATGCAAACGGATCTGTAACCTGGGTTTGCTCCGGGAAAAAGCGTAAGAAAAAAGATTTCTGCAGCGGGGTGCGGATACCGGATGAGATACTACGGCGAATTGGCACACCCGAGCATAACGTTTACATAGGAAAGGAGATTATCGATGGCAAAGAACATTACGGTTATACCAGCAAGCCAGACCAAGTTAAATAGTGAGAAGAGAGGTTCGGCAGGAAAAGTAAGAGTAGCTGCGTACTGCAGGGTATCTACGGATATGGAAGAACAGCTTCACAGCTTTGAAAATCAGGTGGATTATTACACGAAATATACCGAAAAGAATCCTGATTATGAAATGGTGGAGGTTTATGGCGATGAAGGTATATCTGGAACATCGCTTAAGAAAAGAGATGAGTTCAAAAGAATGATAGAGGACTGCAAAGCAGGAAAGATCGATCTGATAATTACTAAGTCGATATCCAGGTTTGCAAGGAACACGCAGGACTGTCTTCATTACTCCAGGCTTCTCAAGAATATGGGGATTGGCGTGTATTTCGAGAAAGAGAACATCAACACCCTGGATGCTAGCGGGGAGCTACTTTTTACGATTCTAAGCTCATTGGCCCAGGAGGAATCGAGAAATATCTCGGAGAACAGCCAGTGGGGGATTCGCAGCAAATTCAAAAAAGGTATCAGTCATTTGAACGCCAGCGGAATCATGGGATACGCAAAAGGCGAGGATGGTGATTTCGTTATTGACCCAGAGCAGGCCGAAATCGTGAAACGCATTTATAAAATGTTTTTGGAAGGTTTTACGCCATCGCACATTGCAATGATTCTAAACGATGAAGGTGTTAATGGGGTAAAGGGCAGACCGGCCTGGCATCCGAGCATTATTACGGGAATGCTCCGCAATGAGAAATTTAAAGGAGATTCTCTCCTGCAAAAAACATATACGGTTGATTTTCTGACAAAGAGGACAGCTAAGAATACCGGTCAGGTTGAGCAGTATTATGTGACGGACTCGCACCCGGCAATCATAGATCCTGAAACATGGGAAGTTGTCCAGATGGAACTTGATAGGCGAGATCGTTTCGTGAAGGACCATAAACTGCATGGTTATGGATATGGAAAGAATGGTCCTTATATGTCAAAAGTCTTCTGCGGTGCGTGCGGCGATCGCTTTAATCGCCATGTTTGGACAGGACGTGACATTAGGATGTGGCAATGCAAAAACTCCATTCATCATAGACATGGATCATGTAAAAGCAGAAAAGTAGAGGAGCGCGTGTTAGATAGGGCCATGGTCATTACCTGGAACAGTATCATTGATCAGCGCGATGCGTTTCTTTCAAAATGGGAAAAGCAGATAAAGGAAGGAGATCCTTTAACAAGATTTCGGGCCAAGCAGATGATAGAGCTGACTTCAGAAGGCAAGATACAGCGGCAGGTCGATGAGCTGACACAGATGATTCTGGAAAGCATGATCATAAACGAGCGGACCATTACAGTTGAGTTATTGGACGGAACCGTGAAAACAATTTCAGTTTAAGAATTATCATATATGGTGTAAAATATAGGTATCAACAGGGGTATCCAATCCCTATTTTTGAATGAGGAATTACCATGTCTGAATCTATAAACACCAGCAGATTACGCGAGCTGGCTGACGCATATATCATATATGAAATTGCTACTCATGGCGTTGATCCAAGAGAAACGCTAGAGGGAACTGTATTAAGACTCACAAAAGACGAGGGTTATAAATACGGCATCTATGAGAAGTATCATGAAAGATTGATGACTACGGATTCTTTTGTGGATACTTTACTTGAGGTTATGCCGGGCGGAAACCTCGCCAGCTATCATCAGAAAAAGACCATAGAAGATCGAATCAAAGCAGATGGTCCGGAGCAGCTTGAAGATGCATTATCATTGCTTTATAAAGGCGATGATGATCCCGCGGCGTTTCAAGCAGTTATTGATGCTGTGGGTGGCAATTTTGATATCTTAGGGCTTCTATTCTTCCTGAAAGATTGCGAACGGTATATGCCGATCAGGTCACGCATGTTTGATGAAAAGTTTCAGGTCTTGGATCTTGACTCAAATCTGGAAGGCAATTGTACCTGGGATAAATATCAGGAGTACAACTCTTGGATTAGTGAAATACAGAGCTTTCTGCGTGACCGTATCAATAAAGATTTCACTGCGATCGATGCACATTCCTTTGTTTGGGTACTTCCTGGTATAGCGGAATACCTCGATACGAATGTTCAAGTTGTTGAGCACAAAAAGTACGGTAAAGGGATCATCACTAATATTCGAGAGGACGGCTATATCGTAGTACGCTTTGGGAAAGAAGAGCGGATGTTCATGGCCGATGCCTTTGATAATGGATTTCTTACGATTGTCCCAAACGACTTTAACATTTACGGTGATGATAATAGTGATGAAGGCTCCTCGAAAGACGAGGATCTGAAGCAGCATACATCTTTGAATTCTCTGCTGCAGAAATCTGGTATCGATCTCGAAAGAACAAAACTGATCAGACACGCTAAGTCAGATCCGGGATTCAACAAGTGCTTGGAAAAGGGCTTCGAGTTTGAATACACACGTATACAAAGAAAAGACAACTTCAAGGGAGCGGATACATGGGTCGTTTTCATCAGTGGCGAAGGAACTACTGCTATCTTTGATGGGTGCTATCACGTGACCGGGGATCATCCAAACACACCAGACGTAATGCCAGACGGGTTCCCGGTACCAGAAATGTTTAACGGGCAATATAGCTACTTTGACCTTGAGCCGATTCATTCTCTGGACCAGTATAAGGGGAAACTGGTAATAGAGTGGGGCAAGGCTGCCAGAACATGGGATCAGTGGGCCAAAAACGATAAGGAGATTATAGCTATCCATGAAGAACCGATAACGAAAACGGATGATGAGGGCACAACAGCATCAAAAGGAACAGCTTCTGGAAGCACTCATGCAGTCGGCAAATACGATTCATGGACGATAAAAAGTGAGAATATTGCTGTAAAGCATTGTGACAAGTCATTCTTTGAATACCGTGGATCTGGTGTGCCGCGAGAAATATACTGGTTCTTTGGCGTTGAAGATCTTTCAGCAGGTGCGAAGAAAGAGATTAAGCTGCTTTATAATGACAAAGAGTATGAGGCATATCTGCAAAGAGAGATCCATGAGCTTCAAAGAATCCGTGTTTTCTGGCATCAGGACCTGGCAGATCTGTTTATAGAATATTTCACTCCTGATAATTATCCGAGCTTATCTTTTGATAAAAAAGCGGAAAACGAATACACGGTGAGCTTTGATACGGCCCCAAATAACTCTGTAGACATGGAATTAGAAGACCTGATTCAGGATAAGCCGGACGAGGCCCTTAATAATCAGATCGATGAATTCTTCCTGCATATAGAAGAGTATGAGGAGTCTGAGAAAAAGAACGAGGCTCTCCGTAAGAAGTTTATTGAAGATTATACTATCGATTCTATTTTAGGGTTATCAGTTGATCAGTACGTTATTGGAAAGGGGACTAACGACTCCTTCTGTTATCGTATCGAAGAGGAACTTCGCGAGCTTGGTGATATTCACGGTGCATTTGCATATAAATTTGGGATGTATTACGGGAAGAGCGGCAGCGACACCTCCGGGAAATATAGGATTCAAAAGAAGTTCGGTGAGGATCCAGAGAAAGCGTTAGAACTGATCAAGGAGCAGATCGTATACTTAATCATGGCCGGTGAAACGGAAGACTATACAGCGATACGTGAATGCGAGCTTTGGCCAATGTTTAGAGGGAAGATTCTATCCACGTACTATCCGCAAAAGTTCCTAGCCATCTTTATCGATGAACATTTGGATTATTTCTTATCAAAGCTATCTCTTGATATATCAGATGATGCCGACGTACTTGATAAACAAAACCGCTTAGTTGAATGGAAGAACTCGATTCCAAAATTGAAAGACCTTTCTATGTTCCAATTCGACAAGTTCCTGTATTCGACTTATGGCAGGCCTCTTGATGAGATTAAGAATGCAAAGGAAGTGCAGGCTCAGAGAGATCGAGACTATCCGAAAAAGTATGCAACCAGCATAAAGATTAAACAATCCGAATGGGTTGAACTTCTCAACGATAGTAGTGTTTTCCTTGAATCCGATATCGAGCTGTTAAAGAAAATCTACCTGGAGGATAATCATGCCACGACTCTTTATGATTTATCAATAAAGGAAGGGGTGCATTCAAGTTCATATATAACTCCAGTTGTAAGCCTTGCAAAACGTATTTCGAAAGCAATGAATCTCGATCCGGTTATTGGTGATGATGGTTCCCGCGTATGGTGGAGAATCCCGTTCTGGGGCAGAACAAGAGAGGATGGGCTTTTCGAATGGAAGATCAGACCGGATCTTGCAAAAGCGTTAGTAAAGGTATATCCAGAATTAGATTTAATTGGACTGAATGAAGAAGAGGATGAACATCTTATATCCGACTTAAAGCAGTCAACAATGTCCGATGCTGCAGAGGATTTCGAATACACAGGGGGGAAGAAAAAGAAGCCTGCTCCAATCTTTACAAATGGGCATAAAACCTATCCTAGAGATCGTCAGACGGCAGTTAATGCTTTGGCTCATGCACATTTCAAATGTGAAGTGGATGAGGATCATCCTACATTCATTAGAAAGAAATCAGATAAGCCTTACACAGAACCACACCACTTGGTTCCAATGTCATTCTCGGACAACTTTGATGTTTCTTTAGATAGAGAAGAGAATATTGTGTCACTCTGTAGTAATTGTCATAACGAAATTCATTATGGCCGAGATGCAAAGGCTCTTATCGAAAAGCTCTATGATGATCGGAAAGAACTTCTGGAGTCTATAGGTATTTCGGTTACGATAGAAGAACTGATAAGAATGTATGGAATAAAGTGAGGTAGAGACGATGAGTATTTCAAAGGAAGATATAAAAGCTATGAGCCGGGATGAACTGGTTAAATTTGTCACGGACGCAATGGAAGCTGGGTCGTTAGATGATATGGAGATTATCAGGATGGCTATGGATAGGATTGATGAAATCGACGGAGTGCCAAAATCTGAATGTGACAAGAAGATGGATGAAATCAACGATGAGTCATTTGACGACTTGCCGGTAGAAGATCAGCTTGAAAAATTAATGGAAGCATCAAATGCTTTAATCGAAGAAGCAAAAAAGATGAAAGAAAAATAGAGCTGCTTGCCTTTTGAACCCTGGGGTAACGTTTATTACGTTGGACCCAGGGTGTTTTTAATTTGGACTAAAAAGCAAAAGGTTAGTGTTTCTTAACATCAAGCAAAATACTTAAAAGCGAGGCGGGCCTGCATATCGGAGTGCTCTACGGCGTATACCGCCGCCTCACGAGGAAAAGAAAATCTGTTCCCGCAACCGCCGGCCTTGTCTTTTTTCTTTTGTTCTACGGAACGATGACTCTGTGGTCCGTTTCAGTGACACGGGCGGTGCTGCTGATTCTGCTTGTGGTGCTTGGGGACGCGCTGGACCGCAGGTACGATCTGTTGTGCGCACTGTCGCTGACGGCGATGCTGGTTCTTCTTCATCAGCCGTATGCGCTGTTTGGTGCAGGCTTTCAGATGTCGTTTCTGGCGGTGATATTTATCAATTTCCTGACACCGGCACTGAAGCGGTATATTCCCGAGGAAACGGCGGCGATGCTGGCGGTGCAGGGTGGAATGATTCCGTATACTGCCTATATTTTCAACTATATCCCGCTGCTTTCGCTGCTGTGCAATATTCCCGTCATCTTCCTGCTCTCCATCGCGGTTCCCGCGGGACTGGCGGCCCTGCTGATATCCGTGGCCGCGGGAACACCGGGGATTCTCGGCGAGGTGTTCTGCGGCATCGTACAGATGATGACCTGCTGCAACAGACTGCTGTCGCAGCAGGGACTGTTTTCCATCGATGTCGTGTCGCCGCCTCTGGCGCTGGTCGCGGCGATCTATCTGTGCGTATTGTTCTTTGTTTCCGAAACATGTTCTGTCCGGCGGAATCGCAGAGACAGAAATTTTCTGCGGACGGCGGTCGTGTGCATTCTGGGGGTTTCACTGATCTTCGCGGCCGGGGATCGGACGCCTTTTGACAACGCCTGTGCGGTGATGGTAGACGTGGGGCAGGGAGACTGCATGCATATCAGAACTGCCGGCGGTGCAGACATTCTTCTGGATGGGGGCGGACGAAAGGAATATAATGTCGGGAAAAAGATTCTGAAGCCTTATCTTCTGAAAAATCGTCACAGGCAGGTGGAACTGGCGATGGCAACGCATCTCCACACCGACCATTACCGGGGACTGAAAGAACTGAAGGAGGTCTATCCGGTACACAGAACGGTTCTCAGCGGAAACGCGGGACAGCGGATTGATCTGGGAAATGGAGAAGCTGTTGAAATTCTGTGGCCGATACAGCGGGATGACAGTGTGGAGGATGAGAACCGTAACAGCATGATTTTCCGTGTCACAGTGCGGGGAATTCGGATTCTTGTCACCGGTGATATCACCGGCGAGGGAGAGCGGATGCTGCTGGAACGGTACAGGGGCACCGACGCGCTGAAATGCGATGTGCTGAAGGTGGCTCATCATGGAAGCCGTTATTCCTCTACCCGGGAATTTCTGAAGGCTGCGTCCCCGAAAATTGCGGTTATCGGCGTGGGACGCAATACTTACGGCCATCCCGCTGAAGAAACCCTGCGCAGGCTGGAGGATTGCGGCGCCCAGGTGTTTCGGACAGATCGGCAGGGCGCTGTGGGAATTATCGCGAAAAAGAACGGGCTGGAGGTGGTGACGAACCGGTGTGGACCCTGAACTCACCGAATAACAGATGCGGACCTTAAACCGGTCGGCCCGCAGGTGCGGATCCAGATGAAAATCCCGCTTGCTTTCTCAGTGAAAGATGTATAAACTATTCATTACAGGGCCGGGCTCGACAGGCGGGCGGGTTTTTGTCGTATTCGCCTGCAGCTGCCTGCGGCCGAAGGAAGGAAAGGAACATTTATGTCAGCGAGAAAGACCGCGGCTCCGGGATTCAATGAGTTTAGAAATAATCTGAATAAGGGGAAACTGCCTGATATTCTGCTGTTCCACGGTGTGGAGCAGCTTGTGGTCAGTTGGGCTGTGGGAGAGTTGAGAGAGCGCTTTGTTTCTCCTGCGATGCGGTCGGTGGATTATGTTGTGCTGGAGTCCCCGACGCCGGAGGAAATCATAGATGCATGTGAGACGTTTTCTATGATGTCGGAGAAACGACTGGTCTGGGTACCGAACTTCAGGCCGCTGAAGTCAGTATCGGGAATAAAGGGATACGGAGAGGAATCGCTTGAGAAACTGATCCGGTATATCTCCGACCCGAACAAAGGCACTATCGCAGTCTTTTCCTATGACGAGATCGACGGACGCAGCCGGCTGGTGAAAGCTCTGAAAAAGCAGGGCGGCGAGTATGTGTTCAACCAGCTTACCAACGGAGGGTTGAAGAGCTTTGCAACCAAACGGTTTGAGAGGGCAGGAAAGAAAATCAGCGATAGTCATCTCGCGATGCTCATCCAGATGACAGGATATCTGAATAAGGAAAGCAATTATCATCTCTTCAATTTCGATAACGATATCAGAAAGATCATCGCGCATTCTTCCGGTGCCGTGATTACAGAAGAGGATCTGCGTGCGGCTGTCAGCGGCGATGGGGATACCTTTATCTTCGATCTTCTGGATGGAATCAGCGGAAATGACAAATCCGGGGCTCTGGAGATCCTCAATAACAAAATAAAACGGGATACATACAGCAGCATCCCCACCGCAGCCGCCATCATTTCCCAGGTGGAACTGATGATGGAGATTCGGGAATTTATGGACGATCCGACGGGGCCGTCCTCAGCGGCCGCCATCAGCAGATATACGGGAATCCATTCGTTTCGGGTCGAAAAGGCCATGCGGTACGCGTCCCGGTATTCTGCCGAAAAGCTCCGGAAGATGCTGAAGGACAGCTACGAAACCTATGCGGCGCTTCTGACGGGTGAGATTCCGCCTCAGTTGGCGCTGGAGATGTTTATCGCACGGATCTGAACCGCAGAAACGGATCAGCCGTACTGATGAGCTCCGGCGGCGGATGGGCATCGAATGAGCAGCTGAGAACGAGCGGCGGACGGGCATCGAATGAGCAGCGAACGGGAGCCTGCCTAATCTGAAAAAAGCGGAATCCGCAGCGAGAAACAGAAAGATACAGAAAAATATAAAATTTACAGCGGAGGAATTGCAGAAGAATGAAAAAAGAAGTATCTGTGCAGATTGACCGGAGGCAGGAAGTCAGAGCAGACATGATGCTGCTTTTGATCACGTTGTTCTGGGGTGTTTCCTATTATCTTATGAATGTTTCGCTGACGGAGCTGTCCACGTTTACCCTGAATGCATATCGCTTTCTGGGCGCGTTTGCGGTGGCTGTCATAGGAACTTTCCCGAAGATGAGGAAGATAAACAGGGAGACTTTTTTTGCCGGAGCCGCCGTCGGAATCGCACTTTCCTTTGTCTACACAGGAGCAACTCTGGGCGTGCAGTATACAACGCTCTCCAATTCTGCATTCCTGTGTTCCACGACTGTGTTCTTCACACCGATTCTCGATTTTCTGTTCTTCCGCAGGAAACCGTCGAAGAAGATCATCGTTGCGGTGATCCTCTGTATCGTCGGCATTTCGTTGATGACGCTGAAGGAGGATTTCTCTTTCAATATGGCGCATCTTAAGGGAGATCTCTTCAGCCTCGGATGCGGATTTGCCTATGCTGTCGATATCGTGATCACTTCCCGTGCGGTGCGGAACGCCAGAGTGGAGCCCTATCAGATGGGCGTCATCAGTCTGGGAGCCTGCGGTGCGATCATGCTGGTGCTGGCTCTCGCAACAGAGATGCCGCTGGCACATCCCCGCACGGCCTTTGTCTGGGGCGCAGTCATCTTTTTATCTCTGTTCTGTACGGGAATCGCGTTCATCGTGCAGCCCATCGCCCAGCAGTATACGGAGGCGTCCCATGTAGGAATCATTTTTTCACTGGAGCCGGTTTTCGCCGGAATCACTGCGTTTTTCCTGGCGCACGAGGTACTGACCGTTCGCGGATACATCGGCGAGGCGCTGATGATTTTCGCACTGCTGTACATGGAAATCGACTCTGGCGGTGCGAAACTGAATCGCAGAAGAAAAGGGTGATGCGATATTGAATCACGCTGTGCATATTTTTCTGTACAGGCGCATATTTCACTGTGCCTGCGTTGATTTTGGTCACAAAATTCAGTATAATAATTACGTTAAAGTTAAATGAGCAACAGGAGGGTCATATATGAATGAGAAAAATTGTTGCGGCGGGGCGAATCAGGAACAGTTCAGGGAGCTGGACCTCGTATTGGACAAATACGCGAAGGTGCCCGGAAGTCTGATCACGATCCTTCAGCAGACACAGGATATCTACGGGTATCTGTCCGTTGAGGCGATCAATCATATTTCTGAGGCAACAGGAATCAAACCGGCCAAGATTTACGGCGTAGCTACGTTCTATGCGCAGTTCAGACTGCAGCCGGTCGGCAAGTACCTGATCATGCTGTGTAAGGGAACGGCATGTCATGTAAACGGAGCGGACCATATTGAAGAGGCGGTTTCTGAGTATCTCAACATTAAGGATGGCGAGACGACGGAGGACGGCCTGTTCACGCTGAACAACGTAGCATGTCTCGGATGCTGCTCTCTGGCACCGGTCATGATGATAAGAAGCAGCGAAGGTGATGAAACCTATGGAAACCTGACCAAGGACAAGGTTCAGCAGATCCTGGGTGAAATCAGAGAAAGAGCTTAGGAGGTGCAGGGATGAAAGTAGTAATCGGACAGGGTAGCTGCGGAATTGCAACCGGCGCCAAAAAAACCGAAGCGGAATTCAAAAAACAGATGGAAGCCCGGAACGTCAACGCGGAGCTGACCATCACAGGCTGCGTGGGCACCTGTTATCTAGAGCCCATTGTGGATGTTTACGAAGACAACGGAGACATGACCCGGTACGTCAAGGTGCAGCCGGATCGCGTCGAGCGGATTGTAGAAGAACACCTGCAGGGCGGAAAGCCTGTGGAGGAGTTCGCGCTTGCGGATGAGGACAAGGAATTCCTCAGCAAGCAGCAGCGGGTCGTGCTGCGCCACTGCGGCATCATCAACCCGGAGCACATCGAGGAATATATTGCTGTGGGAGGATATGAGGCCTCAAAGAAGGTTCTTACGTCCATGACGCAGGACGAGGTAATTTCCGTCATCAAGGTTTCCAACCTGAGAGGAAGAGGCGGAGCCGGATTCCCGACCTGGTTCAAGTGGAACGCGGCCAAGAACAATCCGGGAAAAGAGAAATATATCGTATGTAACGCGGACGAAGGCGATCCGGGAGCGTTCATGGACCGTTCCGTACTGGAGGGCGATCCTCATTCTGTACTGGAAGGCATGATCATCGGCGGATTCGCGATGGGAGCTACGGAGGGCATCATCTACTGCCGTGCCGAGTATCCTCTGGCGATTAAGCGTCTGGAGATCGCGATGGCACAGGCGAGAGAAAAAGGCTTCCTGGGCAAGAATATCTTCGGCACAGGCAGAGATTTCGATATCCGTATCAAAGCCGGAGCCGGCGCATTCGTATGCGGAGAAGAGACCGCACTGATCGCTTCTCTGGAGGGTGAACGCGGTATGCCGCGGCTGAAGCCGCCTTTCCCGGCAGCAAAGGGCTACTGGCAGCTTCCGACCAATATCAATAACGTCGAAACCTACGCGAACGTCGCGTGGATCATTGAAAACGGCGGCGAAGCGTTCGCGAAACTGGGCAAGGCACCTTCTACGGGAACCAAGGTATTCGCTCTGGCAGGAAAGATCAAGAAGGGCGGACTGGTTGAGGTTCCGATGGGCCTTGCGATTAAGGACGTCATCTACGGCATCGGCGGCGGCATCAAGAACGACCGTAAGTTCAAGGCCGTTCAGATGGGAGGACCGTCCGGAGGCTGTATTCCGGCAGATCTGGAGGATACGCCGGTCACCTATGAGGATATCGTCAAGACCGGTGCGATCGTGGGCTCCGGCGGAATGATCGTCATGGACGAGGACACCTGCATGGTGGATATGGCGCGTTATTTCCTGGATTTCACAAAGAAAGAATCCTGCGGAAAGTGTAACTACTGTCGTCTGGGAACCATGAGAATGCTCGAGATCCTGGAACGGATCACCGAAGGCAAGGGAGAAGACGGCGATATCGAGAAACTGGAGGAACTGGCACGTAAGATCAAAGACGGTGCGATGTGCGGTCTGGGGCAGACGGCGCCGAACCCGGTGCTCTCCACGATCCGTTACTTCAGAAACGAATATGAAGATCACATTTACAATCACACATGTACAGCGAAATCATGTAAGGCGCTGATCCATTATGAGATCACGGACGCATGTAAGGGATGTACTCTGTGCGCAAGAAACTGCCCGGTCAACGCCATCACCGGCGAGGTCAAGGGCCTGCATGTTATCGATCAGGAACTGTGCATCAAGTGTGGCAAGTGTGAGGAACACTGCAACTTCGGCGCAGTCGTCAGAAAATAGGAAGGAGGATATTTGATGAAAAAATTCAGAATGAATATTGACGGCAAAGAAGTATTCGGCCTTCCTGGACAGACGATCCTTGAGGTTGCCCGGGAGAATGATATCTTCATCCCGACGCTTTGCTATGATGAGAGAACAAAGATTTACGGTGCCTGCGGCATCTGTGTGGTAGAGGTTGAGGGAAACCCCAAGCTCTGCAAGGCGTGCGCGACGGACATCGCGGACGGAATGGTCGTGATGACCAGCACAGAGCGGGTTCTGGAATCCAGAAAGACAAATCTGGAACTGCTGGTATCCAACCATAACGGAGACTGCAAGGGCCCGTGCTCTCTGGCATGTCCCGCCGGAACCGACTGTCAGGGATATGTCGGACTGATCGCCAACGGTGAATATGAGAAGGCGAACGAGCTGATTAAGGACAAGATTCCGCTTCCGGCGAGTATCGGACGCGTCTGCCCGCATCCCTGCGAGGATGACTGCCGCAGAGCACTGGTGGATGAGCCGATCAGCATCATGGCGCTGAAACGTTTCGCTGCGGATAACGATCTGATGGCGGACGAGCAGTACCTTCCGGAAATCGATGAACCGACCGGAAAATCCGTTGCAATCATCGGCGGTGGCCCGATGGGACTTTCTGCAGCATATTTCCTGCGCCAGATGGGTCACGAGGTCACGATCTTCGATGCGATGCCCAAGCTGGGAGGAATGCTCCGCTACGGGATCCCGGAATACAGACTCCCCAAGGAGGTTCTGGACAGCGAAATCGAGCTGATCCGCGCCATGGGCGTTGAAATCGTTCCGGACACCAAGGTCGGCGAGGATATTCCGTTTGAAACAGTCCGCGGAGATTTCGACGCGGTGCTGCTCGGAATCGGCGCATGGGTATCCACCGGCGTCGGATGTCCGGGTGAGGATGCGGAAGGCGTCATCGGCGGAATTGATTTCCTGCGCAAAGTGGTCAGAAACGAACCGATTGACTTCGGTGAAAAGGTCGCCATCGTCGGCGGCGGAAACACGGCGATGGACGCCTGCAGAACCGCGGTCAGAATGGGCGCGAAGGAAGTCTACAATATTTACAGAAGAACCAAAGACGAGATGCCGGCCGATATGCTGGAAATCGAAGAGGCCGAGGAGGAAGGCGTAATCTTCAAGAACCTGACGAATCCGAAGGAAATCCTGAAAGACGAGAACGGTCATGTGAAGCAGGTCGTGCTCCAGTGCATGGAGCTGGGCGAGCCGGATGAGTCCGGACGCCGCCGTCCGGTTCCTGTGGAAGGAAAGACCGAGACTATCGACATCGATACGGTGATCCTGGCCATCGGACAGGCCGTAGACGCGAGCATTTTCGATGTGGACAAAACCAGGAAGAACGCGATCGCCTATGATCCTGACACCTATATGACCAGCATGCCGGGCGTGTTCGCCGGCGGTGACTGCGGAAACGACAAAATCTCCATTGCTATTGAAGCTATCGCTGACGCGAAAAAGGCTTCGGAGGTCATTGACTCTTATCTTAACGGCGAAACGATCAAATACGAGAAACCGTTCTTTGTGGAGAGAGATGACATCACCGAGAAAACCTTTGAAGACAGAGAGCGGATCTGCCGTGAAAAAGCGGATCAGCTGTCTGCGGCAGAGAGAAAAGACAACTTCTCCGAAGTTGTGTTCGGCGGTCTGACAGAAGAGCAGGCGGTGAAGGAAGCCAATCGCTGCCTGGAGTGCGGATGCCACGATTACTATGAATGTAAGCTCATCGAGCTGTCCAACCAGTACGGCGTGAAGTCCGATCGCTTCTGCGGCGAGAAGAACCTGACCGAGTTTGAGGACGATCATCCGTTCATCGCCAGAGATCCGGACAAATGTATTCTCTGCGGCCTTTGCGTCAGGGTCTGTGACGAGGTCATGGGCGTAGGTGCTTTGGGACTGGTGAACAGAGGATTCGACACGGTCGTGATGCCGAATATGATGAAGCCTCTGGCTGAATCCGGATGCGAATCCTGCGGTCAGTGTGTGGCCTGCTGCCCGACGGGAGCACTGCAGGAGAAGCAGACGGTTCAGAAGGAAGTTCCGTTGGATACAGAGATTACGGAAACGACGTGTTCCTACTGCTCCGTGGGCTGCTCCCTGGATCTGGAATCCTACGGTGATATGCTGATCAAGGCTAATCCGGACAAAGAAGGCTATGTGAATGCGGGAATCTGCTGTGCCAAAGGAAAATGGGGCTTTGATGCTTCTGTTCTGGAGGATAAGATCGTCGATCCGAGAATCAAGGACGGAGACGGTTTCCGTCTGACGGATTATCATGAAGCCTTTGTGATGATGGCAAAAAAACTCGAGGCAGTCAGAGTGAGACACGGCGCGGAGAGTATCGGCGTTGCGATCTCTGACCGCTATACCAATGAGGAGGCATATGCGATCAAGAAGTTCGCGGATGTCATCGGTGCCCGTACGTTTACCTTTAACAGAAGGGCGAGCGGAGTCAGCGAGGTTCTGGGACTTGATCACGAGGCCTCTCCGAATACTATCGACGAGCTGCTGTCAACAGATGTGATTCTGGTACCGGGCTTCATCAAGAACAGAAACGCGGTGATCTGGAACAAAATCAAGCAGGCGGCGGAAAGAGGCGCCAGCGTCATCGTGCTGAATACAGAAGGCGCACAGGATGAATGGGAATTCGCAGCGAAGGTGATAGACATTGACAACAGCACAGAATTCCTGAAGAGAATCGCCAAGTATCTCGTGGAGACCGGAAAGACAAGCGATGCGGAGGGATTTGACGCCTTTGTTAAATCGCTGGAGGGCGTAGAACTCTGCGATGAGTGCAGAAGTGTTTCGGAAATGTATGCCGGCGCGAAGAAAGCAATGATCGTATACCAGCAGAATGTACTGTCCACAGAGGCGGCGCGGCTGATCGGTGAAATTGCGATGCTGTCCGGTCATATCGGTACGCCGCGCGACGGAATCCTGGAAGTGAAGCCTAAGAACAATTCTCAGGGACTGGTTGATCTCGGCATCTACGCGGGAGCTGAAGCGATGGATGGTCTGAAGGGACTGCTGATCTTCGGCGAGGATCCGACGGATGCGGACCTGTCCGGCCTGGAATTCCTGGGCGTGTCCGACGTCATGATGACGGAGACCGCGAAAAAGGCGGACGTTGTTCTTCCGGGAACGGGATTCGCCAGTGCGTCAGGAACCTACACGAATACCGAGCGGAGACTGATGCCGGTTGAACCCGCTATCGATGAAGATGTTGATTTCAGCAACTGGGAGATTGCAGCAGAGCTTGCGCACGTATTCGAGGAGGAATTCTCCTTCGAGGATGAATACGATATCTCTGAGGAGATGAATGATGCGGTTCCGATGTACAAATACGCGGAAGAAGGCGAAATCCTGGGCGGTGCGCTGAAGCCCTGTGAACCGAAATTCACAGCGGCGGAAGATGCGAAGCTCATCGACGAGCTTGTCTGCACCGACGCGATGATGCGGCAGACCGCAGAGCGCATCCCGACTCCGGTAAAAGCTACCGTATAATTTCGTCAGGAGCATTCGTAATCCCGGTACAGAGACAGCATGACTGCGGAAGAGAACAGCTGTGTAAACCTGATAGGCTGGGTGGCAGTGCCAATGCTAACGAATGTATAACATAATGTTATATTATGCAAACCTGCAAAAGAGACCGCTGCGTTACGCATCGGTCTCTTTTTTCGGCAATAAAATCCCCGTATCGGTGATGAATGCACTGATGCGGGGATCGTTGATTGATATGGGAACGTTATTTCTTTCCGGAGATAAGTTCACGTGCGCTTCTGCGCGTGGTTTCCGTAATTATCTCGCCGCCCAGCAGACGTGCGATTTCATCGACAGTGGCTTCCTCATCCAGGCGGTCCACGTGAGTGTACGTGCTGTTCGCGTCGGTTTCCTTGCAGATCCTGTAATTGGCGTCTCCGCAGGCGGCGATCTGCGGCAGATGGGTGATGCAGATGATCTGATGAGAAGATGAAATCTCCCGCAGCTTTCGGCCGACGATGCTTGCCGTAATACCGCTGATTCCGGCGTCGATTTCATCGAAGATCATGGTGGGTATTTTGTCATAGGTACCGGTGATGTTTTTGATTGCCAGCATGATACGGGAAATTTCGCCGCCGGAGGCTACCCGGATCAGAGGCTTCAGCGGCTCTCCGCGGTTGGTGGAAATCAGGATCTCCGCTTCGTCGCCTCCCTCCGCGGAAATTGCCGGTGCGGCAGAAATGCGGATCTCGAATCTGGCGCTGTCGAAATTCAGGTCGTGAAGTTCAGATTCGATGGCCTGTCCGAGTGCTTCTGCGCTTGCCTGCCGGGCTCCGGTCAGTGCGGCGGCGGAGGTGCGAAGCGCCCGGAGCCTCTGCTTTGTTTCCTGCTCAAGCGTTCCGCGGAGCTCATCGAAGTTCTCGAGCTGAGATAGTTCCTGCTGTATTCTGTCGCGGTACGCCAGTACATCGCCGATAGAACCGCCATATTTCTTTTTCAGCTCATCGATCTGATCCAGTCTGGAAATCAGCTTATCGAGCTCCTCCGGCCGGAAAGATATCTGTTCCCGGATGCCGGCTAGTCGGGCGGCCACATCCTGCAGGCCGTAATATGCATCGTTGAAGATGTCGGCAGTTTCCGCGAACTCCCGGGAAAAGTTTCGGATGCTTTCCAGGCTGGACTGAATGTTTCCCATCAAGGAGAGCACATTAAACTCGTTTTCGTCCAGTGGTCCATAGGCGGATTCAACAGCGCTGAAAATCTTTTCGCTGTTCTGCAGGATCGCGATCTGCTCGGTAAGCTCTTCGTCCTCCTCCGGTGAGGGATCCACCCGCTGAATTTCTGCCAGTTCGAACCGGTAAAAATCCGCCTGCTTTCGGCTTTCTTTTTCCGATTTCAGCAGGGTATCCAGCTGCCCTCGACTTTCTTTGTATGCCGCATATGCTGCGTCGAATTCCGCACGCAAAGGGCTGATCTCGGCGTCCCGGTACTGATCGACGAGAGCGAGGTGCTGCCGGGGATCCCGCAGATTCTGATTATCGTATTGACCGTGGATGTCCGCGATCCGGGAAGCCAGTGCGGAGATCTCACCGAGGGTGACCAGCTGTCCGTTCAGACGACACAGATTTTTTCCTGTGGCGGAAATCTCCCGGGTGATCACATAATCCTGACCGTCGAGAGAGGCGGCCAACTGAATGACGGCTTTATCTTTTCCGCTGCGCACAAAAGACGAGTCTGCCCGCGCTCCCAGCGCCAGACTCACGGCTTCAATCACAATGGATTTACCAGAGCCTGTTTCACCCGTGATGATGTTCAGACCGTCTTCAAATTCAATCTCTGTATTTTCGATGATCGCAAAATTCTGTATTAAGAGATGTTGTATCATGATCGGATTATTTTTTGTTCTTCATAATGAGCATATCATTGAAAATGGAGAGAATCTCCTCGACATGCTCCTCTTTGTCAACAACAAGCAGCAAGGTGTTGTCCCCCGCAATGGATCCCACGACGTGAGGGAGTCCGATGCAGTCGACGGCCTCTCCCGCGGCCGGTCCGCAGCCGGAAAGCGTCTTGATGACGATCAGGTTCTGTGCTGACGCAAAGGAAATGATGGTTTCCCGGAAAATCTTTACGAACCGATCTGAAATCGGTGCGTCGTGTCGGGTACTGACTGCATATTTATACTTTCCGCTTGCAGCGAGAACTTTAATCAGCTGCAGTTCCTTGATGTCTCGGGAAATGGTTGCCTGTGTAACATCGAATCCTTCCTTCTTCAGCATACTTGCCAGTTTGTCCTGAGTTTCAATCTCATTGTTGGCAATCAGCTCTAAAATTTTGTTCTGCCTTGAATAACGCATAATCTCCTCCCCGATTATCGAAAAAAATTGTACAAATCGGTAATATGTGAATATTATAGCACAATTATGCAAAAAATGAAATGCTAATTATTATCCCAGGATAGACAAACATCTGTTCTTATAGTATAATTAATGGAACAGTCAAAGCAGGAGAGGTAACGGATGAGGATACTTGGAATCGACCCGGGCTATGCAATCATGGGATGGTCCGTACTGGATATGAAGGGGAACCGCTTCAGGGCCGTTGACTACGGCTCAATTACAACAGATGCAGGAGTGGAGATGCCTCTTCGGCTCCAGCATCTGTATTCGGAGCTTACGGCCGTCATTGAGCGGTACCGTCCGGAGGAAGCGTCCATAGAAGAACTGTTTTTTAATAACAATGCGAAGACGGTAATTCATGTCGGGGAGGCCAGAGGCGTCGCCATATTGGCATGTGTCAACGGAGGTCTGGATGTGTATGAATATACACCTCTTCAGATCAAGCAGGCGCTGGTGGGATACGGCCGCGCGGACAAAAAACAGGTTCAGGCCATGGTCAAGACCATTCTGAATCTGGAGCAGGTTCCCAGACCGGACGATACAGCGGATGCAGTTGCCGCTGCGATCTGTCACGGCCATTCCGCAGGAGCTGCTCAGAGACTGGAGAAACTGAAAAAGAGAGGAATGAAAAAGATAATATGATACGTTTTCTTAGGGGAAGCTTCCATCCGAATCCGGACGGGACTGCGGTGATCGAGACTGCATCCGGCATCGGATTTCTGGTCAGTCTTCCAGCAAATTCCGGATTGTATAAGAATCCTGAAGGCGCTGAAGTGAAGGTATATACTCTGATGATCGTCCGAGAGGATGATATGAGTCTGTACGGCTTTGAGAGCAGAGATGAGCTGGAGCTTTTCCGCCTCCTGATCACGGTGAACGGCGTGGGCGCCAAGGCCGGAATGTCCATTATGGGAATCCTGCCTCAGATGGAGCTCCGCAGAGCGATTGCGGCAGGAGATACAAAGGCTGTTTCGGCAGCCAGCGGCGTGGGAAAGAAGACCGCGGAACGAGTGATTCTGGATCTGAAGGACAAGGTGGGCGATTTCGGCGAATTCAGCCCTGAGTCCGTCGCGGAGGGTGCCGCGGTATTCACCAGCGAACGATCCGAAGCTGTGAACGCGCTGATGGCTCTGGGATACAGCAGGAGCGAAGCAGAAAACGCGGTAGGAAAGGTTGGAACAGAGGGGCTCAGTGCGGAGGAATATATTAAAAACGCGCTGAAGCAGATGTAACGGAGCGAGCAGATCATGGAATCAGAACGAATTACGCAATCCAGTGCGGGCGCCGCAGAGGCGGGACAGGAAGTTCTCCTGCGGCCTCAGCATCTGGAGGATTTTATCGGCCAGACAGACGCCAAGGGTAACCTGAAGGTCTTTATTGAAGCGGCGAAACTGCGGGGAGAGCCCTTGGACCATGTTTTGTTCTACGGCCCCCCGGGACTCGGCAAGACGACACTGGCGGGAATCATCGCAAACGAACTGGGCGTGGACATCAAGATTACCTCCGGTCCGGCAATCGGGCGAGCCGGCGATCTGGCGGCGATTCTGACCAATCTGAACGACAACGACGTTCTGTTTATTGATGAAATTCACCGGCTGAACCGCAGTGTTGAGGAGGTACTGTATTCCGCCATGGAGGACTACGCACTGGACATCATCATCGGGAAAGGCCCCTCCGCCCGGTCTATCCGTCTGGATATCGCCCGTTTCACGCTGATCGGAGCGACGACCCGTGCGGGCAGTCTGTCAGCTCCGCTACGGGACCGGTTCGGAGTCATCAGCAAGTTTGAGATTTATAAAAAGGAGGAGCTGGCGGACATCATCAGACGTTCGGCGCGGCTGATGGGCGTGGAGATCGACGAGGACGCGACGCTTCTGATGGCCCAGTGTTCACGGGGAACCCCCCGTATCGCGAACCGTCTCCTGAAGCGGATCCGTGATTTCTCTCAGGTGCGGGGGAACGGCCGGATCGATCTGGCGATAACAGAGGAAGGACTGAAAGCGCTTGGGGTGGACAGCCTGGGTCTGGAGCGTCTGGACCGTGAGATCCTGTCTACAATCATCGACCGGTTCGGCGGAGGTCCGGTGGGCATCGATACGATCGCGGCATCTATCGGAGAGGAGCGGATCACCATAGAGGACGCCTATGAGCCGTACCTGATCCAGACCGGACTGCTCTACCGCACTCAGAAGGGGCGCATGGTTTCCCGGCTGGGATATGAGCATATGGGTCTGAGATATCCCTATGAGGATGACCGCCGGGAAATCTCAGAGTCGGAGGGACGCACCGGAGAAGGTGAAGAAAAGGATGAGCAGATCAGGTTCATGTAGCACCGTGGAAAGTGCGACGGACCCGGCCTTGTGGAGTTCCGCGGCAATACGGGATTTGTGACAGGCAATGAGGAGAGAGTAACGAAGAAAGTATGAGAGGCATATGAGAATAGAAGACTTTGATTATGAACTGCCGAAGGAATTGATCGCGCAAACTCCGGAGCAGCGGCGGGATCACTGCAGGCTGATGGTCCTGAACCGTGAGCACGGAACGATCCTTCATCAGCATTTTTACGACATACTGGAGCATCTGAAACCGACGGACTGCCTTGTTCTGAATGACTCCAGAGTGATTCCGGCCCGCCTGTTCGGGCAGAAGGAGGGAACCGGCGCGCACATCGAGTTCCTGCTGAGCAAAAGAATCGAAGGAGATGTATGGGAAACACTGGTTCGCCCGGGACGACGGCTGAAGCCCGGAGACTCCGTCAGTTTCGGCGAAGGCAGACTTCGGGCGGAGATCCTGGATTACAGTGAAGGCGGAACAAGGAAGGTTCGTTTCCTCTATGACGGGATCTTCATGGAACGTCTGGAGGAACTCGGGAAAATGCCTCTTCCGCCGTATATCGAGAGGGAAAGCACTGATGAGGACCGGGATATGTATCAGACGGTGTACAGCCGGGTGGACGGATCTGTGGCTGCGCCTACGGCAGGACTCCATTTTACCGAGGAACTGCTCAGGAAGGCGCAGGAAAAGGGCGTGAAGCTCGCGTATGTGACCCTTCATGTCGGAATCGGGACATTCCGTCCCGTGAAGTGTGAAAACATCGAGGAGCATCAGATGCACTTCGAAGAATATTTTGTGGACGAGGACACTGCCTCCGTAATTAACGAGACGATCCGCGCAGGCGGCCGAATCGTCTCGGTCGGAACAACATCGACCAGAACGCTGGAAAGCGCGGCATTCTATGACGAAGCCTGCGGCCGGTATCTTGTGAAGGCGGGGCACGGGAGCACCGGAATTTTCATCTATCCCGGATACGAGTATAAAATCGTGGATGCGCTTATCACGAATTTCCACCTGCCGAAATCCACGCTGATCATGCTGGTTTCCGCGCTGTACGACCGGGAGAAGATTCTGGATGCGTACAGAGAGGCGGTGGAAAAACAATATCGTTTTTTCAGCTACGGTGACGCCATGCTGATCGAATAGATGACGCGCGGTTCCGCAGAAGACCGTGAGCAGTAATATGGGCTAGTTTTATAAGGTTTATCGGTGGGTGCATCGATAGAAAAGGAAGGTTGAAATGATATTGGATTTTAACAAAATGCCGACATTGACCTGGGCTAATTTCAGGGGCGGTGAAAAGGATACTGCGGTTCGCATGTACAAAGACACGGACAATCGCATCATGTTCATGAAACTGGAGCCCGGAGCATCCATCGGGTATCACCGGCATGAGGATTGTTCTGAAATCATGTATATCCTGCAGGGCGTGGCCTCTGCGGTGTATGACGGCGTAGAGGAGGAACTGCAGGCCGGAATGTGCGGATACTGCCCCAAGGGACATTCACATGGAGTGGCGAATAAAGGCGAGGAGGACCTGGTATTCTTCTCGGTGGTGTCGGAGCACGGCTCGTCCGGCGGAGCACAGGAGGAACGGAGCCGCGGTCAGAATGCCGATGAGGAGAAAAAA